>Ga0247835_1000101_pt1 | contig 107884 bp, 102 predicted proteins | sample LaCtaG_3_FD_189912 | JGI IMG/M metagenome (GOLD analysis project Ga0247835, IMG submission 189912) | Freshwater microbial communities from meromictic Lake La Cruz, Castile-La Mancha, Spain - LaCruzMarch2015_13.5m | ecosystem: Environmental > Aquatic > Freshwater > Lake | place: Spain...
CGGCAGCAGCATCAGGCTCGGCAGGATCGAAAGAGACGGGCATGGGGAAGGTCCATTCCCGTGGACCGAATCCCATGCTGACAGGATCAGCCAGGCTTACTGTGGCAGACTTTTAATAGGCCCTGCGTACCCCCCCAGCTGGGCCACGGCCATCAGGGCATCTTTGGCTGGCGCATTCCTGAGGGTCATCGTGACGCTCGGCCCCCGCACATTCACATAGCTGGGGTTGCGCAGCACCATGCTTCCCACCGCCATGTCCCCCAGCGGTGGTGCGGCGGCCCTGGGCTGAAGCGGCGGCACGAAGCTCGGCTGGGGCACCCGGCCGGGCGTGTTCAGATCAAGCCGGCCGGTCTGGAAGGAGGATTGGGGAACGGCAGGAAAACTGAGGATCAGATTGCGGCCATCGGCGCTCACCACAGGCCGGTTCACCGGAGCGTTGGCCAGCGGCGTGACCTGAATCACGAAGCGATCGCCTGCCCCCTCCAGGCTGATCGTCTTGAAGCCGGCTTCCTGCAGGGCCAGCCGCTGGGGCCCCCGCCGCAGGCCAGCCGGCCTCGGCAGGATCAGCTGACCCTCCCAGCCGGCGCTGTTGCTGAACTGCTGCAGCTGGGGCCCCGGGCCGGTGCCCTCAATCACCACCTCCACCGCATCGGGCAGGCGCCGCACCTTGAGCTCCAGCTGCTCGGTACCCGGCACCGCCTCGACCGGAATCGGTCTGATAGGCTGAGCTAAGGCCGTTGGCCCATCCAGCAGCCCTGCCAGCGGCAGCGCAGCGGCGAGGGCCAGGGGAAGTGAAGCAGCCCTGCGCAGAGAGGCAACCCATGCTCCAGGTGGATGGCACCCCAAGGGCTTCTGGTTCACGCGCTGCGGCATTGCTTCGTTCCTGGGACGTTATCGCTGGGTAGGGGGGGATCACCAGATGGATTTCTGGTGAATTCAGCTCAGGTGGCTGGCGGGTTGGCGGGTGGATTCGCCGGCGGATTGGCGGCAGCTGCCGCCTTGGCTGCCGTGACTGGCTGCTTGCTGTAGAGGGACAGGTTGAGCTTGAGCTCGGTGAGGGGTGGCGGCGCATCAGCCTTGAGCTCCTCGGTGCTGAGCGTCAGATCGCTCTGCACCACCAGCAGGCCGAGCCGCTCCAGCCGCCGCACGAAACTGAGCAGGTTCGGAAACCGGCCCCGGGCACTGAGCAGGGTGGTGGATTTCGTCAGGCCCTGGGCCTCCAAGGGGTTCTTCGGCGGCGGCGGTTCCGCTTCCGCTCCGGCAGCGGGCGGTGGGGTGGCTGGGGTGGCACCTTTGGCAGCGGCCGCCGCCGCTGCAGCAGCACTGGCGGCGGGTTCGAACAGGTTGAGCTGGATGCCGGCGGCGCTGGCTTCCCGGTTGAGCTGGGCCAGCACGGTGCTGATGTCGCCGCTGCCGGCGATCAGCTGGAGCAAGCCTGTCTGCTGGGCCTTCACCTTCTCGGCATCGGCGAGTTGCTGCAGCTGCTGCTGACGCAGCAAGGGCAGCCGCTGTTCCATGGCCCGCAGTTCGTCGCGGCGGATCTGGTCCTGGCGGATCTTGCTCCAGGGCTGCCAGACGCCCCCCAGCACCACCAGCCCGGCCAGCAGCAGGCCTGCCCCGATCGGCACCCCCAGCAACAGGGCCGTGCGGGCCTGGTCCGACGCTGGCTTGATACCTTCCTGAAGGTTCGTCATGGCAGCAGGCCGTCCCGCTGCAACAGCTGCAGCCGCAGGGCCATGCCGTCGGCCCCCAGCCCCTGCAGCAGCCGCAGCTGGGCCGGGCCGGTGAGCGGCTCGCGGAAGCTGGCGGTGAGCTCGAAGGTCACCAGGGGTGAGGGCCCCCCTTTCGGGCCGGTCTCGGGGGCGGCCCGCTCGGCACGGCCCAGGGTCACCGTGGCGGGATCCAGCAAAGGGGAGGCCTTCAGGCGCAGCACCAGGGCATTGATGCGCTCGAAGGCCCCAGGGTCACTGCTGCGGCCCTTCAGCTCCAGATCGTCCTTGTTCACCTTCAAGGCCATCAGCTGCAGCCCGGTGGAGGTGCGCTCGGCCAGGTCGCTCATCAGGGCCGTGCCGGAGCGCACCGCCACCAGGCCCTGGGCCAGCTGTTGGTTGGCCTTGCGGGTGGTCTCGACCGCCGCTCGCTCCACCGTCAGCTGCTTCTCCAGGCCCTCCACCTGGGTCCGCACCGGGGCCAGCCGCTCCAGTTCGTTGCTCAACATCTGCTGTTGCCAGCGCAGCAGCAGCGCCATGGCCAGTGCCACCGTCACCAGGCCGGCCGCCACGGCGGCACCGATCAACAACAGGCGGCGCGGGTCGGCGGAGCGGGGTGGATCGGCCGGCAGGCCAAGCTCCAGGCGCCGTTCCCTGAGCAGGTCCACCGGGGGGAGTGCCGTGGTCATCGGTTCAGCTCCATTCCGGCGTGGGCCATCTGGCCTGGTTCCATCCGGCTCAGGCCGCTGAGGCGCACCAGGGAGGGGCCGTCCAGATCGGTGGGGCTGAGCGGATCATCGGACGTTTCCTCCCATGGCAGCCAGCCCCGCCCAACGGGATCCACAATGTCCACCGTCCAATCCCCAGCCTCCTCCAGCAGATCGGCCAGGCCATCCAGGCCGCTGCCGGAGCCAACGAGCAGCAGCCTCACCCGGCCGACAGCCGGATCCCGCTGGCGCCAGAAGTCGAGGCATTGGCGCAAGGCAGGCACCAGATCTCCCGGCGCCACGGGTAGCCGGCGGCTGAACTCGGGGATGCCGTGGCGGATCAGGGTCAGCTCCCCCCCGTCGGTGCGCCATTCCAGCAGGGCGATCAGCTGATCGGCGGGGGCTTCAGCTACCAGGGGTTCGATCGCCTTCAGCTCGGCCGCCTGGGCAGGCTGGAGTCGCTCCAGATGGAGCTCGGCGATGGCGAACACCTCGATCCAGGCCAGCACCAGCGGGCGGGGGGCCGTGACCAGCAGAGAACAGAGCGGCAGGGGGGAATCAAGGCCGAGCAGGGGGCTGAGGCTGAGGTAGGCCTGGCTGAGGGGATAGGCCAGGGACAGGTTGGGATCGATCTGGCGCAGCGCCTGTTCGGGCTCCTCGGGCCAGGCATCGAAAGGCCACTGCACCACCCGCAGGGCACAGGCAGAGCGCGGCAGGCTGGCCACCACCTGGGCGCCCTGCAGACCCATCTCCACGCTCAGATCGCCGATCAGATCGCCGAGGGCCGCCTTCTGCAGGGGCAGGCCGTCGACACAGGCCCCCCGCGGCAGCGGCACCCGGCGCAAGCGGCTGGTGCCCCCTGAGAAGCCCTGGCCCGGAAGCGCCAGCAGAGTGAAGGCGTCGTCCTCGAGGGCCAGCAGAATCCGAGGCGGGAAGATCCTCGCCACCAGTGGCTCCAGTCGTTCCCGTAGGCCGGCAAGAACCAACGACTCAACGCGCAGTCCTGCGTGGAAGCCTATCGGCAGGGGCCAGGGTTGGCATCCCCTTCCTCTATACCCAGGGCAGCCCGCTGCCCACCGCCTCGCCGATCGTGCGGCAGCCGTGGTGATCCAGCTGTTGTTTCAGACCTTCGAGAATCGCCGGTACCAGGGCCGGTCCCTCGTAGATCCAGCCGGTGTAGATCTGAATCAGGCAGGCTCCGGCCGCGATCCGCTCCCAGGCCGCCTGGGGTGAATCGATGCCACCGACGCCGATCAGGGGCAGGGCGGGGCCGGCGGTGGCCCGCAGCCGCCGCAGCACCTCCTGGGCCCGCGCCCGCAGTGGCGCCCCACTCAGTCCACCCGCCTCCTCCGCCAGGGTGCGACCGGTCTGGACCAGCCGCCGGTTCTCCAGGCCAAGCCGCTCGAGGCTGGTGTTCACCGCGATCACCCCGGCGAGGCCCTCCTGGTAGGCCAGGCGGGCGATCGTGTCGATCGCGTCGTCCTCGAGGTCGGGGGCGATCTTGACCAGCAGCGGCGGGCATGCGGGCAGCCGCCGCAGCCGCTCCACCAAGCGGCGCAGCTGAGCCGCATCCTGCAGCTCCCGCAGGCCCGGCGTGTTGGGGGAGCTCACGTTGATCACGGCGTAGTCCGCCAGGGGCGACAGCAGCTCGAGGGCGGAGGCGTAGTCGTCGGGGGCCAGCTCCATGGAGGTGATCTTCGACTTGCCGAAGTTGAGACCGATCACGGCGGGACGCTGACCCGGCGGCTCCAGGGCCTGGCGTTCCAGGGTTCGCTTCAGTGCTTCGGCGCCGTCGTTGTTGAAGCCCATCCGGTTGAGCGCCGCCCGCTCCGCCGCCAGGCGGAACAGCCGCGGCCGCGGGTTGCCCGGCTGGGCATGCCAGGTGACCGTGCCCAGTTCGGCAAAGCCGAAGCCGAACAGGTGCCACAATCCCGCCGCCACACCGTTCTTGTCGAAGCCGGCGGCCAGGCCCACCGGATTGGCGAAACGGCAGCCGAACAGGGTCTGCTCCAGGCGATGGTCGCGGCGCTGCAGCTCTGCCCCGAGCCCGGCGAGGCTGCCGGACACCAAGGGCCAGTGGCGCCGGGTCGACGCGGCGCCCAGGGCCGCCAGGGTGAGCCGGCTGAGCTGCTCCGCATCCGCCCCTTCGTCCTGGCAGAGCAGCGGCGCCACCCAGCGCTGATAGAGGGAGCCGGTGGTGGGGGGGGTGGCCATCAGTTCCGCTCCAGCCGCCAGCGGTCCCCACCGGCTGGACTCACCCGCCAGTCGCGCCAGCTCCAGGCCTCCTGCCTGTCCTCCAGACGGGCCAGGGGCAACTCCACCAGCTGGGCCAGCTCGGCAAGGCGCAGGGTGTACCCCCCCTGCGCCAGGCGATCGGCCAGCTCCAGCCGACTGAGCAGCTGGGTCAGGCCTGGCGGCGCCGGATCCTCCGCAGCGCGCTCTGCAGAGGCGGAATCCGCTGCCGCTGCGGCCCTGGCCAGTGGCGGCGGCGACCCTTTCGAATAGGCCACCGCAATCGCGTCGCAGCGCTCATTGTCGGGATCGCCACTGTGGCCGCGCACGTGCTCCAGGCGAACGGCTGGCAGCCGGGCCCGATCCAGGGCCTCCCAGAGGTCCCGGTTCAGGACCGGCGCACCCGAGGCGGTTCGCCAGCCTTTGCGCTTCCAGCCCGCCATCCACTTGCCCAGCCCATCGATCAGGTAGCGGCTGTCGGTGCGGATCGACAGATTGGGGTGGAGGGGAAGATCCTTGAGCTCGTCCAGCAGGGCCAGGGCGGCGGTGAGCTCCATGCGGTTGTTGGTGGTGTTCGCCGCTGCTCCGCCCAGCTCCCGCACCGTGCCGTCCTCGAAGCGCAGCAGGGCCCCCCAGCCACCGGGGCCGGGGTTGCCGCTGCAGGCTCCGTCGGTGGCCGCGGCCACCACCCGTGGCGGGTCAGCGGCCACTGGGCGGAGCTGTGAAGGTCGGGTAGAACGGAAAGCCGGGTCGTTGGGTCACCACCATGAAGCGAACTTACCTTGCCTTGGTTGGTCTCGGCATCGGAGCGCTGGCCCTGCAGGGCCAGCCCCTGCCGGTGGCCCGGGCGGCAGAGCTGTTCAGCAGCCAGCCCCTCGATGGCTCCCGCTTCGTGATCCTGGGCAAGCCCGTGGGGTTCGCCGACTGGTCGTTGCTGGTGCTGGAGCAGATCCGCAGCCGACCCCTCTGCTGGGAGCAACGCGCGGATGGGCTAATTGATGCGGCCCTCAACCGGTTCGACTTCACCGGGATCTGCAGCCGCTACATCGACAGCAATGGCTTCTCGATCCGGGCGGGCGACCAGGATCTCGGCGGCACCTACCGCCTGCGGCTGCGCCAGGTGGGTCAGGAGGTGCAACTGCAGGCCATGAGCCCCACCCAGACCGCCACGGTGCTGGTAGGGCGGGGCACGGCGGGCCGTCGCGACCGGGATGGCTTCGTGGCGATCACCCTGGAGCCCGACTGGCAACTCAGCCGGCGGGTGTTCGGTCGCCAGACCCTCAACCATGTGTACTTCGCCACGGCCACCCCGATCACCGAGCTGATCGCCCGGGCCGGCCGCAGCGACCAGGCCGAGAGTCCGTCGTCCCGCCGCAGTGCCCTGCGGCAACAGCAGGGTCCGGGCCCCGGCCGCCGTGCCAGGCAGATGGACCAGCAGGTTGCAGGGCCGATTGCTCTCCAGGTGGTGCCGTTTCAGGAGTAGGCCAGCTCTGCGCTCCAAGGGACAGTTGAATCAGCGACCCCTGCGACGGGCGCCAGCCGCTGCTTCCCATACATTGCATTCGTGTGAGGGGTGCGGAACCCACTTCCGGGGTCGAAACAAGGACAGACTCCCTGAAGCGTTCCACCTCTAAAGCCCTGCCTTCGGCGGGGCTTTTTTTTGCCTGATGGCCCTGGCCATAAAAAAAAGCCGGCCCTTTCGAGCCGGCTCGGGACTTGGGGGGTGCAGGGGGCCAGTCGGCCCCCTGCTGCAGGATCACTTGATCGTGACCTTGCCGCCCACTTCCTCGACGGACTTTTTGATCGCTTCGGCTTCGTCCTTGGAGATGGCCTCCTTGATCGCCTTGGGAGCGGCCTCCACAAGGGCCTTGGCTTCGCCGAGGCCGAGGCCGGTGACTTCGCGCACGGCCTTGAGCACCTTGATCTTCGAAGCGGCGTCGAAACCATCGAGGATGGCGTCGAACTCGGTCTGCTCTTCAACAGGCTCGGCTGCGGCGGCTGGAGCCGCCATCATCACGGCGCCGGCGGAAGCGGCGGCGGAGACACCGAAGGCCTCTTCGATCTGCTTGACGAGCTCGGAAGCCTCAAGCAGCGAGAGGGTTTTCAGGGATTCGAGAATGGTGTCGGTCTTTGTCGTCATGGTTGAGAATCAGCAACAGATCGGGAAAAGGGAAACGGGAGCAGGAACGGGGCGCAGGGATCGACTCAGCTGGCTTCGCCTTCGGCGTGCTGCTTGAGGGCCCGGGCGAGACCGGAAGGAACTTCGTTGATGCCGACCGCCAGTTGGGTGGCCACGGCGTTGATCGCACCGGCGATCTGAGCCAGGAGCACGTCTTTGGAGGGGAGCTCACCGATGGCTTTGACATCGGCCTGGGAGAGGAGTTTTCCTTCGAAGAGGCCCCCTTTCACATCCGATTTCTTGGTGTCCTTCTGGAAGGCCTGAACCGCCTTGACCGCACCACCGACATCGCCCTTGATCAGGACGAAGGCGTTGGTGCCGGTGAGCAGGGAGTCGAGTTCCGACCAGGCGCTGTCGCCATCGATGGCCAGGCGCATCAAGGTGTTCTTGGTCACCTTGCAGATGCCGTTGCTGGCCTGCAGACGGGTCCGCAGATCAGACATCTCCTTAATGGACAGGCCCTTGTAATCAAGGACCAGCGCCATTTCGGTTCCGTTGAGGAGCCCCTTGAGCTCTTCGACGATCTGTTGCTTGCTCTCCAGAGAGCGGCCCATAGGAAGTGATACGAATCGAGGGAACAAGCCGAACACGCGGCCTCGACGATTCGCTTGACTCGTTCTGGATGGAACCAGCCAGGCAACCCGCAGACGGCATGGCCGCCGGCGCTTCGAGGTCGCTTGACGATTCGCACCCCTTGGTGTGACCCAGGGAGACAAAACTTCCGCGTGCACCTCGGCAGGACTTACGACCTGGAGAGGTCACCTGCTGTCTTGGGTCGGGCGCGTGCCCTCTGGCCGAAGCCAGTTTTTCACCTTACACGTCAGCGGAGCTCAGCTGTCCTGCTTGATCTCCTGGAGAGCCGTGAAATCAACGTCGATGCCCGGCCCCATGGTGGAGCTGAGGGTGAGGCTCCGCCAGTAGCGGCCTTTGGCACCACTGGGCTTCTGGCGGTCGATGGTTTCCTGCAGCGCCTTGAGGTTGGCCAGCAGCGCCTCCACCGTGAAGCTGGCTTTGCCGAAGCGCACGTGCACGATGCCGGTGCGGTCGGCGCGGAATTCGAGCTTGCCCGCCTTGAACTCACGGATGGCTCCGGCCAGGTCGACGGTGACGGTGCCGGCCTTGGGGTTCGGCATCAGCCCCCTGGGGCCGAGGACCCGGCCGAGCTTGGCCACCTTGGGCATCATGTCCGGGGTGGCGATCAGCAGGTCGAAGTCCATCTGACCGGCGGCGATCGCATCAACCAGCTCCTCGTCTCCGGCCAGGTCGGCACCGGCGGTGGTGGCTTCGGCCACCTTTTCGCCGCGGGCGATCACGGCGATCCGGATGGTCTGGCCGGTGCCGTTCGGCAGGGCCACGGTGGTGCGCAGTTGCTGGTCGGTGTACTTCGGATCGATGCCGAGGCGCACGTGGGCCTCGATCGTTTCATCGAACTTGGCCGTGGCTGTGTCTTTGACCAGCTGCAGCGCTTCCAGCGGTGTATAGGGCCGGTCTTCAACCGTCTCTGCGAGGGCTGTGAAGCGCTTGGAGGGTTTCGTCATGGTTCGAATGGGGTGCAAGCGACGGAGCGGCAGGCCGTGGGGCGGCCTTTGGCACTGGGTCTCCCCCGGAATGGGTGGATGGGAGGAATGGGTAGGCGAATCGGGCCTTCGCGATCAATCGTTGACGGCGACGCCCATGTTGCGGGCGGTGCCTTCGATGATCCGCGTGGCTGACTCCAGGCTGGTGCAGTTGAGATCGGGGAGTTTCGTTTTGGCGATCTCCTCGAGCTGGGCGCGGCTGATCGCACCCACACGGCCTTTGCTGGAGGTGGCGGCTCCCTTCTCGATTCCGGCTGCCTTGGAGATCAGCACGGAAGCGGGCGGGGTCTTGGTGATGAAGGTGAAGCTGCGGTCTTCGAAGACCGAGATCTCCACCGGAATCACATAGCCGGCCTTGTCCTGGGTGCGGGCGTTGTACTCCTTGCAGAACGCCATGATGTTGACCCCGTGCTGACCGAGGGCAGGGCCCACCGGAGGAGCGGGGTTGGCTTTGCCGGCATTCAGGGCCAGCTTGATCACGGCTACGACTTTCTTGGCCATCGGCTGGTCTACGGAGCAGAACTCCCTGACGGGAGTGGGGACGGAGCTCCCGGGCGGGAGCGATGCGGATTGCCTCACCCGGCGGGGGAGGCGTGGCGGTGGAATCGCCGCAGGACGGCGGTTCCACCCAGGGCCGCCCTCCGCAGGGAGGCGGCCGCAGCGGATCAGCTCTGTTTGCTGATCTGGGAGAACTCCAGTTCCACCGGAGTTTCCCGACCGAAGATCGAAAGCAGGGCCTTGAGCTTGCTGCGTTCTCCGGACACCTCGATCACCTCACCCTGGAAGTCCTTGAACGGCCCGGCGGTGACCAGGATCTGATCGCCTTCGGTGATATCGACCTTCACGACGGGCTTCTTCTCAGCCGCCCGCTTGAAGATCCGCTCGATTTCCTGGCGGGAGAGTGGGCGGGGCTTGATGTGGCCGCGGGCGCGGCCGGTGGCGCGCCGCTCCTCCGCTCCCACGAAATTGATCACGTTGGGGGTGCTGCGCACCGCCATCATTGTGTCTTCATCGAGCACCATCCGCACCAGCACGTAGCCGGGAAACACCTTCTCTTCAGTGGATTGGCGGCTGCCGTCTTTCTTGAGCTTGATGGCAGGGGTCTGGGGGATCTCGATTTCAACGATGCGGTTGTCGACGCCGAGGGTGATGGCGCGCTGCTCCAGGGTGGCCTTCACCTTCTTCTCGCAACTCGAAGCCACCTGAACCGCATACCAGCGGGCGGTCTGCGGCCGGCCCTCGGCCTCGGGGCCGCCGGCCGGTTGACCGGCGGCATCGCCAGCGTCGCCCTCGGGGCCGCCCTCGGGGCCGCCCTCGGGCGCGGCGGTGTCGGCAGTGAGGAGATCGGCTTCGGACACGGGCTGGGGGGCAGGACGGCTGGGAAAGGCGGTGGGCGGGAGGGTCAACGGAACACCTGGCTCGACCCCCAGCTGTAGAACCGATCCACCGCGGCGATGGCGGCGGCGGAGAGGGTGACCATCAGGATCACCGCCACCGACTCGCTGAACAGCTGTTGACGGCTGGGCCACACCACCTTGCGGAGCTCCTCGAGCAGGGAGGGGAAGAAACCGGCTGGACCTCCGGCCGGAGCTGGGGGCAGCAGCTCGGCGGTCTGGGTTTCTTCAGGGCTGGAGGAGCGGCTGGGGGAGTCCAAGGGGGTCGACCGACCGGTCGTCACACGCACCGGCAAACAATCACCCTACCGGACGTCCTGGCGACTCTCAGCCAGGGGACTGAACAGCAGGGGGCCAGCCGGGTCGGCCGCCAGGCTCACCTTCACCCCCCAGGCGCCGGCGAAATGGTCTTCGAGCAGCTCGGTGGCCAGGGGATTTTCGATCTGGCGGCGCAGCACCCGCCGCAGCGGCCTGGCCCCGTACTCCGGTTCGTAGCCCTGGGCGGCCAGCCGGTCCACCACCGCCTCATCGACCTGCAGCTCCAGCCGCTGCTCAGCGAGCAGGCTGGTCAGCTCCGCCAACTGCAGCCGCACGATCCGCTGCAGATCCGTTGCCGCCAGGGGGCGGAACCGAATCAGTTCATCGATGCGGTTGAGAAACTCAGGTCTGAACTGGGCGGCCAGGGCCGCTTCCACGGCGGCGTCGAGCCCGGCGTCCAGCTCCGCTCCGGGCCCCTGGCGGGCCCGCTCCAGGATCGCCCGGCTGGCCAGGTTGCTGGTCATCACCACCACGGTGTTGCGGAAGTCGACGGTGCGGCCCTGGGAATCGGTGAGCCGCCCGTCGTCGAGCACCTGCAGCAGCAGGTTGAACACCTCCGGGTGGGCCTTCTCCACCTCATCGAGCAGCAGCACCGCATAGGGCCGGCGGCGCACCGCCTCGGTGAGCTGGCCGCCCTCCTCGTAGCCCACATAGCCAGGCGGAGCCCCGAGCAGCCGGGCCACGGCGTTGCGCTCCATGAACTCACTCATGTCGAGCCGCACCAGGGCCTCCTCCTCATCGAAGAGCGCCGCCGCCAGCGCCTTGGCCAGCTCCGTTTTACCGACGCCGGTGGGGCCGAGGAACAGGAAGGAGCCCACCGGCCGGCGCGGATCCTGCATGCCGGCCCGGGCGCGGCGAATCGCCGCCGCCACCGCCGCCACCGCCTCGGGCTGGCCGATCACCCGTTCGCCCAGCCGTGCCTCCAGCTCTAGCAGCTTCTGGCGTTCGCCGGCCAGCAGCCGCTGCATGGGAATCCCGGTCCAGCGGGCCACCACATCGGCGATGTCGCCCTCTTCCACCTGCTCCCGCAGCAGCGAAAGACCGCTCTGCTGGTCGGCCTTGAGATCGGCTTCGAGGTGGGCGCGGCGCTGCTGGAGGCTCCGCAGCTGGTCGTACTGGAGCCGGGCGGCCTCCTCCAGGTCGCCGTCCCGCTCAGCCTCGGCGATGGCTTGGCGCAGGTCGTCGTCCTGTTGCAGCAGCTCCTGCAGCTCAGCCAACTGATCCCGTTCCCCCTGCCAGCGCTGCTGCAGCTCCTGCAGGCGGGCCAGGGCGTCGCGCCGCTCCTCCTGCCGCTGCACCCGCTCGGCCAGCGGGGCGGTTTCCGCCGCCAGCAGGGCCAGCTCCACCCGGCGCAGCTCGGCTTCGGCCTCCTCCACCAGCCGGGGCTTGGAGGTCACCTCCATGCGCAGCTGGGCGGCGGCCTCGTCGATCAGGTCGATCGCCTTGTCGGGCAGGCAGCGGTCGGCGATGTAGCGATCGGCGAGGCGGGTGGCCGCCACCAGGGCCCCATCGGTGATCGTGACGCCGTGGTGCAGCTCGTAGCGTTCCTTGAGTCCGCGCAGGATCTCCAGGCTCACCTCGCGGCTGGGCTCCCGGATCACCACCTGCTGGAAGCGGCGGTTGAGGGCCGGATCCTTCTCCACCGTGCGGCGGTAGTCCTCGGGGGTGGTGGCACCGATGCAGCGCAGCTCGCCGCGGGCCAGCACCGGCTTGAGGATGCTGCCGGCATCGGCGCTGGAGCGGTCGGAGCTCACCACCGTGTGCAGCTCATCGATGAACAGCACCACCCCGGCCCCGGTCCCACCGCCCTCGCTGGCGCTCACTTCCGCCAGCACGCTGCGCAGCCGTTCCTCGAACTGGCCGCGGAACTTGGCGCCGGCGATCAGGGCGCCCAGATCCAGGCCGATCAGGCGGATGCCCTTGAGCGAATCGGGCACTTCGCCGGCCACGATCCGCTGGGCCAGCAGCTCGGCGATCGCCGTTTTGCCCACGCCCGGTTCGCCGATCAGCACGGGATTGTTCTTGCCGCGGCGTGAGAGCACCTGGATGAGGCGACGGATTTCGGTGTCGCGGCCGATCACCGGATCGAGCAGGCCGGCGCGGGCGGCGGCGGTGAGGTCGCGGCCGTACTGCTCCAGGGCTGGCGGCTCGGCGCTCAGGGCCAGGTCGTCGGCAGCGGGGGGGCTGGCGCTGCCAGGGGCTGGGGCGTCCTTGGCGGGGGGGGCCGGGGGGGGGGAGGGGGTTGAGCGGGCGGGTGTCGATGGCGGGAGCGGGCGGATCGATCCAGGCGGTGGCCGCCGCCATGGGAGAGCCGGGCCCACTCCGCAACAACCGCAGCAGCCGCTCCTCGCTGAGGCCCTGGTCTTCGAGCAGGGCTGCGCCGATGCGGGGCTCCTCCAGCAGGGCCAAAAGCAGGTGGGGGATGTCGAGCAGGCGGGAGCCCCAGCTGGCGCGGCGCCGGTCGGCGGCCTCCAGCAGATCCTCAAGGGCATCGCCGATGAACAGTTCCGCGGCGCTCGACGATGGCTGCTCGGCGCAGAAGCCCTCCAGCTGGTCGAGCAGCCGGCCGCTGTCGGTGGCCAGGGGCTCGACCCAGCTGGCGTAGCGGGGGTCCTGGAACAACACCTGGAGAAGATGCTCCACGTCCATCTGGCCATGGCGCCAGCGGCGGGCCTGGTCCTGGCCGGCGAGCAACAGCTCCCAGGCGGCCTCGCTGAACCGATCCGGTTCGCTGGTGAGGCTGCCCTGGGCCACCGCTCCCGCCGCCTGGGCGCTGGGCTCGAAGCGTTCAGGCAGCGGCATCCGGCCTCCTGCCCAGCTGGATCAATTCCACCTTGTAGCCGTCGGGATCCTCCACGAAGGCAATCACGGTGCTGCCGTGTTTCATCGGCCCCGGCGGCCGCACCACCCGGCCACCCTTGGCAGCGATGGCCTCGCAGGTGGCGGTGATGGCGTCCACCCCGAGCGCGATGTGGCCGTAGCCGGTGCCGATCTCGTAGGAGCCGGTGTCCCAGTTGTGGGTGAGCTCGAGCACGCTGTTGGTGCTCTCCTCCCCGTAGCCCACGAATGCCAGGGTGAAGCGGCCTTCCGGGTAGTCCCGCCGGCGCAGCAGGGTCATGCCCAGCACTTCGGTGTAGAAGGCCAGGGAGCGTTCCAGATCGCCCACCCGGAGCATGGTGTGAAGCAGGCGCATGGGCTCAAGGGGGGCGCGTTGCGGCATTCTGACCGGCCTTCAGCCGGCCCCGAGGTGTCAGGCCGTGCCAACAGGTACAAAAAGGGGCCCGGGGAGGGCCCATAAGATCCCTGCAGAATCCATTCCCAGGCTCCTTGTGATCGACTCCCTCGACCTGGTGATTGATTCGATCGTGGCCCGCGAGGTGCTCGACTCCCGCGGCACCCCCACCGTGGAGGCGGAAGTGCGGCTGGAGGGGGGCGCCCAGGGCCTCGCCATCGTGCCCAGCGGCGCCAGCACCGGCGCCCATGAAGCCCACGAGTTGCGCGATAGCGGCAGCCGTTACTTCGGCAAGGGAGTTCAGAAGGCGGTGGCCAACATTGAGGAGAAGATTGCGCCGGCCCTCTGCGGCCTCAGTGCCCTCGACCAGGGCACCGTCGACACGGCCATGGCCGACCTCGACGGCAGCGACAACAAATCGGCGCTCGGTGCCAACGCGGTGCTGGCGGTCAGCATGGCCGTGGCGCGCGCCGCAGCCGCCGGCGTGGGCTTGCCGCTCTACCGCTACCTGGGCGGCCCGATGGCCACGCTGCTGCCGGTGCCGCTGATGAACGTGATCAATGGCGGCGCCCACGCTGCCAACAACATGGATTTTCAGGAATTCATGCTGGTGCCGCACGGTGCCCCCAGCTTCCGGGAAGCGCTGCGCATGGGCGCTGAGGTGTTCCACACGCTCAAGGGCCTGTTGAGCGCCCAGGGGCTCTCCACGGCGGTGGGTGATGAGGGTGGCTTCGCGCCGGATCTGGAGAGCAACGACGCCGCTGGTGCCCTGCTGGTGCAGGCGATCGAGAAGGCCGGCTACAAGCCGGGCGAGCAGATTTCCCTGGCCCTGGATGTGGCCAGCACGGAGTTCTACAAGAACGGTCTCTATTCCTTTGGCGGCGGCAGCTACAGCGCCGCCGAGATGGTCGACCAGCTGGAGGCCCTGGTGAGCCGCTACCCGATCGTGTCGATCGAAGATGGCCTCGCCGAAGACGACTGGGAGGGCTGGGCCCTGCTCACCCAACGGCTGGGCAGCCTCGTGCAGCTGGTCGGCGACGACCTGTTCGTGACCAACACCACCCGCCTGCAACGGGGCATCGAGGAGGGCATTGCCAACTCGATCCTGATCAAGGTGAACCAGATCGGCTCGCTCACCGAAACCCTGCAGGCGATCGACCTGGCCGGCCGGGCGGGCTACACCAGCGTGATCAGCCACCGCAGCGGCGAAACCGAAGACACCACCATCGCCGACCTGGCGGTGGCCACCCGGGCCGGCCAGATCAAGACCGGATCCCTCAGCCGCAGCGAGCGGGTGGCGAAATACAACCGGCTGCTGCGCATCGAAGACGAGCTCGGCAGCCAGGCGATCTACGCCGGGGCGGAGGAACGGGGCCCGCGCGGCAAGGGCTGAGGTCGGCGGCCGCCCTGGCAGGCTTCCTTCAGGAGCCATCCATCACCCCACAAGGCCTGTCCTGGCTCGCTGGGGAAGGGTCCATGCACTTCTCCTGCTGGAGAGATTGAACGACAGCCGTAATGGGGAGAACAGGCCCTTGCCTCTTCTGGCCATGCTCGGCCCCCAGAACGCTTGCAAGGCAGCGGAGAACTACCGCAGCCTGCGCAGCCGGGGAATCACGGTGCGCAAGACGATCGACGGGATCATCGCCACGGCCTGCATCCAGGGCAATCTGCCACTGCTGTTCAGCGATCGCGACTTCCAGCCCTACGTGGACTATCTGGGCCTGCAACCGGCATGAGCTGCCGGCCTCAAGACAGGAACCCTCACTCACTCACTCACCGCCTTGGTGCGCATCGCCGCCGCGAGGGTCTTGATGTCCGCCGGGGACAGCTCGGGCCGATCGAGCTTGAGCGTCAGCCAGTTGAGCGTGCCGGTGAACCGGAATGGCGTCTGGTCGTCGGCGTCGTTGACGCCGGCGGCCTCCGGGAGACTCCATTGAGAGCAGGCCGACGCAGAGAATCGCGCCGGTAAAACAGGCACGCCTAGGCGCGACGCTTGTATTACCATGGCTGGTACCAGTAATACTCAGGGAGCACTCCATGGCCACCACCTTGACAAGCAAGGGGCAGGTCACCATCCCCAAGCGCATCCGTGATGCTCTGCATCTGCTGCCCGGCACTGCCGTCGAGTTTTCGGTCAACGCCGGTGGCGAGGTGGTCTTGCACCCTGCGCACCCGCCCAAGGGGGGCCGGCGCAAGCCGAAGGATCGCTTCGACGCCGTGCGTGGCCGCGCCGACGTGCCGTGGCGCACCGATGAGCTGATGAAACTGCTGCGCGCGAGCGACTGATGTTGCTGGTCGACACCAATGTGCTGGTCGACGTTGTGCAGGACGATCCGCAATGGGCCGACTGGTCGATCGGCCAACTGCGCGCCCAAGCCAAGATCCATGAACTGGTGATCAACGCGGTGGTCTATGCCGAGCTGTCGGTGTCGTTTTCCACCATCGAATTGCTGAATCGCACCATCGCCACGATGCAGCTGACCTTGCGCGACATACCCACCCCGGCACTCTTCCTTGCTGGCAAAGCCCACCTCCAGTACCGTCGCCGCGGCGGCACCAGAGCCCAGGTGCTGCCCGACTTCTTCATCGGTGCCCATGCCGCTGTCGAGGGCTGGCCCCTGCTGACGCGTGACGGCGAGCACTTCCGCACTTGCTTTGCCGACCTCCAGGTCATCGCGCCCTGACCCATCGGCCTCGCGGGTCGACCCTGCATCAGAGGGGATGACGTTCCTCCTCTTCTCACCGTTCGCTGTTCCAAGGCGGGGCTAGACACAAAGAAGTCAGGACCTCTCCCTTGTGATGAACAACCCAGATGCGGCCTCGAGATCGCGAAGCGCCCGGCTCCGAGCCACTGCGGCGCTGTTGGTCTTGATCAGCTTGGCCCTCGGCACCAGCCCGGGAATCCAGCCTGCTCTGGCCCGCCTCGGCTTCGGGGGCGGCGTTGGCTTGGGCGGTTGGGGCAGGGGCGTGGGTGTGGGCGTTGGCTATCACCCGGTGTATGGCGCGGATGTACGGCCAGCTGTGGGGGTCGGCGCAGTGGACCGCGCCTTCTACGCCCGGCCTTACGCCAGCTTCCATCCAGCCTGGGTCAATGGCGGTTACTGGGGGGCACGGCCCTGGAGCGCAGGCTGGTATCAAGTGAATCCTGCTGCCTGGAACTGGTGGGGTCCAAGCGCTGCCGCCTGGGGACTCAGCAGCCTGGCCACCGGTGCGGCCATCACGGCGCTGGTGAACCAGGCGGCGGCGCAACAATCGGCCGTGATCACGGTGCCGCTGACCACCTACACGCTCAACTACGGCTCCGTGGAGGCCGTGGGCAGCCAGGGGGCGAGCTTCTTCTACAGCGTTGATGGAGGCACGCAGCTGTTCGGTGGAGCGAACTGCCAGGAGGGCCTCGTCGACGGCCAACCGCCGGCTACTGCGGCCGAAGCCCAGCTGCTCAATGTGGTCTGCCAGGTGGCCTATGGGGCGCCGGCCTGAAAGGGCCGTGACAAAGAACTTCCTCCTGGTAGCTTCGCCGGATTGCCACCAGCAAACAGAGACCGTTCATGCTTCCTGCCTTCCGTCAGACCATGCTGAGGTCACTGGCAATCTTCGCCCTGTTGATGGGTGTGGGCAAGGTGGCTGGCCTGGCTGTAAACGCTCAGCTTCCTGCGAATCCGGATCAGAAGGCTGCCCTAAAGGCCGTTGCCAAGATGAGCGAAGGCCAGCGCACCTACTACCAGAAGAATGGGGCCTTTCGTGCTGCAGTTTCCAACATACAGCAGGATTTCGGCATCACCCTGCCGGACACCTTTGACTATGCCGTGCGCACCACCACGGAAGCCGCCTACAGCTATGTGATTCCAGCCCAGGGGACCAAGGTGGGGCAGCTCAATGCCTACGTGGGAGCGGCCTTCCTCACCCCCAGCCAGAACCCAAAGATCACCACGATCATCTGCATGAACAACCAGCCGGGCCAGATCCGTCCCTCGGATCCTCAACTTGTGCTCGGAACCCTCATGGCCAATCCCACCGGCCGCCTCGTGCAATGCGGCGATGGCTCGGTTGAAGTGAAGGCCTCGATGGTCAACGAATGAGCCTTTGCTCAGCTCGATACCTGGAAGAAGGCGCGCAGATTGGTGAGCGCGAGCTGCAGGCCCATGGCGATCAGGATCAGGCCGAGGAAGCGGCTGATCAGGGAGGAATTGCGGCCCGCCGATGAACCGGGGCGCAGCACCATCACCGCCATCACCAAGGCTGTGATGGCCAGGGCGATCAGCACGGCCGCGATCGAAGCAAGCAGGCCCTGATCCGGCCCATGCATCACCGACAGCGCCAGCACGGTGGAGATGGTGCCCGGGCTGGCGGCAAACAGCACAATCGGATCCAGGGAGGAGACCTCCCCACTGCTGCCCTCCTGCTCAACTGTCGCTGCAGGAGCAGGACCGGGCGCGAACATGCCATACCCGATTGTGGTGATCACCACGCCGCCGACGATCTGGAACACATCCAGGTAGATTCCCAAACGCTGCAGCAGCTGGGGACCGATGGCCGCACTGATCAGCAGGATCGCCGCGGTGCGAAGCAGCACGTTTCCTGTCAGAACCAGGCGCTGGCGGTGGGAGGCTCCTGGCGTGCGCTGCAACAGCATCACGCCGAAGATCACCGGGTTGATCAACGCCAGCAGGGTGACGACGGAGCGGTTGAGGTCTTCCATTCAGGCTGAATCAGGTCCGTTTCAAGCTAGTGCAATGCCAGGATTGATACAGAAACAGGGACTGGAACTGCTCCCGCAGGAGGCAATCGCCAGCGCCCTCTTTTTGCATCTCCATTGGAAACGTTGACGATCAAGTGAGGCTGGTCCGATCCGGTTGACTGTCCTGTGATCACCTGATCCAGAAACAAACCGGATTGTGTTGGTCTGAGCGCCGAACACCTCCAGCTTGGTGGTATCAGGGCGACACCAGCAGGGCCAGCTCTCCATTGTCCCTGGCCTGTGAGCCGTGAATAAAGAAGGACGAAGGAATGTCAGCGCTCAGGCTGATCAGCTTGGCGATCCGCTTCTGTGCTGCCGCCTGGTGCCGCCCGGGCGGTGAGAAGCGGGGCTGGAGGTGGCCGCGATTCATGTCAACGGAGGCTTTGGATTGCGTGACGCTCCGATCCGTCGATGGCCTCTTCAGTGCAATTCCATCAAGGGAGACAAGCGGCCTTCCATTAGGCTTGACTCATCGTCTTCCTCAGCCCCTGGAGCCTTTGACATGGCGTTGTTTCGTCACCTGCGCATCAGCCTGGCGTTGACCGCCCTTGTTGCGAACGTGGCCGCAACCGCTTCGGCCCAGTCCTTCAAGATGACGACGCCAATCGCCCCGGGAGTGGCCACGCCAAACCAGCTGGACACCTCGATCGGCCCCTTGAACCTCATCGATGGCTTCCCCAAGCCGGACACCGTCGAGAAGATTTACGACAACCTGGATCGATCCCGGGCCCTGCAGGCCTATCTGCTGGCCATCCCGATCGTCAACCAGGCCGGCATGCGCGAGTCCCTGCGCAAGTTCGGCCCCGTGAACACCACCAACGTGATCTGGGAGACCCTGGTGGATCCCAGAACGGTGGAACTCACAGCCAACGACAACACGATCTACAGCTTCATCTGGCTGGATACCAAGAAGGGGCCCCTGGTGGTTGAAATTCCCCCCAAGGTGCTGGGGGCCATCGATGACTTCTGGTACCGCTGGGTGTCAGATGTCGGCATCACAGGTCCCGACAAGGGGAAGGGCGGCAGGTACCTGATCCTTCCGCCCGGATACACGGGTGAGATTCCCGAGGGCTATTTTGCCGTTCGTCCAAAAACCTTCGGCAGCTGGATGCCGTTCCGCTCCTTCCTGGTGGACGGATCCCCCAGGCCTGGAGTGGAGTCGGTGAAAAAGAATCTGAAGATCTACCAACTCGCTGATGCGGCCAACCCCCCGGCGATGACGTTTGCCAATGCCTCCGGGGTGCCGGCGAATTTCGTCGCCCCGGGTGATTACTCCTTCTGGGCGTTGCTGAACCAGGTGATTCAGGAAGAACCCTCCACCGGCTCCGACCCCACCACCCTGGGGCTGTTCGCCTCGATCGGCATCGTCAAAGGCAAGCCCTTCAATCCCGACGAGCGCATGAAGAAGATTCTGAGCGATGCTGCCAACATCGGGGCGGTGACGGCGCGAACACTGGCCTTCAAGATTCGCACACCAGAAGCTTTCTTCTACCCCAGCAGCTCCTGGCGTCTGCCGTTCTTTGGTGGCTACAAGTTCGAAGTGTCCCCTGGTGTGGCCAACCTCGATGGAGCGGCGTTCTTCTACTACTTCGCCACCGGCGTGACGCCAGCCATGGAGGAGAAGATGGTGGGCCAGGGCTCCCAGTACCCCTGGACTTCTCTGGATGCCAAGGGCAACCCCTTCGATGGCGGCAAGACCTACAAGCTGCGCCTGCCCCCGAACATTCCGGTGAAGGATTTCTGGTCGGTGATCGTTTACGACAACCAGACGCGCTCGATGCTGCAGACGGATCAGAAGGCCCCCAGTGTGAGCAGCCAGAACAAGGGCATCAGAACCAATGCCGACGGCTCTGTGGATGTCTGGTTCGGCCCCAAGGCCCCTGCCGGCATGGAGAACAACTGGGTGCAGACCATTCCAGGCAAGGGCTGGTTCACGCTCCTGCGCCTCTACGGACCGCTGGAGCCCTGGTTCAACAAGACCTGGAGGCCTGGAGAGATCGAGCTGCAGCCTTGATGGATCTGGAACCGGGTGAGCGAGATTCCCTGCCGTTGCAACAAGCGGAGGGAACGGCCGGATTGTGATGTTCCAGTCTCCTGATCAGGTGCCCACGGAGCGCTGGGGGAACGTGATGTCCAGCACCAAGCAGCCTTCCTCGCTGCGAAAAGGGCCATGCACCTCCCCGGGCGGTCGGCTGGCGTAATGCCCCGTCTCCAGCCAGAGCCGGAAGGCTTCGTCGTAAAGGCGCCCGCTGACGATGAAGATCTCCTCGGGAAAGTCGTGGGCCTTACCCCCGAAGGCGGATGTGTCGGCGCCGGGCAGGAAGCGGGTGAGGCGGGTGATCTCCCCGGTGGCCGCATCTTCGCTGAGAACAAGTTCCTGCACCTGGCCCTCAAGGCCCTCAACCCAGCGCCAGTGATGCGCATGATCCGGGGCCAGCGGATTCCAGTAGGTGCGGGTGGATTTACTCATGGCGGGGCGAGAACCGTGGCGTCGATGAGGTGAGCATCTGTGAGATGCGCGTCGATCAGGGGCGCCACCCGGTCAGCGTGAAGCAGGCCCAGGTCGTGGTCGGCGCCGGGGATCACCTCCAGACGGCCCCGGGGAAGCAACGCCGCCAGCCTCTTGCCCACGGCCACCGGGCTGATCGGATCGGCCTCCCCCCACAACAACAGCACCGGCATGGTCAACTGCGGCAGCTCACGGGTGAGGTCGGTGGTGTCGGTGGCGAACCAGTCGGGCAGGTGCGGATGGGCGGCCTGGAAGCTCTCGCGCCAGTCCTCGGCGCCCAGGGTGACCATCGGCACCCCCCCCGAGGTGGCGCAGAGCACTAGGTGGGTGATCCGCTCCGGCTGGGCCAGGGCGGCCCGCAGGGCCAGTACCCCAGCCATCGACTGGGCGATCAGGGCGCAGGGCCGATCCAGCTGGGCCAGCACCAGGGTCAGCAGATCATCGAATCCATTCACCCTGGGATCACTCGGGGTGTCACCAAACCCCGGCCAGCCCAGGTGGACCGTCTCGGCCTGGTGGTGGAGCCGCTCGGCAACGGGCCTCCAGAAGTTTGTGTTGCCCGAGGCGCCAGGCAGGAACAGCAGCCGCTGGGGCTGAGCCGCAGCGGCTCGGCCCTCACTCACTGATTGCCTTGGTGCGCATCGCCGCCTCCAGGCTCTTGATGTCCTCAGGGGACAACTGGGGCCGATCGAGTTTGATTGTCAGCTTGTTGAGCGTGCCGGTGAACCGGAACGGCGGCTGGTAATCGGCGTCGTTGACGCCGGTGAGGGTGCCGGAGCCGATATCGAAGCTTTCATCCCATTGCAGGATCATCGGCAGGGTTTTGGGCATGGTCTTGGTGGCGACCACCTTGCCGTCCACCTTGAGGGTGCCGTTGCCCGGCCGGCCGACGCCGCTGAAGTTGTTGAAGGCCAGGGTGCCCGCCCCCTTGCCGTCGTAGACGAAATCGAACTCCACCTTGTGCTTGCCAGGGGTGATCGGCTCGGTTCCCTCCCACTTCAGGCGCTCCAGATCCACCATGTTCCAAAGCCACACTGGCCTGTTGTTCTTGAGGTAGAAGCCGTAGCCCCCGAAGCGGCCGCCCGAGGTGAGCAGCATGCCCTCGGCGCCGCCGGCGGGCACCTCGATGTCAGCCGTCACGGTGTAGGAGGTGTTGAGCAGCACAGGCGAATCGCCCTGGGGCAGCCCCACCATCGGATGGGTGTACACGAAGGTGTTGCGACCGGCGGTGATGTTCGGCCGTGGCGCCACGATGCGCCCCGCCACCGAGGCATCCAGCGGGAAGACCTGATACTTCTTGGCTTCAGCGATGAAGGCCTCCTTCATCTCCTTCACCTTCTGCGGATTCTGGGCGGCCAGGTCCGTGCTCTGGCTGAAATCGTTGTTCAGGTTGTAGAGCTCGAGCACCTGGTTGTTGAGTGGATCCGGGTTGGCCGGGCCGAAGGCCTCCCAGGGGGCCCGGTTCACCTTGGTGCTCAGCAGCCAGCCCTCGTTGTAAAGCGCCCACTGGCCCATCATTTCGAAGTACTGGGTCTTGTGGCGCGAGGGCACCTTGGCGTTCTTCGAATCGAAGGTGTAGGCAAAGCTGGTGCCCTCGATGGGCTTCTGGGGGATGCCATCCACCACCTCGGGCGCCCGCAGCCCGGCCGCCTCGAGGATCGTCGGCACCACGTCGATCACGTGCACGAACTGCTCCCGCAGACCGCCCTTGTCCTTGATCCGCGCCGGCCACGACACCACCATGTTCTGGTTCACACCGCCCAGGCGGGAGGCGTTCTGCTTGAACCAGGTGAACGGGGTGTCAAACGCCCAGCTCCAGCCCGCCGACATGTGGTTGTAGGTGAGATCGGTGCCCCAGACGTCGTAGAACTTCATCTGCACCTCAACGGGCAGCTTGTTGAGGCCGTTGAAGAAGGCCACTTCGTTGGGGGTACCCAAGGGCCCACCTTCGGCGCTGGTGCCGTTGTCGCCGTTGATGTAGACGATCAGCGTGTTATCCAGCTTGCCGAGATCGTCGAACTGCTGGATCACCCGGCCGATCTCGTAATCGCTGTAGGCGGCGTAGGCGGCGAACACCTCCACCTGGCGGATGAACAGTTTCTGGGCCTCCGGGCTCAGCTTGTTCCAGGGGGTGATCACATCGGCGGGCCAGGGTTCGAGCTTGGCGTCTTTGGGAATCACGCCGAGCCGCTTCTGGTTCGCGAAAATGCGCTCCCTCAGTTTCTCGTAGCCGTCATCGAACAGATGCAGGTTGTGGATCCTGTCCACCCACTCCTTGGTGGGATGGTGGGGCGCATGGGTGGCGCCGGGGGCGTACTTGATGAACAGCGGCTTGCTTGGGTTGATCTGGTGCATCCGCGTCATGTAGTCGATGGCGTCATCGGCCATCTCTGTCACCAGGTTCCAGCTGCCGGGGGCCTTGCCCTCGAAGGGATAGATCTGGGTGGTGTTGCGGAACAGGTTGGGCTGCCACTGGTTGGCGTCCCCGCCCACGAAGCCATAGAAGTATTCGAAGCCCATGCCGGTGGGCCACTGATCGAAGGGCCCGCTCTGGCTGGCCTGGAAGGCCGGAACGTTGTGGTCCTTGCCGAACCAGGCGGTGGCGTAGCCGTTGTCCTTGAGCAGGCGGCCGATCGTGGCCTTGTCGCGCTCAATGATGCTGTTGTAGCCGGGGAAGCCCGTCGATTGCTCCGAGATCACCCCGAAACCGGCGGAGTGGTGGTTGCGGCCGGTGATCAGGGCGGCGCGGGTGGGGGAGCACAGGGCCGTGGAGAACAGCGATTGTAGCGCAGCCCCGCCTTGGCAACTCGGTCCATCGCCGGTGTGGGGATCACGCCGCCGAAGGTGCTGGGCACCCCGAAACCGGCGTCGTCGGTGATGATCAGCAGCACGTTGGGCGCGCTCTGGGGTGGCGTGATCCGCGGTGCCCACCAGGGTTTCGACTGCAGGGCACCGTCCTTGATCACACCGCCGAAGGGTGGCGCCGGGGCCGGCAGCTGGTTGCCGGGGAGGGTGGTGGTGGCATTGGGGGCTCCCGGAGTGCCGCTGATCTTCTGGGCCAAGGCCGGCACGCCGCCCAGCTGCCAGCCCACCAGCAGCACCACCAGCGCCAGCAGGGCGAGACGGGTGATCGTGGCGCGGAGGGAACGCTTAGCCATGGGTGGAGGAGAGCGGGGAAGCGAGGCGGAAACCGATGTGAGACGTCCCGGTGTCGGGGCTCTGGGCTTCCCGGGCGGCGGGGCGATAGCGGCTGCAGTAGGCGGGGGAGCAGAGGAAAGAGCCGCCCTTGATCACGTGCTTGGCCACGCCCGGATCGCGAGGATCCACGCTCTGCGCCTCGCTGTCGATGGCGGGGTCAGGCCGCTGGGCCAGGCCGTCGTGACCCGGCAGGTACCAGTCGGCCGTCCACTCCCAGACGTTGCCGGTCATGTCGAACAGGCCGTAGCCGTTCGGCGGGTAGGAGCCCACGGGGGCAGTGCCGGCGAAGCCGTCGTCTGCGGCATCGCGGCGGGGGAATTCCCCCTGCCAGGTGTTGGCCAGACCGGGCTTCCAGGTGTTCCCCCAGCTGAACACCTGATCCCTGAGGCCGCCCCGGGCGGCGTACTCCCACTGGGCCTCGCTGGGCAGGGCGGCCCCGGCCCAAACGGCGTAGGCCTCGGCATCCTCGAAAGCGATCTGAACGACGGGATGGTCGTCGAGGCCGGCGATCGTGCTGCCCGGTCCCTGGGGCTGGCGCCAATCGGCACCGGGAACCCAGTGCCACCAGCTGAGTTCCTCGATCGGGCCATCCGCCGCCAGGGGCCTGAACACCAGGGAACCCGCCTTGCGCTCGGCAGGGGAGAGATCGGGGAACTGTTCAACCGTGAGGGGGCGCTCGGCCACCGTGCGATAGCCCGTGACGGCCACGAAGGAGGCGAACTGCCGGTTCGTCACCTCATGGGCGCCGAGGCAGAAGGGGGAGAGGCGCACCCCGGCCGCGGCCCGCTCCTCCCCCAGCTGGCCGGCGGCACCAATCCGGAAGCGGCCGGCGGGGATCGCCACCATCTCCGCAGGGCAGCTGATGGCGGCGAAGGAAGCTCCCGGCTGAGCGAGCAGCAGGGAGAACACGACCAGGGCGAGCCAGATCAGTTCAGGTCGGGGCATTCCCTGCTCGGCAGGTCTCGGTGCGGGGAGTGTACGGCTGTTGAACCTTTCTCCAGGTTCTCCTCAAGCTGGATTCGTCAGATTTGTTGGCTGAGAATGAACTAACGGGCAGGATTGGTGCGATGGAAACGCAACTTCAGGGCGGCAGCGCAGTTTCCGATCACCTTCCGCTGGTGGTCCTCAACGATCGCGCCCTGGTGCTTAGGGATGAGACAGCCCTGGCGGAGAGGATCCATGCCGCCACCCCCCTGCGGGGCCTGGTGCGGATGGGCGAACGCCAGGGTTTCTTCCACCGCAATGCCGTTCTTCGCCTCGGAGGCCTCACCCTGTCCAGCAGCGTGCATGCGCCCATGGTGCTGGAGGCCGAGGAGACCGAGTGCGCCATGGTCGCCCTGGCCTATGCCGGATCCGCCCGGGTGACGATCCGGCACCAACGCTTCGATCTCCTGCCCCAACAGGGTCTGTTGTATCTCCCCGGCGCGGCCTTCGAAGCCCAGACCGGCTTCCTCCAGGAAGTGCTTTTCCACCTGGATCCGGGGCGGTTGGCTCTCACTGCCGCCGCGATCGCCGGAGGCGCCCATGGACCGAGGCCCTTCCGGCGCCGGCTCCGCCAGCCAAGGCTTGTGCTTCCCCGCAAAGCCCTGGAGCACGAACTGCTGACCACTCTGCGGCGAGCCCTGACGACGCTGGATGCGCCTCATCTGGAAGCCGCCGGGGGGTTCGCCGCGCTCGGGATCGAGGATCAGCTGCTTCGGCTGCTGGCGATGCTGCTGTTTCCAGAGTTGCTCCAGGGCCCACCAACACCGCCTGGCCTGCCGGTTCCCCGGCCGCGGGAGCAGGCCTTCAACGACTTACTGGAGTGGATTCGGGCCCACCTCCATACTCCGATCACCCTCACCGAGATGGAGCGGCGCAGCGCCTACTCCCGCCGCAGTCTTCAGATCCTGTTCCAGGAACGCTACGGCTGCAGCCCGATGAAATGGCTGAAGGCTCAGCGCCTCGAAGCGGCCCGGCGGTCCCTGCTCCATCCCCAAGCGGATGACACCGTGGCCTCAATCGCCCGACGCCACGGCTTCGGTGATCTCTCCGGCTTCGCCATGGGATTTCGCCGTCGCTACGGCGTCTTGCCCTCGGGCCTGTTGCGTCTGGGGCGGACCCCGGACTGAGCTGAACGTTCACGGAATGCCGCGTTGATGCAGGTTCACCGCGAAAGCGAAAGATCCAGCAGGGGCGGGACAGAACACGCGATGGGATGGAATAGTGGCACCACATTGTTCGTCGCCGCCGGCTGGCGAGCCCGAATGGATGGGTTCATTACATGTCTTGATCACGTGACCTGGTTCCCTCATCCCGCTCCAGCAAGCCGTTCATCCTCTCGGCTCCTGCCGATCAGCGCGGGTTTGCTGACGGGCCTGCTGGGTTCGGTCCTGGCCGCCCCTGCCGTTCGCGCCGCTGACCCGCCAGGCACCACGCCGGCCCCGCTGGCAGCTGAACCACCGGCCGAACCCAGCACCACCGAGACCCAGCAAGAGCCAACTCCCTGGGCCGGCACGGTGGAGCTGTATGGCTTCGCGCCGCTGCGCACCACTGGCACCACCACCGTCAAAGGCTTCAACACGGACCTGGATCTGGACCTCGGCCAGGTGCTCCGCCCCCTGACGGGCGTGGCCTACATCCGGGGCAGCGTCGAGTACGGCCGGATCGGCCTCCTCGCCGACATCAGCTACGTCTCCGTCAAGGGGCAAGATGGCAAGGTGCTGGAGATCAAGACCGACTCCATCGAAGGTCCCCTCGGCAAACGCACCCTCACCCTTACCTCCGACAGCCAGCCCAGCCTGGATGCCAAGGTCGGCAACATCCAGGGCATCTACGACCTGGCCCTTCGCTACCGCTTCGGAGACCGCGAATCCGCCGTGGCACGCGCCGGGAGTTTCTCGGTTATTCCCTATGCCGGGGTGCGGTTCGTCAACATGCAATACGACCTGGCACTGCAGGGCCAGGCATCAAAGCTGACCCTGAAGTTCAAGGGGCCGGACTTCGAGGGGTCCCGGACTCTGCAAGAGTTGAATCTTCAAGGGCAACAATCGTTCGGGGGCACCGTGGCCCAGCCACTGCTGGGCACCCAGGCCATGGTGTTTCTCTCCCCCCGCCTGAGGCTCTTTGCCCGCGCCGATCTAGGCGGCTTCGGTCTGAACAATGCTGATGATTATTCCTGGAACGCCCAGGCGGGCCTGGGCTATGCCATCGGAAACTCCACCCAGCTCAATCTTTCCTGGCGTTATTTACACCTGAGCGGAAGCAATGATCAGATCCCCGAAAACGCCTACAACATTGATCAGAACGGGGTTGAGATCGGGTTGAAGTTCTTCTTCTGACCGGGCTCCACTCCAGCCGATCCCCACTCAGCCGCCAGCCACCGGCAGCTTGTCGATCCGCCCATCCCGGCGCAACTTGCCCTGCAGCTTGAGCCAGCTGAGCCCCACGGGCAGGGCCAGCACCAGGGGCACGGCGGTGAGGGCCGGCCGGCCGCTGGCCGCCAGCAGGGCGGCGGCGATTGCCAGCCCCCCCAGCAGAAAGGACTGGCCGCTGGATTGCTGGGCCAGGGCCAGGCGGCGCAACAGGCGGTCGGTTTCGCCGGCGCGGATCTGCACCTGCAGGTCCCCCTGCTCGATCCTCGCCAGGTTGTCCTCCAGCCGCCTCGGCAGGCCCAGGGCGCGGCTGCCCACTTCGGCGGCCTGGCGGCCGAGTTCGTTGATGAAATCGTTGGGGCCGTTACCGCTGGCGGTCATCAGGGGCAGCAGGTAGGGGCGGGCAATCGCCACCAGGCTAAAGCCGGGATCGAGCCCCCGGCCGACCCCTTCGAAGGTGGACAGGGCCCGCATCACGAAGATCAGCTCGGATGGCAGCCGAAACGGTTGGCCGTAAACGAGGTCGTAGAGGTCGCCGGAAAGCTTTTCCAGCACGTTCGACGAGAAAGGTGGCGTCAGGGCGTCGTTGAGCATCACCCGCACCAGGCGCCGCACCGGCCCGGTGTCGATGCCAGAGGCGATCACGCCGGCCCCCTGCAGTTCTTCCACCAGGGCCGCCGGGTCCCTGGCAGCTGCAGCCCGCACCATCCGGCCGAGGCGGCTGCGCAGGCGCTGGGAGATCTGGCCCATCATCCCGAAGTCGTAGTAGATCAGGGCGCCATCGGCGGCCACCGCCAGGTTGCCAGGGTGGGGATCGGCATGGAAGAAGCCGAAGAGCACAAGTTGCTGCAGGTAGCTGGCCGCCCCCTTCTCCGCCACCGCCGCCGGGTCGATCCCGGCCGCCACCAGGGCGGGGCGGTCGGTGATCTTGATGCCCGGCAGGTAGTCGAGGCAGAGCACCCGCCGGCTGCTCAGTTCCCAGATCACGGCTGGAACACGGATGCCGGCATCGCCGAGAAACTGCTGACGGAAGCGGGCGGCATGCTCGGCCTCCAGGCGGAAATCCAGTTCCCGCAGCAGCACTCGGCGGCATTCCTGGGCGATCGGCACCCATTCCCGGCCCTGCCCCCAGCGGGGGTGGCGCTGGATCACGGCGGCCACCTGCTGCAGCACCTCCAGGTCGAGGCGGAACAGGCGCTCCAGGCCGGGCCGCTGGATCTTGAAGACCACCTGACGGCCGCTGCGCAGGCTGGCCCGGTGCACCTGGGCGAGGCTGGCCGAACCGAGCGGCCGCTCCTCAAGGTCGATGATCTCGGCGCACCGTTCGCCCAGCTCCTGCTCCAGGAGGCTCTCCACAACGCTGAACGGAAAGGCGGGCACCTTGTCCTGGAGGCTGGCCAGTTCCTCCACATAACCGGCCGGCAGCACATCGGGGCGGGCCGAGAGCAGCTGCCCCAGCTTGATGAAGGCCGAGCCCAGGCTGATCAGCTCGGCGGTGAGCCAGCGGGCCCGCATCCGCTGCCGCAGGCTGCGGTGCTCCGGGCTGATGCCGCCGCGGTAGCTCCAGGCCTGGCCGTCGATCCAGAGCCCGAAGCCCAGCTGCAGCACGGCCCTCCAGATCCGCAGCGACCGCGTCCAACCCTGCCACTGCATCCTGAGTCGCCCCATCAGGCGCGGTCCTCGAGGCGGCGGGAAAGGGCCGCCACCGTGGCGCGCAGCGCATCGATCCGCTCCTGGGCCTGCCTGGTGCCCGCCGTGGCGCCGGCCGCGGCCGACGGCCCCGTGGGGCCTGGGGTGGAGCCGCTGGCCGCCTCGCCGTTCTCGAGCCGCTCCGCTTCCTGCTCCACCTCCTGCCAGAACAGCTCCCATTCGCTGCGGAGCCGCTCCGGGGCCTCCTGGGCCAGAGCGGCCAACCCCGCCACGGAGTCGGCCAGGCCGCTGCCCAGCCTCGCCTGGAGGCGGATCAGGGCGGCCTGAATCAAGGATTGGGGCGTGCTCATCTCCAGGCCTGCCGGTTGGCCAAACTGTGGCAGATCAGGGCAGGGGAGTGGGCGGCGCTGGTGCCAGGGGTGGCGTTGCCTGCTCCAGCGGGCGGGTTTCGGCGGGAGCGGCTGGGGCTGGGGCGGGGTCGGCTGGCAGGAGGGGGTCCAGGGGTGGTTCCTCAGCCGCCGCCGGCCTGGAGGAGGCCTCCTCCTCGGCCTGGCGGTCCTGCTGCTCCTGGCTGAGGCGCTTGGCCTCCTCCTGCTTCTGGTTCTGCTCGAGCTCGAGGCGGTCTAGATCGCCCCGGATCTCGGTCTTGTCGGCGCCGAAGCGCATCCGCAGGCTCTCCAGACTGGTGCCGGGGAAGGGCTTGACCTCGAAATCCTGGCCGATCGGCTTGGTGGCGCCGCCTGCGCCGACCAGCAGCCGATCGGTGATCGCGTAGCCGAGCCCGAAACAGAGGCCGGCCAGCAGGGGAAGCAACCAGCTGGGGCGCTTGCCAACTGTGGAGGCCATGGCAGCAATGGGCACGATCAGGTCCCCATCCTCACCGCAGCAGTGGACCGGAGCAGCGGTGGACCGCTCAGGTGGTGTAGTCGGCGTTGATGCGCACGTACTGAGCGGAGAGGTCACAGCCCCAGGCCAGGCCGCAGCCATCGCCTCCCCCCACCGCCAGGCGGATCGCCACGCTGTCGCCCCGCTGCGGATCGGGGTCGAGATAGGCGCCGGCGGCGCGGGCCTTCAGGTAGGCGGAAGCAGCGGGGCGATCGAAGGGCAGGGGCTGGCCGGCCGCCATCAGCTGGTGGGGACCGAGCCAGAGGGCGACGGCATCGGGATCGAAGCCCACCCCAGCGCGGCCGGCGGCGGCGACGATCCGGCCCCAGTTGGGATCCCGGCCGTGGATGGCCGTCTTCACCAGCGACGACGAGCAGATGGTGCGGGCGATGGCGCGGGCTTCCGGTTCAGACGCGGCCCCTTCCACCCGCGCCTCGATCAGGCAGGTGGCCCCCTCCCCATCGCGGGCGACGGCGCGGGCCAGCTGCCGGGCCACCGCCGTCAGGCCGGCTTCCAGGGCCTCGAAATGCTCCGCCGCCAGGGCTGGTCCCGCCGCCAGGGCCAGCACCGTGTCGTTGGTGCTGGTGTCGCCGTCCACGGTGATGGCATTGAACGACCGCTCGACGGCCCGGCCCAGCATCGCGCCCCAGACCTCGGCGGGGATACCGGCATCGCAGCTCAAGGTGGCGAGCAGGGTGGCCATGGCGGGGTGGATCATGCCGGAGCCCTTGGCCATGCCGCCGATGCGCACGGTCTGGCCGCCCAGATCGGCCTCCAGGGCGACCTGCTTGTCGACCAGGTCGGTGGTCAGGATGGCGGTGGCGGCGGCGCTGCCCCCCTCGGGGCCCAGGGCTGCCACCAGTGGATCGAGGCCGGCCAGCAGGGTGTTTAGCGGGATCGGCACGCCGATCACCCCGGTGGAGCAGATCAACACCTGCTCCGGCACCAGGCCGAGCCGTTCGGCGAGGGCGGCGGTGGCCGTGAGGCTGTCGGCCAGGCCGCGGGCGCCGGTGCAGGCGTTGGCCTGGCCAGAGTTGGTGAGTACGGCGCGGGCGCCGCCGCCTGTGGCGGCGAGCCGCTCGGCGCAGAGATCCACGCAGGCGGCCCTCACCCGGTTGGTGGTGAAACGGCCGGCGCAGACGGCGCCCTCAGGCGCGAGCACCAGGCAGAGATCGGGCTTGCCGGAGGCCTTGAGGCCCGCGGTGATCCCCGCCGCCAGGAAGCCACGCGGGGCGGTGATGCCGCCGGGGACAGGGCGCCAGGGGGTGGAGAGGCTCATCAAGCGAGGCGAGGCTGCTGGCATCCTGCCGCTGGGGCTGGCCACCTACGGAGGAATCAGGAGTCTGACCACCGCCGAGGTCTGGCGACACCGTCTTTTAATTCCAGGCATGGCCAGCTCGATTCAGCATCCAACGCAACGGCGCATCGGTCTCACCGGTGGCATCGCCAGCGGCAAGAGCAGCGTGGGGCGGCTGCTGGCGGAGCGCTGGGGCCTGCCGGTGCTTGATGCCGACGTCTACTCCCGCGAGGCTCTTGCGCCGGGAACCCCTGCCACCGCTGCGGTGCTGGCTCGCTACGGCAAACGGGTCGAAGTGCCGGCCCCGGCAGCGCCTGGTTGGCCGAAGCCGCTGGTGGCTCCCACCCTCGACCGGGCGGCCCTGGGCCGGATCGTGTTCGCCGACCCAGTGGAACAGCGGTGGCTGGAGCAGCTGGTGCATCCGATCGTCCGCCAGCGCTTCGATGCGGAGCTGGCCCGGCTCGTGGGCGTCCCTGTGGTGGTGCTGATGATTCCGCTGCTGTTCGAGGCGGGGCTGGAGGCGCTCTGCGGAGAGGTCTGGCTGGTGGACTGCGACGAGGCCGAGCAGTTGGCGCGCTTGATGGCGCGGGACCAGTGCAACGAGGCCGACGCACGCGCCCGCATCGCCGCCCAATGGCCCCTGGCCCGCAAGCGGCCCCTGGCCGATCGGCTGATCGACAACCGGGGGGAGCAGGCGGAGCTGGCGGACCAGGTGGAGCGGGGGATGGGGAGGAAGCCCGGTCCGCCTAGCCCCTGAGTTTCTCGATGAGGATCCGATTGGCCAGCTTCGGATCGGCGCGGCCGCCGGTCTGCTTCATCAACTGGCCCACAAAGAAGCCCTGCAGCTTGGTCTTGCCGCCGCGGAAGGCCTCCACCTCGGCGGGATGGGCGGCCAGCAGCGCCTCCACCACCGCGGTGATCGCGGCCGGATCGCTGATCATGCCCAGGCCCTTCGCCTCCACGATCGCCTTGGCGGAGCCCCCCTGCTCCAGCAGCTCGGGCAGGATCTCCTTGGCGATCTTGCCGCTGATCGTGCCGTCCTCGATCAGGTTCACCAATTCGGCGAGATCGGCGGGGCGCAGGGGCAGATCGGCGATCGAAAGCCGGTTGGCATTCACATGGGCGGCGATCTCGCCCGTCACCCAGTTGGCCACCGCCTTGGGGTCGCCGCCAGCCGCCACCGCCGCCTCGAAGTACTCTGCCATGGCCCGCTCATCGGTGAGCACCCGGGCGTCGTAGATCGAGAGGCCCAGCTGCTCGGCGTAGCGGTGCCGCTTGGCGGCCGGCAGCTCGGGCAGCTCGGCCCGCCAGGCCTCGCGCCGCTCCACACTCACCTCGATCGGCCCCAGGTCGGGGTCGGGGAAGTAGCGGTAATCGCTGGCCCCCTCCTTGCTGCGCATGCTCCTGGTGAGCTGCTTGCCCTCATCCCAGAGGCGGGTTTCCTGCACCACCGGCTCACCCGCCTCGTAGGCCTTGATCTGGCGGGCGATCTCGAAATCGATCGCCTTCTGGATCGCCGAGAAGGAGTTCATGTTCTTGATCTCCACCTTCGTGCCGAAGGGCGCCTCGGGCCCCCGCCGCACCGAGATGTTGACATCGCAGCGCAGGGAACCCTCCTGCATGTTGCCGTCGCTCACCCCCAGATAGCGCATGATCCGGCGGATCTCCGAGGCGTACTCGGCCGCCTCCCGGCCCGTGCGCAGATCCGGCTTCGAAACGATCTCGGCCAGGGCCACGCCGGCCCGGTTGTAGTCAACGAGCGAGTGGCTGCTGCCGGCGAGGCGATCGCTGCCGGCGTGCACGAGCTTGCCGGCATCCTCCTCCATGTGCAGCCGCTCGATGCCGATCGTCTTGAGGTAGGTGTCCTTGCCCTTTTCGGCCACCTCCACCTCGATCCAGCCGTTCTCGGCGATCGGCTCGTCGTACTGGGAGATCTGATAGTTCTTGGGCAGATCGGGATAGAAATACTGCTTGCGGTCGAACTTGCTGTGCTCGGCCACCTGCAGGTTGAGGGCCAGCGACGCCTTCACCGCATACTCCAGCACCATCTCATTGAGCACCGGCAGGGTGCCTGGCAGGCCGAGCACCACCGGATCGATGTGGCTGTTGGGCTGGTCGCCGAAGCTGGTGGAGGCGGCCGTGAAGATCTTGCTGGCGGTGCCCAGCTGCACATGGGTTTCCAGGCCGATCACCGCCTCCCAGTCCGCCTGTCCATTCGCCGCAGTCATCCCTTCTCCCTGTCTGCCTGTCCTGGAGATCGATCCTATGCAGCCTCCGGTGGGTGCAGCCGCAGGATGGCTGCCGCTCAGCTGGCTGCGGTGTCGAAGCAGAGCTCGCGGCAGCCGCTGCTGGGATCAAGGGTGCGCCGGAACCGCAGGCCAACCGGCAGCAGCAGGGCGATCTCGGCGGTGGTGCGGATGGGATTGCCGGCCAGCAGATGGCCGCCGCGGCACTGGCCCTCGGCATCCGCCGCGCTGAGGTGCAGGTGCACCCCGTCGGGGCCGAGGCTGCCCTGCAGGCTGAGGACCTCCCAGGGTCCAGGCAGCAGCAGCGCCTGGCTGGCTCCTGCCGGCCGCAGGCTGAGCTGATTCAGGCTGCCGATGGCTGAGCCCACCCAGGCGGCGCTGATCTGCCGCTCCGCCACCAGCTCCTCCAGGGCGCCGCGCAGGTCGCACCCCGGCGGCAGCCGCAGGTTGAGCAGCTCCAGCGCCCCGACCTGGATCGTTGGATAGCTTGAACGCATGGATGCCTCTGCAGTTGATTCCCTGACGGGCCCATCTTCGGCAGATGCGCCTGGTCGAGAGGGCGATCCTGTGCTGATCCTCGGTGGCGGCCTGATCGGCCTGGCGATCGCCCATCAGCTGGCGCGGCGGGGCCGGTCGGTCCAGGTGCTGAGCCGGCGGCGCAGCGAGGCGGCGGGGTTCGTGGCGGCCGGCATGCTTGCCCCCCATGCCGAAGGGTTGAGCGGCCCCCTGCTGGAGCTCGGCCAGCGAAGCCTCGGCCTGATTCCCGCCTGGGTGGCCCAGATCGAGGCCGACAGCGGCCTGTCCTGTGGCTTCCGTCCCTGCGGCATCGTGGTTCCGTTCCGCTCAGCCGCCGAGCGGGACGCCTACCCCACCGCCCGGTTCGGCCAGGCCCTCGATCGAAGCGAGCTGCGCCAGGAGATCGGCGGCATCGGTGAAGCCTGGCAAGCCGGCCTGCTGTTTCACCAGGATGGCCAGATCGACAACCGTCGCCAGTTGATGCGCGCCCTCGAGCGGGCCGGCGTGGCCCTCGGCGTGGGGTTCCAGGAGGGCAGCGAGGTGGTGGAGCTGCTGGCGCCGGCCGGTCGGCTCGAAGCCATCCGGCTGCGCCGAACGGAGGGGGAAGTCGGCACCCTGCCCTGCAGCCGTGCCGTGCTGGCCTGTGGGGCCTGGAGCGCCCGTTTGCTGCCGGGCCTGCCGGTGCACCCGATCAAGGGCCAGATGCTTTCGCTGCAGGCGCCGCGTCAGGCCCTGCGGCGGGTGCTGTTCGGGCCCGGCACCTACCTGGTGCCCCGGGAAGACGGGCTGCTGGTGGTGGGTGCCACCAGCGAGCCGGAGGCGGGCTTCGCGGCCGGACTGACGCCCCAGGGCCAGAACCAGCTGCAGCAGGGTCTCACCGACCTGCTGCCGGAGGCGGCCCACTGGCCGCCGATGGAGCGCTGGTGGGGCTTCCGGCCCGGCACCCCCGACCAATTACCCCTGCTGGGGCCAGCGGCGATCGCCGGCCTCTGGCTGGCCACGGGGCACTACCGCAACGGCGTGCTGCTGGCGGCGATCAGCGCCAGCCTGATCGCCAACCTGATCGAGGGCGGTGCCTGCGCCGATGCCGCCCTGCTGGCCCCGTTCGACTGCCAGCGCTTCGGGCCAGGGGCCGGCAGTGATCAGGCAACGCTGGCAGCGGGGCTGGCCGCCGCCAGTGTGTAAACGGAGATCATCCCCATGCCTTTCACCTGCTGGGGTTCGAGGGCGCGGATCGCCACTTCCTCCCCCACCAGCTCCGCCGTGCTGTCGTCGATCACGATCGGCACATCGAGCAGGCGGGTGAGTCCCTCCAGCCGGCTGGCCAGATTCACCTTGTCGCCGATCACGGTGAAATCGAGGCGGCGGGGGCTGCCGATCTGGCCGACGATCACCTGGCCGCTGGCCAGGCCGATGCCGCTGCTGAACGGTTCGATGCCCTCCGCCAGCCAGCCCGCATTCAGTTCCACCAGCCGGGCCCCCATCGCCTCGGCGCAGCGCAGGGCCGCCAGGGCCTCCTGCTGCGGCCCACGCCCGATCGGTGAACCGAACACGGCCATCACCGCATCGCCGATGAACTTGTCGACGGTGCCGCCGTGGGCGGCGATCACCTCCACCATGCCGCCCAGGTAGTCGTTGAGCTGGCGCACATGCAGTTCAATCCGGCCTTCGGCACTGCGTTGCTGGGTGAGCTGGGTGAAGCCCTTCAGATCGCTGAACAGCACCGTCACAGGCAGCAAGCGTCCCCGCAGGATGCCCTCGGCGGCGCCGGGGTCCGAGAGGATCTCCGCCACCACGCTCGGGGCCACGTAGCGCTCGAAGGTGCGGCGCAGCCGCCGCTTCTCCCGCTCCTCCTGCAGGTAGGCGTCGCCGCCGTAGAGCAGGCCCAGCAGCACCAGGCCGCTGACCGGGCCGAGCAGCGGCAGCCAGCGGTCGAGCTGGCGCAGCGCCAGGAAGCCCGCCACCAGCTGCAGGATCAGCGCAGTGATCACCAGCCCCAGCTTCCAGCGCAGGCCCGAGCGCCACAGCCCGAGGGCGGTCACCAGCAGCAAGGGGGCCATGGCCAGCAGGCCCCTGGCCGGCGCCGCCACCGGCCAGGGGCTCAGGCCATCCCCCTGCAGGGAATTGGCCGTGGCGGTGGCCAGCATCTCCAGGCCTGAAATCTGCCCGAAGGGGGTGGCATTGCCGTCATCGCCCTGGGACACCACAGGCCCGACCAGCACCACCGCCCCCTTCAGCCTCTCCCGCTTGGGATGCCCCTGCCAGCGCACAGGATCGAGCACTTCCCAGGCCGACAGCCGCTCGAAACTGCCCTCAGGGCCGTAGAAGTTCAGGCCCATGGCCGGATCGTTCTGGCGGCTGTGGAGCCCCAGCAGCCGCAGGGCGGTCCCCGCCAGGGAAGGGACAGGCTCGACGCCATTGGCCGGCAGCAGGCCGCGCCCATAGGCATCGGGATGGCGCGAGGGCTGGCCCGCTTGCCTTGGCAGGGTGTTCGTCAGGCCGAGCTGGCCTTCGCCGCCGATGGCTGGCACGAAGAGATCCGGACGGACGAGGGTGAGGCCACTGCCCACGGCGGCATCCTGCGGTTCGAGCATTTCGGCTGCCAGGGCCACATGGCCCCGCAGCGGTTCGAGGGTTTTGGCCAGGGCAGCGTCATCGACCGGGCCCTGGCGGCTTGGCCCGGCGAAAGTGACGTTGATGGCCACCACCGAGGCGCCGGCCTGGCGCAGGTGGGTGGCGAGCCTGCCGTAGGCCGCCCGAGGCCAGGGCAGGGTGTCGATCCCTTTGGCCCAGGCGGGGATCTGCGCGGGATCCTGGCCAACGAACCAACTGCCCTGCTGCAGGGTGGCGTCATCGATGGCCACCTGCACCACCCGGCCAGGTGCCGGCCTTGGACCACGCAACACCACCAGCTGGTCTTCCAGGCTGCGCTCCCATTCCTGCCAGCGGGTGGGGGGCCAGCCGCCCACCAGGGCGACGGCGATCAGCACCGCGGCCGAGGCCAGAGCCGTGAATCTGGTGCGCTGCATCAGATCCGCTCAGCCCCCATCAGAAGAACCGCGGAAGGTTGAAGAAGGGAACCGCCGGTACGGGGCCTGACAGGGAGGGGATGGCGACCCCCGGAAGCCGGGAGCGGATGTAACTCTCCAACGATCCAAAGGCCGGCAGCGGTGTGGTGAACCCACGAAAAAGGGGGCCCTCCAGAATGCTGCTGTAGTCGCCACTGCTCAGTTTCAGCAGGGTGAGCACCACGCCGGTGGCGGAGAGCTGCAGCCGCTCCCCTGCGTTGACCGTGGTGCTGGGCTGGCCCGAGGGCTGGCCGTCAGTGAGCGGTTCCACCTCCATTGATCCCTCCAGCACCGCGAGGTCGGAGGCGCCTTCCCCATCCACCCGCAGCACGTAGTTCGTGCCCCGCACGCTCAGGCGCGAGGAGCGGGTGCAGCCGCTCTGCTTGCCGGAGACCAGCATTTCACCCTTGCGAAGCAGGAAGCAACTGCTGCCGAGCCGCAGCTCGGAGAAGCGGTTGAGCCGACCGGCCGCCCCGGAGGCGAAGCTGAGCTGCCCCCGGCTGTTGCCGGTGCTGATCTCCTGCGGGCTGGCAGCCTGCTCGTTCACCCGGGCCTGCCGCGAATCGATGAACAGCTCGGTGCCATCGAGGATCTCTTTCACGGTGGCCCGATCGGCACCCGCCACGCTGGCGGCGGCCGGCCCGGTGAGGGTGCAGGCCCACACCAGGCCAAGCAGAAGGCGGAATCCTCGCCCCCCCTGGATTGTGGTGTCTGAAGGCATGGCGTCCTGGCGATTCAGGATCCCGGTGTCGGCGGCAGCACGACACCTTTCATCGTCTCGGAGATGTATTGGTACAGGGCAGCGAACTCCGGCATGGATGTGACGAAGCCGGCGAACAGGGGCCCCTTCAAGATGGAGTTGTAGTCGTCAGGGCCAAGCTTGACGGTGGAGAGCACCTTGCCATCGCTGGAAAACCGGACTCGGTAGCCGGCAGTGATCACCACCGGTGAGGGAACAACCGGTGTACTGCCATCCTCCTTGAGGGTCAGGCAGACGATGATCTCGGTGTCGCTCCTGGTTTGGGGTTTGGACCAGACGCAACCGATTGCGTTTGCCTTCTGGTTGAGGAACACGATCCTTTGGTGAACAGGGGAATTCCACCAGACCCTGGAGAGGGATTCAGGAGTCCAGACCCCCGCTTCCGCCGAGCAGCCCAGCACTTCGCCCAGCACCGACCATCCGCCAGGAAGTTTGACGGCGGCGAAGGGGGAACCCACGCTGGTTTCCGTGCCATGGAGGCATCCACCGGACGCTTTCATGGCATTGATCAAGGCACTGCCGTAGGCGTTGATCTGCGCCTGAACCGTTTCGGGCACCGCCTTGAATTCGGGATTGCCGATCTGATCGCGCTGCCGGTTCAGCATCTCAAGCAGGGTCCCGAGCTGGGCAGGGTTGGCTGTTGATGGGTCGTCGGCCAGCAGCTGATCCGTTTCCACCGTGCCTTCCAGCACGATCACATCCACCGTGCCGTCATCGTTCAGGCTGATCAGGTAGTTCGTGCCCCGGGAGCTCAGCCGCAACGACTTGGTGCAGCCATTCTCTTTCCCCGAGATCAGCACCTGGCCCTTGGCGAGCAGGAAGCAGCTTTTGCCCAGGCGCAGCTGGGTGAACCGGTTGATCCGTGCCGCCGCCCCGGATCGAAACAGCAGCTGGCCGCGGCTGTTCTGGGTTGAGATCTGCTGGGGTGAGAGGGCGGTTTCGTTGACCTTCGCCTGGCGGGCATCGATGAACAGCTGGTTGCCATCAAGGATTTCGCGCACCGTGGCGGATTCTGAAGCCTTTGCCGGTGGCAGCGCCTGGGTTGCGGCCAGCAGGGGGGCAGTGGCCAGCAGAGCCAGCAGGCGAAGGTTCGGCAACGGTTGGAGCCGTGAATTAAACACGAAGGAGCTTAGATGATTTTTGCTCGATTTGCTCCTCACGTTTTCAGGGATTTAATTGGGGGTGCTGCTGATGATTGGGCCGGGCAGATCAACACCTTAGAAAGTGTCAAAAATGTAGCGATACAGAACGTCGTGATGCGGAAGAGTGGAGGCAAATCCCGAGAACAGCGGACCTTTGAGAATGGTGTTGTAATCATCGGGCGAAAGCTTGAATGAGGCCAGAACCTTACCGTCGTCTGAAAATCTGAGCCGGTACCCAGCCCTGATCAGCAGTGGAGAGGATGGGGATTGGGGGATGTTGGCCTTGTCGCCACCAAGGGTGAGGCAGACCATGACTTCCGTATCCTTGCTGTGCTGGGCCGTCGACCAGACGCAACCGATGGAAGAGGGTTTGCCTGAATCGAAAACGATGCGCCGGTGAGGAGGTGATTCCCACAGCATTCTGGCAACGGTTTTTGGATCCCAAACTCCTGGCTCCGCAGGGCATCCGAGAACTTCACCCAGCACCGACCATCCCTTCGGAAGCTTGACAAAATCAAAGGGAGAGGGCACGCCATTGCTGCCTCCGTGGAAGCAGCCGCGGGCTTTTCTCATCGCATTGATCAGCATCAGTCCATAGGGATTGATGGCATCCTGAATCGTTTCGGGTATGGCTGGAAAGGTTGGTTTCCCCGCCAGTTGCCGATACGCATTGATGGCGGCAAGAAGATCTCCGAGCAGATAAAAATGTTCTGACGATTGCACAGACGATTGCTCTGTGTTCGTCAGGTTCTCGACTTGCACCGTGCCTTCCAGCACGATCACATCAACGGTGCCATCCTCATTCAGGCCGATCAGGTAATTGGTGCCCCGGGAGCTCAGCCGCAACGACTTGGTGCAGCCATTCTTTTCCCCGAGATCAGCACCTGGCCCTTGGCGAGCAGGAAGCAGCTTTTGCCCAGGCGCAGCTGGGTGAACCGGTTGATCCGTGCCGCCGCCCCGGATCGAAACAGCAGCTGGCCGCGGCTGTTCTGGGTTGAGATCTGCTGGGGTGAGAGGGCGGTTTCGTTGACCTTCGCCTGGCGGGCTTCGATGAACAGCTGGGTGCCATCAAGGATTTCGAGCACACGGGCGAATTCCGAACCCTGCGCCGGTGGCAGCACCACGGTTGCGGGCAGGACGAGCGCGGCCAGCACTGCCGATGGGCCATGCCAAGAGTTCAGCACCTGCCCAGGACGGATGGGCCTGACCCAAGGGGGCATCGTGACCGGGTCGTGGCGATGGAGCAATTCTGCGGCAACGGTCAAGATCTACGGATCTCCCCTGCCTTGCCGCATCCCCAGCAGGCCAAACACCTCAAGGGGCGTGGGCCAGCCCTTGACCGTCTGGGGACCCAGCGGCTCCACCACCAGTTCATCCGGCAACACCGCCAGCAACTCGCCGCTGATCAGGATCGGGTGCTGGGGGAAGCGGCGCGTCAGACCCTCCAGGCGGCTGGTCACATTCACCGTGGAACCCACCACGGTGAACTCCAGCCGTTGGGAGGAGCCGAGGTTCCCTGCGATCACATCGCCGACATGCAGACCGATGCCATGGCGCAGGGGTGGCTGGCCTGTGGCCGCCAGCGCGACGTTGAGGGTTTCGAGCCCCTGTTGCATGGCCAGGGCGGCCCGCACCGCCGCGCGCGCCTCCTCCTGATCCCCGCGGCTGCGCGGCACCCCGAATTCCGCCATGACCGTGTCGCCGATGAACTTGTCCAGCAGGCCCTGCTCAGCGAGTACGGCCGCTGCCATCGTCTCGAAGTAGCGATTGAGCAGGCTGAACAGGTCAGCGGGCTCCAGCGATGCACTCAGGGGTGTAAATCCCTCCAGGTCGCTGAACAACACCACGCAGCGGGTCCGGCGGCCACCAGCCTGGTTCCAGAGCGGGCCGGGGTCGCGGAGGATGGCGCGAAGCAGGGTGGGGGAGATGCGCCGGGCCAGCACCTGATGCAGGTAGGCCCGCTCCCGCGCCTCAGCAAGCGCCTGGCCTCCGCCGCGCACCACTCCGCCGAGCAGGGGCACCAGAAGCAGGGTGGCGAGCGGCAGCAGCAGATGGACCCCGAGCCAGAGCAGGAAGCTGGCCAGCAGGGCCGCGGTCATCAGCGCCGCCATCAGGGCGACGCTGCGGGTGGAACTTTGCCCCCGACTCAGCACCCCCAGCACCCCAGCCGCCCAGGCGATCAGGAGCAGGGCCTCCCCAGCCGCCGGCAGGGGGCGCAACCCATCGCCGCGAAGCACGTTGGCGATGGCCGCGGCCTGCACCTCCGTGCCGCTCTGGGCGCCGAAGGGGGTTTCCTGCTGATCCCCCAGCTCCGGCGTGGTGGCGCCGATCAGCACCGTGCGGCCCCGCCAGAACCCTGCTGGCGCCTCCAGCACCCGCCAGGCCGGCAGCCGTGGCGTGGTTCCGGCGGGACCTGCGAAATTGATGCCGAGGGGGTGGTCGCTCAGGGCCTCCGGACGGGCCAGAAAGGCCAGCGGCAAGGGATGGGGGAGGGGAAAGCCGGCCAGGTTCTCCTGCAGCCAGCGCCGCCCCGGCACCGCCTCCGCCACCCCCTGGGGGGATTGGAGCAGGGTGGTGAGGCCGGGAGCGGCGAGCGCCACGATCGGACGACGCAGCTGCACCTGCTCGAAACCGCCCTGCGCGCCCACCGTGTAGGTAGCGGCCAGATGAACCTGCCGGCGCCAGGGTGCCAAGGCCTCGGCAAAGGCCCGGTCATCGGCGGGGCCGTAGCGGCTCGGCTGGCTGAACTCGATGTTGAACAGCACCCGTGCTGCACCCCGCCGCAGCAGCTCGGCAGCCAGTTCCGCCTGCAGGGCCCGGGGCCAGGGCCAGGCGCCCATCCGCCGCCACAGAGGGGAGGCCTCGCGTTCCCTGGCCCCAAGCAACTCGCCGACCTGGAGCGACTCACTGTCGATCGCCAGGATCAACGGATCCATTGCAGCGGCGCGGGGGCCACGCAGCCGAAAGAAGAGCTGCTGGAGCTGGGCGTCAGCCAGGGCCAGCGCCTTGCCGGCTGGCGTGGACCGTAACCAGGGACCACCGAGCAGCAGGGGGGCGGCCAGGGCCAGCCACCACAGCCTGGGGAACCTCACCGCCCAGGCCTCAAGGTGTGAGGCCCAGCTCGCGCTCGATGATGGGCAGCGTATCCATCGGCGCCTCGAAGCCGTTCAGCAGGATGCTGGCCTTGCGCCGGGTGGCTGCTTCCGTAGAGCTGAGCCGTCGCGGCGCCAGCCAGGTGCCCTCCACGAAGGCCACCTGTTCCCCGCTGACGAGAGTGAAGCGTTGCCCGTTCTCCGCCTCCACCAACACCCGGCCTTCCCAGCTGAAGAACTTCAGCTCGGTGGGGGTCGCTTCGATGAACACCGTGGTGCCGGAGATGGAGGCGGTGGCGACCCGGGTCCTCACCCGCAGCGGCGGGCCGCCCGTTCTGCCCGGAGGGATCCAGGCGATGATCTGGCCGCGCTGCAGGTCGAGATCGGCGCGGCCCAGCCGCAGCAGGGCGTCGCCACCGAGGCGGAAGCCGCGCCCTTCGGCCAGCAGAACCTGGAGGCGACCGGGCTTCTCGGTCCGCAGCAGCGTGGCGGGCACCAGCACCTGGCCAATGCGGGCGACTTGCTCAGCGCCCTCGGGTGGCGTGACGAACGCCGGTCGGGACGGCACATCCACCACCCGGGGCACCACCGGGGCGGCGGCGGCCGCAACACCGAGCCCCACGGCGATCGTCAGGCTGATGCTGGCGCTGGCAGAGCGCAGGCTCGCCTTCAGGCCGGGGGGCGGCGGCATGGGGCCCAGCAGAACAGGTTGAATCCAATCTGACGGCTCAGCCCTCGCTGCGCCAGACCTGATCGGCGGGGGTCCAGTCAGCGAGCTCGGAGGGCTCGAACCAGAGGCCGATCTCGAAGACGGCGGTTTCCGGCGCGTCGGAGCCGTGGATCACGTTGCGGCCGATGTTCATAGCCAGATCGCCGCGGATCGTGCCGGGCTCGGCCTCCAGGGGCTTGGTGGCGCCGATCAGCTTGCGGGCGCTGGCGATCACGCCATCGCCTTCCCACACCATCGCCACCACCGGGCCGCTGGTGATGAACTCCACCAGGCCGGCGAAGAAAGGACGCTCGCGGTGGACGCCGTAATGGTTCTCGGCCAGTTCCCGGCTGGGCAGCAGCTGCTTCAGCCCCACCAGCTTGAAGCCCTTTCGCTCGAAACGACCGAGGATCTCTCCCACCAGGCCGCGCTGCACACCATCGGGCTTGATGGCAAGAAAGGTGCGTTCGACGGCCATGGGCAGGTGCGGTGGTTGGAGTCCCCATCGTCTGCGTCAGGGCCACCCGTTGGCAAGCAACCCCAGCCAGGACACCCGCCATACGATCAGCCCCTCGGCCTGATCTCAAGCGATGTCCGCCGCCCCCCCATCGACAGCCGCCTGGCTGGGGGCACCGAGCGCCGCTCCCAACCTCAGGCTCGGCCTCCGCACGACCGTGGCCGCCGTACTGCCACTGCTGGGCGCTTCGCAGCTGCAGGAGCCCGCCCTGATCTGGATGGCCTTGGGGGGGCTCTACGTGACCATGGCCGACACGGGCGGGGCTTACCGCACCAAGGCAACGGCGATGGCTTGCGCTTCCTTGCTGGGCGCCTTGGCGCTCGGCGCGGGGATCGGCCTGGCGACCTGGCCCTGGCTGTGCGTGCCGGCCATGTTTGCGGTGGGGTTGGGCTGCGGTCTGCTCTCGCTCTACGGCAATGCCGGTGCCCTGATCGGCCTGGTAACCGCCTGGTGCTTCCTGATCGGGATCAATGTGGCCGGCCCCGACCCAGCCAAGGCCCTGTCCTTTGCCCTGCTCTACCTAGCTGGTGGGGCCTGGGCCACCCTGCTGGCGGTGGCCGTCTGGCCGCTGCGGCCCTACCGGCCCGTGCGCCTCGCCAGCGCCGCTGCCCTGCGGGCGGTCGCCCACTTCTTCAGCCTGGCCTGCCCGGCCACCGGGGAGAAGCCTGCCGCCGAGGATCAGCTCTTCCAGGCCAAGCTCAGGGTCCGCGCTGCTCTCGCCAGCGCCAGCGCCACCCTGGCGGAAACCCGCAGCGGCCGCCTCGGCGCCAGTCCGGCCGATGGGGCGTTCACCCGGTTGATCGAGTCTGCCGACACGCTTTTCGTGACAGCAGTGGCCCTGGGCACCCTGCTGGCGACGATTCCGGCGCTGGAGGCTCCCTTGATCCGGCAGCGGATCGATGGGCTCAATCGGCGCGGTGTCGTGGCGCTCCATCAGTTGGAGCAGGCCCTGCTGGGGCAAGCCGGGCTGCCCCCGCTCCAGGACCTTGAAACCGAAGGGCGGCTGATTGCCGCGGCGATCGAGGCACTCCCGGCACCCACGGCCGTGATCCAAGAGGCCCAGGCAGGCCAGGCCCTCTGGATCAGCACTCTCGCCCAGCTCGGTGAAGCCATCCCCTTGGCGGCGCTCAACCGGCGGGCGACCGCGATCCGCCGCCCCACCGGTGCGGCGCTGGCTGCTGCGGCCCAGGGCTGGGCGACCCTGCGGGCGAATCTGACGCTGGAGTCGAGTGTGTTCCGCCACGGCCTGCGGTTCGGAGCCGCTTCGGCCGTTGCCGTGAGCATCTACACCCTGTTCGCCCTGCCGATCGGCTACTGGATCACTCTGACCGTGTCGGTGATCCTGCGGCCCTCGGCGGGGGAGAGCCTGGCGCGCACCAGCCAGCGGGTGCTGGGCACGGTGCTGGGCGGGATCCTGGCGATCGTGCTGGCCACCCTTTTCCCCCACCCACTCATGATCGTGCTGCTGCTGGTGCCGCTCACCGTCGTGATGATGGCGGTGCTGCCAATGAACTACGGGCTGTTCGTCTTCTTCCTCACCCCCTGGATCGTCCTTTACAAGGACATCGCCCAGCCCGGCGACTGGAGCCTGGCTCTCTGGCGGATCGTCAACACCCTGATCGGTGCCGGCCTGGCCCTGGTCGCCATCCACCTGGTGTTGCCTCGCTGGGAGCGGGAGCAGTTGCCAGCCCGGCTGGCGGCCAGCCTGCGCTGCAATGGCCGGTTTGCTTCGGAGCTGCTGGCTCGGGTTCTGGCGGCCGCTCCACCAGGTGCAGGGCCGCCGGCCACCCCTGCCGAGGTGCGCCTGGCGCTGGGCAATGCCCAGGTCTCAATCCAGCGCTACCTCGGCGAGAAGGCCTCGCACCGGCCGATGGCGCTGCCATTGATGGCGTTTCTGCTGCACAGCCAGCGTCTGATCGATGCCCTGGTGCTGCTGGGGAGCTGCCATTGCCAACCTGCTGACAGCCAGGAGAGAGCCAGTGTCCTGGCCCTGCGGAATCAGCTGCTGACGACGCTCACGGCCCTTGCCTCGGCCCTGGAGAGCGGCGAGCGGCCAGGCCCCCTGTCGGATCTGCCCAAGCCAGACAGGCCCGGCGGCTTGCTCCTGCAGCAGGCGGGGCTGCTCGTCGATCCGATCGCGGGCCTCCGCAACGCCGTGGAAGCCTGGAGCGCCTGGGAGGACAACGGGGAGCGGGCCGCAACGCGAGCGGCGCAGGATTCTTCCCGGCACAACTGAGTGGGGTAGAAACCAACAGTCACCCTTCAACGCCCTGCGCCACCCCTCTGCACAGGACTCGAACACCTTCAGGTCCATCGCAAGGTCCTGCCAGAGGGGCAGCAGATCGTCGAGCAAAAGAATGATCGGCTCAGGCCGCAGCTCATCGGCATAGAGGTTGCGCACCAGATGCCGAAAGCGCAGAAAGGGCTGCAACTCTTGCTGGGTGCTGTCCCGCAGCACGGCAGGCCGCGCCAAGGTTTCCAAGGCCATGCGCTCCAGCAGGCGCCGATGCCACCCCTCCCACTGACGAGGCGTACCCCCGTTCACCACGTGGCTCACCAGGAGCAGCGCCCGTTCAACCCCGATGTAAAAGCTGTGCAATCGCAGCGCAGCAGCTTCGATCGCTTCACTGCCTGGGCGGATCCGGGGGCGCATCTCCTGCAGGGCGACCACCAGGCGATCCAGCCGTTGCCGCTACCGGCGCAGATCGTCGCGGAGTTCGAGCAGATCGTCAGATCGCATCGACCCTGCCCGATGGAACCAGCGGTCGGCTGCATCGCAACAGCCGCTGGCGCAACTCAGGCGAGAGATCGTCGGTGCTCTTGAGATCCACCGCCAGCGGCCCAGCGGCCTTGGCCAGCCCCAGCGCCTCGATCACGGCCGCAGCTGGCAGCCCCTCCACCAGTAGATCGAGATCAGAATGATCACCGAAGCCCTCGGTGAGGACCGCTCAGGGCCATGGCCGCCCGCTCCGCCTGCTCCATGGCCAGAATCCGGCTCCTCTCCAGCGCCTGGAGATCCGCCGCGAAGCGATGCCGCCAGTACGAGAGGGCATGGTGTTCGTCCATCGTCCCAGTCTGGCAGCGGCGCCCCGCCTAGATTCCCTGCAACAGGCCTCGCCCAACCCAAGGCTTCGATGGTGCTCGCCGAACCGACCAGACCGCCGGGACTATTCCCCGGCGCCTCCCCCCCATGGTCCGTGGCTGACAGCAGCCGCCTCTATGGCCTGGAAGCCTGGGGAGAGCCCTATTTCAGTGCCAACGGCCGCGGCCATGTGATGGTCCAGCCCCGCGGTGACCGCGGTGGCTCCCTCGATCTGGTGGAGCTGGTGGAGGGTCTGCAGAACCGCGACCTCTCCTTGCCCCTGCTGATCCGCTTCGACGACATCCTCGAAGACCGGCTGGAGCGGCTGCATGGCGCCTTCGATCGCGCCATCGCCCAGTACGGCTACGGCGGCCGCTACCAGGGGGTGTTCCCGGTGAAGTGCAACCAGCAGCGCCACGTGGTGGAGCAGCTGGTGGAGAGCGGCCGCCGCTGGCACTTCGGGCTGGAGGCCGGCAGCAAGGCGGAGCTGCTGATCGCCCTCTCCCTGGTCGACGACCCCGATGCCCTGCTGATCTGCAACGGCTACAAGGACCAGCGCTATATCGAAACGGCGATCCTGGCCCGCCGATTGGGGCGCCAGCCGGTGGTGGTGATCGAGCAGGCCGACGAGGTGGAGCGGATCATTGCTGCCAGCCGGAGCCTGGGGGCCGCCCCGCTGATCGGCGTCCGCGCCAAGCTCTCGGCCCGCAGCAGCGGCCGCTGGGGCAGTTCGGTGGGGGAGCGGGCCAAGTTCGGCCTGTCGGTGCCGGAGTTGCTGGCCACGGTGGAGGCGCTGCGGCAGGCCAACCTGCTCGAAGAACTGCGCCTGCTGCACTTCCATGTGGGCAGCCAGATCAACGACATCGCCGTGATCAAGGACGCCCTGCAGGAAGCGGGCCAGATCTACGGCCAGCTCGCCCGGCTCGGTGCGCCGATGGGCTACCTGGATGTGGGCGGTGGTCTCGGCATCGACTACGACGGCAGCCGCACCGCCACGGCCGACTCCACCAATTACTCCCTGCAGAACTACGCCAACGACGTTGTGGCCACGGTGAGGGAATGTTGCGAACCCCTTGGCATCGCTTTGCCCACCCTGGTGAGCGAGAGCGGCCGCGCCATTGCCAGCCATTTCAGCGTGCTGGTGTTCGACGTGCTCGGCATGGGCTCGGTACCGGGCTGTGAGCCGCCGCTGCAGGAGAACGAGCCATTGATCGTGCGCAACCTGCGCGATACCCTGGCGGCGATCACGGCGTCGGATCGTCCGGACGATCGCCTGCAGGAGGGTTGGAACGACGCGATCAAGTTCAAGGAGGATGCCCTCTCCGCCTTCCGGCTCGGCTACCTCAGCCTCACCGAGCGGGGCAGCGCTGAGCAGCTCTACTGGGCCTGTTGCGAGGCGATCGCCTCGCAGCTGTCGGCGTGGCCGGCAGCCCGCCCGATCCCCGATGAGCTCAAGGCGCTCCAGGGCGCCCTGGCCAGCACCTACTACGCCAACCTTTCGGTGTTCCGCTCGGCGCCCGACACCTGGGCGATCGATCAGCTGTTTCCGGTGATGCCGATCCACCGGCTGGAGGAACGGCCGAGCCGGCTGGGCAGCTTCGCTGACCTCACCTGCGACTCCGACGGCAAGCTGGCCCGTTTCATCGGCCCCGGCCAGGCCAAACCGTTGCTGGAGCTCCACGAGCTTCGGCCTGGGGAGCCTTACTGGATCGGCCTGTTTCTCGGTGGCGCCTACCAGGAGGTGATGGGCAACCTGCACAACCTGTTCGGCAGCACCAATGCCGTCCACATCCGCCTGGGGGCCAACGGCAGCTACCGGTTGGAGCACGTGGTGAAGGGCAGCACCAACGCCGAGGTGCTCGAAGCGATGGAACACGAGCCCAGCCAGCTGCTCGAGCGCCTGCGGGTGGCCAGTGAGGCGGCAATCGACCGCGGCGATCTGCCGATCGGCGATGCCCGGCGGCTGATGGCCCATCTGGAGAGCAGCCTGCGGCAGACCACCTATCTGCAGACCTGATGGCACTCAGATCAGGACGATCATCAACATGTACACAAGTTTGCAGAGGATGTGCAGACCCTGGTCCACCCCTAAGCCGTAGCGGTGGCGGCATTTGCCCAGGTCGATCAGGGCATGCAGGAACCACTCGAGCATCCCCAGCCAGACCACACCGCTGAGCACGGCCACCAGAAAGCCATGGATGCCGGCGTGGGCGGTGAGCCACCATTCCCAGGCGAGGGTCTGATCCTTGCCCCGGCATTTCTCAACGGCCATCCGGTCGCTTTGCAGGGCGAAGTCACCCACGAAGTGGCCCATGACCAGCAAGCAGAAACCCTCCAGGCCTGAGATCAGATCTTCGCCAGCGGGAGGGCCCACAGAGCGGGAATCAAACGCTGGTCAAGTATGCAACCTTGGCCCAGGCTGACTGGGTTCAGGAACACCGAATCCAGCTCAGTTTGCACAGAAGCGGACCTGCAACCCCAGCCGGTCGGTGGGTGCGGGCAGTTCGGCCGGGTCGAAGGGCGCCGCATCCGCTGCCGACGCGCGCAGCATCACCGGCCGCAGGCTCCCCTCGATCCGCACCTCCAGGGGGGTGAGCCGGCTGAGCCCGATCGCCTCGGCCAGGGTCGTGGCCTGCAGGCGGGCCGCCCCGTAGGCCTCCCGCAGCAGCTGCCGCTGGACGGCGGCATCCTCGCCCTTGCCCGCCACGCTACTCACCGGTGCCAGGCGCACCCCCGGCAGAGCCCCCACTGTGCGGATCAGGGGCTGCAGTTGGCTGGGGGCCAGGGTGCCGCTGATCTGCAGGTTGGCCTGCACAGCGGGGGGCTGATTGCGGCTGGCCGGCCGCTGCCAGGTGGATGGTGAGCTCACCTCCAGCTCCTGGACGGCCAGTTGCTGCAGCGCGACCCGCACCGCTGCCAGCCTCCCCTGCAGAGCACCGAGGGCTCCGTCCGCCGTGGCGGCCTCGGCTTCCAGGGCGAGGGAAAAACGCAGGCTCTCGATGCTGCGCTTGCGCTCGGCCTGGCCCGTGGCCTCCAGCAGGGTGCCGTCGCAGCGCAGCTGCACCTGCTGGGCCACCACCGCCGCCGGGGTGATCAGCAGGGTGAGGGGGGCGACGGCAAGAACGCCAACCAGCGGGCGAATGGGACGGGACAGTGTCATCAAGGGATGGCAGGGGATGGCAACAAGGGAAGCGGACCTCAGGCCCAGCCCCAGCTTGCCGTCCGGTTCTGACTCAACCATGACCGCTGCAGCCAGTATCGTGCCCAATTCTTCCCCGCCGGGATCACCCCGGCCGCCCCCTTCTCCCCCCCATGCTGCAACTCCTGGCGGTGTTGCTTCCCGCGATCGGTGTGGTGGCCCTGCTGCTGCTGGTCAGGCTGCTGTCCCGAAGCATCCGTCTGGCGCCGTTCCCATTGCGCCTGCCCCTGCTCTCGGTCCTGGCCTGGAGCCTGGTGCGCCTCCTGCCGGTCGCCCTGCTGCCTGACGACTACCGCCCCTGGGTCGAGCTGATCGATGAGCTGATGATCAGCTACGCGGTCGTCCGGATTCTGCTCTGGGCTGGAATCGAAGTGCCGGCCTCGCTGGGAGCCTGGGCGCCGCCACCGCCGGTTCTGCTGCAGCTGGTGATGCTCTCCTGCGGCTCGGTGGTCACGGTGGTGGTGTTCAAGGAACTGGCCCGCTTCGACCTGCTCGGCCTGGTCACCACCTCGGCCGTGCTCACCGCCGTGCTCGGTCTTGCCGCCCAGGAGCCCCTCAAGGATCTGTTCGCCGGCCTGGAACTGCAACTGGACGATCAGCTGAAGCTCGGTGACTTCATCCGCGTCAACGAGAACACCGAGGGGGTGATCGTTTCGATCGACTGGCGTGACACCTGTCTTCGCGATGTCACCGGGGCGATGGTGATGGTGCCCAACGCCGTGATCACATCAGTGGTGCTGCGCAGTTACTGCGCGTTCGGCTCGATGGGGAATCGCTTCAGCATCGGCCTTGAGTACGACCTGCCTCCTGCCCAGGCGCGCCGGCTGCTGCTCGGAATTGTTCAGAGCCATCCCCGCAGCCTGAGCGAGCCGCCGCCTGCCGTCCGGGTGAAAGCCTTCGGAGAATCCGCCATCGAGTACGACATCCTGGTGTTTCAGAAGCCAGGCAACCTGGGCGATCTGCTGGATCTGCGCAGCGACCTGCTGGAGCAGATCTGGTACGCGATGGAACGCGAAGGCCACAGCGTTCCCTACCCGGTCCGCGAGCTACGCCGGAAACCGCCGGCTCCCGACGCCTACAAACCGATCAGCCACAGTGCGGCAGATCGAATCAGGGTGCTTCGACTCAATCCGATCTTTGCTGGTCTCACCGAACAGGAGTTTGCCAGCCTGGCAGCGAACACCCGGTCGCTCCGTTTTGCACCTGGAGAAACGGTTGTGGTGGAAGGAGAAGAGGGTGGAGCCATGTACCAGGTGCTCCATGGTCAGGTGGAAGTTCTCAAACAGAAGCCCAATGCCCCGGCGCTCCAGGTGGCCTGCCTGAGCCCCGGAGACATCTTCGGCGAGATGTCGATGCTCAGCGGCAGCCTGCGCAGCGCCACGGTCCGCGCCCTTGAGGAATGCGTTCTGCTTGAGGTGTCCAGGGAACAGCTGGGGCCGTTGCTCAAGGCCAATCCCCCGCTGATGGACGGTCTGGCCCATCTGGTCAGCAAGCGTCGTGGCGAACTGGAAGGGCTGGCGCGGGAGACGGTGAAGATTAAGGAGAATCAGCTGCTGAAGCGGATGCAGCAGCTCTTCGACTCGCTGATTCACTGAGCAGGAAAAGCTACAGATACTCCATCAGCATCAGCTGAAAGCTGGTGACACCAAGCTTTTTGCCCAGGTCGCCAGTGAGGGCCAGCAGAATCTCGGTGACGGTGTCCGGGTCCTGGGCCCGCAGCTGATCGAACACCGCTCGGGACAGGACCCAGCAACTGCCCGGCACATCGGCAATGACATCGGCGCTGCGCTTCTGCTTGGAGAGGAAGGCGATCTCGCCGAAGCACATTCCAGGCTCGAAGGTGGCCAGGCGGGATTCGTGCAGCACCCCGTTCTTGCCCTCGAGCTGAATCGTGACGGTGAACCGACCGCTCCTGACAATGAACAGCTCCTCACCCTGCTCGCCCTTGTGGATCACAAGGGCGCCAGGTTCAAAAACTCTCAGCTGTGAATTCGAGAACAGGGTTTCGTGGTGAATCGGATCTAGCAACTCAAGAAAGCCTCCGTAGTTCATGGCTTCAGTGCCTTCAACACGCTGCTGTCGCGGCTGCATGGCTTCCAGCAGCAGATCCTCCGCGCGCTCGATCGCTTGATCAAGGTGCAGGAAGGTCGTTGGCTGATCGTCCGCGCCGCTCAACGTTGCATCCCCCAGGCCGAGATGGTGGCAGCGCACCAGCAGAACCATCACCCCGTCGTGGCGTAGCGAGGTGAGTTCCTGAACCAGAAGCTGCCTGGATTCCTCAGGAAGTTCGGAAACATTGGCGAAATCGATCACCAGGATCCAGGCATCGACAAGCAACTGGGCCAGCTCGGCGATCAGGCGTTCAACGGCTGCAAAATCGAGCACCCCCTGGGCATGGACGATGCGCAGGGAATCCCGGTTCTGCTGCAGGCTCTGCAGCTGGGCCGGTGGCCTGAACCGGCGTGAGTGCCGCTGGGACCCCTTGTAGGAGCGGCGGATCGTGGTGCTGTTCTCCGGGTATTGGTTGAACAGACTCAAGCCCAGTTCCTTGGACAACGCATTGCAGACGGCGATGCCCCGCACGCTGTTGCCGAGGGGATCGAGCGGCGGGGAATAGGTGGCGATGCCGAGGCGCCCGGGCACCACCGCCAGCAATCCCCCCGCCACTCCACTCTTGGCAGGCATTCCCACATCGTGCAGCCACTGGCCTGCGAAGTCATAGGTGCCGCAGGTGGCCATCAGGGCCAGAAGCCTGGTGGTGGTCCGGGAGGTGAGAGGTTGGGCCCCGGTGAATGGATTGCCACCCTGGCAAGCCAGGGTGGCAGCCATCACCGCCAGGTCACGGCAGCTCACCAGGATCGAGCATTGCCGGAAGTAGAGATCCAGGGCCTGTTCCGGATCGGATTCGATGATGTCGAAGTTGCGCAGCAGATGGCTGATGGCCCGGTTGCGGTGGCCGGTCTGCCGCTCCGATTGATAGACATGCTCATCGATCGTCAGTCGCCGACCGGCCAGCTTCGCGAAGTAATCAAGCAGGATCTCCTCGGCATTTTCCGGGTCATGGCAACTGATCTGCGCAGTGGTGGCGATTGCTCCAGCATTGATCATCGGATTCCGGGGCCGACCAGAGGCAGGATCGAGGCTGATCGCGTTGAAGGCTTCCCCCGATGGCTCGACCCCCACCTTGGCCTTCATGCGATCGGTGCCGAGCAGATCCAGGGCCAGGCCATACACGAAGGGCTTGGAAATCGACTGAATTGTGAACAGCTTGTCCGTATCGCCGACGGTATAAAGACGTCCGTCCACAGTGGCGAGGGCGATGCCGAAGTCCGAGGGATCGGCCTTGGCAAGTTCCGGGATGTAGTCGGCCGGGGCACCCTCCACCAGGCCGAGGCAACGCTCATGAAGTCCGTTGAGCAGGCCCTGGATCACCGTTGCCTTTGGGCCTGAAGTCGCCATCCAGTGCGGGATGCCAGAGAGCAGGCCTGATCCCACGCCATCGCCATGGCCTGGTCTGTAGCTGCTGCTACCGATATCCCGAGCCAAGGCTGAGTTCATTGCATCCTCAACCTGCATCATCTCAACCTGCATCATCTCAACTGGGCATCGCCCCAATGCATCGCACGTTTAGTCCTTCAAACTGCAATTAGACATCGTCTCCCCTGTCCCCTCGGAGGCTCCGTCAGCTGCGATCAGCGAGGGAAGCAGATGCACCGTCCCGCGTTCTCAACCGGCCAGCAGGCCTTTCAGATCCGCCAGCGCCCGGGCCAGGGCGCCATCCAGCGCCGCCCCATCGCGCCCGCCGGCCTGGGCCAGGTTGGGGCGGCCGCCGCCGCCACCGCCGCAGAGCTTGGCGATTGCACCGATGAAGGGGCCAGCCTTGGCTCCCCGCCCGATCACGTCGGGGCCGAAGGCCGCCACCAGGGAGAGCTTGTCAGGCTCGCCGGGGTCGCTCACGCCCCCCAGCACCACCGCCGCTGAGCCGCCGAGGCGTTCCTGCAGTTGCTGGGTGGCCGCCTGCAGTCCAGCGGCTCCGACCCCGTCGAGCCGCGCCACCAGCACCTGGAACGGCCCCACCGGCTCCGCCCGGCTGACCAGCGCCGCCGCCTTGGCCAGGGCAAGCTCGTCGCGGGCGGCAGCAAGGGCCTTGCCACTGGCCTTGAGTTCCTCCTGCAGCGCCGTCACCCGCGCCACGATCTCAGCGGGCTGGGCCTTGAAGCGATCGCCCAGCTCCTTCACCACCGCATCGCGCCTGTTGAGATAGGCCAGCACCGCCTGGCCCGCCACGGCCTCGATGCGGCGGATGCCGGCGGCCACGCCTGTTTCGGCCACGATCTTGAACAGGCCGATCTCTGCGGTGCTGGCCACGTGGGTGCCGCCGCAGAGTTCCATCGAAACCCCGGGCACGTCCACCACCCGAACCAGCGCCTCGTACTTCTCGCCGAACATCGCCACGGCGCCGGCGGCTCGGGCCTGCTCCAGCGCCATCTCCTCCACCTCCAATGGGTGGGCTTCGGCGATCCAGCGGTTGATCAATGCCTCGACCTGCTCCAGCTCAGCGGCTGTGACGGCGCGGGGGGAGTGGAAATCGAAGCGAAGCCGATCGAAATCCACCAGGGAGCCGGCCTGGGCGATGGCCGGATCCACAACCTGTTTGAGGGCGGCCTGCAGGAGGTGGGTGGCGGTGTGGTGGGCCTGGGAGCGGCGCCGGCAACCTGGATCAACCCTGGCGATCACGGTGTCACCGAGCTTCAGGGCGCCGCGCTCCACCTGGCCGTGGTGCACGAACAGGTTGCGGTTCTTCGCCACCGACTCGATCCGCACGATCAGCTCGCAGGCCTCGGTTTCGGCGGCGGAACCCGCTCCGCAGAGTAGACCGCGGTCACCGATCTGGCCGCCGGATTCGCCGTAGAAGGGGGTGGCGTCGAGCACCAGCTGCACCGCATCTCCCGCCACCGCCAGCCGGGCCGCTTCGCCGTTGACGACAAGACCCATCACCTGGCTGCGGTGCTCCAGCGCGTCATAGCCATGGAAAAGGGTGTCGGGCAGCTCGGCAGCCATCGCCTCAATCGCCCCCTGCGCGGTGAGATCCAGGCTCACCGCCGCTGCCTTGGCCCGCTGGCGCTGGGCCTGCATGGCGGACTCGAAGCCCTCCAGGTCCACAGTGAGTCCGTGCTCGGCGGCGATCTCCTCGGTCAGCTCCAGCGGGAAACCGAAGGTGTCGTAGAGCTCGAAGGCCTGGGGGCCGCTGATGCAGCCGGGCTGGGCAGCCAGCAGTTCGGCCAGCAGTTTCTCGCCCCGTTCGAGGGTTTCGAGAAAGCGGTTCTCCTCCCGGACCAGCTCGGCGGTGATCGTCTCGCGGCGCTCCAGCAGCTGGGGGTAGGCGTCTGCCATCAGGGCGATGGCGGCGTCGCCCATCGCCGCCAGGAACGGCCCCTCGATGCCGAGCAGGCGGCCATGGCGCACCACTCGGCGCAGCAGGCGGCGCAGGATGTAGCCCCGGCCGAGGTTCGAGGCGGTGACGCCATCGCCGATCAGCTGGGTGATGGCGCGGCTGTGGTCGCCGATCACCTTCAGAGACGTCTGTGCCTTGCTCTCGAGCCGGTGGTAGTCGAGACCGGCCAGGGCTGCGGCCGCTTCGATCAGGGGGAAGATCAGGTCGGTTTCGTAGTTGTTCGGCACCCTTTGCAGAATCTGGGCCATGCGCTCCAGGCCCATGCCGGTATCGATGTTGCGGTTGGCCAGCGGCGTCAGGTTGCCCTGACCGTCGCGGTTGGACTGCATGAACACCAGGTTGTAGAACTCGATGAAACGGCTGTCGTCATTGAGATCAATGACGTCATCGCCCCACTCGGGGTGGAAGTCGTAGTAGATCTCCGAGCAGGGTCCACAGGGGCCTGTCGGTCCGGATACCCAGAAGTTGTCGGCCTCATCCATGCGGATGATCCGCTTCGGATTCACCCCCACCCTGTCGCGCCAGATCGCCTCCGCCTCGTCGTCATCGCGGAAGACGCTCACGACGAGCCGCCCTGGATCCAGGCCGAATTCCTCGGTGCACAGCTCCCAGGCCCAGACGATCGCTTCGGCCTTGAAGTAATCCCCGAACGAGAAGTTGCCGAGCATCTCGAAGAAGGTGTGGTGCCGCGCCGTGCGACCGACGTTCTCGATGTCGTTGGTGCGGATGCATTTCTGGGCCGTGGTGACCCGCGGCGCCGGCCGCTCCGCCTGGCCCAGAAACACCGGCTTGAACGGCAGCATGCCGGCGATCGTGAGCAGCACGGTGGGATCGTCGGGCACCAGGGAACTGCTGGGCAGGTGCCGGTGGTCGCGCGCCGCGTAGAAGGCCAGGAAGGCGGCGCGGATCTCGGCACCGCTGCGGGGCTGGGGCAGGCCGGCGGCCGCCCGAGTTGAAGAAGAAACAGCTTCCATGGCCCGATGCGGCGAAACACCCCTGAACAGGGCATGATCGCCCAGGACAGGTTCAGACCCGCTTCCCCTCGCCGTGCCCACCCCGTCGTCGCCTGCTGTGGATCGGGGGCAGTTGCGGCTGCGCTCGATCAGCTGGGCCCTGCTGGCCGCGGCCGGTGCCCTCGGTTTTGGTCTGGGCTTCGGTCTGGAGCCTGCTCTGCGTGCTTCCGGCAGCGGTTTCTTCTATGGCCTCCTGTCCTTTCATCTCCAGCGGGTAGACCCCGACGACGGCCATCTGCAGGCAGGGCTGGTCGGTGCGGTCTGTGGCTTGCTGAGCCTGGGGGTGCCGACCGTGGTGCTGAGCGGGACGGCCCCAGGAGCCCTGCCCACCCTGGCCCTGGACCTGCTGCGGGCCTGGTGGCCCCTCTGGTTCCCCCTGCTGGGCGGCGTTCTGCTGTTGCAGGGCTGCCTGCGCCTGTTCCCGCTGCTGCGGCCATGAACCCAGTTATGCCCGGCTGAGGGGGCAGGGGACGGCGATCAGAGATGATGGCGCCGATCCGTACCTGGCCGCGCCTCGGCGATGAGCCTTCTGCACGCCACCTGGCTACCGGCCGACCCCAGTGGAATGGCGGTTGCCGGTCTGCTGCTCTGGGCCGACACCTGGCGGGTGGCCGGCCCGGCCAGCCCCACCAACGCGCCCCTGGCCCATCCGCTCAGCCTCGATCAGGACGACCTGGGGGCCTGGCTGGAGGAATGGGATCTGTGGACCGAATCCTTCCGGCCGGCCACGGCCTGCCTGAGCCTGCCCAGCCGTCGCCAGAGCGCCAAGGGCCGCAAGCAGGAGGAGATGGCCGGCTGGAGCGGGCTGCCCCTGCAGGCTGGGGAACCGATCCCGAAGCAGGTGGAGTGGTGGCCCTGGCAGGTGGAGGGTCTGTGGCTGGATCCCGCCGCTGCCGCGCTTTGGCTGGAGCGTCTGCCCCTCTCCGGCAACCATCCCGACCTGGCCGATGAGCTGCGCTGGTGGAGCCACCTGCAGCGCTGGAGCCTGAGCCTGATCGCCAGGGGCCGTTGGCTGCCCCAGGTGGAAGAGGGCAGGGCCCAGTGGCTCCCCCTGCTCAACCGCGAGGACGACCGACGCCGACTGGAGGATCTGGCCACCCGGCTTCCCCAGGTGGCGGTGGCGGCCCTCTGGCGGGGACCGGTGGCCCACGGCATTCCCCCCCTGGCCTGCTGGCGTCCGGGTTCCGGGCGGTTGCGGCTGGTGGAGATCCTCTCCCGTCTGGTGGATGCCCAGCTGCGCAGTGGCTTCAAGCCGAGCGGCGAGGGTCTGGATCCGCTGCTGGTGGCCTGGCAACAGGCCCTCGGCCCCGGCAAGGGGGAGCTGCGGCTCACGGCGGAGGAGGTCGAGCGGCTGAGCACCTCCACCCACCACTGGCGTGAGGCGGTGGCCGGGCGGCTGGCTCCGGCCCGGGCCTGCCTGGAGCTGGACACCCCCATGGAGGGTGGCGAGCTCTGGGAGCTTCGCTTCTGTCTCCAGGCGGAGTCGGATCCCAGCCTCACCTTGCCGGCGGCGGCCGTCTGGGCCGCCGGTGAAGCCAATCTGCAGCTGGGGGAGGTCACGATTCCCCAGCCCGGCGAACTCCTGCTGGAGGGCCTTGGCCGGGCCCTGCAGGTGTTCGAGCCGCTTGAGCGGGGTCTCGATGCAGCCACCCCCCAACGGATGGAGCTGGCCCCGGCCGAGGCCTTCGTGCTGGTGCGCACCGCCGCGGTCCGTCTGCGGGATGTGGGCGTTGGGGTGTTGCTGCCGGCCAGCCTCAGCGGCGGCCTGGCGAGCCGGCTGGGGCTTGCGATCGAGGCTGAGCTGCCGGTCAAGTCGCGGGGATTCAGCCTCGGGGAGACGCTGGAGTGGAGCTGGGAACTGATGATCGGCGGCGTCACCCTCACCCTCAAGGACCTAGAGCGGCTGGCGGGCAAGCGCAGCCCGCTGGTTCAGCACAAGGGGGTCTGGATCGAGCTGCGCCCGGGTGATCTCCGCAATGCCGAAAAATTCTGTGCCCTTGCCCCCCCCCTCAGCCTCGATGACGCCCTGCGGCTGACCGGCAACGAAGGCGAAACCCTGCAGCGGCTGCCGGTGCACCGCTTCACGGCGGGCCCCAGGCTGCAGGCGGTGCTGGAGCAATACCACCAGCAGAAGGCCCCCGATCCCCTGCCTGCCCCGGAAGGGTTCTCCGGCCAGCTGCGTCCTTACCAGGAGAGGGGGCTGGGCTGGCTCGCTTTCCTGCACCGCTTCGATCAGGGCGCCTGCCTCGCCGATGACATGGGCCTGGGCAAAACGATCCAGCTGCTGGCCTTCCTGCAGCATCTCAAGGCGGAACAGGAGCTGAAGCGGCCGGTGCTGCTGGTGGCTCCCACCTCGGTGCTCACCAACTGGAAGCGTGAGGCGGCGGGCTTCACCCCGGAGCTCACGGTGCTGGAGCACTACGGCCCGAAGCGGCCCTCCACCCCGGCGGCCCTGGCTAGAACCCTCAAGGGGGTGGACCTGGTGCTCACCAGCTACGGGCTGCTGCAGCGCGACAGCGCCTTGCTGGCCTCGATGGACTGGCAGGGAACGGTGATCGATGAAGCCCAGGCGATCAAGAATCCCGCCGCCAAGCAGTCGCTGGCAGCCCGGGAACTGGCCCGCTGCGGCAAGCAGGGTGGCGGCGGCCGCTTCCGGATCGCCCTCACCGGCACCCCCGTGGAGAACCGCGTCAGCGAACTCTGGGCGCTGATGGATTTCCTCAACCCCCGGGTGCTCGGGGAGGAGGAGTTCTTCCGCCAGCGCTACCGGCTGCCGATCGAGCGCTACGGCGACACCGCCTCCCTGCGGGATCTCAAGGCGCGGGTCGGTCCGTTCATCCTGCGCCGCCTGAAGACCGATCAATCGATCATCTCCGACCTTCCCGAAAAAGTGGAACTGCGGGAATGGGTGGGGCTGACGCCGGAGCAGACCAAGCTCTATCGCACCACCGTTGATGACACCCTCGAGGCGATCGCCCGCGCTCCCCTCGGCCAGAAGCACGGCCAGGTGCTGGGACTGCTCACCAAGCTCAAGCAGATCTGCAACCATCCGGCCCTGGCCCTCAAGGAGACCGCGATCGGTGAAGGGTTCGGTGCCCGTTCGGCCAAGTTGCAGCGGCTCGACGAAATCGTGGAAGAGGTGATCGAGGCGGGGGATCGGGCCCTGCTGTTCACGCAGTTCGCCGAATGGGGCCATCTGCTCCAGGCCCACCTGCAACAGCGTTTCCGCCAGGAGGTGCCGTTCCTTTATGGCAGCACCAGCAAGAACGAACGCCAGGCGATGGTGGATCGTTTCCAGGACGACCCCCGCGGCCCCCAGCTGTTCCTGCTCTCGCTCAAGGCCGGCGGTGTGGGTCTCAACCTCACCCGCGCCAGCCACGTGTTCCACATCGATCGCTGGTGGAATCCCGCCGTGGAGAACCAGGCCACTGACCGGGCCTACCGGATCGGCCAGACCAACCGGGTGCTGGTGCACAAGTTCATCACCAGCGGCTCGGTGGAGGAGAAGATCGACCGCATGATCCGTGAAAAGGCCCGCCTCGCCGAAGACATCATCGGCAGCGGCGAGGAATGGCTGGGCGGGCTGGATCCCGGCCAGCTGCGGGATCTGGTGACGCTCGACGATTGAGCGTTGGCTCAATAGCCTGAAGAACCGGGCGGCGGGACGCTGGCGGGGAACTGCTTCAGGAAGGTGGCGACGGCGATGGGGCGGGGCTGGTTGTAACCGACGGGCAGCCAGATGTCTCCTGCTGCGGAGCTGAAGTGGATGTCCCAGTTGTAGAGGCCGACATAGGCCCGGGGATCCTCCTTGATCAGAGAGGCGTAGGTGAGTACGGCGATGCCGTAGTTGTTGCTGTTGTTGTAACCCCAGAGCCCCTTGCGGATGTCCTTGAGGCCTCCTCTGCGCACGAGGTAGCGGGCTGCCGCCTGGATGGCGTCGTGGGGATCGCGGATGTTTCCCTTGCCGATCCCCGGTTCGCTCCAGGTGGTCGGCAGGAACTGCATCGGCCCCTGGGCATTGGCCACCGACACCCCATCGATGCGGCCCATCCCTGATTCCACCAGGTTCACGGCGGCCAGTACTTCCCAGGGGACCCCGGTGGAGGCTGCAGCTTTTTTGTAATAGCCGATCAGGTCTTCGGCGGGCTCCGGTGGAATGATCCGCCAGGCGGGCAGGACGGCTGGCCTGCTGCCAGCCCGGTGCATGGCCAGAAAGGCCCGCCTGGCCACCAGGTGCCGGTCGTAGATGCTCAGCCAGGTGGCCGGCAGGAAGCGGCGCACCTGCTGGGACCGGGCCACCTGGTGGGAAAGAACGCGGTAGATCACCTGTTGCTGGTGGCCGAGCTCCGGCAGATCGGCGGCCGCGGTCTGGGGAGAACGCAGGGCCTGCTCCACCTCCACCAGCAGGGTCGCCAGCTGGGCCGGATCGGTGGGTACCAGGGGATAGTGGCGGCCGCTGGCATCCCGGGGGAAGCCCGGCTCCGCTGGCAGGATCAGCTCAGCAGGCCCCGGGGCCTTGACCACCGCCTCAGCAGTGGCCTCCGCCGTGGCACCTTGGCCTGCTGCCTCCGAAAGGACCGGGGATTGGCGCAGCACCAGGGTGAGCGCCAGGGCTCCCCCACCAACGGCGGCGATCAGAAGCCGGGAGGGGCATCGCATCGGGGACACGGCCTGCGGAAATCCTGATTCCCGAGGTTACGGGACGTGGCGGCAGCAACCCTGGCCAGACGCCTCCGGCTTCCGGTGCCAGCCTGGCTGGCCTGCTGCCCGCCTTGCTTGGATCCCGCCGCCCTGCTTGACCAGCTCCTGCCGGCTTTGCGCTCCCCGGCCGGGGTGGTGGCCTTCATCCCGCTCTATGCCCTCTGGGTGACCCTGCTGCTGCCAGGTGTCTGGGCCTCGATGCTGGCTGGCGCCCTCTACGGCACCTGGCTCGGCAGCGCCGTGGTGTTCGCGGGGGCGAGCAGCGGGGCGATCGTGGTGTTCCTGCTGGGCCGCAGCTGGCTGCGCGACTGGGCGCGGCGGCGGCTGGCGGCCACGCCCAAGCTGCTGGCGATCGAACGGGCCGTCAGCCGGGAGGGGTTGAAGCTGGTGCTGCTCACCCGTCTCTCGCCGGCGTTTCCCTTCAGCTTGCTCAACCTGGCCTACGGCCTCAGCGAGGTGAGCTTCCGGGATTATGCGATCGGCCTGGTGGCGATCCTGCCCGGCACCATCCTCTTCTGTGGGCTCGGCGCCCTGGCCGGCGATGTGGCCCGCTTCGGCGCCGTGCTCTCCGGTGAGGCCGACGCCACCACCTGGGTCCTACGGGTGCTGGGGATCGCCGCCACCGTGGGTTCGATCTGGCTGGCGGGGCGGGCGGCCCGCCAGGCGCTGGAGAACGGCGATCAGGGTTGAGCGGGCAGCCGCCAGTCCCGCATAGCCGCGATCAGCACGAACCAGCCCAGGCGCAGCCTCGCCACCGGGCCGGGGCGGGCCGCCAGCTCGGCGTACTTGGCCCGGCCGCAATTGGTCTTGATCCAGCGGTGGATGGGCGGGGCGGGAGGCATGCCATCAGCCTGACATCCCCCCGATGGGTCCATCTCCCGCCAGCAGCTTCCGCAGCCCCGCCTCATCGAGCACGGCCACGCCCAGGCCCTCGGCCTTGGCCAGCTTGCTGCCGGCCTCGGCGCCGGCCACCACGTAGCTGGTCTTTTTGCTCACGGAGCTGCTCACCTTGCCGCCGTCCGCCTCGATCAGCGTCTGCGCCTCGCTGCGGCTGAGCGTCGGCAGGGTGCCGGTGAGCACCAGGGTCTTGCCGGCCAGGGGTCTGGCAGGCCCCTCAGCCGCCTGTCGCTCGGCCTCGCTGGCCTGCAGCGTCAGGCCCAGATCGGCCAGGGCCGCCAGCAGCGTCAGGTTGGCGGGGGTGCCGAACCACTGCGTCAGCGACTGGGCGATCTCCTCACCGATGCCGAACACCGCCGTGATCGCCTCGGGCTGCTCGGTGGCGGCCGCCTGCAGCTCCGCCGCACTAAGGAAAACGCGCGCCAATGCCTTGGCGTTGACCGCCCCCACGTGATGGATGCCCAGCCCGTAGAGCACCCGGTGCCAGGGGCGCTGCAGGGAGTCGTGCAGGGCCGCCACCAGTTTGGCGGCCGAGGTCTCGCCCATGCGCTCGAGGCTGGCCAGCAGGGCCGCATCCAGCCGGTAGAGGTCGGCGATCGAGCGCACCAGGCCCCGGTGCACCAGCTGCTCGATCAACTTGCTGCCCAGCCCGTCCACATCGAGGGCCCCCTTGCTCACCCAGTGGCGCAGCGAGCCGCGCAGGATCGCCGGGCAGCTGGAATTGACGCAGCGGGTGGCCGCCTCGCCCGCCTCCCGCACCAGCTCCGAGCCGCACTCCGGGCAGGTGTGGGGCAGCCCGAGCCGCTCGGCGCCCGCCGGCCGCAGCGCGCTCAGCACCCGCACCACCTCCGGGATGATCTCGCCGGCCTTGCGCACCACGACCGTGTCGCCGGCATGCAGATCCAGCTCCGCCACCCGGTCGGCGTTGTGGAGCGTGGCGCGGCTGACGCTTGTGCCCGCCAGCGGCACCGGCTCGAATTCGGCCACCGGCGTCACCGCACCGGTGCGGCCCACCTGCACCGTGAGCCGCCGCAGCCGCGTGGGCGCCTCCTCGGCGGCGTACTTGAGTGCAATCGCCCAGCGCGGTGCCTTCTGGGTGAAGCCGGCGGCGTCCTGGAGAGCCAGGTTGTCGAGCTTCACCACCACGCCATCGGTGGCGTAGGGCAGGCCATGGCGCTTCTGCTCCCAGGCGGCGAAGAACGCCTCCACCGCGGCCAGATCGGGACAGACGGCAGCGTTGGGGTTCACCCGGAAGCCGGCGTCCGCCAGCCAGCCCAGGCACGCCCACTGGCTCTGGGGCCGGCCGGGGGGGCCATCCTCCGGCAGATGCAGCGTGTAGGCGAAGAAATCCAGCCGCCGCGTCGCCACCACCTTTGGGTCGAGCTGGCGCAGGGTGCCGGCGCAGGCGTTGCGCGGATTGGCGAAGGGCGGCTCATCGCGGGCGAGCCGCTCGGCATTGATCGCCGCGAAGGTGGCATCGGGAATGAAGGCTTCCCCGCGCACCTCCACCCATTCGGGCGGATCCGCCAGTTGCAGCCGCAGCGGCACGCTCTGGATCGTGCGCACATTCGCGGTGATCTCCTCGCCGCTGCTGCCGTCGCCGCGGGTGGCGGCCCGCACCAAAACGCCCCGCTCGTAGCTGAGCGCCAGGGCATTGCCGTCGATCTTCAGCTCACAGACGAGGGCCAGATCCTCTGCTGCGGCCGCCTTGTCAAGCGCCCGCAGCAGACGCTGATGCCAGCTCCGCAGCTCGGCGGCATCGAAGGCGTTGTCGAGGCTGAGCAGGCCGATGCGGTGCTCCACCGTGTGAAAGCCTGCGGCTGGTGCGCCGCCCACCCGCTGGGTGGGGCTGTCGGGACGCACCAGCTCGGGGTGGGCCGCCTCCAGTTCCTGCAGCTCGCGGTAGAGGCGGTCATAGACCGTGTCCTCCAGCTCCGGTGCATCGAGCACGTAATAGGCGTGTGCGGCCCGCTGAAGCAGGCGGCGCAGTTCCTCGGCCCGGGCCTCAGGCGATGCGTCGGGCGTGGGGGGCGGCGCAGACAAGGAGTAGCGAGAGGGAGCAGCGGGATGGAGGGCAGGGCTTCAGGCCGCAGCCAGCTTGCTGATCCGATCAACCCGCCAGGCTTCCTCCACCTTCACGAAGGTGAAATCGAGCGGGAGCTCGTCCTTCGCCTCCGATTTCAGCTTCACCGTGAGGATGATCTGGCCGTCCTGGATGCGGGGCCGTCCGGATTTGAGGTTGCGGTACTTGTTGAGCTGAAGGCCAGCCAGGAAGCGGATGAACTGCTGCCGGTTCACGTGGGAGCGGTAGTTCTTGGTGGTGAGCAGATAGGCGCCATCGATCTGGCCCGCCGCCACCTGGGTGAAGAACTGCTTGAGCAGGGGGTTGATGCCGCGGGCGCTGATCACCAGCTTCACGGCCGTGTAGGTCCAGTACAGAAGCAGGGCCCCGGCGGCGCCCAGCAACAGCTTGGTGCCGATCGTCTGGGCCAGACCCCAATCCATCGTGTGCGAAGGCGCTTTCAGGCTCCAGAGTCTGACCGACAACCCCGCCAGACTGGCGAGACCCAGGCCCGAAGCCGAAGCGGCATGCCCCTCGAGCCCCTGCTCCCCCTGTTTCATCGCCTCGATCGGGAGCATTTCGACGGGTCTTTGGCCCCCGCCGGCCGCAGTCTGGTGGACCTGCGTTGGAGCGATGGCCGGATGAGCCGCACCGCCGGCCTCTACCGCAGCGGCCGCCGCCCGGATGGCACGGGCCTCTGCGAGATCGTGCTGTCGCGGCCGCTGCTGGAGCCCCTGCCCCGCCAGGCGATGCTCGGCACCCTCTGCCACGAGATGATCCACGCCTGGATCGACCGGGTGGTTGGGGTGCGGGAAGTGCATGGCCCCCAGTTCCGGGCGCGAATGGCACGGATCAACAGCAGCCAGAACGGATTTGAGGTGAGCCTGCGCCATCGCTTTCCCTTGCCGCTCAGCACCCCCCGTTGGCTGGCCCGCTGCCCCAGCTGCGGCGTCAGTTCCCCCTACCGGCGGCGGGTGCGGGGGGTGGCCTGCCGCCTCTGCTGCGACCGCTTCCACGGCGGCCGCTGGAACAAGGCTTGTCTGCTGATCTTCGAAGCTTCGGCTGAACCCGCTGCCGAAGCCTGAAGCGGCTGCCCCCTAAGGTTCCGGCTGCCACTGGCCACACATGGATCTCTTCCTCTGGGTGCTGCAGGCTGGCGGCGTATCGATTGCGCTGGTGGGGTTGGCCCGGGAACGCTGGTTGCGGCAGCACGGCCGCTCGGCCCCAAGCCGTTAACGTTGGTTCAAGAACACCGTTGAGGAGGGTCAGGGCAGCGCCATGGACGGTTTCGGTGATCCTCCCCGGCGGGGCCGGCGCCGCTCAGCCGGAGGCACCCTCGATCAGTGGATGACGGCAGGGCGGCAGCTGGTGGACGGCGTTGCCGGTGCCCGCCCCGGTTCCCGCTCCCAGGGGCGCTCCAGCAGCGCCGCCGCCCCAAGCGGCCCCCCGGGCAGCAGCCGTGGCCTCCAGGGGCTCGGCCGCTGGGTGGAAGACCGCCTCGATTGGTTCATGGAAGGGGAAGACGACTGGCCCGAACCCTGGCAGGAGCCCAGCCCTGAGCGTGCCGCTGAGCCCCGGCCAGCGTCCTTCTCACCGCCTCCCTACTCCCCGCCTTCTTCCGCTTCGCCCCCGAGGCGAACCGTTCAGGCAGGCCCGGAAAGCTCCCGTGCGCCACTCGGGGCAGGAGCCCAAGGAGCCCAGCCCCGCAGAGCCCTGGACGCCATCTCCCGCCGCTCCGCCCCGTTGCTGCCGCCGGCAGCGGGGGGCGAGGAGGAGTGGCCAGGGCCGCAGGCTTATGAGCTGCCCCGCTGGCAGCGGCCCGAGCCGGCCGCCCCTGCTCCGCCAAACTCCCCAGCCGCCTCCCCAGCCACCTCCCTGCGGCCCTTGCCGCGTTCCAGCCGCAGCCGTTCTTAACGCTCCGCCAACCGCTGGACCTCTAGGTTGAAGGAGATCACCGATTGCAAGGATCAAGCCGCAATGAGTAACCTGATCGTGGTGGGCTTTCCCAAGGCCGAAGAAGCGGATTCGGTACGGCGCGAACTGGTCAACATCCAGCAGGAGCACCTGATCTCCCTGGAAGACGCCGTTGTGGTTGAGCACGACGCCAATGGCCAGGTGCAGCTGCGCCAGGCCGTCAACCTCACCGCCGCCGGTGCCCTTGGTGGTGGTTTCTGGGGGTCGTTGGTGGGGCTGCTGTTCCTCAACCCCCTGCTCGGTGCGGCCGTTGGTGCCGGCGTGGGTGCCGCTTCCGGAGCCCTCAGTGATCTGGGCATCAACGACAACTTCCTGCGGGAGGTGGGGGAAACCCTGCCGAAGGGCAGTGCGGCCCTCTGCCTGCTGGTGCGTGATGCCACCCCCGACCGGGTGATCGAGCGCCTGCGCAACTTCGCCCCCCAGGCCAAGCTGCTGCGCACCAGCCTCAGCCACACCGACGAAGACCGTCTGCGGGAGCTGCTGGAGCAGAGCCGCAAGCAGGCCGAAGCCCTGCGACTCGGCTGAGCCGGGGCGAAATCACCTTTCTGCCTGGCTGGATCCGAGCCAGTGCTCCAGGGTGGGGGAGAACACCTCCCTGATCACCGTCAGCGGCCTGCCGCCGCGGAAGAAGCGGTAGTGGCGGCTCCAGAACGGACCCTCCCGCTCGAAGCCCCGCTCCAGCCAGGGGGCTGATACCCGGGCGAGTCCATCCACCTCGCGGAACAGCTCGGCCCGATCGGCGCTGAGGCTGCGCCAGATCGGCAGATTCCGGTCCCGCAGGCTCTGATCCGCCTCAGCCTGATTCCACCAGCTCTCGGCCCAGGCCAGGGCCACTCCGTCGCAGCGCAGCCATACCTGGCGCCGCAGCAGCGGGGTGTTGAGGTCGGCCACCTCAGCCGGCACACGTTCATCGGTGGCCTCATCGGGCGCCATGGTGATCAGCTCCACCTCCACCGGGGCGCCGGTGAGCAGCTCCAGGTGGCGGGTGGGGCTGCCATCACCAAGCAACAGCAGCCGCCAGGCGCCGCTGAGAGCCTGGCTGGTGCTGACCTCCGCCAGTGCCGCGAAGGGCCGCTCCCAGAGCGGCTGGGGCGAGGCGAACGGACTGGGCAGGCCCTTGGCGCCGGAGCAGGCCGTGTCCGCCATCTCAGGGGGAGCCGCCGATGCTGACGCGCTGCTGCTGGCCGTTGCGCTCGATCACCACGGAATCACCTCTGGCGGAATGCAGCCGCCAGCCGGTGGAACCGATCGCTTCTCCGACGGTGGTGCTGGTGGAGTTGCCCTCGAGGCTGAAGATGGCCGATCCGCCCCTGCCATTGGCCTGGACCACCCCCACCAGTTCGGGCGTGGGTTCTGGATTGGAAAAGGGAGGACTGGCTGGCTGGCCCAGGCTGCCGGGAATGGCCGAACCGATCGAGGGTGCAACGGGCACAGGCCGTTGCAGCGGCCCGCGCAGCGGGACCCGCAGGGGGCGCGCCAAAGCTTGGCCACTGCCCTCAAGGGAGCCCAGCTCCTGCACCCAGGGCTCATCCGGTGGGGGCGGCGGCAGGTTGGGATCAAGCGGCGCCGCAGCTGTAGCCCCCAAAGCCGCAACAGTGGCGGGCGTGGCGACCGAAGACCCATCGTCCGCTGCGTTGGGTCCCAGGGAGCGGAGACGCTCCAGCAATTGAAGGTTGCGTTCCTGATCCAGGGCCTCGTTGCTCCGGTTCCACTGGTGCCAGAGCAGCAGGGTGGAGCCGACCCCCAGCAGAGACACCACCGCCAGCAACGCCACCAGCAGGGTCTGGCGACCCCTGGGCCGCAGATCCGGCGTTGCGGCCGGAGGTGCTTCGGGAGGCCAGGGGGGCTCATCCCGGACCACCACGTCAATCGGCGACCATTCAGCCGGGCCCAGCGAAGCTGCGCCGGAACTGAGCGACGGTGCCGACCCCGCGAACACCCGGTCCATGACCTGATCGGTCTTGAGTTCCCAGTAGGCGCGGGAACTGGTGATGCCACGCTTAGACGCCATTCAGTCCGCTGGGCTCAAACGTCGAGCGGGCCAAGAGTAACGATGGTTGAGGGGCTTGACGAGGGGGTCGCCAGGACCGGCAGGGCCCGGCGCCGTTCCAGTTCGAGCCAGAGCAGCAGGGCCGTGACATCGGCGGGGCTGACCCCGGGGATGCGGGAGGCCTGGCCCAGGCTGCAGGGCTGCAGGGCACTGAGTTTCTCGCGGGCCTCCTTGGAGAGGGTGGTGATGGCCTGGTAATCGGTGCCCTGGGGAAGGGGCCGGTGCTGCTGCTTCCTGGCCTGGTCGATCTGCTGCTGCTGGCGACTCAGGTAGCCGCTGTACTTGATGTCGATCTCCACCGCTTCGCGAACAGCCAAGGGAAGGGCCCCATCCGCGAGGCCATGGCGCTGCAGATCAGCGCTGTGGAAGCCGGAGCGCCGCAACAGCTCCGCCAGGGTGATCGAGCCTCGGATCGGCGCCCCGGTTTCCGCTGCGATCGCCGGGGCCGCTGGATCCGACCCCTTGAGCCGCACAGTCTCAAGCCGCCTGGCCTCGGCAGCGATCGCCGCCTGCTTGGCTTCGAAGATCCGCCAGCGGCGCCCGTCGATCAGGCCCAGCTCAAGGCCCAGGGGGGTGAGGCGCCGGTCGGCGTTGTCGCCCCGCAGCACGAGCCGGTATTCACTGCGGCTGGTGAGCACCCGGTAGGGCTCCTTGAGGTCTTTCGTCACCAGGTCGTCGATCAGGGTGCCGATGTAACTGTTCTCCCGGGGGAAGTGCACCGGCTCCTGGCCCCGGATCAGGCGGGCAGCGTTGAGCCCCGCCACCAGCCCTTGGGCGGCGGCCTCCTCGTAGCCGGTGGTGCCGTTCAGTTGACCGGCGGAGAACAGCCCGACAATTCGCTTGGTTTCGAGCGAAGGAGTCAGCTGGGTGGCGGGCAGGACGTCGTACTCGACGGCGTAAGCGGCCCTCAGCATCACGCACTGCTCAAGCCCCGGCAGGGTGCGCAACAGTTCCAGCTGCAGCCGCTCGGGCAGACCGGTGGAGAAGCCCTGAACGTAAAGCTCGGGGGTGTCACGGCCCTCGGGTTCCAGGAAGATCTGGTGGCTTTCCTTGCCTGCGAAGCGCACGATCTTGTCTTCGATCGAGGGGCAGTAGCGGGGGCCCTTGCTGTCGATGAAGCCGCCGTAGATCGGCGTCAGGTGGAGGTTGTCGCGGATGAGCTGGTGGGTGGCGGCGGTGGTGCGGGTGAGGTGGCAGCTCATCGGCTCGCCGCTCACCCAGGCGGCCGGATCAAAGGAGAAGAAGCGGTCATGGGCGTCGCTGGGCTGCTCTTCGAGTTGATCCAGCGCCACGCTGCGGCGATCGACCCGGGCAGGGGTGCCGGTCTTGAGACGGTCGGTCTGGAAGCCGAGCTCCCGTAGGGCCTCGGTGAGGCCTTCGGCCGGTTGCTCGCCGGCCCGGCCCGCCGGCATCGACTGGTTACCCACCCAGATCTGGCCCCCCAGGAAGGTGCCGGTGGTGAGCACCACCGCTTCGGCGCCGTAGACGCTGCCGAAGTAGGTGCGCACACCGTTGATTCGGCCAATCGGTCCGTGGCCAATCGAACTGGGGCTGTCCTCCAGGTCCACCTCCAGGTCCACCACCATCGCTTCGCGCAGGGAGAGGTTGGGGGTGTGCTGGAGCAACTGCAGCATCTGGCGGGCGTACTGGCGCTTGTCGGTCTGGGCGCGCAGGGCCCAGACCGCCGGCCCGCGGCTGGCGTTGAGCACCCGCTTCTGCAGGGCGGTGGCGTCGGCCAGCCGGCCGATCACGCCGCCGAGGGCATCCACCTCATGGACGAGCTGACTCTTGGCGGGACCCCCCACCGCCGGGTTGCAGGGCTGCCAGGCGATGCGATCGAGGTTGAGCGAAAACAGGGCCGTGTGGATCCCCAGCCGCGCCGCGGTGAGCGCCGCCTCACAGCCGGCATGGCCGCCGCCGACCACGATCAGCTCAAAGGTTTCGGTGGGGGATGCGTTGAAGCCCATGCCTCAATGTATGGCTCAGGCAGAATGTATGGCTCAGGCAGAGCCGTCGTTCCGGCGGAGTTCAAAGGATCGGGCGTAGCCAGGATCCTCCGTGCCGCAGGTCTGATCCCAGAAGGTGAAATAGAGCCCGAAGTGGACGCCGTGGCGGCGGTGGTGCAGCGAATGGTGGGCAGGTCCGATGAACCACCTGCCCAGCCAGTGGTGGGGAAAGCGCCGGGGCAGCCGATCGAGGCCCAGGTGGTTCACCACGGCCCACACCGTCATCGTGGTGAGCACGGCGATCAGGGTGATGGCGTGGAGGGGGATCACGAACACCACCCCCACCAGGAACAGCGCCTGCACCACCGCTTCGATCGGATCGAAGGCGAAGGAGGTCCAGGGGGTGGGCTGTCTTGAGCGGTGGTGACCCTCATGCAGCCAGCGATACAGGGCCGGCTGGTGGAACAGGCGGTGGCAGGCATAGAAGTAGCCGTCCTGCAGGACCAATACGGCGGCATAGCTGAAGCCCAGATACCACCAGCCATGCAGATCCGCCTGGGCATAGAGGCGGGTCAACCCCTGGCTCTGCAGGGTCATCACGCCCGCCGTGGCCAGAGCGAACACCGCCGCCGCGATCACCGACAGGCCGATGTCCTGGCGGATGGCCCGGTTCGAGACCGGCGCCTGGGGCGGGCTGCCGGCGGCTGGCGTCCGGCGGGCGTAGAGCAGCCAGTAGGACCCTCCGGCCACCAGGAAATAGCGGGCCAGGATGATGGCAAAGAAGGCGAGCCCGTAATAGCCGAAGGAGTGATGGCCCCATCCGGCCGGGTTGGCTGCATCCGGATCCATGGTTCTCGCTCGGGTGAATGGACGGGTGATGGGCGCCTGGTTCTGGAGTGGACCGTCGTGCCGCCGCTGTGGACCTGCCCCCCGTTCGCCTAGGGCGCCGCCAGATTGCGGAAGCGGGTGAACTGGGGCTCGAACAGCAGCTTCACCGTGCCCACCGGGCCGTTGCGGTGCTTGGTGACGATCACCTCGGTGATGCCCCGATCGGCGGTTTCCGGGTTGTAGTACTCATCCCGGTAGATCATCAGCACGAGGTCGGCGTCCTGCTCGATCGAGCCCGATTCGCGCAGATCGCTGAGCATCGGCCGCTTGTTGGTGCGGCTCTCCACGCCGCGGCTGAGCTGGGAGAGGGCGATCACCGGCACGTTGAGTTCGCGGGCCATCCCCTTGAGGCCCCGGGTGATGCGCGAGAGCTCCTGCACCCGGTTGTCGGGGGTGGTGCCCTCCATCAGCTGCAGATAATCGATCACGATCAGGCCAAGCTCCTTGCCCTGCTCCGCCATCAACCGCCGGCAGAGGGAGCGCATCTCCAGCACGCCGGCATTGGGCTTGTCGTCGATGAACAGGGGCAGCTGGCCCAGGGTGTTGATGCCCTGGCCCAGCAGCGGCCATTCCTCCTGCTGCAGCCGGCCGGTGCGCAGCCGGCCACTCTCGATGCCCACCTCCATCGAGAGCAGCCGATAGGTGAGCTGGGCCTTGCTCATCTCCAGGGAGAACACACACACCGGCAGCTGGTGCAGCTGGGCCACGTTCTTGGCGATGTTGAGCACGATCGAGGTCTTGCCCATCGCCGGACGGCCGGCCACGATGATCAGATCGCTGCGCTGCAGGCCCTGGGTGATGGCGTCGAGGTCGTAGAAGTTGACCGGGATGCCCGCCACCGAGGTGCCCAGGGAGCGGCTCTCGATCTCGTTGAAGGTGCTGGTCAGGATCTCGGCGGTGGGGGTGAGGCCCACGGAGGGCTTCTCCTGGCTGATCGCGAAGATCTGCTGCTCGGCCTCATCCAGCACCTGCTCCATCGGTTTGGCCTGATCGAAGCCGAGCCGGATCACCTCGTTGCCGGAGCGGATCAGCTGCCGGCGCAGGTACTTGTCCATAACCAGGCGGGCCACCTGGTCGATCGAGGCTGTGCTGAGCGTGCGCTCCACCAGTTCCACCAGCCGGTTGCTGCCGCCCACCTTCTCCAGCTGGCCGGTATCGGCCAGCCAGGCGGCCATGGCGGTGAGATCGGTGGGCTTGCCCTGGCTGTGCAGCATCAGGGCGGTGCGGTAGATCTCGCGGTGGGCACTGAGGTAGAAGGCTTCGGGCCGCAGCAGATCGGCGATGCGGCCGAGGGCGTCGGGGTCGAGCAGGATGCCGCCCAGCACGGCCTCCTCCGCCTCCAGGTTCTGGGGCGGCACCTGATCGGGCAGGGCCTCGAAACGGGCCTCGGCCTGGTCGCGGCCGCGGCGCCGGTTGAGCGGCGTCAATCCCGGGCCGGGTTCCGGGGCGGGGCCATCCGGACTTGGCAGGGGGAGGCTCACCATCGCCTCAGGTTAAGCCCACGATCCGGGCCGGCTGGTGGCAATCCCTGCCAAACAGCTGGGCCAGACAGCTGGCAGGCCCGGTTGATGGGGCGTCTTTGGTTCGATGGATTCAGTGGCTGGCCACTTCAAGGTTGATCTCGGCCACCACCTCGGGGTGGAGCTTCACCTGCACCTTGTAGGAGCCGGTGCGGTGGATTTCGGGAACCAGGATGTCGCGGCGGTCGAGTTCCTTCTTGGTGGCTGCTTCGATCGCCTCGGCCACATCGCCGTTGGTCACCGTGCCGAAGAGGACGTCGTCGCCGCCGGTCTGTTTCTTGACGGTGAAACGGCCGATCGTAACAAGGGCCGTGCGGAAGGCTTCGGCCTCCGCCTTGAGGGCGGCCTGGCGTTCGGCCTCCTTGGCCCGCCGGTGCTCCACCTGGCGCAGCACCGCCGGTGTCACCGGCACAGCCTTGCCGAGGGGCAGCAGGAAATTGCGGGCATAGCCAGGGGCCACTTCCACCAGTTCACCGTTCTTGCCGAGGCTGACAACGTCCTCGCTGAGGACGACGGAGACGCGTTTGGCCATGGGAAATGCAGAACGGTGAAAGGTGAGCGGGCTCGTTGAAAGAGCCAAGACTGGAGCGATCGACCAGCCTAGGCCACCGCTTGCGATCCCCCTTCCACGCCCTTCGGAAGGCGCACCTGGCTGGCCAGGCCCAGGCCCCGCATCAGCCTGATGTGCAGCCAGGTGAGGTCGATCTGGCCCTTCTGCAGGCCATGGCGGGCCGAATGGGGGAAGGTGTGGTGGTTGTTGTGCCAGCCCTCGCCGAAGGTGAGCGCCGCCACCCAGGGGTTGTTGCGGGAGCCGTCGCCGCTCTCGAAGGCCACCGTGCCCCACTTGTGGGTGGCACTGTTCACCAGCCAGGTGCACTGGTACACAACCACAAGCCGCAGGGGAATGCCCCAGAGCACCAGGGCCCAGCCACCGGCGCCGCTGAGGCTGCCGATGGTGAACAGCAGCAGACCCAGGGGCAGCTGCAGCAGCAGGAAGTTCTTGTTCAGCCAGCGGTAGTAGGGGTCGCGGGCCAGGTCGCCGGTGAGCCTGGGCACAGCCGCCATGGCGGGGATTTCCTCGAACATCCAGGCCATGTGGCTCCACCAGAAGCCCTTGTGGCCGTTGTGATGATCCGCATCCGTATCGGAGAACTTGTGGTGGTGGCGGTGCAGCCCCACCCAGTCGAGCGGGCCGTGCTGGCAGCTGAGGGCGCCGCAGGTGGCGAAGAAGCGCTCCAGCCAGTGGGGCACCTTGAAGGAGCGGTGGGCCAGCAGCCGGTGGTAGCCGATCGTGACCCCCAGGCAGGCGGTGACCCAGTAGAGGATCAGGAAGCTGGCGGCGGCGGGCACGCTCCAGAACTGGGGCAGCAGGGCCACCAGCGCCAGCACATGGATCAGCACCATGAAGCCGATCACGGTCCAGTTGCGGCCCTGCACGGGAACCAGGGCGTCCTCGCCGCGGCGGGGCCGGTGCAGGGCCTGGGCCTTGGGCAGCGACTGGGAGGCACTCGCCACCGTGGCCACGCCCATGGGACGGGCCGGGGCGGGGGCCGCGGGGCGGAAGGGTGGCGCCAGTCCGGGGCGAAGGGGGGCGAGCGTCATGGGGAGAGGTTCCTGATCAGTCATTTAGAATGGTAACAGTAAGAATCCTGATCAGGTGGGATATCAGGAAGAAATCGCATCGGGTCGCGAGGCATTCGGGCATCTGATCAAGGCTTGGCACGAGCGCAATGGCTGGTCCCACCGCGTCCTCCCAGGCCTCGCAACCGTTCTGGATCTGGGCCGCATTCACAACTCCCAGGTGTCGATGCTGCGCAACCGCAAGCTGGCGGCCCCCGGCCCGGAGGTGTTCCTGTCCCTCGGGCGCATCAACCAGTGGCTGGCCGATGGCGCCACGGACCGGGCCCGCTCCCTGACCGCTCACCCCGAGCTGGCGGCCGCACTGGAGGGGGGCGATCGGCCCCTGCTCGGCGACGACGGCACCCCGCTCGGGCCTGGGCCCCTGCTGGAGATCTTCGTGGGGGTGCGGCAGCTGCCCGCCGCCTTCGACCTGCGTATCGGCGAGGAGGAAGCGGCCGCACTGAGTTCGGCCCTGGCGGAGCTGCTCAGCGCCGGCCAGCCCTGGCGCGCCTGCCGGGAGCAGATCCTGGCGGCCTATCCCGTTGAGAAGGTCCAGCGGCGGCAGCGCTTTGCCGCGGTGATGGCCGGCCAGCGCGATTACAGCTCCGCCGAACTCGACGGCGAGCTGCTTGATCTGCACAGCACCCTCGTGGCCCTCGGGGTGGCCAGGGAACCGGAACTCAGCGCCGATCAATTCCTGGTGGCCCTGCGCAACAAAGCCCGCCTGCAGCAGCAGGCGGGCCCGGTGGAGCTGGCGGCTGCGATCCGTCAGGAACTGGTGGCGGCGGAAACGGGGGACCCATAACGGGCGACCCGCACACGACGGGCCAGGCCGAGCCACTGCAGCAGGCGGATGTGCTGCCAGGTGATGTCGAATTCGAACCAGCGCAGGCCATGGCGGGCACTGGAGGGGTGGGCGTGGTGGTTGTTGTGCCAGCCCTCGCCGAACGAGAGGATGGCCACCCACCAGCAGTTGCGGGACAGATCGGGACTGTCGAAATTGCGGTAACCGAAGGCGTGGGTGGCTGAATTCACCAGCCAGGTGACGTGATAAACCACCACCAGCCGCAGTGGGATAGCCCACAGCACCAGGCCGAGGCCACCGCCATGGACGCCGGCCCGCTCTCCGTACCACCAGAGGGCGGCGCCGAGCGGCAGCTGCAGCAGCAGGAACCAACGGTCCAGCCAGCGGTAATAGGGATCGCGTTGCAGGTCGCCGGTGAAGCGCTCCACCTGCTGCACCGCAGGGATGTCATGCAACATCCAATCGCTGTGGCTCCACCAGAGGCCGCGGCCGGCATCGTGGTGGTCGTTGGGCTGGTCGGAGTACTTGTGGTGGTGACGGTGCAGGCCGACCCACTCGATCGGACCGCTCTGGCAGGCCAGGCTTCCCATCAGCACCAGGGTGCGCTCCAGCCATTTCGGCGCCACGAAACTGCGGTGGGCCAACAGCCGGTGCAGGCCGAGCGTGACCCCGAGCACGGTGGTCCAGTAGAGGACGGCCATCACGGCCACCGCCTGCCAGCTCCAGAAGCGGGGCAGCAGCGCCGCCACGGCCCCCACGTGCATCACCAGCATGAAGCCGGTGGTACCGAGCTTGTAGGGCCGCTGCTTCGGGGGCAGCGGCTCTCGCCGGGAGTTGACGGCGGTGCGAATGGCCTCCTCCAGATGGTCGGAGGCATGGACACCCTGGCTGTGAAGCTTGGGCAGAGCAGGAGAAGCACCCGGTTGGAAAGGGAGCTTGGCGGTGTCTGAGGCGGCAACCAAATGAACTCTCGCGATGGTGGGCAGGTTGGAAGTCGCCCCCTCACCATCGGCAGGCCTGTCCCACCGCATGGAGCCCCATGGGGGGCGGAGCTGATCACCGGAACCTGGGTGAACGGCGGGGTGTCGCCGATCGAACTTTTTGAAATCTAGCGGTGAGGGCGCGGAGGCAAGGCACGATGGCCAGACCCGGTTGCGATGGGCCATGGACGGGCAACACCTCGGCGGGCCCCAGCCCCACAGCGCCGCTCCGACGACCGTTGCCGCCTGGGCGGCCGATCGGGTGGGTGCCGCCTCCGAACGGATCAGCCCGGTGGCGGCCCGCCACACCGCCGCGGTCAGGGGAGGGCTCGCCCGGGTCCTGGAGGCCTTCGCCGCCGAGCGCCTGGGGCCCCACCACTTCGCTTCCGTGAGCGGCTACGGCCACGGAGACCTGGGCCGGGCCGTGCTGGACCGGGTCTTCGCCCGGGTGCTCGGGGCCGAGGCCGCGGCCGTGCGGCTCCAGTTCGTCAGTGGCACCCATGCCATCGCCGCCGCCCTGTTCGGGGTGCTTCGCCCCGGCGACCGACTGCTGGCCCTCACTGGCCGCCCCTACGACACCCTTGAGGAGGTGATCGGTCTGCGCGGCCAGGGCCAGGGCTCCCTCGTCGAGTTCGGGATCCGCTACGCGGAGCTTCCCCTCGATCCGGCCGGGTTGGTGGACAGCGACGGCCTGGCCGATGCCCTCTCGGTTCCGACCCGGATGGTGCTGATTCAGCGCAGCTGCGGCTACAGCTGGCGCCCCTCGCTGCGGCTGGCGGCGATCGGCGCGTTGATCGAGCGCGTCAAGCGGCTGCAACCCGACTGCGTCTGCTTCGTTGACAACTGCTATGGGGAATTCGTCGAGGCCTCTGAGCCGCCGGCGGTGGGGGCTGACCTGATCGCCGGCTCCCTGATCAAGAACCCCGGCGGCACGATCGCCCCCACCGGTGGCTACCTGGCCGGCCGCGCCGTACTGGTGGAGAAAGCCTGCTGCCGTCTCACCGCGCCGGGAATCGGCAGTGAGGGAGGCACCGGCTTCGACCTTTATCGCCTGTTGTTCCAGGGCCTGTTCCTGGCCCCCCAGATGGTGGCTGAAGCCCTGATCAGCGCCGAACTGGTGGCGGCGGTGTTCGAGGGGCTGGGTTATAGGGTGCTGCCGCTGCCGGGGGGGGAGCGCAGTGATGTGATCCAGGCGGTGCGGTTCGGGGCGGCGCAGCCCCTGCAAACGGTCTGCCGGGCCTTCCAGGCCTGCTCGCCGGTGGGGGCCTACCTCGATCCCGTCCCTGCCCCGATGCCTGGCTATGGCAGCGACCTGGTGATGGCAGGCGGTACGTTCATCGATGGCAGCACCAGCGAATTCTCGGCCGACGGCCCCCTGCGACCCCCCTATGTGCTGTTCAGCCAGGGGGGCACCCACCACGGCCACGCCGAGCTGGCGCTGGAGCGGGCCCTGACAGCCCTGGACGAGGCCGGACAGTTGCCTGATCGGCAACCCTGATCGGCGCAGCCAGGACTCTGGGTTCTCGGTCAGAGTGGGCGTTCCACGCTTCAGCCATCGATGGCGCTCAGCTACCCCGACGACTGCCGTTACGCCGACAGCCACGAATACGCCCGTCTGGAAGGGGACCTGGTGCGGGTGGGGATCAGCGCCTTCGCCGTGCAGCAGATGGGTGACATCGTTTTCGTGGAGCTGCCTGAGGTGGGGGCCAGCCTTGAGCGGGGCGTCAGCTTCGGTTCGGTCGAGTCGGTCAAGGCGGTCGAAGACGTGTACGCGCCGATCAGCGGCACCGTTGAGGTGCGCAACGAGGCGGTGCTGGCCAGTCCGGAGGACATCCAGAGCGATCCCTTCGGCGAGGGCTGGCTGCTGCTGATCCGGCCGAGCGCAAGTTCCGAACTTGATGGGCTGCTCGATGCCGACAGTTACCGCGCCAAGGTGGAAGGGGCTTGAAACGCCGCAATTGTGGGTGAACCACCTTGATGGCGAGGCTGGGAACCTCCCGGCCTTGCCGATCTCCTTAAAGTCGGCGGCACTCCAAGCGGCCGATCAGCCATGACTTCAGCTCCCGCAGCCATGGTGGCCGGCCTTTCCGCCCCTTCGACGGGCCTGGGGTCCGCCGCATCGGCTCCGGGGGCCGCGGCGCCGATTTCCCCGTTCCTGCAGCGCCACATCGGTCCGTCGGCGCTGGAGCAGGCCAGCATGCTGGCCGAACTCGGCAGTGCCGACCTCGAGAGCTTCGTGGCCGAGGTGGTGCCCCCGGACATCCTGCTGCCGGCCTCGGCGGCGGCGGTGGGTTTGCCCGAGGGGGTCGGCGAAGCCCAGGCCCTAGATGAACTCAGGGACATCGCCGCCACCAACCGGGTGCTGCGCAGCCTGATCGGTCTGGGCTACTACGGCACCGCAACACCGGCGGTGATCCAGCGCCATGTGCTGGAGAATCCCTGCTGGTACACGGCCTACACCCCCTATCAGGCCGAGATCGCCCAGGGACGGCTGGAGGCCCTGCTCAATTTCCAGACCCTGATCAGCGAGCTCACCGGCCTGCCGATCGCCAACGCCTCTCTCCTGGATGAGGCCACGGCCGCGGCCGAGGCCATGGCCCTCAGCTTCGGAGCCTGCAAGCGGCCCGCGGCCCGCCGTTTCCTGGTGGACGCGGCGGTGTTTCCCCAGACCCTGGCCGTGCTCCAGACCCGGGCCGAACCGCTGGGAATCGTGATCGAACGGGTCGACCCCGCCGCCGATCCCCTGGGGGAAGCCTCCGTAGGCAGCCTGCCCGATGATGTGTTCGGGCTTCTTTTGCAGTTGCCCGGCAGCAGCGGCCTGCTCTGGGATCCCCGCGATCTGATCGCAGCGGCCCATGCCGCCGGTGCCCTGGTCACCGTGGCGATCGATCCCCTCGCCCAGGTGCTGCTGGAGCCGGTTGGCCACCTCGGCGCCGACATCGCCGTCGGCAGCAGCCAGCGTTTCGGTGTGCCGCTCGGCTGCGGCGGTCCCCATGCGGCCTTCTTCGCCACCACCACCGCGCACCAGCGCCAGATCCCCGGCCGGCTGGTCGGCCAGTCGCTCGATGCCGAAGGCAACCCCGCCCTGCGGCTGGCTCTGCAGACCCGCGAGCAGCACATCCGTCGCGACAAGGCCACCAGCAACATCTGCACGGCTCAGGTGTTGCTGGCGGTGATGGCCAGCTTCTATGCGGTGCACCACGGCCCCGAAGGCCTGGCCGCCATTGCCAGGCAGGTGCTGCTGCAGAGGGCGGCCCTCGCCCTGGGTCTAAAGCGCTTGGGGTATGCCGTTGAGAGCGGCCCCGGTTTCGACACCCTCTGCCTGCGCACCCCGGCTCCCGCCCAGCTGATCGACCGCGCCGAAGCGGCCGGTTTCAACCTGCGGCCGCTGGGCGCCCGTTCCCCCTTCCCGGATGCCGCCGCCACCAACGGGCTGGCGATCAGCCTCGACGAGCGGACAGACACCGCCGAGCTGGATCGGTTGCTGGCCCTGTTCGCCGACGGCGACCAGCCCCCCGAGGCGGCAGCGTTGATCGCCGAGCTGGAAGCCACTGCCTGCCTCGATGGTGCCTGCCTCGATGGTGCCGGCCTCGATGGTGCCGGCCTCGAATCCCAGCTGCTGGCGGGCCTCCCCCTGCGCCGGACCCCCTGGCTGGGTCAGGAGGTGTTCCATCGCTACCGCAGTGAAACCGATCTGCTCCGCTACATCCAACGGCTGGTGTCGAAAGACCTGTCGCTGGTGCACGGCATGATTCCGCTGGGAAGCTGCACCATGAAGCTGAACGCCGCCGCCGAGCTGGCTCCGGTCAGCTGGCCGGCGTTCGCCCAGCTGCACCCCTTTGCCCCCGCGTCCCAGACCCGGGGGTATCAGAAACTGGTTGCCGACCTGGAGGGCTGGTTGGCCGCCTGCACAGGGTTTGCCGGGGTATCGCTCCAGCCCAATGCAGGCTCCCAGGGGGAGTATGCTGGCCTGCTGGTGATCCGGGCCTGGCACCACAGCCGCGGTGAGGCCCATCGCCACATCTGCCTGATTCCCACCAGCGCCCATGGCACCAACCCCGCCAGTGCCGTGATGGCCGGCCTCCAGGTGGTGCCTGTGTCCTGCGATGCCGATGGCAACATCGATCTGGTGGATCTGGAGGCCAAGGCCCAGCTCCATGCCGCCTCGCTGGCGGCCGTGATGGTGACCTACCCCTCCACCCATGGGGTCTTCGAAACCGGCATCCGCCGCCTCTGCGAGGTGGTGCACCGCCATGGGGGCCAGGTGTATCTCGATGGTGCCAACCTCAACGCCCAGGTGGGACTGGCCAAGCCCGGCCTCTTCGGCGCCGATGTCTGCCACCTCAACCTCCACAAGACCTTCTGCATCCCCCACGGCGGCGGCGGCCCCGGCGTGGGACCGATCGGCGTGGCGGCCCACCTCGTGCCCTTCCTGCCCGGTCATCCCCACAACGAGGCGGCTCGATCGGGGGGTGGCGGCCAGGCGATCGGGCCTGTGTCGGCTGCCCCCTGGGGCAGTGCCGGCATCCTGCCGATCAGCTGGATGTACGTGCGGATGATGGGGGGTGCCGGCCTGCGCCAGGCCAGCGCCGTGGCCCTGCTGGCTGCCAACCTGATCGCCAAGCGGCTGGAGCCCCACTACCCGGTGCTGTTCCGTGGCGCCGGTGGGCGGGTGGCCCACGAGTGCATCCTCGATCTGCGTCCGCTCAAGCGCAGCGCCGGCCTGGAGGTGGACGACCTGGCCAAGCGACTGATGGACTACGGCTTCCATGCCCCCACCGTGAGTTGGCCGGTGGCGGGCACGGTGATGGTGGAGCCCACCGAAAGCGAGTCCTTGCCGGAGATCGAGCGGTTCTGCGCAGCGATGGTGGCGATCCGGAGCGAGGCGGCAGCGATCGAATCCGGTGAAGCCGATCCGCATGACAACCCCCTGCGCCGGGCCCCCCACACCCTGGCGGCGGTGACCGCCGATGACTGGGATAGGCCCTACAGCCGCAGCCAGGCGGCGTTTCCGGCCGGTGCTGGCCAACGCCAGAACAAGTTCTGGCCAGCGGTGGCCCGCATCGACAACGCCTACGGCGATCGCAACCTGGTCTGCACCTGTCCCTCGGTGGAGGAGCTGGCCATGGCGACCCCGGCCTAGCCCGCTGCGGTCGGTATCCGCCGGTTCCTTTTCCAGCCGGAATGGATACCAGCAGCAGAGGCCTATCCCTGAGCAGCAAAGCGCGTTAAATTCGCGGCAATAAGGAATGGGGCGGATCAGGCGTTCCCATTCCGTCTGCTTCCCACCGGCGCTTATGGACGACAACGACGGCACGACGGCAACCCCCACTCCCCAGGACCGCTCCGTCCGGAAGCCCCTCAGCCTGAAGGGCCTCACGATCGGAGACAACCCTGCGGCAGCGCCTCGCCGGACACCCGAGTTGCCGCCGGTGCGTGGTTCCCTCGCCCACTCCTATTCCCGGGGCGAGACCTTCCGCGTTGAGGGCACCAACGTGGTGCGGGTGCCATTCGGAGTTCGCCAGGCCAGGCGGGCCCGTCCCGAGCGACCCGACCGCTGGGTCACCCTGGTTTTGCCGTTTCAGTCGGCCCCAACCCCCACGCCCCCTCAGGCGGCCTGATTGAGCCGCCAGTCCACCAGGGCCTTCACATCGTCGAGAGAGCTGGCTGGCGTACGGAAGGGCAGCACCCCCATCGGGCTGCGCTCCGGCCGCACCAGCCAGGTGAGGTCTGCCTGGGGCATCAGCACAAAGCCCCTGTAGCGCACCGCCCAGAGGCGGACCGGCTGAACACCCCCTGGCAGGATCTCGAGCCGCCGGGGATCGGGAAACGGTCTGGACGGGGCCATGGCAGGTGCCGGAACGTTCAGTCACATTTCAGGGGATGCGAGGGCGCCGTGCCGCATCCTTCGATTCTTTTTTGCTTCGGTCTGGGCACTTTCTCAGTCCCTTTTCATCGACATGTCGTCGCGGATTGGTTGCCCCAGGCCACCTCAGGCCAGCGCAAACAGCAGCAGGTCGGTGCCGGTGGCCGTGGCCCTGAGTGTCTCTGTGCCACTGGCGGCGAAGCCGAGACCATCGCCCCGTTGAAGCCGATGGGAGGCGCCTGCCCCCTGCCCTGCAGTGGGTCGGAGGGAGGGCAGCTCCAGCTCCAGATCCCCTTCCACGATCTGGATCCAGCCGGTCTGGCCGGCCTCCAGGGGCAGGGCCAGGCTGCTGCCCGGCTGGGGGCAGGCCCGCCAGAGCCGCACCGGCCGCTGGATCGCCATGGCCCCAGCGCGGCCGTCGGGATCGATCAGCAGGGTCCAGTCCGGGCTGATCGGGTACGCCCGCTGCTCGTAGGCCGGCGTCACCCCGCGGCGGCTGGGCTCGATCCAGATCTGCAGGAGCCGGCAGGGGTCTGGTGCCCCATTGATCTCGCTGTGGATGATGCCGGTGCCGGCGCTCATCCGTTGCACCTCGCCGGCCCTCAGCACTTCGCCGTTGCCCATCGAATCCCGGTGGCTGAGTTCCCCGTCCACCATCACGGTGATGATCTCCATGTCGCTGTGGGGATGCATGCCGAAGCCCCGGCCGGCGGCGATCGTGTCGTCGTTGATCACCCGCAACGGCCCGAAGCCCATCCAGGCAGGGTCGTGATGATGGGAGAAGGAGAAGCTGTGCCAGCTGTCCAGCCAGGTGAGCCGGCTGTGGAAGCGCTCGGCGGCGGGACGGAAGACCAGGCCAGCGCTCTGGCGAGGCTGACGGGGGATGGTGGTCATGGCAGGAACGGATAGTCGGTGTAACCGGCCGGGCCGGGGCTGTAGAAGGTGGCCGGATCGGGGCTGTTGAGCGGGGCGCCGCTGCGCAGCCGCTCCGGCAGGTCGGGGTTGGCGAGGAAGGCGGTGCCGAAGGCCACCGCATCGATGGTGCCAGCGCCGATCGCGCTGTTCGCCTCCTCGCCGCCGTAACCCATGTTGGCGATCAGCACGCCCTTGAAGCGCTCGCGCACCGGCGTGAGCAGATCGCCCTGCTGCTGCTGGAAGAAATCGCCGCGCATCAGGTCGAGAAAGTCGAGGCCGGTGTCGTTCAGCCGCTCCGCCAGCCAGCTGGCCAGGCCCACCGGATCGCTGTCGACCATGGCGTTGTAGCTGTTCAGCGGCGAGATCCGCAGCCCCACCAGCTCGGTTTCGGCGCGCACAGCCTCGATCACCTCCAGCAGCAGCCGGGCCCGGTTGGCGATCGGGCCGCCATAGGGGCCGCTGCGCCGATTGCTGCCATCACGCAGAAATTCATCGAGCAGGTAGCCGTTGGCGCCGTGCACCTCAACGCCATCGAAACCGGCGGCGGTGGCGTTGCGGGCCGCAAGGCGAAAGCCCTCCACGATGGCGGGCAGTTCGTCGTCGGCGAGTTCCCGCGGCACCACGTAGGCCTTCTTGCCCTCGGGGGTGTGGATCTCGTCGCCGGTGATGGCGATGGCACTGGGGGCCACCGGCTGACGGCCGCCGTTGAGCAGTGGATGGCAGGCGCGGCCACCGTGCCAGATCTGCAACACGATCCGACCGCCAGCCGCATGCACGGCTTCGGTGCTGAGCCGCCAGCCCTCCACCTGGGCTGCGGAGTGAATGCCAGGCTCACGGATGAAGGCGGAGTTCCCCTCCATGGCCATGGTGGCCTCGGCGATGATCAGGCCGGCCGAGGCCCGCTGGCCGTAGTACTCCGCCATCAGCGCACCGGGGATGTGGTCGTCCTCGGCGCGGGAGCGGGTGAGAGGTGCCATCAGCACCCGGTTGGGCAGCTCTAGGGGGCCGATGGGCAGGGGTGTGAACAGGTCGGTCATCGGAGTTCCGGAGTTGCGATCAGGGGGTGGTGGAATCCAGGGCCAAGGCAGCCGGAGTTGGGGTGGTCGTCGAGGCAGGGCCAGCAGAATGTGCTGTTCGCAGTAACTCTGTTGCCTCTGTGGGTTTCCCACAAGAACGCACCAGACTGTTCCCAACGCACCGGTTGGTAACGATGACGGAGCCCCAGGACATGGCGGAGACCCAGAGCTTCCTCGACGGCCAGAACCACGAGGACTGTCCGGCCGAGCTGGCCCTGCGGGTGATGCGGGGCCGATGGAAGCTGGCCATTCTGCGGGAGCTGCTCGGCGGGGTGAGGCGCTTCTCCGATCTGCATCGGGCCCTGGCGGGGGTGAGCGCGAAGGTGCTCACCAGCCAGTTGCGGGAGCTGGAGGCCGATGGGGTGGTGCAACGGGAGGTGTTCCCTGAGGTGCCGCAGCGGGTCGAGTACCAGCTCTCGGATCGGGGACACAGCCTGATCCCGGTGCTTGACAGCCTTCACGCCTGGGGCGTGGCCGCGCCGAGCTCCTGATGGCCAACCTGTTCCGGCTGTGGCTGCGCCGATTCCCGAGCCGCCCCTCCCCGAACAGCCGGGGGCCCGTTCTCCGGTCCCTGCACCTGCGCCGCGAGGCGGGGGGAGGCTTCCGGGCCGAGCAGATCGACGACTGGCGCCAGCACTGGCGCGAGCCCTACCACCTGATGCTGGCGGTGCCCTGGCCGGGCTTCCTGCTGCTGATCGCCGCCAGCTACCTGCTGCTGAATGTGGCCTTCGCCCTGCTGTTTCTGCTCGATGCCGGCGGCATCGGCGGCTTGCCCGAGGGCAGGGTGGCGGGGTTTCCCGAAGCCTTCTTCTTCAGCGTCCAGACCCTCGGCTCGATCGGCTACGGAGTGCTCCACCCGGCCAGCCTGCCGATCAATCTGCTGGTGACGCTCGAGGCCCTGGTGGGCCTGATGTTCATCGCCGTGACCACCGGCCTGGCCTTCGCCCGCTTCTCCCGCAGCCGGGCGCGGATCCTGTTCAGCGAGGTGGCCACGATCCAGCCCTGGAACGGCGTGCCGACGCTGACCTTCCGGATCGTCAACGTGCGCCGCCACAGCATCCTGGACGCTCGAATCAAGGCCTTCCTGGTCCTTGAGGAGGAGAGCAGCGAGGGCTTCATGATGCGGCGAATGCTGCCTCTGGCCCTGCAGCGCGACCAGTCGATCCTGTTCCGGTTGATGTGGACGGTGATGCATCCGATCGATGCCACCAGCCCGCTGCATGGCCACACCCAGGAGAGCATTGCCGCCCGCCAAGGCGAGCTGGTGGTGGCCTTTCAGGGCACGGACGAAACGGTGCAGGGTCCCGTCCATGCCCGCTGGACCTACCGGACCGCCGATCTGCGCCTCAACGCCCGCTTCGTCGACATCGTGGTGGACCGGGAGGAGAGCCGGGAGCTGGATTTCAGCGGTTTCCACAAGACGGTGTCGTGCGGGGAGCCCGGCCTCAGGCCGCCAACAGGGCCGGTTCCCGGTAGGGAATGAAGTTGGCCTTGCGGGTGCCGCAGAGCGGGCAGATCCAGCTGTCGGGGATGGCTTCAAACGGGGTGCCCGCAGCGATGCCCGAGTCGGGATCGCCGGTGGTGGGGTCGTAGATCACCGAGCACACCTTGCAGATCCACTTGCCGGCCACGGGCGCGCCTTCCCCGGCCGTTCCCTGGCCCTGCAGGGCTTCAAGGGCCACGGTGTAGCGATCGGCGTGGTGGTGCTCGATCGGGGTGAGCAGGCCGAAGTTGCCGGCGGCGCGGCGGAAGAGGCCGGCATGGTGCTCGGATTCGGCGATCTGCTCGGTGAACTCGGCTTCGGCGCCGCCGTCGCGGTCGGCCCGGGCCTGGGCGGTGAAGTCCGGGTACATGGTGGTGTACTCGTAGGTTTCGCCTTCGATCGCCAGCTCCAGGCAGCGCGCCAGAACCGACTGCTTCTCGGCCTCGGAGAGGGCAGCGGGATCGGCCACCACCAGCTCGGGATGCAGCAGGCGGAAGTGGGCGAAGGCGTGCTCGGTTTCCTGGGCGGCGGTGTCGCGGAACAGCCGGGCGAGCTCAGGGTTGCCGAGCTGCCTGGCCAGTTCGGCGAAGAAGAGGTATTTGCGGTTGGCCATGCTTTCGCCGCCGAAGGCGGCTTCGAGGTTGGCGATCGTGCCGGGCTTGGAAAGGTCCATGGGTGGTGGATGACGGAAGAACACCAGCATACACGAAGTCGTAACGACTTCGACTTAGGCTTGAACGGTTCAGCCGCCAGGGAAGGATCGCTGCGGGGTGGCGGCTGCTCCCGCTGGCACGATGGTGTCGAAGACGTCCGGTCCGCCCAGCTTCCCCTCCCCATGCCGGGATTCCATGGTCTCCAGCCCCTTGACCCAGCGCCCTTTCTGGATCCCCATCCTGGCCCTGTTGATCGTCAGCCTCGTGCCAGCGCCTGTCGCGGCGATTCCCCGCCAGGTGATCCTGCTGCGCCACGCTGACAAGCTGGCCTCCGGTGATGGCGACTACAACCTCTCCCCCGAGGGCTTCCTCAGCGCGATCACCCTGGGCCGCCTGATCCCCGCCTGCTTCGGGGCCCCGACCCACATCCGCACTTTCTTCTTCAACCCCGAAACCAGCAAGAACGCCCGGAGTTACCAGAGCGCCGTGCCGCTCGCGGTGGCCAGCGGGGTCAACATCACCGTCGCCCAATCCTCGCTGGAGGATTCCTTTCAAGATGGCCAGGCCATCCTCGGCCAGCCGGCCTACGCCAACGGCAACGTGGTGCTGTTCTGGGAACACCGCCGGATGCCCGACCTGGCCAGGGGGCTGGGCTGGCCTTCGATGCCCCCGATCGGTGCGATGGATTTCGACCAGATCTTCGTTCTCCGCTATGCCAAGCAGAGCCCCCTCCCCCAGGTGGAGATCCTCAGCCAGCGCAAATTGTTCGATGCCCCCTGCTTCCAGCAGGCCCGTTCGCCCCTGCCCGCCGTTCCCCTGCCGCGCTGAGCAGGGACCTGGATCAGTAGGTGGCGCCGCTGCGGCGCTGGTGCACCGCGGTGAGACCGGCTGGATCCAGCAGGCCACCCTGATTCACCTGGGCATAGAGCAGCCAGTGGTCGCCGCACTCCATCCGTTGGCTCACCGTGGCTTCCAGCCAGGCCAGGGCTTCGGGCAACACCGGCTGGCCGGCCGGACTGGTCTCCAGATCCAGTCCTGAAAACCGATCGGCACCAGGCGTGAAGGGCTGCAGAAACTGCTTCATCGGACCCTGCTGGCGGCCTTCGGCCAGCACGTTCAGCACGAAGCGATCACCGATGTGGAGCAGCAGTTCCACGGCTCGATCCTTCGCGACCGCCACCGTGAAGCCGGGCGGGCTGAAGCTGGCCTGGCTTACCCAGCTGGCCACCATGGCCCCGCCGAGGGCCCCGGCTCCATCGCCTCTGCGGGTGGTCAGCACGCAGAGCGAGCCCACCAGTCTGCCCAGGGCCAGCACGGCGGGATTGCTGCGGCTCTCACTCAAGCCGCCGGCGACGGTTCGTTTGTGGCGACGCTGCTTGCTCAGCAACTCCCGTCCCAGGGCGATGCCGGTTTCCTCCAGGCGCTGGAGGGTGGAACCATCGGGGCTGAACTTCACCCGGATCGTCTCGAAGGCGAAGCGGAAGCCGCCGTCGCGCAGCTTGCTCTCGAGCAGGTCGATCGCCTCGCCGCTCCAGCCGAAACTGCCGAACACCCCCACGGGCTTGGCGCGGTCAGCTTCGGCGAGCAATGTGCCCAGGGCCGAGACGATCGGCGTGGGGGCATGGCCCCCCAGGGTGGGGGAGCCGATCAGGTAGGCATCACAGCTGCGGATCGTCTCGAGCAGCTGCTCGGGGCTGGCAAACTCGCAGTTGACGCTCTCCACCCGCACACCGGTACGGGACACCCCCTGGGCCAGGGCATCGGCGATGGCGGCGGTGTTGCCGTAGGCACTGGCATAGAGAAGCGCCACCGCCAGCTTCGCCTTGCCCTGGCTCTCGCCCCAGCGTCGATAGTCCGCCAGGAGGCTGCGCCAGCTCTCCGTGATCGCCGGACCATGGCCGGGGGCGATCGCGCGGATCGGCAGGGCCTCCAGCCTGTCCACCACCGTTTCCACCTGGCGGGCCATCGGTGCCATCAGGCAGTCGTAGAAGTGGCGGCGATCCTCTTCGCTGCTGCTGCGGTTTTGCTCTGCGAAGGGCTCGCTGCACAGGTGGGCGGCGAAGAACTTGCCGCTCATCAACAGGCCGGTGCGCTCCTCGAAGGCAATCAGGGCGCCCGGCCAGCGCGGAGTGGGGGCGGGAATCAGGCTGAGGCGGTGCTCGCAGGACAGCTCGCGGCTCACCTCCTGTTTGACCACATCGATTGGCGGCAGGGGGGGCAGGGGCTCCTGCGCTGCGCCTTCGGCGGCGGGTTTGCGCTGTCCCCAGAGCTCTTCCAGCAGCCGGGCGCCGGCGTTGGAGGCCACCAGCATCAGCGCGGGCCAGCGCTGGGCCAGCAGGCGCAGCACCCCCACCCGGTTGGGGTTGATGTGGCCGACCACAACCTTCAGGGCGTCGCCTGGGCCCACCAGTTCGGCCAGTTGCTCCAGGAACGGCTCGGCGAAGGATTCACCGGGGGGATGCACCAGCACCGGCGGCACCGGCTGGCCGGCTGAATTTGTGCCGGCGCTGAACAGGAAGGCGTTGGCGGTGGTCCCCCGTTCGAGGCCGTATTCCACCTCGAAGCGAAGCCGTTTCGGGCTCAGACCGCGCAGGCAGACCAGGCCCGGTTCGATCGGCAGCACGATGACGCGGCGGTCGCCGCCTTCAACCGCGCCGGCGGGGGCCTTGAAGGTGGTGTCGCTCATCAGTAGTGGTTGCCCACCTTGCGGTGGTGCACGGCGGTGCTGCCTTCGCTGTCGGCCACGGTGCCCTCCTCCACCTCGGCATAGATGATCCAGTGATCGGGGGCCTCCAGGCGCTGCACCACCCGGCAACCGAGGTAGGCCAGGGCATCGCTGAGCACCGGCCCGCCGCGGGCGACCCCGTCGAGGGTGGCGACGCCGGCGAACCGATCGGCACCGGGCGGGAAGCGGCGCAGGAAATGGCGCAGCAGATCCTGGGACTTGCCCTCCTGCAGGACATTGAGCACGAAGCGGTCACCCACCTGCATGAGCGCTTCGATCGCCCGGTCCTTGGCCACGGCGATCGAGAGGCCGGGCGGCTCGAAACTGGCCTGGCTGACCCAGCTGGCCACCATGGCGCTGCTGCGCTCCTCCTGGCGGGCGGTCACGATGTACAGGCCACCACTGAGCCGACCCAGGGCCTTGTCCAGATCGCCGTCGAGGGATTTCATCGCCGCGATCGTTTTGGCCCGGCCGAGCAGCTGGCCCAGGTCGGTGCCGGCCTCCTCGAAGCGCTGGTAATCGTTGCCATCGGGCACCTGACGCACGCGCAGGGGGGTGAAAGCCTCTTTCTGCCCGAGGCTGCGCAGCTTGGCGGCAACGCTGTCGATCGGCAGATCGTTGCCCCCGTAGGCGTCGTAGACAGCCACCCACTGCTTCGGCTTGAGGGCCGCCAGCAGGGTGCCGATCGACTGCTGCAGATCCCCATCGGGGCTGGCCGGCCAGGTGGGCACCACCACGGCGCTGGCCTCTCCGATCAGGGCGGCCAGCTCCTGGGGATCGGTGGCCCGCAGGTCCACGAGCTGCACCTGCGTCTCCGCCTTGCCGATGCCGCGGGCCAGGGCCTGGCTGAGCCGGTCACAGAAGCCGTACTGGCTCACATAACAAACGGCGGCATAGGTTTCACCGGCGCTGCGCTGGCTGCTCCAGTCGCGGTAGTCGCCGATCCAGAGGCTCAGGTGCTCGCGCAGCAGCGGCCCGTGGCCGGTGGCGATCATCGTGAGCGGCGGCAGGGCGTCCATGCGCTTGAGGGCCTGCAGCACGCTGCGGGCATTGGGGCCCATCAGGCAGTCGTAGTAGAAGCGGAAATCCGGCGCGATCGCACCTGGGTCCAGATCGAAGAGGTCGTTGCTGCAGTAATGGAGGCCGAAGGCATCGCAGGTGTAGAGGATGCCGGTGCCGTGATCGAAGGAGAAGATCGTGTCGGGCCAGTGCAGGTTGGGGGCACTGAGGAATTCAAAGCGGTGCTCCACGCCGCTGTCGGGGTTGGTGCCCAGGTTGAGCTCATCGCCGCTCTTCACAGCCCGGCTGCGGAAGGGGCGGTGCACCTGGTCGGCCAGGTAGGCGATCGCCACCTTCGAGGCCACGATCTCGATGTCGGGGTTGCGCTCCAGCAGATGGCCGATCAGGCCCGAGTGATCGGGTTCGGTGTGGGACACGATCAGGTGATCGATCGCCAGCGGATCGATCTGCTCCTGCAGCAGCAGCAGCCAGGTGTCGGCGAACTTGAGGTGGCTGGTGTCGATCAGGGCGGTTCGCTCGCCCCGCACCAGGAAGGCGTTGTAGGTGGTGCCGTTGCGCAGGCCGAACTCGATGTCGAAGCGGCTGCGGTCCCAGTCGAGCGAGCGGAGCGTGGTGGTGTCGGGCCCGATCGGGGCGCACTGGAGCGAGAGGCGAGGGGGTGCAGCGGTGGCGACAGTCATCGACGGCGTCTGCGAAGACCTCAACTCTAGAAACACCAGTGGGATTTCCCTGGCTTCTGCGCCGCTCCAGGCGGCCCAGGGCGATTCGACCATCTGATGGCGGCTATAGGCGCGGCTTGGGGCACAAGCGGCCCCGCGGGGGACGGCCTGCAGAGCTTGCGCCCCCTCCGTTGACTTGAAAACGGCAGGGCAACCAATAAAAAGGTGAATTTTTGTCTAAAAAAAACCAGGTGTTCGAGGCGGCGCCATTCGGACAAGGGAGCGGATCTTCCCTCTGCCGATGCTGGTTGTGATTGCTGCAAGCGCGGATCGGCTGGGTCAGGCCCGGCGATTCTTGAGCTGGGGGCTGCCTGGGCAGCCGAGGTCCGCGCCCGGGTGGCGCAGCCTGCACCGGGGCGGGGATCAGCAGGAGATGGGTTTTTCAGCCATTGCCTTCATTCATGCCCCACAGGCCTGTCGAAGTCGCGCCGTAAGCCTGCCTGTGGCGATGGCAGCAGTCCCAGCGGAGCCTCGGCCTGGGGGCCTGCAAGGGCTGAACCCCATCAGCCTGGCCCAAGGCTGGGGTCCTCCTTCTCCGTAGGCGATCCCTAACGCTCTGCAACCCAAAAGCCCAACCCAATCAAAGGAAACAGATTTGTCTGAATTTTTAAGCCTGTTTTTGGAGCAGCTTCAGTCGCCGACCCTTGGCTTCCTGATCGGGGGCATGGTCGTCGCCTCGCTTGGCAGCCAGCTGGCCATTCCGGATTCGATCTACAAGTTCATCAGCTTCTTCCTGCTGATGAAAATCGGTCTTACGGGCGGGATCGCCATTCGCAATTCCAACCCGGCAGAGATCTTTCTCCCGGCGCTGGCGGCCGTGGGGCTTGGCATCGTGATCGTCTTCATCGCTCGTTACACCCTGGGCAAGATGCCTGGCATCACCGTGCCTGATGCCGTGGCCACAGGCGGTCTGTTCGGCGCGGTGAGTGGCTCCACGCTGGCGGCGGTGCTGCCGCAGCTGGATTCCGCCAAGATCCCCTATGAGGCCTGGACGGCGGCCCTCTATCCCTTCATGGACATCCCGGCGCTGGTGACGGCGATCGTGGTGGCCAGCGTCTACCTCACCAAGAAGACCGGCAACTCCGCCGAGAAAGTCGAGGTCTGGCCGATCATCAAAGAAAGCATCCAGAGCTCGGCCGTCACCTCGCTGCTGCTGGGTGTGGCCATCGGCATCCTCACCAAGCCCGAGCCCGTCTATGACAGCTTCTTTAATCCCCTGTTCCGCGGTTTCCTCGCGGTTCTGATGATCATCATGGGTATGGAGGCTGCCCAGCGAATGAATGAGCTGCGCAAGGTGGCCCAGTGGTTTGCCATCTACGCCTTCATTTCGCCCATCCTGCATGGCTTCCTGGCCTTCGGTGTGGGACTTCTCATCCACAAGTTCACCGGCTTCAGCATCGGTGGTGCGGTGGTGCTGGCGGTGATCGCCGCGTCCAGCTCGGACATCTCGGGCCCGCCGACCCTTCGCGCCGGCATCCCCTCGGCCAATCCCTCGGCCTACATCGGCGCTTCCACGGCCATCGGCACGCCAGTGGCGATCGCGATCTGCATCCCGCTGTTCATTGGGCTTGCCGAGATGATGGCCGGTCGCTGAACGTTCAAATCTAAACCCATTCAGAGGTCAAACCCATGAGTCAACAGGTCTGGAAGCTGGTGATCGTGGCAGAGGAAATCCTCTCCAAGAAACTCGTCAAGCTGATCAAGGCGGCAGGTGCCACCGGTTACACGGTGAATGCAGCTGGCGGTGAAGGGAGCCGCAATGTGCGCTCCACCGGAGAGCCCAGCGTGTCGCACACTCTCTCCAATGTGAAAATTGAAGTGCTCACCGGCACCCGCGAGCTGGCCGACGAGATCACCCGTGCGATCGAAGCTAAGTATTACGCAGACTTCTCCATCATCACTTACATCTACCAGGTTGAAGCCCTGCGCGATCACAAGTTCTGATCCGGCATCGCCGCTCAGGGATTGCAGAGCGGGCAGTGCTGCGGATCGGCCTGGCCCAACCCATCGGCACGGGGCCGCTGCTCGGTGTGGGAGCAGCTGACGCAACCGAAAACCTCGTGGTGCACCAGGGCCGTGGGCAGGCTGCACCAGCCACAGGGCAGGCCGGGCACCCCATCCACCCGGCCCCAACCCGGGGCCGCACAGGCGGGGCAGGGGCTGGTGATGCGGCGCACCAGGCGAAAGGCGAGTCGGCGGATCGCTGCCATCCGGGTGGGATTGCGGTGGGCGCGCATGTCGGTTTCGAGCAGGGCCAGTCCATCGCTGGAGGCGCTGGCAGCGGCGGCGATGGCAGCCGCGAGCGGGGCCATGCCCCGGATCCCCTTCTCCAGGGCAATGCCAGCGGGTGCTCCCGGCGGGAGCTTGTGGGGCCGCACGATCACGGCGTGGGCAGGGAAGCCGATCCGCTCCAACCAGGGATGCAGTGCCGCGCCGGGGGCGGCGGTGCAATGGTCGAAGTTCGTTCGGCAGCCCACCAGCCGCTCGGTGATCACCAGGTCCTGGTCCCGGTCCACCCAGGTCATCCACTCGATCGCCAGGGGCAGGAAGGGAACGCCTGGATGGGGCCCGAAGCTGCCTTCACTGGCCAGGCCCAGGGTCAGGCCGGTGGCGTTCAGGCCCGCCTCGGCCTTGAGGCGGCAGGTGGTTTCCGCGTCCGCCGGTCGGGGGTGCTCGCCACTGAAGGTGCCGAGGCTGTCGGTGTCGAAGCCGGTGGCCAGCATCAACTCCGCCCCGAGGCCCTTGCGGAACGGCCTGGCGATCGCCTTTTCCTTGCCGTGGCGGGTGGCCAGGCTGATTGGCCGGCCCCGGTCGAGCCAGGCCTGGCCGGATGGACCCGTGGCCAGCCCAGGACCCACGCTGCTTGCAACATCCTTCAGCAGATCAATCTACGTCCAGTCGTGAAATCCAAAGGCTGAGGAACCAGCGGTGGGATCATCCGATCACGACAACTGATTGCCTGGATTGAAAATCCTGTGGCCAGCGTTGGCCAAAGGCCCCACGCAGTCCTTAGCGTCCGGGATCAGCCAGCGTCAGTCAAACGAAAAACGTTGGACGCGTTGTTGCCTTGCCACGGGTCATGACCAACATCCTGTCGGAAAAGGAAGCTCAGCTGACGCTGAATCCAGCCAGCATCTTGCCTTCCAATCTCTGCTGGAGATGGGAAGAGGGCTACATCATGGCCCAGTCCTGGACGCCCGATGGAGATGATCTGTCTGAATCGGGTCAGTGTCGAGGAAGTCAGCCCTTCGCAAGACGAACTGGCCGCTTGCCTGAACAACCAGATGGCCCAGGCGATCAGCAGCCAGGGCACCAGTCTTTCCCTGCAGGACATCAACCTCACCCACCGCAATCTGGCTGATCTCGCCGGTATGACCCGGGTGAGCGTGACCAAGGTTCTCAGCCGATCTGCTGCTTCCCCAAACCATCCATGGGCGCCCCTGGTCCCTGTGAGCCGCCCGCATTGTTTCCCCTACCCCCCTCGCCGCCATGACCGAAGCCCACAGGAGCCCAATCCCCGCCAAGCCTGCCAGCGCCATTCCCTGGCACCAGCAGTTCCGGCGGGTCCAGATCGTTCAGGCCCTGGAGTCGATCCAGGATCTGATCGCCATCTGCCTCTGCGTGGGCCTCTTCTGCGTGATGGTGCTCGAGCTGCGGGCAATTTTCCAGGCGCTGCTGGAGGCGCCCCAGTTCCATGAGGTCACCGCCGACATCCTCTACATCCTGATCCTGGTGGAGCTCTTCCGCCTGCTGATCATCTATCTGCAGGAGCAACGGGTGTCAATCGGGGTGTCGGTGGAGATCGCCATCGTCTCCGCCCTGCGGGAGGTGATCGTCAAAGGGGTGCTTGAAACCGACTGGCGCCAGATTCTGGCGGTGTGCGCCTTTCTGATGGCCATGGCCGTTCTGCTGGTGGTCCGGGTGTGGCTGCCGCCCACCTTTGTCGGCGTCGACCCGGAAGGGCAGATGTCGGCACGGGTGCGGCAGCTCAACGAGGACTGAATCTGTACGCCACTGAACCATTGCGCCGCTAAAACCGTTGCTTAGGGGCCTTTCGATGGGCGTATTGGTTGGTTGATTGGCCCCGCTAATCAATGCCATTGGCAATCCTGCGTTACCAGCGCACCCAACCGCTCCACCCAGCCATTAAGTTCTCTCGACCGCCGCAACGGTGACCCATGCTCCATCCCTAAGGGCCACGAATTAGGCCACCAAACCTGTCACCCCATTCAAAGCTTTGACGGTGACCGTGGCCCTACTTCAGATTTTCAATTCTGGATCTGCAATCCAGTTTTCTACGTTCTTCCTCCCTACTTCTTGAAACTCCCATGACGAGACGACGCCGTTTTCTCGCCCTGATGGGCAGTGCCGTGCTGGGCAGCGCCCTGCTCGCCGGCTGCCTGGGCAACCCACCCGAACCTGGTGGGGGCACCGCCAGCACACCGGCAACTGCCATCGCCGACGCCAACCTGGAGACGAACACGATCAGCCTCGGCTTCATCCCGATCCTGGAAGCCGCGCCGCTTGTGGTGGCCGTGGAGAAGGGCTTCTTCGCCAAGCATGGCCTCGACGTGAAGCTCACCAAGCAGGCCAGCTGGCCCTCCGCCCGCGACAACGTGGTGCTCGGCTCGGCTGGCGGGGGCATCGACGGCGGCCAGTGGCAGATGCCCATGCCCCAGATGATCAGCGAGGGTGCCATCACCAACGGCCGCAAGGTGCCGATGTATGTCCTGGCGATGCTGATGAGCCAGGGGAACGGCATCGCCGCCTCCAACAGCGTCAAGGATGCCAATCTCACCTACGACGTCAAGGCGGCAGGGACGTTCTTCCAGGACTTCGCCAAGAAGGAAGGGCGCAAGTTCCGCGCCTCTTACACCTTCCCCAAGGCCAACCAGGAGCTCTGGATCCGTTACTGGCTGGCCGCCGGCGGCGTCAACCCCGACACCGACGTGGAGCTGCTGACCGTGCCGGCCACCGAAACCCTGCAGGGCATGACCAACGGCAGCATGGAGGCCTTCTCCACCGGCGATCCCTGGCCCTCCCGGATCGTGGCTGATGGCAAGGGCTATCTGGCCGCCACCACTGCCCAGATCTGGAAAACGCACCCTGAGGAATACCTGGCCGTTCGTGCCGACTGGGTCGACAAACATCCCAAGGCCACCGTTGCCCTGCTCAAGGGACTGATCGAGGCCCAGCAGTGGATGGACAAGACCGAGAACCGCAGCGAGGTGGCCACGATCCTCAGTTCGCGCAAGTGGTACAACATCCCGACGCCAATCCTGGAGGCGGCACTGAAGGGCCAGTACAAGATCGGCGCCCAGATGAAGCCCGAAACCGATCCAGCCATGGGGCCGCTCTACTGGGCCAGCGATCGGGGCGTGATCTCTTATCCGTACAAGAGCCTCACGCTCTGGTTCCTGCTGGAGTCCATGCGCTGGAAGTTCTATCCAGGCGTGGTCGATACGGTGGAGGAAGCCAAGGCGATCAACGACAAGGTTGTTCGCGAAGACCTGTGGCGCCAGGCCGCCACGGAGCTGGGGCTCCCCGCCGCTGAGATCCCCACCGGCTCCAGCCGCGGCAAGGAAACCTTCTTCGACGGCATCACCTACGACCCGGAGAATCCCCAGGCGTATCTCAACAGCTTGAAGATCAAGAAGTAGGGATCCATCGCCACCGGATCCCAATGGGTGGCATCCGGAAACGCTACCTTTCCGGCCTCCACCCCGTCATCGCCGGACTTCCTTGAGGTCCTGCATTTCCAGCCCACGTTCGCCGCCACCTCTTCCCGAGCACTCTTCATGGTTTCGATCAACACCACCCGCAAGGGTGCGCCCACCAATCCCTTCAGCAAGCTGCTGCGCAGCACCGGCAACTGGCTGCCGCCCTTCCTGGGCGTTGGCAGCTTCCTGCTGGTGTGGCAGCTCCTCTCGATGACCGGCCTGATCGCTTTGCCGGCTCCCACCAGCCTGTTCACCGAGGAGCGCACCCGCAACCTGATCCTCTATCCCTTCTATGACCGCGGCGGTCTCGACAAGGGCCTGTTTTGGCAGACCATGGCCAGCCTGGGCCGCGTGGCTCAGGGTTACACCCTGGCGGCCATTGTCGGCATCGGCGTGGGCATCACGATCGGCCTGAAGCCCGGCATCAACCGCGCCTTCGATCCACTGTTCCAGTTCCTGCGCATGGTGGCGCCGCTGGCCTGGGTGCCGATCGCCCTGGTGCTGTTTCAGAAGAACCAACCGGCCGCCATCTTCGTGATCTTCATCACCGCGGTGTGGCCGATCCTGATCAACACAGCCGAAGGGGTGCGCCAGATCCCGCAGGACTACCGCAACGTCGCCCTGGTGCTGCAGATGTCGAGCCGGCGTTTCTTCACCAAGGTGCTGATTCCTTCGGCTCTCCCCTACATCTTCACCGGCCTGCGCATCTCGATCGGCCTGGCCTGGCTGGCGATCATCGCCGCCGAGATCGTGATGCCCGGCACCGTGGGCATTGGCTTCTTCATCTGGGATGCCTACCAGCAGAACTATGTGGGCGAGATCGTGCTCGGCGTGATCTGGATCGGCGCGATCGGCCTGGTGCTCGATCGCCTGATGGCCTGGCTGCAGACCCGCATCTCCGCCGGCCAATGACCGCAGAACATCCACCGAACGCTCTTCGTTCGAACCTGGCCCGCCTTCCATTCCAGCGTCCATTCCGACTCGACCCCTTCAGGCCCTTCCTCAGGAGACCACAACCATGACCACCCAAGCGGCGCCCTCCCTGGTGGATGTGCGAACCATCGACAAGAGCTTCGCCCTCAAGGGCGGCGGCACCTACCTGGCCCTGCAGGGCATCGACCTGGAGATCCGCAAGGGGGAATTCATCTCGCTGATCGGCCACTCCGGCTGCGGCAAATCCACCATGCTGAACATGATCGCCGGCCTGGATCTTCCCAGCGAAGGTGTGGTGCTGCTGGAGGGGGAGGCGGTGAAGCGCCCCGGCCCTGACAAGATGGTGGTGTTCCAGAACTATTCGCTGCTCCCCTGGCTCACGGTGCGCCAGAACATCGCTCTGGCGGTGGATGAGGTGATGGGCGATCTGCCCAGGGCCGATCGGAATGCCATCGTCCAGGAGCACATCGAGATGGTGGGGCTGGGCCCTGCGGTCGACAAGCTGCCCCTGCAACTCTCCGGCGGCATGCGCCAGCGGGTCTCGATCGCCCGGGCCCTGGCGATCCGCCCCAAACTGCTGCTGCTCGATGAACCGTTCGGCGCCCTGGATGCGCTCACCCGGGGCAATCTGCAGGAGAAGCTGATGCAGATCTGCAACGAACACGAGCTCACCGCCGTGATGGTCACCCACGACGTGGACGAGGCGGTGCTGCTCTCCGACCGCATCGTGATGCTCACCAACGGCCCCGGCTCGAACATCGGCGGCATCCTCGAGGTGGACATTCCCCGGCCCCGGGCACGGCTGGAGGTGGTGCACCACCCCAGCTACTACAGCCTGCGCTCGGAGATCATCTACTTCCTCAACCGCCAGAAGCGGGTGAAGCAGTGGAGGGCCCGGCCCCACCAGGTGGTGGCCCGCCATGGCCTCGAGAAGGTGAACCTGGATCTGGGCTTTCTGCCCCTGGCGGCCAGCGCGCCCCTGGCGGTGGCCGAGGCCCACGGCCTGTTCACCAAGCACGGCCTCGATGAAGTGAGCCTGATCCGCGAAACCAGCTGGCGCGGCATTGTGGATGGTCTGGTGGACGGCACGCTCGATGCCTCGCTGATGCCTGCCGGCATGCCCACCTGGATGACAGCCGGCGGCCATGGCGGATCGCCGCTGCCGATCGTCACCTCCCTCACCCTCAGCCGCAACGGCAACGGCATCGCCCTCGGCCGCCGCCTGGCCGAGCAGGGTGTTCGCACAGTCGAGGACTATCGCGCCTATCTCAAGAGCCACGAGCGCGAGCCCCACACGATGGGAATCGTGCACCAGGCCTCGATGCACAACCTGCTCCTGCGCTACTGGCTGGCGGCCAACGGCATCGACCCCGACAAGGACGTGCACCTGCAGGCCCTGCCGCCGGCCCAGATGCTCGCCGACCTAAAGGACGGCAGCATCGACGGCTACTGCGTGGGGGCGCCTTGGCTTGACCGGGCGATCCAGGGCGGCCACGGCTTCCAGGTGGCGGGTGATCTGGCCATCTGGCCCGGCCATCCCGGCAAAGTGCTGGGGCTGCGCGAAGACTGGGCCACGGCCTATCCGAACACCCACATTGCGCTGGTCAAAGCGCTTCTGGAGGCCTGCCAGTACTGCGCCGATCCGGCCCACTGGGGTGAACTCAGTGAGCTGCTGAGTGATCGCCGCTACCTGGGTATCAAGCCGGAGCTGATCCGCTTCAGCGAAACCAGCGAGGGGGTCGATCGTTCAGGACCCGAATGCCAGGAGGCCACGCCGCACCACCTGTTCTCCGGCGCAGGGGTGAACCGGCCCAGCCGCACCGAACACCTCTGGATGCTCACCCAGATGGCCCGCTGGGGCGACATCCCGCTACCGCGCAACTGGGTGGAGATCCTCGAGCGGGTGTGCCAGGTGGGGGTGTTCAGCACCGCCGCCCGCGAGCTGGGCCTCGAAGCGATCAGCTACCAGCGGCATGCCATCGCGCTGTTCGACGGCCAGCCCTTCAACGCCGACGACCCGATCGGCTACCTCAACGCCCAGGCGATCAAGCGCGATTTCAGCATCGCCGAGATCCCCCTCGCGCCGCCGAGGCGCAGCTGAGGCCCCGCGCCAGTTCACCCGTCACACCGTTCTTCACGAGATTCATCATGTCCACCCTGATCCAGCCACCCCTGCCGGGGGTTTCACGCCCACCAGCTGAAGCCTTCCTGCGCTTCGAGAACGTCAGCAAGGTGTACCCCACCGCCAAGGGGCCTTATCCAGTGCTCGAAGGCGTCGACCTGAGCATCAACCAGGGCGAGTTCATGTGCGTGATCGGTCACTCCGGTTGCGGCAAGTCCACCCTGCTCAACATGGTGTCGGGCTTCGCCACCCCCAGTGAGGGCCGCGTGGTGCTGCACGGCAACACGATCACCAATCCCGGCCCGGACCGGATGGTGGTGTTTCAGGGTTATGCCCTGCTGCCCTGGATGACGGCCTACGACAATGTGTACCTGGCGGTGGATTCGGTGAAGCCGGATTTGCCGGAGCGCGAGAAGCGGGAGATCACCCGCGAGCACCTGGCCATGGTGGGGCTCAGCGAGGCGGCCGAGAAGAAGATCACCCAGCTCTCTGGTGGCATGAAGCAGCGGGTGGCGATCGCCCGGGCCCTGTCGATCCGCCCGGAAGTGCTGATCCTCGATGAACCGTTCGGCGCGCTCGATGCCATCACCAAGGAGGAGCTTCAGGAGGAGCTGCTGACGATCTGGAACACCCAGAAGTGCACGGTGCTGATGATCACCCACGACATCGACGAAGCGCTGTTCCTCGCCGATCGCCTCGTGATGATGACCAACGGCCCAGCCGCCAAGATCGGCGAAATCATGGAGATCAGCTTTCCACGGCCGCGCAACCGCGAGGAAATCATGGAGGATCCCCTCTATTACGACCTGCGCAATCAGGCACTCGATTTCCTCTACAGCCGCTTCGCCCACGACGACACGGAGTGAGGCCGCCAGTGCTGCAGCCAAAGGCTGGAGATTGCCTGCCATGAAAAAGCCCTGACCTTGCGGCCAGGGCAGATCTCGTTTCTCGTCTGATCTCAGTATCTGCCGGGGCAGATCAGCTCTCCACCTTCACATTCACTGTGGTGAGTGTCTGGGCCTTCGGTGCGGTGACCGTGAGCAGGCCGTCGCGGAAGTGAGCTTTGAGGGCGTCCCGCTGCAGCCCACCGGGGAAGGTGAAGCTGCGGCTCCAGGTGCCGTAGCGGAACTCACTGTGGAGCGGGGCAGGACGGGGCGTCACCTTGGCGGCGTCGCCGTTGGCTTCAGCGCCATTGGCTTCGGGATGGGCCGTGGCCTGGTGCTGGCTGCGGCGCTGGGCGCTGATCAGCAGGGTGCGATCGGTGGCCTTGACCTCGATCGACTCCTTGTCAACACCGGGCAGCTCAAGAATGATCGTGTAAACCTGATCATTCTCGTGCACTTCGGCGGCGGGCACCCGCTCGGCGTTGAGCACTTGCTGCTCAAGACGCTCAAACAGATCGTAGGGGGATTGGCGCAGGGTCAACATGGTTGTGTCCTCCACAGATTGGCGGATGGATTGGATTCAGACCCTCTGGACAAGAGAGGTCGGAGTGGTTGATCCAGGACTCCTGGACTCACCAACCCACTAACTATGGCTGGATGGTTTGTTGCTTCATCCAGCAAGAACCGTCCCATTCGGTTCGGTGTTCATCACCCTGGGCGGTCTCCACGACTCCATGGCGGGAGAACCGGCTTCAGAGCCAGGACCAGTTGGAGAAGGCGGCAGCCTGACCAGGTTTTGTTTCAGCGCCATCCCCTGGCTCAGCAGGCAGGTTCCAGAGGCGAGCGCCCTCGATCTGGAAGCGGCGGCCGCCACTGTCGACGCGGATGCCCCTGTAGCCGGAGCTGAACTCCTGCCGCAGGGCCGCGCTCAACATGCGTGCCCGGGCCAGGCGCTCGACGGGCTCGGCCGTCAGCCGCGAGGGCATCCCCACCAGCGCGCTCCAGCGGCGGCGCCAGAGGCGAAGGGCGGCGGCATTGGCATAGATCAGCCGCGGATCGTCGTCGCCGTCGTGGGCCAGCACCACGGTGGAGGCGGCAAAGAGTTCCTGGGCCTGCTGGCGCGGGTTGGTGGTGCTACAGGCGATCAGGGGCCGGCCGAACCAGCGGCGGTGTGACTGCAGCAGCCCAACGGCAAGGCCCAGAGCAGCGTCGCTGAGCCAGGGGGCTTCCGGTGGCAACGGCTCAGGCGCCGGCACCCATCGCCTGGGCCATCGCCACCTGCCCCATCGCCATCCCCTGGGCCTTGAGCTGCTCGATGAACAACCGGTTGGCCTCCGGAAAGCGGGGCTCAGCCGCCAGGGGCAACTCACCGGCCTCATCCAGGCCCGTTTCCCCCTCCATCGCCGGGGTGATCACCACCAGATCGGGATCGAGGCTGGCGGAGTAGGTCCACCAGCGGCTCGGATCGGTGATGGCACCGTGAACCGGATGGGGAGCAGCAGGCGCCACCGGTTCCTCGGCGCGGGCGGCGGCGGCCCGGCTGGCCAGCAACTCGCGCCGCTGCACCGCCAGATCGGCGAGCAGCTGGCTGCGGCTGCGACCGCGCAGCTGGAACAGCACGAAGGGATCCTCACTGAAGCGATCCCCCATCAGGAAGTAGACGGCGCTGATGTGCTTGCAGGGATTGGCCTTGTCGGGGCAGGAGCACTCGCTGCGCACCTCCTGCAGCTTGAACGGGAACAGGCGTTTACCACTGGCGGCGAAGGCCCGCTCGATGTCCTGGGGCATCACCCCGGCGAGCAACTGGGCCGACCAGCGGGCCTTCTGGCCGAGCGCCTCAAGCACGAAGCCCCAGTCTTCATCGGTGAGGGTGTCGAGCCAGAGCTTCACCTTGTAGGGCTCCGCCTCGGTGCCCTGAACGCGGGCATGGACCCGCCGCCCCTCAAAGCGGATCGAGAGCACATTGCCGGAGCGGGCATAGTCCCAGGCGCGCTCCAGGCGCTTCTTGTAGCGGTAGGAGTTGATCAGCTCCATCCACTGCTCCACCCACCAGGGCTGCTGGCCCAGGCCCAGTTGGCCGAGCTGGGTGGTGATCGGGGCGATGGAGGAGCCGGTCATCACCCCACCGTAAGCCGGGACGTCAGTTGCCGCAGCCGCCTCGGGCGTTCGGATGGCAGGCCACCGCTCGATCGATCTGTCACGGGGTGAGCCCTGGCGCCGGAGCGGGGCTCGGAATCCCTGTTCCGCAGCGCCCAGGCCGTGGAGATCTGTCACCACTGTGCCCGGGATGACGAGCAGCCTCGTTACCAGCATCCCCGTCGTTCCCCCAGCGCAGATGCAGGCAAATTCTCTGCTGGATTGCGCCCAATTCAATTCGTTGGTGTGATCCATGGGTGAGAGGGCGGGCGTCATGCCCGTCACACCCCCGAACTACAGCTAAAGTGATCTTCCCGGCTCGCAGCCTGGTTTCCGGCCGAAGTCAGTCTGATCACTGAGGACAGAAGGTTGCATCAGTTGGGTCAGTGGAATGACTCTCGGTCTGGCTTGCGCTCAAGATCAACAGCGGGTAGTAGCCCAATGAATTCAGCGGGCAATCTTGGCACCGTTTACAGGGTCTTGACGTTTGGTGGTGCTTCTAGCCGACGACTGGTGTGCAAAGCTCAATAAGGCACCCGTCAGGCGCACGAACATACGAAACGATCTGCCCCCAAGGCTTCTCTATCGGCGGGCTCAATTCAATGGCGCCTTCCCCCAATGCATTCGAATGAGCAGAAGCAACGTCCGGGGTCACCAAGCCGATTTCCATCCCTAGAGGTGGTTCTGATTCACTTGCGCGAATATAACCCCCTGGGAAATTTACATCGCCAAGATCGTGTGCTGCAAATGCAAGCTTTGTTTCTCCTGTCTCAAGTTCTCCGTAGGTTCCAGATTCGTGAAGGAAGCGACGCTTAAACCCGAAGGCGCGCTCGTAGAAACCCAGCGATGAGGCGACATCGGCGACGTAAAGAATCAGGTATCCAAACTTCATTGCTGATCTAAAATGTTGTGCCACTCAGGTTAGCGCAAGCTGCGTTTTGCGGGCAAGCATTCGGCTTTGCTAAACGCCAGACGCTTCAAGGGAGTGGCCGCCGCAGGTAGTCCGTTCCAATGAACGATTAATGATCGTGTTTCATTATTCTCTCGATTCTTCGGTCTGGAATCAGCCAGATGCCTGCCACAGACACGTACACGATAGTCGCCAGCCAAGGATTAAAGAATGACAATGCAATTCCAAGCAGGTAGAGTATAGGAGAAAGTTTTCCCTTCGAGTCCTGCCCAACCGCACGCCTTAGTTTTGAGTCCTGCCCCTGTGATGAAATGATTGTCTGTTGGAGTATGTAGTAGGCGCAAGCTGCTGCGAGTAGTACCGCTCCATAGAGCGCGGTTGGCAATGCGGAGAAATGGTTCTCCCCCATCCAACCAGTTGCAAACGGGAAAAGAGAGAGCCAAAAAAGAAGGTGGAGGTTTGCCCACAGGACAGCACCGGTGACCTTGTCGCAGGTGTGAAGCATGTGGTGGTGATTGTTCCAGTAGATTCCGACATAGAGAAAGCTGAGTACATAGCAAAGGAATACAGGGATGAGTGGCACGAGACCGGCCAACGATGGATCATGCGGCACCTTCATCTCGAGCACCATTATGGTGATAATGATTGCGATAACGCCATCGCTAAATGCCTCTAGTCTGGTTTTTCCCACGTTGGTGACCTGTTAAAAGTTCAGTTTCTCGCGACTTCTTTGGTGGTTGAGTGCACGCAAATTCCTATTAAACCAGGATTTGATTGGGTAGCAAATTCCGCGCTCCTCAGGAGGTGCTCTGGCCGTGCGGTGCAGCAGCAGATGGCGTGGGACACCCGCTCTGTCATGGCTGCAAGGTTGAAGCGGTAACTAACAGCGCCGAGGTAGTGGTTGGCGTACTTCTTGTATCGTAAGACATGAAATGTCCTGCTGAAGCTGGTTTTCAGATTGCCCCCGGGTGTACCGATAAGAGGGATGACATCTTTCCTGTACTCGGAGGTCCATCGCTTGGCATGAGCGGCAAGCGAAGCGAGTCCGCTGCATGCGGGGGGTAAACAACCTCCACGAGAACAACGGGGATGTTTTGTGACGTGTAAAGGCCACCACATTGCAGGTTGCGATTCCAGCAGATGATGCGAGTAGGCCGAAAAGCTATGGGTGAGAGGACGCTGTCACGCTACAGCCTGCCGGCCCGCCAGCTCCAGAGGCCGAATAGAATGCCGTCGAGAATGAATATGGGCCAAATAGACAGGAGCCGGCCGGCGCCGATGACACCGTTGCGCGTGGGCGTAAGGACCAGGATGGCGATGAAGACGAGGGCCGCAACGGCAAAGAGCCCACGACGAGTGATCGTGGCGATGACGGGCGTCCACGAAGGTCCTGTGAGAACGCCGAGAAGGAGCACTGCGCCGCAGGCAGCGAGGACGACAACTCCTGTGAGGTCGTACGGGGTCGGATCGGATGAGCCTAGAATCATTGTCAGCAGTTTATGCGAAGGCTACGCCTGATGGGTCTTTTGTGGCCTAACGCTCCAGATCAGAAGCGGGCAAGGCTGACGTATATAGACAACACCATCAGCTCCCGTCTTCTGCATCTGGATGTTAGACATTCCCGACCGGTACATAGTAGTGGCTATCCCCAGTCACCTTCGACTACAAACTGATGACATTCACAGCTTCAGGCATAGAAGGGCTAAATCAGTCTCAAGACGCTGGACCTTCGCCGAATCAGATTCAAGCCTCTTAATAGCATCGCCAATCATGTCGAGCTTTTGGCCATGAATGCCAATGTTCGTAGTATTTTGATTGATCATATCTTTAACCGACATGAGTGTTCCAAAATATGAACCTATCCCACCTACGACAAGACCCAAGGCCATAAGCCCAATGGTGACCCAGTTGGGAATATTTCCCGAAGGAGGCGCCCCTGTTGGCGGAGTGCCTCCATATGATTCTTGAGGTTGATTAGCTACTGATTGAGCTTCGGGACTAGGAGACGACGACGAGGGGGGAGGCGCGGTGAGAGCCGAAGTGCTCTTGCTATTCCACGGAAATATGCGATTCACTTTACTAACGCCTCGACCGAGCCAATCCCTACGAACTGTGAGCAAGCCTTAGATATGGCCTGTAAAGTCTCAAGATTATAGTCTTCTGTCTGAGCAGGGTCGCTATTAAGATCTCGTTGAATCAGCAATCCTTCTCGGGATCCGGTTTCATCGACCTCTGTTGCAGCAGAAAGGTTTATGACATCATTTATCTTTCTCCCTTAAATCTCCTTCTTGTGGTTAAAATGAATTGAAAGCTCTTCAACATGCTCAAACCCGCTCTTGAAATATTTCGCAAGGAGAGTTGATACTGGCGCTTCATCATCAACAAAGAATGTGCATACAAGGCCGAAGCGATTTGCACTTCGCCTGCTCAGCACATAACTTATAAACCCGGCGACCTTGACATTAAAGTCTTTGAGCGTCTTTTCTGAATCACTATCTCTACTCAGGCCGCTTCGGATGAAGTCGATTCTTGAGCGCGCAATATTGCAGACATAGTCACCAAGCTCCGACTGATAGGTTGTTAACGGTATGTCTGGCGGCAAGGGCAGTTCCTTGGGAATGGACCTCATAGTAGGCATCGCATCAAATATATTTAGCATCTTCTCGTTAATATCGCCAAAGTCACGATCGGGCCTTTCCGACACAGACGCAAAGAAGAGGGCGAACTGAAGGGAGATAATCTTCGTCATGGCTGTTGATGTCTGCAGGTGTGTCGCATGGTCACTATATGCTACCTGGGCCTATGCGCTTATTGCAGATCGGCACCACGCAGAAAGTCAGCAGCGGCAGAAAGTGAAGATCCGTTCTTGCAAAATAGTAATGCAAAAGTGGATGTGACATGTCTAACGACCACGTTCTGCTGCAGTGCCCTTCAACAAGCTGCGGCCAGCGAGCGAACCGAGCAATAGGACGCAATCTTTGAAGGCCCTGTCAGCAGCAACGCAAGGTTAGCCCTCAGCGGCGAGAGTGCGGGGAGAGTGCGGGGAGATTACTACTCGAATGATCAGCGCGCGGTGCTTGAACGATTGATAACTGCGGTCGCGCCCGCCACTGTCAAGTGTCGGGCCACGCTCTGATCCTGTCGGCTAATTCGTGAGCTTGAGTGGCGGCCGTGTCTTAACCTGCGAAGGCTGGCCGTTGATCGTCCACGCCCACACGACTCCGCCCTTCTGATATATGTTATCCGTGCGCATCGTTTCCATCGACGCCAAGTACTGGCTCAAAACCAACATCACGTCGCTGTTCGACGGCGCCTGATCGTCCGCAAAGTCGGTGAAGTCTTCAAACGGTCGATACTGTTCTGTAAGCAGCGTGTTCGCTCGACGTAGCACGGAATTGACGAGTCCGAGTTTGAACTTGTTGAGTAGATCATTGGGAGATTTGCGAACCAAAGTCTGAATTTCTGTGTGGAGTCCTTCGATTTGCGCTTGCAGCCGCTCGAACTCCTCCACATCGGCAGCACTGAGCGTGCGCGCCTTTCCGTCGTTCCCTTTTGTCATTTCACCTGACCTTGCGTGGGGGCTCGGCATCAAGAATCGGGCTTCTTTGTGTGTCCCAAACCCACTTGTACTCGTCGATTTGAACCCTGGCGGACCTCCAAGTCTCAAGGGCCTCGATGTACTGTGAGAGTACAAGCACAACATCGCTGTTCGACGGAAGCGCATCGTCGTCGAATTGCGAGAAGCCTCGCAGCGGCTTGCATTCCTCGCCTAGAAGCGAGTTCGCATCTAAGAGAAGACTGTTTATGTGGACAAGTTTGAACTTGTTTATTGGCCCGTCTGGTTTTGTCTTTGAGAGTACCGACATCTCAGACCGTAAGCTCACAAGCTGCGGTTGGATTCTGTCGTACTTCCCGACGTCGTCGTGCGTTACGGTCATGGGTTTAGGACGGGCAGGAGCGTATGAACTCGACGTACGCCCGATTTAGCACGTCGATTGCATCCCGTTGCTTACTCTCAAACACGGTAACCATCGTCTCAAGATCCGCGTCCGTCAGTACAACTATGGCTTTGCGCTGTCCAGACCACAGGTCAATGAGATGCTTCTGAATCGCTCGTGATGGTGCATTGCGGGTGACAAGAACGCCGAATCTTCCGAGGTGATCCGCTAGATAGCGATTGATCTGATTTACGTGCTCGCGTTCCAAACTTGCGACATTCTTGAGCTCAAACACTAGTTGTCGTGAGCCATAGGTCTCGCGCCAGTCCTTCAAGAAGGGCGTCAGCTCTGTATTGTAGAAGATCAGATCGCGGATTAATGCACCGGAGTCAGTGCGGGCCTGATCGGCAGCAAAGTCTAGTTGCGGGTAAAGTACCGATGCCAGCAGCGCCCCTACCGCGTCTTCATACTTCTTGTCGGCGTTGTCAACCCTGCCAGACGGTAGCTTCTTGATCTCGGTGAGCTTTCTCTTCGCCGATGAAATTGGAATGGGTTTAAAAAGCGGATCCCTCTGGCAATCCGCCTGCAACCGCTCTCGTCGAGCAAGGTATTCCTCGACTATGCCGTAGTTATGCCGGTTGAAGTTGAGCACTTCACCGCGATCCGTCGGCACGCCCTTCTCATCCAGCAGAGCAATGCTTGAACCAAAGTAGTCGTCATAGCTGATCCACGGTGCATGGCGTAGCCAACGTTTTGGCACCAGCAACACCGGCTTGCCCGTCTCTGGATTGCAGGGAAGACGCACGCTCTCCGTGCGCATGCGCTGCTCGCGCATGTCGAAAATATCGGCCACTTCAACATCAACTGTAGGCACGCCTACCCTGCTGCACTGGTCGATAGAGTAGTCGATCAGCCAAGACTTGAGAAAGTTGCACGCGAAGTCGCTGATACGATCGCGAGCAACACGATCGACCAAGAGTTGCAACTCCTCAAGATGCCGTAAGCCGTTGCTCGCGATCTGGGGTACGTTGGCGAATATCGAGAGAATCTCACCTGCTGTCTCCTTGCCGATGCGGCGACCCTCTCTGTTGCCCGCAAGGCCAAGCCCGACTTCCTCGCATTCTGACAGCCGTACAAGAGCTTCCGCAGCTTCAACGTGATTCGTTTGGCCTAGGCGGCCGAAATAGTTTATCGATGCGATGATCGCAGTATGTAGTGATTGATCTTGCTGCGATGGCGATTTCCATAGCAGAAACGGGTCTACGTAGAGTGGGACATCTTCAGATAGGAATGGAATTGAGAAGTCGAGCGATTCCTGCGCCGCCGCGATCCCATGATAGTCCGTCAGTCGCGGCCGAATTAGCGCCATTGCTCAACGGCTCCAAGTTTGGTCCCTGAGTTGTTTGTGCACGGTGCGTCCCTCGGCTCCTCCATTCTCAGGGTTGATTCAAAGTCTCAGTCCGGGCTTGGTTCCGGTTGTCTCATCGCCATCGCCAGCAGCGCCGTGATGTCGTGCATCACCGCCTGCATGCCTGCCCGGATCGACTGAAACCCCGCCAGGCGC
>Ga0247835_1000103_pt1 | contig 106733 bp, 91 predicted proteins | sample LaCtaG_3_FD_189912 | JGI IMG/M metagenome (GOLD analysis project Ga0247835, IMG submission 189912) | Freshwater microbial communities from meromictic Lake La Cruz, Castile-La Mancha, Spain - LaCruzMarch2015_13.5m | ecosystem: Environmental > Aquatic > Freshwater > Lake | place: Spain...
TAACGGAGTTCGCTTGTGAAAGCCAATGAAGAAGTTCATAGGAAAGCCGTATGCGGGAAAACCGCACGTACGGATTGACGAGGGGGAGAAGCGGCGGGGCCGCTTCTCTCTACTCTACCGCGAAACTATACAGCGTGCAGTATACGATCAATACCCAAAAATTTCCTCCAAACGCAACTCCGTTACCTTTCCAATGGATTTCAAATAATTGAAATCAACCTGCGCACGGTCGCCCAACACCAGCCAGGTGTAATGCCGCCCTTTCACAAACTCCTGCTGGTAACGGACCAAATCTTCTGCCGAAGCATTTTCAAGGGTGTGGTACACCGATTCCCGCAAATCCTTATTCAAAAATCCTCGGTCGCGGTTGGTGCGCCAGGTCCAATAAATATCTGCCTTGGTGATCCGGCTCGCCGCAATTTGCTTTAATACACTTTGCCGCGCATTTTCTATTTGAGAATCGGAAACGGGCATGTTTTCCATGATTTCCTGAAATGCATCTACCGCCTCGTGTAACTTGTCTGGCTGCGTACCTACATAAGCCTGAAGATAATGCGCGCGCTTTTTCTGATTGGGATTGGCCGCAAATACATACGCCGAATACGCCAAGGCCTTGGATTCCCGGATTTCCTGAAATACAATCGACGACAAACCGTATCCAAAATACTGGTTATACCACTCGGAATAAATATGCTCGTTCAAATTGAAATGCGGCGTCCCTTTCGAAATCAACAACAACTCTACCTGCACCATCGGAAAATGCACAAACAATACTTTGTCCTTCGCCACACCAATTTCACGGTACTTTTTGGCCATCAAAGACTTTTGTAATTGCGCCGGAACAAGATGGTGTTTTTTCAAGATGCCAGCCACTGCACGGGCACTGCGGGCACCAAAATAAAAGGCTTCATGCTCAAAACTGCGTAAATTCCGCAATAAACCCGTGAGTTCCTGCGGTGTAATGGCCAATAACTCCGCTTTTGAAAATTTATCAGAAAACGGCGAAACCTTGCCATATTTGGCATAGTTGCTCATCGCTTTCGATAAAATCACTTTTTTATCCATCTTGTCATTCTCCCGTCTTTTCAAAACATCCTCAATCAAATTAGACAGTGCCTCTGCGTTAGGCTGCGCATCTGCCAGTACTTCTTCCATCAAAACAACGCCTTCTTCCAGCGATTCTTCCAGGCCACTCAAGGTCAAATACAAATGCTCGTCCTGACAAGTCGCTGAAAAATGCACGCCCAAACGGTAAAATGCCTGTTGTAATGCACTCGGACTCAAGCGACTGGTTCCCAAAAACGGCAAATAAGTAGCCATCATCGACAAGCGCCGATCACTCGTCCGGCCCATATCAAAAATATAATCCAACCGAAACAATTGACTGCTCCGTTCCTGAATCGATTTTAGTTTCAGTTTGGGCGTAATCGACGATTTTTTGATCAGATTTTTAAAATCCAGGAATTGTGGCGCAATATCTGGCACTTCTTTACCCAAAAAGGTTTTGGCATACTCCGAAATATCCTCCCGATTCACTTCAATGGGCGTGATCGGCGGCTTATCCACTTTCATCACACTTTTATCTTCGCCCGTGTGCTTGTACACCACCGCGTAATTGTTGTTGCGCAAATGTTCCTGCGCAAAAGCCATGACATCCGCCTTGGTGATGTTAGCCAGTTTTTTCCAGCGCTGTACCATTTCAGACCATTCCAAGCCCAACACAAAGGCATTGGTAATCGCGCCGGCACGACCCTGGTTTTTTTCGTACTCCTTGATTTCCGACAGTTTCAGATCCTTCAAAACGGCCCCCGGCAACCAATCCTCAAATTCACCTTTGGCCAACAACTCAATTTGGCGCCACATCAATTGCTCTACTTCATCCAATGTTTGTCCTTCCCGCGGTTTTCCATGCAAATACAAGGTGCCAAAGTCCTCATGTACCCGCGGATACGCGTAAGCCTCCAACAGTTTTTGCTGCTGAATCAGGTTCAAATCAAACAAACCGGCCTGATAATTGTGCAAAATGCCTGCAATGACGGGCAATAACATCGCTTCGTGGGATTGTGCTTTATCGAAACGCCAAGCCATTTCTACCCAGGCTGCTTCTGTGCCGTACACGTCCATTTTTACCCGACTTTCCAACGCTGGCTGTGGATCAAATCGGAATTCAGGTATTTTTTTGCTGGCAAACTGACCAAAATGGGTCTCTGCCATCCGAACGGCTTCTTCCGGATCAAAATCACCACAGAGCACGATGGCCATATTATTGGGCACATAATATTGGTCAAAAAAACGGTAAATATTGGTCTGTGATGGATTTTTCAAGTCTTCCCCACGGCCCAAGGTAGTTTGGGTGCCATACGGGTGGGTAGGAGTGAGTTTTTCCTGAATGGCCTTGCTCACTTTCCGAAAATCACGGTCCTGACTAATATTATATTCTTCAAAAACGGTTTCCAGTTCGGTATGAAACAAACGCAATATCGGCCGCCGAAAACGTTCGCTTTCTAATTCAAACCAGCGCTCTAATTCATTCGAAGGAATATCATTCAGGTAAACGGTTTGTTCCACCCAGGTGTAAGCATTGGTTCCTTTTGCACCGATGGCGCTCACCAATTTATCATATTCGTTGGCCGCCGCAAATTTGGCTGCTTCCGACGACAAACGATCAATTTCGGCATACAGCACTTTTTTCTTTTCCGGATCCTGTTCCTGACGATGTTGCTCAAAAAGTGCCTCAATTTGATCCAACAAGGCCTTTTCTTTAGGCCAATCGAGGGTACCCATACGGTCGGTACCCTTAAACATCATGTGCTCAAAATAATGCGCCAAACCCGTGGTATCGGCCGGATCATGCTTACTGCCTGCGCGCACTGCGATTTCGGTATAAACCCGCGGCTCATTTTTATGAATCGAAAGGAACAATTTGAGTCCGTTCGACAAAGTATATTCCAGAACTTTAATTGGATCGCCCGGCACCGTTTTAAAGGTTGTTGGCGTAGTTACCATGCTTGTCATTGATTAAAATGTTTTGAAGTGAGGTTATTATACACGCTGGTTTCAAAATGATTAAAACGCAAAGTGTTGATTATGATTATTTTATGTTTTTGACACGCCAGCAGATTGGGAAAGAGATTAAAACAAGTACAGCCCTTAAAAGTTGGTTCATTCGATGGACTTTACCAAAAAAGTACACTTGGACTGTCTATTTTTGCCGCCTAAGCCTTGGCGTTTATATTCGTTTTTATGGACGATAAGCGCGGGCGTTCAAATTTCGGCCGCAAAAATTGCTTATTTTGTACGCTAAATCAAATAATATATCAAAAATAGTATAAAAATACAAAGCAAAAAATGTAGGTTTTGTCTAATTTTTCAACAATTGGTATGTTTTCATGCCAACGCAATGCCGCAAGTTTTTCCCAAAACGAACATCATATTTCCGTATGTTTGGTTTTCAAAAGTTTAGGATGAAATCTTACCTGCTACCCTTGTTTTTTTGTTGCCTGATTGCGACCACCCACGCCCAGCAACGTAATGTGATCCTGATCATCGCCGACGATTTAGGCACCGATTACCTCGGTTGTTATGAAGATCATCAGGATACGGTGGCTATGCCCAATATTCGGAAATTACTCAGTCGGGGTGTGCGTTTTTCCAATGCGATGTCTAATCCCGTTTGTTCCGCTACACGGGCGGGCATACTTACCGGACGCTACAGTTTCCGCACGGGTGTCGGCGGTGTCGTTGGAGGGCAAGGCGGTTCTAGCCCGCTCAATACCGCTGAATTAAGTATTCCAAAAATGCTAAATCTGTACCAGCCAAACGGATTTGCTAAAGCCAATATCGGTAAATGGCACCTGCAACCTGCAATGCCGGTATCCAACTTGAACAATCCGGCTGTAATGGGTTACGATTATTTTGCCGGTAATTTTATCGGGCAGTTGAACAGTTTTTACAATTGGACCAAGGTAACCAATGGCGTTTCCGGCACCTCCACTACCTATGCGACTACTGAAACAACCAATGACGCCATCAACTGGATTGGCGCCCAAACCAAGCCATATTTTTTGTGGTTGGCTTACAATGCGCCCCATTCGCCTTATCATTTGCCGCCTGCTGGCCTGTATTCCGATACCGGTTTGAGTGGTACTACCCAGGACATTATGGCTAATCCAAAATCCTATTTCAAAGCTTCCCTCGAAGCGCTGGACCACGAAATGGGCCGCCTTTTTGATGCCCTTCAAGCCACTAATCAATGGGAAAATACAGACGTTATTTTTATCGGGGATAATGGAAATTCGAGCAATACCGCCCAAATTGCAGATAAAAACCGCGCAAAAGGCACCATTTACCAATATGGTGTTCATGTGCCGTTCATCATTTCCGGACCATCCATTGTGCAGCCTGGTCGGGTAAGTCCGGCGCTGGTAAATACGGCCGATTTGTTCGCAACCATCCTGGAATTGTTCGGATATGCCGATTGGAGCACCCAAATTCCGGCCAACAAACCCGTAGATAGCAAGAGTATCCTCCCCATCCTGAAAAATGAAAGCACCACGGTGCGTCCCTGGTCTTTTACCGAAATTTTTAAACTCACCCCCGATTCGGATGATGGCAAAACCATGCGCAACACCATATTCAAATTGCTGCATTTCGATGATGGCCATGAGGAGTTTTACAACCTTGAAAATGACCCGGAGGAACTAAAAAACCTGCTCAATGGCACTTTAACCGCTTTGGAACACGACAATTATGTCTATTTGTGCGGGGAAATGTCGAGTTTATTGTCCAACAGCGCATTTTGCACCGCCAGTGTAGCTACCGGGGAGCCAATCGAAAACCAAAATGGCCTTACCGCCTATCCAAATCCTTTTCATGATCGAATCCTGCTTTTACCTGCTTTGGGCAATACCCGCGTTAAATTAGTCAATACGTTGGGCCAAACGGTTTATGCTGGACAAGATATTGAAAACCAGGACTTTAGTACTTTGTCGCGCGGCGTTTACTTGCTGTCTATCGATGGTAAAAGCCAGATCCTCCTAAAACAATAAAATCTGTGAAAATCCGCGTAATCAGTGGTCGTTCTCCAGCGCCCCTACAACGCAATCTCCACCTGATTCCGCACCAAATCCTCAATCGTTTCCCGTTTGCGGATCAAATGCGCTTTGCCCTCATAAATCAACACCTCCGCCGGACGCGGCCGGGAGTTGTAATTCGATGCCATCATCCAGCCATAAGCGCCTGCGTTGTAAAAGGCCAAAACATCGCCTTCTACTACTTCCGCAATGCGCCGGTCGCTGCCAAAAGTGTCGGTTTCACAGATATTGCCCACCACCGTGTAAATCCGCGGCTTGAAACTTGGTTCTGTCACATTTACAATTTTGTGGTAACTGCCATAAAACATCGGACGAATCAAGTGATTCATGCCCGTATCCAAGCCTACAAAAGTGGTAGAAGTAGTTTGTTTTACCAAGGTGCAGCGCGCAAAAAGGTAGCCCGATTCGCTCACTAAAAATTTGCCCGGTTCAAACATCAAGGTCAAATCTCGGCCGTATTCTTTGCAAAATTCGGCAAAACGGGCACTCAGTTTCTCCCCCAATTCTTCCACATCGGTCTCAATATCATCGGTTTTGTAAGGCACTTTAAAACCGCTGCCCAAATCGATGTACTCCAGCGCCGGAAACTTGCGTGCCGATTCGAACAAAATTTCAGCCCCCCGCAAAAACACATCCACATCCAAAATATCCGAACCCGTGTGCATGTGCAACCCTTCGATCACCAGGCCCTGGCTCTCCACCACGCGCAATACATGCGGCAATTGGTGAATACTGATGCCAAATTTGGAGTCAATATGGCCCACGCTGATTTTTTCGTTGCCCCCCGCCATCAAATGCGGATTGATGCGCAAACAAACCGGCACGTTTTTATGGTTCAATCCCCAGTTTTCCAACATCGGAATCGCATCAATATTAATTTTTACCCCCAGCGCAACGGCCTCATCAAATTCATCAATCCCGGCAAAATTGGGGGTGTACAATATGTTCTCCGGCGCATAACCGGCCAAAATACCCAGGCGCACTTCCTGAATGGAAACACAATCCAGCCCGGCGCCCCATTTGCGAAACAACTTCATTACGGTCAAATTGGTCAGCGCCTTGCAAGCATAATGAATATGTACCTTGGGGTAGGTAAATGCCGCTGTAATACGCCGATATTGACGTTCCATGATAGATGCATCATATACGTAAAGGGGTGATCCATATTCTTTACAAAGTTCCAGCGGATCAATGCCGCCTTCAAACTGATATTTGCCGTTTACAAGTTCCACGCTTCGAAATGGGTTGTTGAATGCACCGGTTGCGCCCTGCTCAAAAGCTTTTTGCAACCAATCTGTGAAAAAAAAGAAATACTTTAGGGCCGCAAAATTAATAGATTCTGCTTGTCCGCGCACCAAAAGTATCAAGGCCTGCATCATTGTTGATAGTTTGTACGAAAATAGCATGATCCCGAATGTCTGAACAATCCCTTATAGAACGCCTGCAAGCGCAGGATCGCCAGGCGCAAAAGGCCCTGTACGACCGGTATGCCGCCCTGATGTTTTCGGTGTGCCGGCGCTACTTGAAGTCCCGCGAGGATGCCGAAGATGCCCTGGTGAGCGGTATGTATAAGGTGTTTACGCAAATTGAATCGTACGCGGGCTCAGGCAGTTTCGAGGGTTGGATCCGCCGCGTGATGGTCAATGAGGCCCTCATGAAACTCCGCAAAGTGCAACCCCTGGTTTTTCCTGGCGAGGACGCCATGGTAAACGATCATCCCGACAGTTTTTCCATCGAAGCCGAATTGTCCGCCCGCGAAATCCTTAATCTGCTCGACCAATTGCCCAATGGATACCGCACCGTGTTCAATTTATACGTGCTTGAAGGTTTCAAACACCAGGAAATAGCCGATATGTTGGGCATTTCTATCAATACCAGCAAATCCCAGCTTATTTTGGCCAAGGAAAAATTGCGGCAACTCCTGAAAACCAAAGGGTATTGATGCCAATGAATGTCAAAACAAATGCACAAAACAAATGCACAAAACAAATGCATGATCCACAAATATGCGACCCCGCTGGGGTCGTAATGATTGGGGACGCCAATTTTTCTACAAAGATGCGACCCCGCTGGGGTCGTAATGATTTGGTTTCAGGAATGCCATCCCCGCTGGGGTCGTAATGATTTGGTTTCAGGAATGCCATCCCCGGTGGGGTTAGAATGATTTGGTTTCAGGAATGCCATCCCCGGTGGGGTTGGAATGATTTGGTTTCAGGAATGCCATCCCCGGTGGGGTTGGAATGATTTGGTTTCAGGAATGCCATCCCCGGTGGGGTTGGAATGATTTGGTTTCATTCAATATTAATAGATAATTTAAAGTAGATTTTTAAAATTCATCATTCATCATTCATCATTCATCATTCATCATTCATCATTCATCATTCATCATTCATCATTCATCATTCATCATTCATCATTCATCATTCATCATTCATCATTCATCATTCAACTCATCACTCATCACTCCTCACTCATCACTCATCACTAAATGTCCGATCTTTTTGATTTTTTCAAAGAAAACGAATCCAAACTGCACGAACTACCGTCGGAGCAGGTGTGGGAACGGCTGGAACAAAAACTGGAACGCCGCAAACAGCGCCCACGCCGGGGAATTCGCTTTTTGCAATTGGGGCAAGTTGCCCTGGTGCTCGTATTTCTGTTAATCACAGCAGTATTGGTGTATTATTTTGTGCGACACATTTAAATGCTGCAATAGGATATTTAAAAATATAAATTATTGAAAATCAAATAATTAAAGTATCCGTGTGCGTACCCATGCGACAATTTGACGGATAAAAAACGCCCGACTACACGGGAAGGAACACTTTTTCGCTACCTTTCGCCGGTTTTATTCATTTAGCCTGTGCGCAACCCTTTTTCCGATACACCGCCGCCGCTGTTCGGGTAATGGAAGTGGAGCCACCGGCTGTTATCGCTTGTTTTAAACAATGGCAAAATCCGGCAAACCCGTACCAAAATCAACTGCGCAAGAGAAAAAAGCGCCTATTGCAAAACCTGTTGCGCCTGTGCGGGACTGGCTACCCGCCATCGAACGCCCACAGGAAACAAAAACGCAACGGTATGCATTTTGGGGACTGGCAGGTTTCGGCCTGCTCGTATTGATTTTCCTGTCGCTGGGCAGTGGCATCAATGCGGATGACAAGTTTCAATGCGATTATTCAAAAAAACTGGTCAATTATTACGGTACATTCGGCAAAGACACCTCAGCGCTCAATATTCCTGACGGTAACATGCACCTGTACGGTGGCTTTTTTGAAATTGTAACCGGTTTTGCCAATAAAGCGCTCGGACTGGAGCAAAATACCCTGGGCTACCACCAGGTACGCCATGCTTCCAGCGCGATTTTAGCCTGGGTGGCTATTTTGTGTACTGCCTTGTTAGCCCGATTGATCGCGGGCTGGCAAGCAGGACTATTTACCATGATCTTGATGCTGGTTTCGCCGCGCTTTATCGGCGATGGTTTGATGAACCCGAAAGACATTCCCTTTGCTGCCGGGTATATGATGGCCATGTATAATATGGTGGCGGTTTTGGACAAAATGCCCAATCCGCGCCGCTGGAACCTCCTTGGCTTGGCCGCCGGTTTGGCCATTGCGCTGGCCATTCGCGCCGGTGGTTTGTTGTCGTTCGGTATCCTGTTTTTGTTTGCCGGCCTACATTTTTTACTCAAAAACGGCGGTTTATCGGCATTTTCCAATACAAAAGTACTGACGCGTTATGCGGTCATCGTCCTCGGAACGGCTTTTGTGGGTTATATCTTTGCGATGTTGTTCTGGCCGTATGCCTTGCAAAGTCCTTTGAAAAATCCGTTCATTGCGCTTTCCAAATTTTCCGACCTGGAGGTAAAAATCCGCGTGTTGTTTGAAGGCGAAAACATGATGTCCGATAAAACACCATGGAACTATCCACTTAAATGGATTTTGTACACCATTCCCCTCGGTGTTGTATTGGGCTTTTTGGGCAGTCTCGTACTTGCACCGCGTTTTTTCAAGCAATACAACCGTTTGTGGGTAGCATTGGTGTTTTTTGGCGGTATTTTCCCGATTTTTTATGTGATTTATAAAAACTCGGTGATCCACGACGGCTGGCGACATTTAACCTTTGCTTACCCTTGTATTGCGTTGGCAGCAGGTTTGTTTTGGAACGAGCTTACCCTCTTTTTTACCGGCAAAAAAGCACTCCAATACGCTGTTATGGGCGTTATGGGTCTCACGATCATTGATTCGGCGGCCTTTATTGCCATGAATCCGCAAATTCCATACGTATATTTCAATCCGATCAAGGGTGGGGTAGGGGGCGCTTACGGCGAGTTTGAAACCGATTATTGGGGCGTTTCTACCCGTCAAGGCATCGAATGGCTGGAGCAACAAGGCATTTTGCGTCCTGATATGCCCGAGTTGGTTGTCATCGCCACTAATATGTATTATTCTACCCGCCAACTCACCGCAAAATATGGCGATAAAGTAAAAATCAAGTACCTGAAATGGGAAAAACGCTGCGATGATGCTTGGGATTATGCCCTGTATCCGACCCGCTTTCTCGATGGCGCGACCCTGCAAAAAGGAAAATGGCCACCCGCCAATGCCGTGCATATCGTAAAAGCCGGTGGTGCACCTTTGTTGGCTGTTTTGAAAGACAATGGTAAAAACTGTTCGCTTGCAATGGCTTCCATGAAACTCAACAACTGGCCCGGTGCCATCGAATATTTCCAAAAAGAACTCGAAAATGTGCCGAACAACGACCTGGCTTGGGTAAATTTGGGACAGGCATACCTCAACAACAACCAATTAGAAGAGGCCAAAGCGGCGGCAGAAAAGTCCCTCGAAATCAGTCCCGACGACGCACAAGCTAACAACTTGATCGGCATGTACTATTTGTACAAAGAAGATGCTGGACGGGCAAAAGCACAGTTTGAATTGTCGATTAAGCGGGAAGCATCCAATCCAAGCGCATGGTATTACCTGGCTTTAATCGCCAAACAACAAAATGATACCCAAACCGCCCTCAATGATTTGATGAAAGCCATTCAGATCGCACCCAATTTCCGGCCGGCGTACGAACTTTCAGCCCAAATTTACGAGGCAACGGGTAATACCGGCGCTGCACAACAGTTCCGTGCAGCAATCGGCCAGATGAAGTAACATGCAGGCTTAAATGCTTGATTTTAAACATATTAAAAACACCCGCTTGCTTTTGTAATTCGGGTTAATATCCATACTACTGTGAATTTTAAACTCTTGTTCCCGACTTTTCGCAACCGCTATTTGTTTGTGAAAGCCAAACTGAAAGAAGTTGCACAAACAACTCCTTTTGAAAAAGGCCTCAACCTCGGCACGGGTGAAGGTGATTACGACCGGATGGTGGCCGCATACTGCGCCGAATTGATCGGTTGTGATGTCAATGAGGAAGACCTGGCCCATGCCCGCGAACTCAACAAGGGCGTGATGAACCTGCATTATGAAGTAAATAATGCACTTGCACTTTCCTATCCAGATGCCAGTTTCGACCTGTTACTTTCTTGTGAGGTGATTGAACATGTGGGACAACCCGCCAAAATGGTGCAGGAAATCGGTCGGGTATTGAAACCGGGTGCGTATGCGATTATGACGTTCCCTAGCCGCGAATTTCCGATCACTTATGACCCAATCAACCGATTTTGGCACTGGTTCGGCAAAGGACCCAAAGAATACCGCATTTCCCAGGGCGCGTATGCGTTCGGCCATGATTACCTGATCGGTTCGGCCGATTTCAAGCAATGGGCCGCCGATGCAAACCTTGAAATCATCGAATTTAGAGGCTTAAGTCACTACTTGGTTGGGCTGTTGGAAGTATATTGGACCGGCGTGGTACAAAGCATTTTCAAGAAAAACTCGAAAAACATTACCGAAGATTCCAAAACCAGCCTCACCGTACGTCCGGCATCCGTAAATGACCCGGCCCTTGGATTTGTAACTGATTTTATTTTGTGGCTGGATCGAAATTTGTTTGCCTGGACCCACCACAGCGTGGGAAAAGGAATTGTTTTACGTAAAAAATAACGATGTTTAATATGTTGTTGGTAAATAAAATAAACGCTTTTTGGGGCCTTGGCATCCTGGTTATTATCCTGGGAGCGGCATGTAATTCAGGGCCATTCGATTTGAAATTTTATTTGGTGTACAACGGCACCAGCGGGGAGCCCATTTCGGATGGAATGGCCACTTTGCAATTTGGGGCCGAAAAACCTTTCCCCGTTACCCAGCCCGACGCACGTGGCATGGTGGAATATCGCGGTGTGCCGGGAAAATACCTGAATGACTCCATTAAACTGGTATTTACCCCTTCTGGCAATCGGCGCTGCAGGGTATTGGATCAAAGTGCTTACACCGCCAAGGATCAAAAAGTAATTTATTTTACCCTCGATTTCCCAAGCGACAATACCACCTTTGAATGGTCTTTGCGCGATCAGGCGGGAAATGGTATCGAGGGCGCAATTATTAAAGCAATGGGTGGAAAATATCAGGTGGAATCGGGGTCCAACGGTTATTTTACCTTAAGTTTGCCCAAAGCAGCAGGGGAAAAAGCCCTTTTTGAAATTGAAAAAGACGGTAAAACGCTGCTAAAACAAGAAATTGAGATTGCGCCAGAATATCGGCGCCTGGTTATAAATCCTCAATAGGAAACTACTGCATAGGTCATGTCCGCAATTTAATCGAATAACAAGGTGCTCCGTACGAAAGTGTACATCAACATCTTGTGCCCATTGCTCACTTAACGGATGCTGTATTTACAAAGATGGAACAAAAATTTGAATTACTTCGATCAAAAATTGCGGAAGCGAAATCTGGCGGCGGACAGAAACGCATAGACGCCCAACACAAAAAAGGCAAACTCACGGCACGTGAACGCATCCATTTCTTGATGGATCCGGGTTCTTTTGAAGAAATTGGGGCCCTGGTGACCCACCGCGCTACCGATTTTGGGATGGCCGATCAACAATTCCTCGGAGATGGGGTAGTGACCGGATATGGCACGATTGGTGGGCGCCTGGTGTATGTTTTTGCCCAGGATTTTACCGTTTTTGGCGGTTCCCTGTCCGAAACCCATGCCGAAAAAATCTGTAAAGTGATGGACCTCGCGGTACGCAACGGTGCGCCGATGATTGGCCTCAACGACTCGGGTGGCGCGCGTATTCAGGAAGGCGTGAATTCCCTTGGCGGTTATGCTGATATTTTTTACCGAAACGTACAGGCCAGTGGTGTGATTCCACAAATTTCGGCTATTCTCGGCCCTTGTGCCGGTGGCGCAGTGTACAGCCCGGCCATGACCGATTTTATTGTCATGGTAGAAGGCAGTTCCTATATGTTTGTGACCGGCCCGAATGTGGTAAAAACGGTGACCAATGAAGAAGTAAGCAGTGAAGAACTGGGCGGCGCCAGCACCCACGCCAGCAAATCGGGGGTGACCCACTTAGTCGCCACCAACGATGTAGATTGCATTGAAAAGGTAAAACGCCTGCTCTCCTATATCCCGCAAAACTGCGAAGACCAGGCTCCCCGCCTTGACTATACTTTGGGCGACGAATACCGCGATGAATTGATGCACATCATTCCCGAAAACGCCAACCATCCCTATGATATGAAGGAGGTGATCGCCGGGATTGTGGACACCGATTCATTTTTTGAAATTCACGAAAGTTACGCTGAAAATATTGTGGTGGGTTTTGCCCACCTGGCAGGTCGCAGCATCGGAATTGTTGCCAACCAACCCATGAACCTCGCGGGCGTATTGGATGTAAATTCCTCCAAAAAAGCAGCCCGTTTTGTGCGTTTTTGCGATTGTTTTAATATTCCCTTGCTTGTTTTAGTGGATGTTCCGGGCTTTTTGCCAGGTACCGACCAGGAATGGAACGCCATCATTACCAATGGCTCCAAGTTGCTGTACGCCTTTTCGGAAGCAACCGTACCGAGTATCACCGTAATCACCCGCAAGGCTTATGGGGGCGCGTACGATGTAATGAACTCCAAGCACATCGGCGCGGATATGAATTACGCCTGGCCGGGCGCTGAAATTGCGGTGATGGGGGCAAAGGGCGCTTCTGAAATCATTTTCAAGCATGAAATTGATGCAGCAGCAGACCCAGCCGCCAAACTGGCCGAAAAAGAAAAAGAATACGGCGATACCTTTGCCAATCCCTACCGCGCCGCCGCCCGTGGATTCATCGATGAAGTGATTTTACCACGTGAAACCCGCCGAAAATTGATCAAATCGTTTGCAATGCTGGAAAATAAAGTCGTGGCACGTGCGAAACGGAAGCATGGGAACGTGCCCCTGTAGCTAGACCCCTTGCGGGTCCTAACCTCCGCCCAAGGGCCCGCCAGGGCCCTCGGGCGCGGGGAGACGCGGCATAAGCGGGGGTATCCGCTGTCGCACCCGTGGGGGGGACGGGGTACCTGCGGGGGGGACGCGTGCACACGTGGGGGGTACCTGCGGGGTACGCGTGCACACGTGGGGGGTACCTGCGGGGGTACGCGTGCACACGTGGGGGGACGCGGGGGTACGCGTGCACACGTGGGGGTACCCGCGAGGGGTACCCCTACGTGACGACGTGCCCCACAAACTGCGCCCCATTATCAATAATCCGCCGCCCACTCCGCCTAAAACCCAACCCACAAGCCTCATACGCGAAAAATATACCCGATTGGTAATACATACCTTTCGCATCCTGAGCCAGTTGTGCATAAGCCTGATATACACAGGCTTGCCCTTCATATTCTCCTTCCCGCACTTCTATCGGCAAGCCAATACCATCATACACCGTCACATTGCTGCCCTCCCGGCCCAAAATCACCTTTTGAACAAACGGATAATTTTGGCGACCAATCGGCTCCTCCAAAGAAGCCTCCAGCAACAGCGGATCATTCGGATACAAATCCCATAAATATTTCAAAATCGCCTTGCTCTGAAACAGCATCGTATAAGCCGGATTCAGAATCACCGCTACGTCATTGCGGACAATTGCAGTAAGCATTTTACACAAATCCGGTTCCTCCAGTGCGATATATTCCCAGGGCACCAATTTAAACCAAAACGGAAAATACAGCGGTTGCCCAATGGCATCCTTACCAAAAATGCCCGTTGTTTCTGAAAAAACCACCTCATCCACATAACAAAAACCGGTTTCAAACCCCGCCTCTTCTGCAGCCTCTACCAACAAGGATACATTGTGATCATCTTCCGGTGCACCGCGCATGGTCGAGAACAAAATAGCAGGCTCCCGATCCGGATTCAGCGTGCGCAGGCGTTTGAAATTTTCCACCAGGGCTTCATAGACAAAATTGAATTGTTTCGTTTCGTCCAAATTGTTCGCCTTCAATTGGGCCCACTGAATAATAGACGATTCCGGCAGGGTCGTGGCCGTATCCGCATTGAATTCAAGGAGTTTAATCGGTGCGCCATCCACACCGCCCGCCACGTCGAAGCGACCGAAAAGATGCAGATGCCGTTCATCCTCCCAAGTCAGCCGGATCAGTTCGTGCAAATTTGCAGGGATGCCTAATTTACCCATCAAATTGTGCTGCAAAACATGCTCCGCCGCAGCCGCAAACATATCATACAAACGATTACCCGCTGCATAAAACGCATCGCGCTCCGCCTCCGAAATCACCACCAACTGATTGGTCAGGTAATTGCCCGCTTCTTCCGATATAAAATAATCCCAACCCAACGATTCAAAAATTGGGTTGGGCAATTGGTCAATGGCTTGTAATTTCATGTAAAATGTCCTAAAAACAGGTTTTTGAAAATAAAAAAACAGGGCGCGTGGACACGTACCCTTTATAAAGTGGACCTTAAAATGCCCGCTTAGCTGCCCGTGCTACCGCCCCAGCCCCGGAAAAAGCCACTGCGGCCGCGCACCGGGCGCATTTGCGTACGGCTCACCGACGTGCGTTTCAATTCCTGCGAAACCGCCGTGCCCGCCGAATAAGCGCCACCTGCGTTGTAGCCATTTCGGTAAATGCCTTGCTGCACCGGTGAATTAAAGCTGCGGCCCATCATATAACCCATCGCGCCCCACCAAAGCACATTGCCCATACCGCCACCGTGGTGGTAGTGTTGCACATTGTTGGTGTGTTGTCGGGTTACCGTATCGGTGGGTTGTACCAGCGCTTTGGCCTGGTCGAGGGTAAGTGTATCCGTTTTTCCATTCAAACGTTTGATGATGACCCGGGAAGCATCCTTGCTGTCCACCACTTGTTCGTCGGCAATCACAAAATTACCGGCTTCTGTTTCTTCGATGGTCGTAATAACGCCTTTGGTGGCTTCCTGAACCGTAACTTGTTCCCAATCATTGCCATTATCGCTGCTACCGCAGCTCATTTGAGCGCCGATCATCGCGGCCACCGCCACGTACATACCGCCTTTTTTAATTCGGTGCGACCAATCGGACGCGGTACTATAATTTTTATATGGTGTCATGTAGAAGATGGTTGTTGCCTGTTGGGCAAAAGTGTGGTGCAAAGTTGCGCTTCTTCCCGATGGAAAGCAACATCGGTCTCCAGCATTTCGATGAGGCCGGATTGGATTTCGATGAATTGGGATGGAACATAGATGGTTTCGAAGCTTGGGATTGGTTAAATTTTTTCCGATCCCGATCTGAGGGACGCGCAATTTCCGGAAGCGCTCAAACGTGCCATTAAATTGATCATGAACAGTTTAGCATCACGCTTTGTTTGTTCCTAGGCAAAAGACTAGAAGGTGCCACTCCTGTTTATATTTGGAAATTAAAACAGCAATATGAAACAACTACTATTTGTGCCACTTTTCTTAATTTCAATCAAGCTCACTTGCCAAAATTTGACTGAGTGGTATTTGAAATGTGATTCTTTGGATCAAAAATGCGGCTATGTGGATAAGGATGGAATTGTTAAAATTGAAATTGGAAAGTATCCCTTGTGCCTAACCGACACTTTTATCAACAATGCAATTGTATATACCAAAGAACTGGGCTATTGCCTAATTGATAAAACCGAGCATATTTTATTTAAAATCTACGAGTATGACAATGGACCTGATTATACCGTCGAAGGATTGTATAGAATTGTTGTTCAGGGGAAAATTGGTTTTGCAAATGACGATGGAAACATCATTATTAATCCAAGGTTTGATTTCGTGAAGCCTTTTGAAAATGGTTTAGCGGAATTTTGTGTTGAGTGTAAACAGGTTAGGCAAAATGAACATTTTATAAGTGAAGGGGGAAAATGGGGTTTTATTGATAAAACAGGCAAGGTGGTAGTAGCGCCTATTTTTTATAAAAAAAGTGCGTTTGATGATCAGTATTATATCAAAAAAAAGAATGCACACAGCATTACCAAAGAGGAAGTTATAAGGAGATATAGGAAGGGGTAATGTTGTAAATTGTGGCGTGAGCGACAGGGACATTAAAAACAAAGGTTTATCCTTGTAAATTAAGAAGTCCGCTTTAGAATTTACAAGGATAAACCCATATTTTAACTCCGTATGTGCTCTTCTGCGCCCTAACAAGGCTTTGTGCTCTGTCCTCCGACTGAAGTCGGAGGATACAAGATGTTATCTACGCTATCTGGGTTTTCCTGCATTTCGCGCTTCTTTTATTTTGGTATCTGAATTGGGAATACCAGGACTGGCCTTCGTTCTTTTAGACTTACGTGGTTATTGCTTTCTCCACCTTTCCAGCAATGGAACACTTTACAGTAGGAATTCAAGGCCCCTCACAACACAAATACGGCCCAACCACTTCTAATTTTGTGCAAAACGCTCCAAGTCCTGACAGGGCAACTTTGGCCAAACCCTGATTTATAAATCCAATGGGTCCAAAAAAACCAAACCTGGTAACCCGGAAAAATCGGAAATATTACGCGTGATAAGCATACAATCATGTATTAATGCCGTAGCAGCTATGATGGCATCTGGCAATTTCATTTTACGCGTTTGGCGAATTGAAATTACCTTGAGAATGACTTTTTCATCAATATAAATAACAATATTAGAGTCTAGCAAAAGTTTACGACCACTCATCTCGCTGTTGATTTTGCCAAACCAAAGGATCTGTTATACCTTGGAAAAGTGGCTTTGACTGTTGGTCCAATACTGATCGCAGCTGAACCAATTGGCTGTCTGATGTAGAAGGTTTTTGGGCTAAAAGTACAGGTGTATTACTAGAAGACGTCTGTACTACCTTTACATAGTCCAATGTATTTAAAAACTGCAAAAGCAGTGCATAACGATTTTCTTCGATGTTTAAAATCAATTGTTGCATGGTATTTTCTTTTTACAAAGATAAAAGTTTTTAAATTAGAAAACAAGTATTGACTACGTGCAGCAAGGTCCTCTCAATCAGCTGTATTATTGCAGCAAAAACACACCATGAAAGTCCTAGTCTTCGCCACCAATAACCCCCATAAAGCCAAAGAAGTAGAACAAATGCTGGGTGGAAAATACCACATCAAAACCCTCAAAGACATTGGTTGTCTGGAAGATATCGAAGAAACGGAGGATACGCTCGAAGGAAATGCCCTGCTCAAGGCACGGTACGTAAAAGAACACTATGGCTTCGACTGCTTTTCGGAAGATACCGGCCTGGAAGTGGAAGCCCTCGCGGGCGCGCCCGGCGTACATACCGCGCGCTATGCAGGCGACTCCCGCGACCCACAGGCGAACAATAACCTGCTGCTGCACAACCTTGAAAACAAGGAGTCCCGTCGCGCGCGTTTTCGCACCATCATCGCCCTGGTGAAGGAAGGAAAGGAAACGCTGTTGGAGGGCATTTGTGCCGGCCAAATTGCCACAGCACCCCGCGGAACAGGCGGCTTCGGCTACGACCCGATCTTTATCCCGGAAGGATTTGATGAAACGTTCGCTGAATTAGGGGAAGCGATCAAAAACCAGATCAGCCACCGTGCACGGGCGATCGCGAAACTTACCGAAGTGCTATAACCTACATCGCGCTAGCAGATTTGAAAATCCGGTTCCAGTTAATCCCGTTGCTCAAGCTGCCATTTTTGGTGGAGAACCAAATAAACAGCGGTTTGCCTACCACGTGATCTTCAGGCACATAACCCCAAATACGGGAATCTTCCGAGTTGTGGCGGTTATCACCCATCATCCAAAAATAATCCTGCTGGAACGTATAGGCCCCCGATTCCTGGCCATTGATAAAGATCTTATCGCCCTTGATTTCCAATTTGTTGTGTTCAAAATCGCGGATAATGCGCAGGTAAAACGCAATATTATCCATGTTAATCGGCGTCGTCACCCCTTTTTTAGGGATGTATATTGGGCCGTAATCGTCCACCGTCCAGTTTCCAAAGCGTTTTGCATCGTTCGGGAACACATACCCAGGGAAGCGCTGCTGCGGTACCCGCTCTACTTTGATATCCGATCCAATGGATTTTACTTTTTCCAATTGGGCATCGTCCAGGTTGAAATAGCCCGAAGCAGAGGCATTGCGGCCCGCGTCGTTCAAGCTTACGCCCCAATCTTCTAATTTTTTCAAATTGATATTGCCCGTAACATGGTACAAAAACTGGCGATGGGTCGGCACCTGCGCCGCAACCCCATTGATATATACCACTCCCGAACGGATCACCAAACTATCGCCCGGCAAACCAATACAACGTTTGATATAATGGTCTTTTTTATCGATTGGGCGGGCTATTACATCCACGCCGGGCGGCAACTGACCGCCACTTTGCTGGCGCAACTGATAAATGTCAAAATTGCGTTCCGGGGTGATCACAATACTATCGCCAGCCGGGAAATTGAACACCACCGGTTCATTGTGGTCGATGCTTTCAATAGCAGGAAGGCGGAAGTAGGGGAGGGAGGGTTTGGTCAAATACGACTCGCCTAAGTTGGAAGGCAAACGGTTGTGCATCAAAGGGAACTGAATCACCGTCATGGGCGTACGAATGCCATAATGCGCCTTGCTCACAAACAAAAAGTCGCCTACTTTCAGCGAACCTTCCATGGATGAGGTTGGAATCACGTATGCTTCAATCAAAAACATGCGGATAAAGGCCGCCGCAAACACTGCAAAAATGATGGCTTCCGACCATTCACGTACCTGCGATTTATGCATAAAAGCGTAATCCGTTTCGATTTTACGCAACGTCGTTTTGTCATTTTTGCTTTGGGCCTCATGGTGCAAACGGTGGTATTCGCGTTCACGGTCCAAAATTGGGCCATTATAAACGTCTTTTGCATTGTTTCCAATCAAAAAGAAAGGAATCGGCGCATACACCACAGCGATCACCGCATCCCAAAATCCATGTTTTCCAAATGACCGCACCATATCAATCACCAAACCGGCATAAATAAAAAAGTTGACGATCGGGAACAGCAACCACAATGCATATTGCGGCTTGCGGCCCACCATCTTGCACCATTCTATGGAGGCAAGTCCGGGAACCAGGGCTTTCCAACCCGGAATTCCTGCTTTTTCAAACAGTTTCATCATGCTGAGGCCCAGCAAAATGTAGAGAACGATCAAAAAAATCAGAATGGACATAGTTAATGCAGTTGATATGCTGTGATAAGGTGTTAGGCTGGCAAATGTAATGCACGCCCTTGGCCTTTTGGCTATGCTTCGACAGGCGGCATCGTTTTTTCGATTGACAGCCCTTTTCAAATCATAAAAAAGGTCAATCTACTCACCCGCTTTGCGTTTTTTGCGGCGTGATTTGAAGATTTCCACCACCTCTTTATCTTTCAGGAAACCCAAATCTACAAACTGAGTCGAAACGAACTTCTTGATGTCCTGGTAATCCTTACCGCGTTTGTCGATGTATTTTTTCAACAGTTTGTCGACATAATGCATCGAAAGTTTCTCAACATCCAAATTGAATTGGCTGTTGCCAAAGATGCGAATGTACAAACCAAAGATTTTTGTCAACTCAAAATACTCTGTGTAAGCGCGTTCGCTCAGGCCAGCCATCGCCGAGGTAACATAGCGCAAAATCAATTGGCGCAGGCACTCGGTTTCTACCGACAAGCCTTCATGGTTGTTATAAAATTCCTGAACTGCTTCAATCGCCTCCGGATCCGAATAGCCTAAACGGTGAATTTTTTCTCCAATGTGGTAGTAATCGGTAATTTTATCTTTCCAGTTTTTATCAATTGCCGCTGCCATACGTTCGTCGTTGATGGCATCGATACCCGGTTTTTTGTATAGGCCGATGAGGAAACGCATGTAGCGCAGGTCAAATTCGGCAAAAGAACGGCGTTCGCGTTCGAAATGCGTGGCAAAAGACAAGCGTTCTGCCGGATCAAGGTCAATATAGTTGCCGAACATTGCCAGCATTTCCATATATTCTTCTGTTCCGTAAAAATCTTTATTATCTAAAAAGCCTTTAATTTTTTCTTTCAGGCTGGAGTTGTCGCCACCTACTTCAAAGCGTTTGAGCAAAAACTGACGCAGCGCCGAAAAATTCGCCTTCATTTCGCCCAAAGAAGTAGGGAAGTCAGCCGAGAAGTACAATTCGTTGCGGAACTGGTTCGAATACCGCATGTACAGGTCGATGCGGTCTTTCAAATCGCGGAACCGATCGTTTTTCTGTTGCTGTAAAAAGTAGCGAATCCGTTTATTTTCTACAATCGACAGCAGGTTGGTGATCCAGATATCGCTGCTGAGTGCGAATCCGACCGAAATACTCTGGCCGATGCGTTTTTTGAGTTGTTCGAAATGCGGGCTTGCGCAAATTGCGAGCAAAATATCTTTAAAGTGGTCGTTGGGACGCACGTATCGGTATTGATCGTTGATTTCGCCGCGCAAAACAGCGTATCCCAAAATACGGGGCAGGTATAAGCCTTCAAAAACCGGCTCTAACAGGTATTTTTCGAAAGTCACCAATTGCAAAGGCTCTTCAGCAGCCACCTGATGGTGCAATTCCGACAAGCGTGGTTCGAATTCCAGGCGCAAATCATTGTACAAGTCGTCCTCCTCTTCTTCGAGGTATTGGGCTAATACAGGGGATTCCTGAATGCTGGCAGCAATTTCATTCAAACTGTTATAGTATTGATCTCCAAGCGATTGCATATTGAAAAGGGTTGTTTGAAATGCGGTAATTCAAATTTATTGAAAAAAGACCTGGTAAAACCAACAAGGGCTTTACCAGGTCCTGATAAACATCGTACTATAATGCAAAGGTAAAAACCTTTGTGAAAGATCAATTATGCTTCAGCAGTATTTTCGTCTGCTGCTGGCGTTTCTTCTGTAGTTGCAGCGTCAGTTGCTTCTTCCGTAGCAGGTTCTTCTGCGGGAACTTCTTCAACCGGTTTTACTTTAATTTTAGCAACACCATCCATTTTAGCGATGCGCGCTAATTTTTGTTCTTTAACCGCTTCTTTTTGTTTGGTGATTGCGCCGTCTTTACCTGCCATCCATGCAGCCAATTTTTCGTCGGCTACTTCCTGGGTAATTGCACCTTTATTTACACCTAATTGTAAGTGTTTGCGCAACAATACTCCTTTGAAACGCAAAATAGCATTCACCGTATCGGTAGGTTCAGCACCAATCATCAGCCATTTGAAAGCGGCATCCTGATTGAGTTCGATGGTTGCAGGAACGGTAAGTGGATTGTAGGTGCCGATTTTTTCGATAAAACGGCCATCACGTGGAGCGCGGCTGTCAGCCACTACAATGTGATAAAAAGGGGCCTTTCTACGGCCTTTACGTTGCAGACGAAGTTTTACTGCCATGGTAATAAAGAAAATTGATGAAGAGATAAAATCTCGCCCGGTTACTTACCCTCGGTAACACCGGGCTTTTCGAGGGCGCAAATGTACAACCATCTGCCGCAGAAAACCAAATATTATTGCGGGCTTATTTTACATTTTCGTTTGGTATTCGAATCTTAACTTCATTTGTGTAGTAACAGATCGATTTCAACCGTATCTTTATGATTCAAAAATCGAAAACGATCCTTTTCTGTGAAACAAACTACCCTTTTTCTGGCATTTCCAGAATATTGCACACACGCTTCGGTCCGCGCTTCACTGATTTCGCAATTTTTAATCCTGATTACTGTCTTTTTCATTCATGTTTCCGCAAACGGTCAATCGGTTGTGCTTTCCGGCGTCCTGAACCAATACAGTGCGGTAACAGCCATAGATACTTGCACTGGACGTATCTCGGTAAGTGATACAAGCGGCTTCCGAAAAGGCGCTACCTTACTGTTGATTCAAATGCAAGGGGCTACCATTTCAAATTCGAATAATGCCAATTACGGGCAAATTCAGACATACAATGCTGCCGGACGGTATGAGCGTGTTGTGATTGATTCGGTGGCAGTCAATGCAATATATGCAAAAAATCGATTCTTATACACGTATGCGCCTGCGTCTAAAGTACAAGTGGTTACTTTTCCGGTATTTACCCATGCCACGGTTGTAGATACCCTGCGTGCCAAGCCTTGGGACGGGATAACCGGCGGGATACTTGCTTTGGAGGTAACGGATACTTTGCGGCTGGATGCTCCCATTCTTGCCGATGGTTGCGGTTTTCGCGGTGGCGCAGCGTATGTTAATCCGGTTAACAATTGCAATTGGGCCATCCCGGAGTCGGCGTATAGTTACGCAGATGGCAATTGGCGCGGTGCTTTTAAGGGGGAGGGTATTGCAATACCGGATGCCGGAAAAGAACTTGGGCGCGGTCCACAAGCCAATGGCGGCGGCGGCGGCAATGATCACAACTCAGGTGGCGGCGGTGGCGGTAATTTATTTAGCGGTGGCAAAGGCGGCAACAATGACGAACCCAGCGCGTTTGGTTGCGACGGCTATGCCCCAGGCTTGGGGGGATACGGTATTTTATCCTTTATCAACCGCATTTACTTAGGCGGCGGCGGCGGTGCCGGTCATGCCAATAACCTCCTCAATAGTGCTGGCGGCTCCGGTGGGGGCATTATTTTGCTAAAAGCCGGGACCTTAACGGGTGCCCAACAAGTCATTTCCGCCAATGGACGATCAGCTAAGAAAGCAGTTGGCGATGGCGGCGGCGGCGGCGGTGCAGGTGGTAGTATTTGGCTCGAATTGGCAAACCCTGCCAGTGGATTGAGCGTATTTGCCCAGGGCGGTAAAGGCGGTGACATTGATGCAAATAACCAAAATCGGTGTTTTGGTCCTGGCGGCGGCGGAAGTGGCGGTCGGATTATTTCCAATCAAAACAGCCTTCCTGTTCCGGCAGGGGGCGCACATGGGGTGGTTCTGAATTCGAGCAACGGCTGTAACGGGAGCGGTAACAATGCGGCTGCTGGACAAAATGGCGAAATTCCGGCATTCACCCCCATTCCGCAAGAAACCATGCTTGCTTTTATACCCGCTATCCTAAGCAATCCGCAATCGGAGAATGTGTGCGTTGGTAAAAGTGCGGTATTTTCCGTAAAAAGTAATACCGGAAACTGGCAATACCAATGGCAGGTAAACAATGGATCCGGTTGGCAAAACATCGGAAATGCACAAGGGTATGTTGGGTTTAATTCTCCAACCTTAACCTTAACTGCCACTGTGAATAATCAAAACGGGTACCAATACCGCTGCATCATCAGCAGGGGAGGTTGCTCCTCGATTATTTCCGAACCGGCCTCCTTGCAAATTCAGGCGAAGCCTACTGCGGCTTTTGACATCAACCTTAGCGGAACTACCGTGGTACTCACCAATATGGCTGCCAATTATACCAGTGTGTTCTGGACTTTCGGCGATGGATCTTTTAGCCAGAATGAAAACCCTACACACACCTATAATATAGGAGGCAATTATGTGATTACCCTGTATGCCTTTAACGCCTGCGATACAACTGTCCAAATGGTGCCAATCCAGATTACCTTGGCTCCTAAAGCAGGGTTTTTATCGCCCGACTCCACTAAAGCATGCGATGTAGCAGAAATAATATTTGCCAATGCTGCCATCAATGCTTCAAGTTACCAATGGCTGTTTCCTGGGGGCAACCCGGCATCGTCTAACTTATCTGATCCAACGGTCAATTATTATACCTCAGGGAATTATACCGCACGTCAAATTGTAAGCAATGTAGCAGGAGCCGATACCCTGGAACGCAACTTTTTCATTCAAATTGATAAAGTGCCTTTGGCCAGTTTTATTGTATCCAGCATTTTTAACGGTCTGGTGACCGTAAATAATATGAGTACGCCCGGAGCAACCTGCACCTGGAACTTTGGAGATGGATCTGCGGAGGTTGTCGGTGAAAACCCAAGTTATCAATACACCCAAAGTGGGGTTTATAATATTTCCCTCGCGGTCACCAATCCTTGTGGCGCATCCATCTTGCAATCGCAAATTCAGGTCACCATTGTAGCCGTTTCGAGCCCATTTGCGCCAAGTATGCCCATTATTTATCCCAATCCGGCTTCAAAGCAGTTTTTTGTAGATTGCAGCAAAATGGAGGTGAGGGCATTGCGTGCGCGCCTGTACGACATGAATGGGCGCGTTGTAACAGAACAAATCATCGACTCGGAGCCTGTTTTTACCATGTACACCGCCGATTTGCCAGCCAGCATGTATCAACTGCAATTGGTTTTTCCAGGACGTATTTTAGTAATACCCGTTTGCATCCATTAAACGCCTATTTACCTACAAATTAGGTTTTCAAGCAAAATGCCCGTACCTTTGTGCAACATTCAGGTATGCACCGATGTGTTTGTGATTGATGTAAGATTTAAACGCTTGTTTTATAGCAAGTTATGCTCTTTATTCCTGTTCAGTGACGCGTGCATACACATCTCACCCAATGTCGGCTAAAACACACAACGTCATGGTCGACCATTTTCAAGTACAATTACATAATGACATTTGAAGGTTTAAACCTTATTGAACCCATTCTCAAAGCCCTGAAAACCGAAGGATATACCGAACCTACGCCCATTCAGGCCCAATCCATCCCAATCGTATTAGAACACCATGATTTACTAGGCTGTGCGCAAACAGGCACTGGTAAAACGGCTGCTTTTGCGATTCCTATTTTACAACTTCTTAATGCCGATCCTTTGCCCGAACGGGGCCCAAGGCCAATTCGCGCCCTGATTTTGACCCCAACCCGCGAGTTGGCGATTCAAATCGGTGAAAGTTTCCAGGCCTACGGTCGCCATACCAACTTGCGTGCACAGGTCATTTTTGGTGGAGTATCTCAAAAAAGCCAAACAGATGCCCTGCGCAATGGCGTGGATATTCTGATCGCCACCCCTGGCCGTTTGATTGATTTGATCAATCAAAAGTACGTGCACCTGAAATCGTTGAAAATGTTTGTGTTGGATGAAGCCGACCGCATGCTCGATATGGGTTTTATCCATGATGTGCGCCGGGTTATCACCCAGTTGCCTACCAAACGCCAAACCCTGTTTTTCTCGGCTACTATGCCCCCCGAAATTCAGAAATTAGCGGATACTATTCTGAAAGACCCCATTAAAGTTGCCGTAACACCGGTGGCATCTACTGCTGAAATCATTGACCAATCGGTTTATTTTGTGGAGAAAAAGGACAAAAAAGCCCTTTTGATCGATATGTTGAACGATCGGGCTATTCGCTCGGCACTGGTTTTTGCCCGCACGAAACACGGAGCTAATAAAATTGTAAAAGATTTGGTGGGTGCCGGTATTCCAGCCGAAGCCATTCACGGCAATAAATCGCAAAATGCACGTCAAGCGGCTTTACAAGGTTTCAAAACGGGCCGATTGCGCGTGTTGGTTGCAACCGATATTGCAGCACGCGGTATTGATATCGATGCTTTGTCGCATGTATTCAATTACGAATTGCCCAATATTCCTGAAACGTATGTGCATCGTATCGGTCGTACCGGTCGTGCAGGCGCAAGTGGTGTTGCCATTTCGTTTTGCGATTCGGAAGAACGCCCTTACCTGCGGGATATTCAGAAATTAATTGGTAAAAACATACCCGTGGTGACCCTGCATCCTTACCACAGTGAAGGGGAAGTGGTACATGCTGCTGTTGCTCAGAAAAGCAAAAGCCAGCAAACGGGCCAGAAACGTTACCGCGATGAGCCAAGTCGCTCCAATACCGGTTTTTCGCCCAATGGCGCTTCCCGCCAAAGCAAAAATCGGTTCCGCAGTACCACCCGCAGTACCACGAACACCTCTTCGGGTAAACGATAAACAGCAGATAAACGACAATAAGCGAACGAGGTCTCCTAAGGACCTCGTTTTTTTTATTTAATTTTGCGCCCTTCAACTTAAAGTGCTGTCAATCATAGATGGAAAAGATACTCATACTCGATTTTGGCTCCCAATACACCCAATTAATTGCACGCCGGGTGCGTGAAATGAATGTGTATTGTGAAATTGTTCCTTACAACAAACTACCTGAACTTACCGCCGATATAAAAGGCGTAATCCTGTCGGGTAGCCCGTTTTCTGTCAAACAAAGCGATGCCTTGCGCCTCGATTTGGATAAAATTGCGGGTATCAAGCCGCTTTTAGGTATTTGTTACGGGGCTCAACTCACCGCCGATTATTATGGTGGGGCGGTTGGTCGGTCCGAAAAACGGGAGTATGGCAAGGCAATATTGATCAATAATGCGGTAAATGATCCGTTTTTTGCCAATGTGCCGGAGCGCTCGCAGGTGTGGATGAGCCACGGCGATACCATTTTACAACTCCCGGAAGGATTTGAATTGCTGGCGCATACGGATAGTATTCCGGTGGCGGCCTTTCGTGCAAAAGCAGGTCGTTTTGCTACACCTTATTATGCGATTCAATTCCACCCGGAAGTGTACCACACGGTAGAGGGCTTTAATTTATTGAAAAACTTTGTCATCGGCATTTGCGGCTGTGCAGGTGATTGGACGCCAGCGCATTTTGTAGACAGCACGGTTGCGGAGTTAAAAGCCAAAATTGGCAACGAAAAGGTCATTATGGCCTTATCGGGTGGGGTAGATAGCACGGTTGCGGCCAGTTTGTTGCACCATGCGATTGGCGACCGTTTGTTTTGCTTTTTTATCGACAATGGCTTGTTGCGGAAAAATGAATTTGAGGAAGTATTGTTGTCGTATAAAGGAATGGGCTTGAATGTAGAAGGCGTAGATGCTAAAAACCGTTTTTATACGGCATTGGCAGGGGAAAGCAATCCGGAAACAAAACGCAAAATCATTGGTAAGTTGTTTATCGACTTATTTGAAGAGGCTTCTGAAGCGCATCCCGACTTTCAATGGCTGGGGCAGGGCACCATTTACCCGGATGTAATTGAATCGGTGAGTGTGCATGGGCCATCGGTTACCATTAAAAGCCACCATAATGTGGGAGGTTTGCCCGATAAATTGAAGTTAAAGATTGTGGAACCTTTGCGCATGTTGTTCAAAGACGAGGTGCGCCGGGTTGGCCGCACGCTAAATATTCCGGATGCGATTTTGAGCCGGCATCCATTTCCGGGCCCGGGTTTGGGCATCCGCATCCTGGGTGATATTACGCCAGAGAAAGTACAAATGCTGCAGGAAGCCGACGCGATTTATATCGGAAAATTGAAAGAGCACGGTTTGTATGATTCAGTTTGGCAAGCAGGAACCATTTTGTTGCCCATCCAATCGGTGGGTGTGATGGGCGATGAGCGCACATATGAAAAAACGATCGCCTTGCGCGCGGTGAACAGTACGGATGGCATGACGGCCGAATGGAGTAAATTACCGTATGAATTTTTGGCGGAAGTATCGAGCGAAATCATCAATTCGGTAAAAGGCATCAACCGGGTGGTGTACGATATTTCGACCAAACCGCCTGCGACCATTGAATGGGAATAAGGTGCATGCTGCAATTTTTTCGGCTTAATATGCCTATAAACCTGTATATTTGTAGCAAAAGCCTCAAAATGACCCCTTAAAACGTTATTCCATACACCATTAAACAGGTATATGATAAAACAAACAAAGCGCCCCATGATGTCTTTTAACCCTGGTATTTGCAAGCGTCACAACTTTTGGGTGCTGGCAATCGGCTTTTTGAGTGTATGTACGGGCTGCTATAGTTTTAAAGGAATTTCGATCGATCCGGCGGTGCGTACTTTTAATGTGCAGATTTTTGAAAATCAAGCATTGAATGCACCTGCTATTTTGGGGATTGATTTTACGGAAAAATTGAAAGACAAGGTGCGCAGTGAAACCCGGCTGCTCCTGAACCGTGAAAAGCCGGATGTGGAGTTCAGTGGCGTTTTTGAAGACTTTCGGGTAGTGCCTGTTGCTCCCAAACCAGGGGAAACGGTGGCTTTTAACCGGCTTGAAATCAGAATAAAAGTGAATTTTATCAACAATAATGAACCAGAAAAAGGATGGGCAACCCCAAAATCGTTCAGTTTTTTTCAGGAGTTTTCAAGTGATCGAGAATTGCTGGTTGTTCAAGACCAGTTAGTTACGGATATTTCCAAACAATTGCTGGAGGATGTTTTTAATGCCGCCTTCAATAATTGGTAAACACACCAAGCAGGTATTTTTTTAAAAACGGATTGTCCCGAAAACGCATTGACGCAGGAACGTTTTATAAAATTGATTGATAACCCGGATTTGTTGGCGACCATCACGTTGGAAGAGCTGAAGACGCTGGCATTTGCCTATCCGTATGCCCATAACCTTCGGTATCTGCTTGCGCTTAAAGCCGCCCAGACCAACCATGCAGATGCGGCGCGTTTTTTACAAGCCGCTGCGGCCTACAGTTTGGATCGCAAACAATTATTCATGCTGGTGGTTCCTCCCCAATTGACCCCGGTACCCGTAAGTGTTGCAGAAGCAGAATCCGTTCTGGAGCTAAAACCCATTGAAACGGTTCAAAAAGCACTGGATGCCTTGTCGCCTTTAGCACGGAAAGTAGAAAATAGCGCTATTAATAAATCAGTTTCCCTGCCCGAAACCAGTCCTGTTCCGACAAACATTTCGCCCAGTGAAACGATTCCAGAAAACCCGACCGATTTACCCACCCCAAGTGCTGATCTGCCGGTCTTTACTCCGATTGTGCCGATTGCAAGCCCCCCAAATCCAATCCTAGCGCCAAAGCAAGTACCCGAAAAGCAGCCTTTTGAAGCGTGGTTTAGTCAATTTCAGCCTCCCAGCCTGGCATCCGTTCGCCCAGCGCCGGCTCCCATGAAAAAGATCAAACCGCAGCCTCAAAATAGAAAAGAACCCGTGCTTACCGGGGTAGCACAAGTACTTGCAGAAAAAAGTGTGGCCGAAAATCAGAGCGTAATTTCCGAAACCCTGGCACGTTTGCTGGTGCAACAAGGGTACAAAGAAAAAGCAATCAATATGTATCAGCGTTTAAGTTTGGCATTTCCAGAGAAAAGTGCGTACTTTGCGGCCGAAATTGACAAACTAAAAAAATAAAAGCATATGTTATCTACCCTTGCGGTGTTTATTGCCCTCGTGAGCATTCTTCTGATGGCAGCCATACTGATCCAGAATCCAAAAGGTGGCGGTATTGACGCGAATTTCGGTGGTCAGGCGCAACAACTGTTTGGCGCAGCCCGGTCTACAGATTTTATTGAAAAAGCAACCTGGGTACTTGCGGGTACTTTGATTGTGTTGTGTGTGGTAGCGGTTTTGACCGTTGGTGCTGGTGGTGGCGCAAGTCCTGCCGATATGCCATTACAGTCTCAATAATTGATCTAAGGCATTTTAAAACAGCCCGGAGCAGTGATTTTCATCGCTCCGGGCTGTTTGTATTGGTTCATGGACTTGTCCTTTCTCCTAAAACAAGTTTAATCCGTAAATACTGACCGTGTAATCACCCGTATATGAATTTTTGGTCAAAACCTATTCGTTCCGTACAGTCGCTCCTGCGTGGAAAAGCGCCGCATGTTCGGCAAATACGCCATTTGTATTCGCCAATCCTCGATCGGGTGGTTGATTTGGATGTCTATTTGCCGCCGGATTACAACAGGGGGCCGAAAAAGAGTTATCCCCTGGTGTTGTTCAATGATGGACAGGATTTGCCGATAATGGATTTTGCAGGTATTTTGGAAAACATGTACCGGGTGGGTGCCATTCCGAACCTGATTGCCGTGGGGATTTATGCCAATTTTGAACGTACCCGCGAATATGGTACTGCACGGCAACCAGATTATAAAGGGCGGGGCGACAAAGCCGGGTTTTACCGCGATTTTGTGATGCAGGAACTGTTGCCGCTGCTCAACCACCGTTTCCGCTTGTCGGGTGAACCAAAAGAAACGATTTTTGCCGGTTTTTCATTGGGCGCCTTGTCGGCCATGGACATTGCCTGGGAGTATCCACAGATTTTTGGTGGCGTGGGTATTTTTTCCGGTGCCTTGTGGTGGCGCTGGTCGGACGTGAATCCTGCTGACCCGGATGCCGACCGAATTATGCTTGATATTGTGCAAAAAACGGTTGAAGTGGATACAAATCAGCGCTTCTGGTTTGAATGTGGCACGCTGGATGAGTCGGACGACCGCAACAACAATGGTCGTATCGATGCGATTGATGATACCCTGGATTTGATGCAGGCTTTGCAGGAAAAAGGAATCCCGGAGGAATCCATGTATTATCTGGAAATAGAAGGTGGCCGTCACGACCAACGCACCTGGGGAGAAGCCATGCCTGCGTTTTTGACCTGGATGTTGGGATAGTTACGGCTTTTCCACCTTTTTAGCCGCCTGCCAAAGCGCTTCCATTTCCGACAATTGCATGTCTTTCAAGGGCTTGGGTGCGTTCGATTCAATAAACTCAAAGCGTTGTTTGAACTTGCGGTTTACGCGTTCCAGGGCGGTTTCGGGGTCGACGCCAATAAACCGGGCGTAATTGACCATAGAGAACAATACATCGCCAAATTCTTCCTCAATATCTGCCTGGGGTGCCTGGTTGGTGATGTTTTCCTGTAATTCGCCAATTTCCTCTTCCACTTTGGCCCAAACTTGTTCGGCATTTTCCCATTCAAAACCCACTTGTTTGGTTTTTTCCTGCATGCGGTAGGCTTTTACCATCGCAGGCAAACTGGTGGGAACGCCTTCCAGAATCGATTTTTTACCCTCTTTCAGTTTAAGTTGTTCCCAATTACGTTTTACCTCGGCTTCATCGGCCACGGTAACATCGCCGTAAATATGCGGGTGGCGGGAAATAAGTTTATCGCAAATGGCATTCAGGGCATCGGCAATATCGAAAGCGCCTTGTTCGGAGCCAATTTTTGCATAAAACACCATGTGCAGCATGATATCGCCGATTTCCTCCTTGATTCCTTTTAAATCATTGGATAAAATCGCGTCGGCGAGTTCATACGTTTCTTCGATGGTGAGGTTGCGGAGTGATTCGAGGGTTTGCTTGCGGTCCCACGGACATTGTTCGCGGAGTTCGTCCATGATGGTAAGCAGGCGGACGAAGGCATCAGACTTTTCTTGTTGGGTAGACATAGGGGCAAAGATAAAAAACAAGTTGCGATGGGATCGTTTCCCATCGCAACTTAAAAAAACGGAACAGGTTTAAACAGTGGATTAGATCGGACTTTGGTAAAGAAAAGAATAGTGTGTGTTGTTTTCTGCTTTGTTCTTTTTCCCCGGTATGGGATGCGCTAAAGGATCACAAGACAATTTACATCGTGGGTTTGTGGCTTTCGCAGGTTTCGTTCATGGACCTGTTCCGTAAGTACCGCGCATTCTTGCCAACGGCGGTACATTCATAGCGTTTTTTCTTGTTTTTTGGATTAAGTTTATTCTTTGAAGGCTTGGAGTGGGACTTAGATTAAATCGGTTTGTGTGTTTTTTAGAGTGGCTGTTATCTGTTATCACGAAGGATCATTGCGCGATCCGGTTATTCCTTTTTTCAACACGTAACTGATGGCTTCTCCTTTTGAATTGACGTGCAGTTTGCGGTAGATGCCTTGAATATGGTTTTTTACCGTGTCGGCGCTGATAAAATAGCGCGCTGCAATCATTTTATAAGACAATCCATCGACCAAACCTTCCAAAATTTCCAATTCACGTGGTGATAAACTGGCGAATAATTGGTCGTGTACTTCGGTGGCTTTGGTAGTGTTTGTTGTCTGGACGGTTGGTTGGTTATTCGGACCGTGAAAATACCGCAGCACTTTTCGAGCAATCGCAGGCGTCATAGGGGAGCCGCCCTGACTTACGGCGATGACGGCATCTAAAATTTCTTCCGACCCTGCTTTTTTCAAAATGTACCCGGTTGCACCATTTCTCAAAGCCTGAAAAATCCGGTCTTCTTCTTCACTCACCGTCAGCATCACTACCTGCGCATTGGGGTGAACTTCCTTCACCAGCACCGTCGCCTCAATTCCTGTCATGCCCGGCATATCAATATCCATCAAAATGACATCCGGTTTTAAGTTGCTTACCACTTCCTGTACCCGCAAACAGTTCGGGAACGCACCCGCCACATCCACCTCCTCGGTATAGCGAAACAATTGAAGCAAACTTTCCCTAAAATGGTGGTTGTCTTCGAAAATTACAAGACGCAGCGGCGTCATACGAGGCGTGTTTTTTTTATTTTCTTGATGATACAAAGGTAGGCTTGGCATAGGCTATGGCGGCATAGGAAGTTTGTACTAATTTGGTAATATGAATACCAGAATCAGGGTATAAAGTTTAAAATAATAGCAGGCTCATGCCCAGGCTTCCCACAAAAACCAGCACCAAGCAAATTGCGGAAACAAAGGAAAAAGCCAGCCATTTAAGGACGCTTCTTTTCCAGGAAAGGTTGTAATAGGTTTTAAAAGCCCAAAATAAACCCAACCAGAGCCACCAAACGGCCCAAACAGGCTGGACAGGCAGCCCCAAAAAACGTTTGAGCACCGTAAGGAAAAAAAGCAGGAACAGGAAACCCGACAACATGTGCAGGAGCAGGATAAAATGCTCCACATATTTTCTTTTTTGTTTTCGATATTGAAACGATAAATACCACGACATAATACCGATTAGAACAAGGAGGGTCCAGGAGGAGGTGCCAATATAATGCCTGATCAAGCTTTTTTGATCGCGGCCACTTTTAATCAATTGGTTGAGTAAAAACCGATCGGAGGTGTGGTCAATATGATACCGTTTGGCCAGGGTATCAATGGGATAGTTGAGCATATCCTTGATGGCGAATTTCCCCTGGTAATGGCTGAACAAGCTCAGCAGCGCAATGCTATCCTTGTTTGGCATGCCTAAATTTTCCTTGGCTTCTACAAAACGCAGCAAAGAATCAATGGCCTGGCGTTGTTGGGGGGTACGGAGTTCAGGCGGCAGCGAATCGATATTTTGCGCAATATGATCGAGCAGGGTTAATTTGCCTTTGGTTTCATCAAATTTGATATTCCAGCCGATGACAGATTGCTCTCCTTTGTAGTTTTTTTCTACTTGATAGGAAATATAAAACAACAAGAAAAACATCGTAAACAGAAAAAACTGGAGCGGGTGGGGGTAGCGTTTTTGTTTGCCTTTGAAATATTCGATGGTGACTTTGCCGGGGATCAGCAGTTGCCAAACCATGCGTAAAAATTTGCTTTCGAGGTGGAAAGTCGTATTCCAAAAGCGGATGAGCAGGTCGCGCATGCGCACTTTCCCATCTGTGTCCCGTTGTCCACAATGGGCACAAAACTTCGCCTGGTAGGGGAGTGGGTAAAAACAGTTTTTGCAGTAGTGGTTGTTACTGTATTTCATGCGGGTAAAATTCTACTATTTTGTTGATTTTTTTCTAATTTTTGAATTAGATAATACAAGCTACGAAAAGATTGATTGAAGTATATTTGCCGGATTCGTTCCATTCCAATCTGATCAATAATTTATGCGCAGTCAAACTACCCCTTATATTTTAATGATTCGGCCCTCCAATTTTGGATTCAATGTTGAAACAGCGGCCAACAATGCATTTCAGGTACAGGACGATCAAATGTCGCCCGAAGCGATGCGCCAACAAGCCATTTCCGAATTTGATGAAATGGTAAAACGGCTTCGTGCAGCGGGTGTGCAGGTGATGGTCGCCAAAGATTCGCTGCGCCCGGTAAAGCCGGATGCGATTTTTCCTAACAATTGGGTAAGTTTTCACCAGGAGGGATTTGTGGTCACGTATCCCATGTTTGCCCCTACCCGCCGTAAGGAACGCCGTCGTCAGGTGATTGATTTGGTATTAAAAGCAGGATTTCAATCTAACCATCGGGTAAACCTGGAGTTTAATGAAAAACGCAACCGTTTTTTGGAAGGCACGGGCAGCATCATATTTGATCATCAGTATCAATTGGCTTATGCGTGCCTGAGTCAGCGCACAGATGCGAGTTTGTTGGATGATCTTTGTGCCGAAATTGGATACACCTCCGTGGTGTTTCACGCTGTAGATGCAGCGGGACAGGATATTTACCACACCAACGTCATGATGGCCTTAGGGGAAACTTTTGTGGTTATTTGTATGGGTTCGGTGCGCGATGCACAGGAACGGGCCATGCTGGAGCAAAAATTCAAGGAAACAGGCAAAACGATCGTAGATATTTCCTTGGATCAAATGAATCATTTTGCTGGCAATATGTTGCAGGTGCGAAATACCGAAGGCCAAACTTTTTTGGTGATGTCGGAGCAGGCGTTTAAAATTTTAAGTAACGAACAAGTTGCTGTGCTTGAAAAGCATACCCAATTGTTGCATAGTCCATTATATACGATTGAAAAATACGGTGGCGGCAGTGCGCGGTGTATGATGGCGGAGGTTTTTTTGCCCCAAGTGTCGGTTTAAAATAAAAGTGTTGGTTGGGATGTAACCTGTAGAACAATCATGCTGTCATAGGTGGCAACAATACAGAACGAAATCAACTTGTTTCACCGTAAAAATTAAACAAATGGATGCTACCATGATTGCCGTGCCTATAACCATTAGTCTTGGCGCTTTTTTGATGGTTTGGGCTTTGCGTTACCTCCAAAATAAAGAGAATATGGCCTTGATTGAGCGCGGATTGAATCCCGCTGATCAAAAACGCAACAAGGAAAATGACCCAACCACGACTTTGAAAAATGCCCTTATGTTTATGGGGGCGGGTTTGGGTTTGTTGTTGGCGATTATTATTACCAACACGTTACATTTGGAAGGAGATGCGAATACCGGCATTTATTTTTCGCTGATCGCGATCTTTGGCGGTATGGGTATGCTGGGCGCTTATTTGTACGAGCGGAAGAATCCGCCGGTGGAGTAGTTGGACGTCGGAAGGGGGGGGAGGTCGGAACTACCGCACCCGATAATACCCACCCTCCTCAAACCGCACCCAATACTCTGAAGGGAACAAGGTGCTTTTGAAATAATAGTCAGTTGAGATGATTTGCGCGCCGCTGGCCTGGGCGGCTTTAAACCGGCTGTAATCGTTGTTGCGGGCCTCGCGGGTGTCTGCGTCTGCGCGGGTGCGTACGAGGTAGCCTTTTTGAACGTATTCTCTGATTTTTGCGCCGTCTTCCACCGGATCGTTGAGGATCAAAAAGGCTGCTTCGGGCGTGCCAACAGGTGCATTGGCGAAGCACACACGACCGCTTAGCCCGGGATGATTTTGGATGTAATAACCCGTTTTTTCATCGTTTTCATCCAAAATAAACATGAATTTGCCTTTTACTTTGCTGCGCTTGGGCCATCCTTTTTGTAAAACGGCCGCTTCCAGACTCGCATTTTTCCCCCGAATTTGATCCGGTGTCAACAGTTTTTCAGCGCTGAGTCCATCTCTTATCGCTTGATCCAATTGATCCAATACGGCAGCGGTGAATTTTTCGGGCGCTGCAAATCCTGGTCTTGCAATGGTGTCATCTTTTGCATTCAGGGTGATGCATACAAGATCGTGGTCGGGATGCGCGTCCGACCATTGTTTGAGTTCTTGCAGGCCGTTTTTTAAGGTCAGGCAGTTGCTGCGGAAGTCGATGTCCTGGATGTGGAGTACTTTGAAGCCGGGCGCTTGCATCAGGCCTTGTGGGTCGTAGGGACGGGCGGGGGATTTTCCAACCCACATTAAGCCATTGGGACGAGCATATTTACCGCCTTTGGCGTCGGCATACACATCAATTTCGAGTGCACGCAGTCCGAGTGATAATTGGGCGGACAGGGGAACATGGTGGTATTCCAGCCCCAAAAATGCCTTGGAAGTATCCACTTTTTCGATCATTTTGATCAAATTGGGATCAATGTATTCTTTATAACTGTTGTGGGAGCCGATCCATTGGTATTGGTTGATGGGGAGGTCGGGGTTGGATAATTGGAAGGCCATGATAAGTAGTAGGGGGAGCGGGAGGAGTAACTTTAAAGTAGTCAAGGATTGCAGATTTAGGAATAGAATAAGAGCGATGATTGGCCTTGCAAAAGTATTGGTTTTGGGTGAGGTTGCGGTCTTAAAGGGGCTTGTATATTCCATGAATTGCGCTTACTTTTGTAAAAATTTATTTACCTACATGCGCATTTCAACTAAAATTAGTCCTTATTGGATGTTACTTAAGGATTTGAGTAATGAGGAAAAACTTTCCTTGATTGCCTTATTGGCTAAATCTCTGCAGAAAAAAAAGCCAATGGAAAAGGTCAAAAACGAATTTTCCTCTAATGTTGAGGAAGATTGGGTACAATATTTTTCTGGTAGTTGGAATGACTTTCCAGAAACAGCGGAGGAGTTAATTGATACGATTGAAGGCGCTCGAACACAAGGAAGAATAATCGAATTTCTATGAAATACTTATTAGATACCAATATTGTAATATTTTGGCTAAAGAATCGATACAATATCCCTGAAAAAATAAAGGAGGTTGGCATTAAAAACTGTTATATTTCTGTGATAACCGTTGCTGAACTTCGATTTGGAGTTGAATGTTCTGACCCTATGTATTTGGACGAAAAAAGGAAACGATTATTAGATTTACTTCTTCACCTTCAAATAATTCCAATTTCAGCAGCGGTTGATATTTATGCACTTGAAAAGGCTAGATTGAGGCGAGAAGGGGAGTTAATTTCGGATTTTGATTTATTAATCGGTGCCACTGCCATTCAGCAGGATATGATTATGGTTACGAATAACACAAAACATCTATCCAAAATGGCTGGAATTAATATAACAGACTGGACCGTCAGGTGATCAATATTTTAGGAATTCAACTTTCGTTGCCCCCTACGCAAAAACCAACTTCCGAAGTTCCCCCACCACATCCGTGTAAGCAGCATCCTGGCTCGGGAAATCGGCCACGGCGCGGTTTCCGGTAGGCAAACTGCGGAGTTTTTCAAATCCCGTTCCTTCAATATCCACGGTGCCGATGCGGATCGGGATGATGCGGCGATTGGCTTCGAGGGCAGCGTAGGCCATGCCAAACCAATCGGGTGAATTGAGCAAATTAACGGTAATGAGCACGATCAGGTAATCGGCATCTTGCAGTTCTTTTTCAGCATTGGCAATTGGATCTAGGCCAATGGCAACTTCCTGCACATTATACACCCGAATCTTTTTGGTGATTTTCAGCACATTGAGGTGCTTATTGAGCATTTTACATTGCGCATCGTCGGCGAGGTCGTACAACACCACGAATTTGGGCACTTTGGATACAGGCGGTGGGGTTGTGGCGGATTTGGTTTCGGTTACATGTTGGTTAACCGGCGTTTGCGGCGTTTCAGAAGCAGGCTGAAAACTTTCGGTTTTACCTGAGTTGCCGCTCGTAGCGGACGTTTTACCTGTTTGCAGAAAACTGAAAATTTCACGGAATAAAATACCGCGGTTGGCTTCCCGGACATCTCCTTGCGCATTGACCACAAACCCGCCATCAGCCTTGGTTTTGCCCGCATGGTGAATGGCTACTACTTTCCAGTCTTTGTTGAACACCGGAGATCCGCTGCTGCCCGGTTCGGTATCCGTTGTATAATATAGGTGTTGCTTCAATTGGCCCAGCACTTCATTGGCGTTGAGGGCAATTTGTTTGTCTTCGCCTTTCGGATGCTGAATAATGGTCACGGCTTCCCCAACGCCCGGAATCGCTTCTGGATCGAACTCTACATATCCCCACTGACTGAGCGGCTGATCGGCCCGGTCGCGTACTTTGATTTTGGCAAAATCCAGTTGTTCTTTTGGACTGAATGCAAAATCGAGGGCATCCAGGTCGTAGCTGATACGGTTTTTGGTATTTCCACTGCTATCAACTTCATAATTGAACTCAATGCGGGCGGTTGCGGCGATTTCTTTGGTGGCGATTACGTGGTTGTTGGTAAAAACATAGCCTTCTTTGGTCAGAAAACCGGTGCCCAGTTCACCGTTGGCACAAACCACCCTGCATACCGCTTTACTGGCTTTGAGCGCTTTCTCCAGCCAGTTGATGCGCAAAATGCTGCTTTTGCCACCAATAATTTTCTCTAAATGGTCGTCACTTGGAACATCCAGGGCGAAGGTAGACAGGCCTTTAATACGCTGGTTGAGTTCTATACGCTTGGGAATATCTTTCAATATTTCCGACAGCGCATTGCTGGCGCGGGCAGCGTCTATTTTAAAATCCCGGGCTTCTACCAGGCCATCGTTGAACATTTTTTTTGCCCGGCGGTAATTGCCTGCCTGCTGGATAATATCGGAGCGGATACCAATTTGAGATTGTTCTTCAAATTCGAGCAATACTTCGATGGCTCTGTCAATTTCACCATCGAGCAATAATTCTTCTACTGTTTTTAAAAAGACCGACTGGGCGTTTTGCATACTAAATTAGGATTTTAGAATGGGGAATTGTTGGATTTATACTCCTTCGCAAAGGTTTTGTGCAAAATTATTTCGACTACTAAGATCTCAAAGCACAAAACCAGTGCTACGGCGTATAAAGTTTTTTATGCCAGCTATCCTGAAATGGAACCCACCATTTGGTATTCAGTTCCTCCAGGTTTTTTACTAAGTTATTCAGTACCAACGTATTGGGTTGAATAGTTCCATTTTGCACTAATTGTGCAAATGCGTCTCTGGTCGCAGATTGAATATTCCCGTCTGAATCCTGGTAAAAGAACAGCATGCGCTCGAAAAAATCGGTTTGAAACTGTGCGCCCAAGCTTTCCAAAAAATGCACCGATTTGTCGATCGAACAACCACTGGCACCGGCCTGGGTTTCATCTACGATCAAAATCGCGATTTGATGGTTAAAAACTTCGGCATGTGCTTTCAACGCCTGGTTATGTGCTGTCCATTGTTGGGCAAAGGCTTGCAAGTGACTTTGGGCAAGCGTCGCCTCGGCTTCTGTCAGCGCGCGCGCACTTACGTATACCCATACGCGCGAGGCGGGTGAAAAACCCGATAATTGGGCAGAAACGGGCAGATTTTGTGTAATTGTCATGCGTTGGGCTTATTTCAGGTTACTTAAAATCATTTCTGATAAATCGTACACCGGAATGAGTTCATTTTTTTCTTTGGCTTTCAAGCCGTCTTGTAACATCGTGATGCAGAAGGGGCAGTTGGCAACAATCACCCCGGGCTCCACACTCAGGGCTTCTTCCACACGCTCCAGGTTTATACGTTTGTCTCCCGGTTCGTCTTCTTTCCACATTTGAGCACCACCGGCACCACAGCATAGGCCATTTTTGCGGGAGCGTTTCATTTCCACCAAATCCACATCGAGGGCTTCCAAAAGTGCGCGCGGGGCTTCATATACATCGTTCGCGCGGCCCAGGTAGCAGGAGTCATGGTATGTAATACGTTGACCCTTAAATGTGCCAGATTCCTTCATCTTGAGTTTTCCTTCCTCGATCAGGCTATTGATCAATTGGGTGTGGTGTACCAGTTCGTAATGCCCTCCCAGCGCAGGATACTCGTTTTTCAGGGTATTAAAACAGTGTGGACAAGCCGTTACGATTTTTTTAACCCCATATAAATTAAGGGTTTCGATATTCATCGCAGCCGTCATTTGAAACAGGAATTCATTGCCGGCTCGACGCGCAGGATCGCCGGTGCAACGTTCTTCATTGCCCAGAATGGCAAATTCCACCCCGGCATGTTCGAGAATTTCACATAAGGCACGGGTAATTTTTTGAGCACGGGCATCAAAACTGCCAGCGCATCCCACCCAAAAAACAATTTCGGGGCTTTTGCCTTCTGCCTGGTATTCAGCAATCGTTTTAACGTTCATGGTATTGTTTTTACAGTAACAATTCTATTGCACGCCGGGCGCATTGAGTTGAAACAACTGAAGTTGGTCGTTATTGTTTGCCACAAGGGCATATTGTTTTCCGCCACTACCTTTTAAAATAGCCACATGCCGCGCTTCTTTATTTGCCCAAAAGCCTGAATTTCGGGCCATCCACGGGGTAAAATTACCTTTACCATCGTTTGAAAGGTAAGCACCATTTCCTGCATCAATTGGGCCTGTTTCTACTTGTTGACCGTAGTCATTGCCAACCAGTAATAAATCAGGTGTTGCCTGCCCCGCTTTATTTATCAATTGAATACCAAAAACGGGTGCCATTTGCGCCACATTTGAAAATGGTTGAAATTTGAACTTGCCGCTTTCATTGATGAAAATGCCAGAGGCCAATTGGGTTACTTTGAATGTCAAGGCATTACTAATATCTTTTTCCTGAAATAAGTCATTTATACTAGCATTGGCATAGCTGCTATAATGAACGTATTTTTTCTTCAACATCGGCAATTGCTTCAGCATCAGGTCATGCATGGCAATAGGCACATCTTTTCCATTTTGCGTTTGCGTCATAATAGGATCCATACTGCCATTGTTGTCAAAGTCTTTGGCAAAAAGATGCAATGGAGCCGTTTCTGACGCCGTGTACCGTGAATTGAGCCCTAAATTGCCCGCAACTAAGTCCTGATCGCCATCGCCATCCACATCGGCAGCTACGATAGTATGCCAAAATCCATCTGTATTTTGTAGGCCGAACCGTTCGGTCGCCAATTCTAGTTTACCATTATTAAGCACCAAAACCTGAATGGGCATCCACTCGCCCGTTACGATAAGTTCGGGCTTTTGATCGCCATCCAAGTCGGCCCAGGTCATACCCCGTACCATACCAATTTTGCGCAATTGAGGTGCAATTTGGTCAGTAACATCTGTGAAAACCCCACGATCATTGCGCAAAACATAGCTACTCGGGGTGGTAGGGTAAGCCAATGGGGTGCAATAGCCGCCTAAAATCAAGTCCAGGTCACCATCGCCATCGATATCTTGCGCGCTGATGCTGCTGGTACTGCCAGACATCACCGGAAAGGCATTGGTTGTAGCGGAATTAAAATTCCCTTTTCCGTCATTGCGGTACAAACGCGGTTGGTATTTTGGATCATTGGGATTAAACGTGTTGCCGCCACTTGCAACACACAAGTCCAAATCTTTATCGCCATCGGCATCGAAAAATAAAGCGCCCGCGTCTTCATAACCCTGGTCTGCAGTAAAATTGGCATTGGGGCTGGATTGAAAAGTACCGCCTGCTTTTTGAATAAAAATTGCGCCAACTGAACCCGGAGCGTGTCCGATGTAAAAATCATCCAAACCATCCCCATTTACATCGCCCGCGGCAAGTGCCGGTCCAGGCGTTGAAAGCCGCCAAGGCAACAATCGTTCGCGGTTAAAGTCTTGCACATCATCTTCCCGATGGGTAAACGCCGGCGCTGGTACGGTTTTGAATGGAGGCGCCAAGCTTGGTAGCGGGCTCAATTTGCCGTCTTTGGCATCGGTATAATTTACGGTATATCGTTTATTTGCCGCTACATTTTCCAAAACGGCTAGTTTATTGCCCGGAAACTCAATTTCAATGCGTGTAATTTGTTGGGCTTGACCTAATCCAAAGTGAAAAATAGGTTCAACCGAAGAAAGAAAACCACGGGTTGGGCTAAGTTCTTGTTCATACACTTGATCACCTTGAATGATGCGTGCTTTAGCGCCCGTTGCAAAAGGGTTTAAAGGGCCGCCAATGGGTTTAATTTGTATCCAAGTGCCACCTTTGCCACTTTCAACAGACTTGTTTTTATACACCAGAGCAGGAGATTCAAGGTTGTTAACTACCAGATCCATATCACCATCATTATCCAGGTCGGCATATACCGCGCCATTGGAATAAGTTCGTTCCACAAACCCCCAATCAGTGCTCACATTTTTAAAAGAAAGGTCGCCTTTGTTTTTAAAACAGTAGTTTTGAAGCGGGTTAGAAGGGATTAATTTTAAGTAGTCTTCTACTTTTGGGAACCGTTTTTCGGTGACGCCACCTGTTCTTTGTATGGAATCTGCGGTGAAATTTAGGTATTCAAGACTGCTTACATCCCGGCGATAGCCATTGGTAACGTATAAATCTCGGTAGCCATCGTTGTCAAAGTCTTGCACCAAGGGCGCCCAACTCCAGTCTGTCTGAAATACGCCTGCCAAACAGCCAATATCGCTGTAGCTGCCTTTTCCATTATTGATCTGAAGTACATTACGCATTTGTTGTTTTCCATATCCATATTTGACGAGGGTGGTATAACGATCCTGCAGCATGGTGCTCATGAGTACTTTTTGGCGACCATAATCCTCTGCAAGCATGTCCATGGCGATTATGTCCTGTAATCCGTCATTGTTGATATCGGCAACATCTACCCCCATGGTATGGTTGCTGGAATGGCGGAAATAGGAACTATATTGATCGGTAAAGTTGCCAGGTTGTGCCGGATTGTTGATGTACACCAAATCTGGTTCAATGTAATCATTGCCTACAATAATATCCATAAAGCCATCCCCATTCAAATCCGTTGCTGTGACGCTTAGGCCAAAGGCGCGGTCTTGGATTCCGGCTTGTTTGCTGATATCGGAAAAGGTTCCGTCACCATTGTTTCGGAATAAATGATCTGATTCAATGGGATCTTTCGGCAATACTTCGCGTTCGATTACACCATTTCCCCTGTCAATCAGTCGGGTAGAGTTAACTGATTTAAAATCAACCGGATAATTGACCACATAACAATCCAGGTCGCCATCATTGTCAGCATCAAAAAAGCAAGCATGGTTCGATGCCGCCTTGTCGGCAAGTCCTGTTGACAATGCTTTTTCAGAAAAAGTGCCATTTTTATTATTGACAAACAGCAAGTTTCTTCGAGCATCATTATTGAGTAGTCCGGTGCGGCAAACATAAATATCTTGCCATCCATCGGCATTGATATCAACGATGGTCACCCCTGTTTTTTCTCCATCTTTTGCTTCTACGCCTGCTTTTGCACTGACATCGGTAAAGGTAAAGTTGCCATTGTTTTGATAAAGTTTGCAAGTGCCTTGCGTGCTAACAAAATACAAATCCTGGAAACCGTCGTTGTTGAAATCAAGCACGCCTACACCGCCTCCATTATATAGGTATGAGTTGGAAAGAATCCAGTTTTGATGATCTTCTTTGATGTTATTTTCAAAGTCAATTCCGGTTTGGGTGGCTTGTTCAAACAAGGCATCTGCCGGTGGGTTTGCGACCTTTGAACCAGGTGCAAAACCGGAAGGTTGACTGCATTGTACAGCAACGAAAAGAAAGAGTGCTAACAGGCTGTATTTCATGACAAAAGCAGTATTCGTTTGTTTTACTTAGTGTTTCCAGGAATCGCGCTCGGCAGACATTGCCCACGCGGCCCCATTATTTTCAATAGCATTAAACATAGGGAGCCATTCGTTCGGTCCAGCCGATTGTGTCAGAATTTCATGGCGACGCAATTGCAGGATGATATCGAGCGGGTTGATCAGTACGGGACAAGCTTCTACGCAGGCATTGCAGGTTGTGCAGGCGTGCAATTCTTCGGGTGTGATGTAATCGAACAGGCTTTTGCCGTCGTTGTAACTTTCGAGGGTTTGTGTGCCGCTGTCTAGGTTCTTTCCGATTTCATCTGCACGGTCGCGCACATCCATCATGATTTTGCGGGGGGAAAGTTTTTTGCCGGTCAGGTTGGCGGGGCAGGCGGCGGTACAGCGGCCACATTCCGTGCAGGAATAGGCTTGTAAAACTTGTTGCCAGGGGAGTGAAAAAACGTCATTTGCTCCGAATTCAGGTAAATCACCGGAGGCATTTGCATCAGGCGTATCAAGGCCCATCATAATGCGCACTTCTTTTTGTACTTCGGGCATATTGGCCATTTCTCCCTTTTCGGTGAGGCGGGCATACCAGGTACTTGGAAATGCTAAAATGATGTGTAAATGTTTGGAATAGGGCAAATAAACCAGGAATCCGAACACGGTCAGGATATGCAACCACCATCCGAATCGTTCGATGCCAATTACCACCGGCGTGTCCAAGGCACCAAACAAGCTTGGTCCAAGCCAGGAACTTACTGCAAAAGCGCCCGTTGGGTGGTAATGTTCCAGGCCGCGTAGTTGAAGTGCTTTGTCGCCACCATTCATGCAAAAAATGCCGATGATTAGTACGATTTCAGCCAATAGGATGTAGTTTGCATCGCGAAATGGAAAGCCTTTGAGTTCGGGTTTTTGGAAGCGGGCTACTTTCCATACATTTCGACGCGACAAAAAAATCAGGGTGGCTACAAAAGCGAGCACCGACAAGATTTCGATGGTGCTAATTACAAAGGTATAAAACCCGCCCAAAAAAGGCGCAAAGAACCGATGTGTGCCAAAGATGCCGTCCACAAAGATTTCAATCAATTCAACCTGGGTGATTACGAATGCGACGTACAGGAAGAGGTGTAAAAAGGCAGGGAACCAGTTTTTGAACATCTTTTGCTGTCCAAGGGCTACTAAAAAAGTATTTTTCCAGCGCAAGGAAGGGTTGCCAGTTGCCTTTTCTGGCTTACCTAACATAATATTGCGTCTGATTCGGTAGAATCCTTTAAAAGCAAACCAGGCAGCAGTTGCAGAAATCAGGATAAAAAGGATAGATTGTAGCATAAAACTGGCAACGATTCGTGGGCCATGCCCGTCTGAATAAAAAAAAAGATTTATTGGGCGAAAAGTACAGCGATAAGCACGGACTTTTGCAGAAAAATAACGATCAAGTTTTACGGCATCTTAAAAAATAATTGCTTTCACCATGCGCATCCTCGACGATCGGCAAATCCGGCAAAAAATCAAACGCATCGCTATTGAAATAATTGAACGGCATTACGATGAGCCGGAATTGATTTTAGCAGGTTTGAACAAAAATGGCCAGGGTTTTGCCCGGCTTTTAGAAAACGAACTGACACCTATTGCCCCGGCCTCCATGAAAATAACCATGACGGGCATTCACCTAAACCCAAGTAATCCGGTGGCATACGATCCTTACATCGATTTGCCCTTTGAAACGCTGGAAAACAAGCCCATTTTAATCATAGACGATGTTGCCAACACGGGGCGTACTATTTTTTACGCAGTACAACCCTTGCTCAAGGTAGTGCCCAAGTGCGTGGAAGTGGTGGTTTTGGTTGATCGCAAGCACAAACTATTCCCTGTTAATGCCGATTATGTTGGATTGGCATTAGCGACGACCTTGTTAGACAACATAGAAGTGCGCATTTTGGATGTACCCGAAATGGCCGTTTACCTGGTTTAGGGCGTCGTTAGCTCTTTTTCTCGCGCACGTACACTTCCTGATCTTTATATTTGGAAGGGCATTTAAGGAGCATATCAGACGCCTGGAAGACATCTCCTTCCATTTGGCCGGTCAGTACAATTTGTTCTGAGCGTTCAAAATCTTGTGGTTTGGCTGCTTTTAATACCACTTGACGGACTTCACCTGCATCATCTTTCAAGTAAAAAGCCAGTAAATTGGCATTTTTTTCAGGATTGTATTCGACAGGCCGGTCTTTAACCAGTTGGCCAACCAGTTTTACCGGTGCATTGTTTTTGGCCGCTTGGGTAAAATTGGCATAAGTTGTGACATCCTTACTGGCAGTAATCAGAATTCCAATAGCAACCGCAACAATCAGGATGGCAATAAGGTGAGACTTTTTCATGTTATTGTTTTTTATAATCTTGCACAAATTTACGGATAAAACAGTTTTTTTCGTTACTTTTGCAAGAATACGCATCTTAAGTTTCAAAATAATCACTTGTCAGCGCTTCTTAACGATGATGGTACATCGCAAAGTATATTTTATTTGTCTGTTTTGGGCAAGTGTCTTAGGGTTACAGGCCCAAAGTCGCGCTTTACAGGACACCCTCAACAATCGGGTGATGTTGTTGGGTGCCTTATTGCAATCTGGCAATAGCGAGCAAGCCCAGATAGAGGCCGAGTGGTATCGGGATTTTTTAAGCCGACACCGGTTGCCGATTCAACCTGAGGCGCTTACGCTCATTTCGAGTATTTACAAAGCAAATAAGGATGAACGTAGCGCAACCTTGATGTTATCGGAAGCAGAGTTAAGTGCGCGCCGTGATCCGAATCCGGTGACAAAAGCGGCATTATTAAGTATTTTAGTCAAAGAATGTGCGCGTTGGGACCTGCCAGAATTGGCACTTACCACCCAGCAAATGTTGAGTGTAGCCCAAGATTCTATTCGTACACGGGCTCAACGAAAAGAAAAAGTCCAGGTAAAACTGCAGTTAGATTCTCTGGTGGAACTTCGGAAAAAGGAGTTGGCCATCCAGGAGCAATATTTTCAAGTAGATCGCAATAAAGCATACGTTCTTGGCGGGGTGTTAGGGATTGTATTTTTTGCATTAGTACTCGTTAACTTGCGCAATGTTCGTCTTTGGCGCAAGCGGTTGCAAAAGAAAGAAATGGAAATGGCTTTGTTACAGGCGCAACCCGATGTGCTTCCGGTAAATTTGTCTACACAACCTGCCGCCATAGAGGAAGTGCCTGAATTAGTAGCAGACGTTACGCCAATTTTATCACCCGCAAGTCCGGCAAATGCCTGGTTTGGTGGCGAGCATCCTGAACAAATTGCTTTGATTATAGAACCCAATCGGCAGATTGTGTTGTATTTGAAGTCGTTACTGGCCGATCGGTTTCAAATTGAAACTGCGCGAACGCCTTATGAGGGTTTACAAATGGCCAATTCAATCTTGCCAGACTTAATTGTATGTGATGCAATTTTAAATGGAAAAACAGGCATAGATGTAGCGCGCCAGTTGAAATTATCAGAAAAAACCAGCCATATTCCGATCGTTTTATTGAGTGATCATCACGGAAATGAAGGCAAATTGGATGCTTTGCGCGCAGGTGCGGACGTTTGGTTTACACGTCCGATTCTGGATGATCATTTTGACGCTTCAATTCAGCGTTTGATAGACGATCGGAAGATCAAACACACCCTGTTTCAGCGTTTTTTACACCTGTATTTTTCAGAAAACAGGATATCCATAGAGGATCCTTTTCTTGCGCAAACCGTTCAATGGATCGAGCAAAATTTATCGGATCCCAATTTTACTGCGGAGGAGATTGCCCGAAAAATGCAGTTGACCAAGCAGCATTATTTTAAAAAGCTACTGGTTTTAACGGGCAAAGAACCGGTACAGTTAATTCGGGAAATGCGTTTAGAAAAGGCAAAATCCTTGCTAGAAAAACGTGCGGGCACACCGCAAGCCATATCCGAATTGGTTGGATTTAGCAGCCCGGGCACGTTTTCCTTAGCCTTCAAGGAGTATTTTGGTGAAAATACTTTATTGTTGAATGTTGAATACAGGCGTTAAGGCCTCTACCGCAGTTTTGCCAATACGGATTTCATTCGGCTTATGGCTTCGCGCAATTGCTCTTCTGAAGCAGCGTAGCTCAACCGGAAACTGTTAGGGTCGCCAAAAGCAGCGCCGGATACAAGTCCGACATAGGCATTGGACATGATATAGTCACAGAAATCGTCGGCATTTTGAATGGTGGTAATACCATCCGTTTTACCAAAAAAAGCACTTACATCCGGGAAAACATAAAATGCTCCATCGGGGTGGTTGGTTTTGATGCCTGGAATTTCCTGTAACAAAGAAAGGACAATATCACGGCGTTCGCGAAAGGCTTCGCGCATAGTATAAGTAGGTTCCATATCACTCATCAGCGCTACGGCTCCAGCCTTTTGGCCAAAGGAAGAAGCCCCACTGGTTACCTGGCCTTGTATTTTAGAGCAAGCATCGGCAATAAACTTTGGTGCACCCATGTACCCCAAACGCCAGCCCGTCATTGCAAAGCCTTTTGCATACCCATTGATGGTGATGGTACGGTCTTTTACCGATTCAATACTGCCAATACTCACGTGTTCGTGTGTGAAATTGATGTATTCATAAATTTCGTCACTGATAACGTACACGTGGGGGTGTTGGGCAAGTACTGCTGCATATGCCTCCAATTCTTGGCGTGTGAATACGGTTCCAGTTGGATTACAAGGCGAGGAGAAAATCAGGAATTTGGTGCGTGGTGTGATGGCTGCTGCCAGTTGTTCGGGGCTGGGCTTAAAATCTTGATCGACGCCTGCGAACACTTCTACAGGGATGCCGCCAGCCATTTTTACAATTTCAAGATAAGAAACCCAATAGGGGGCAAACAAAATAGCTTCATCGCCCGGGTTGAGCAATGCCTGGCAAAGGTTGTAAACGGTTTGTTTGGCACCATTGCTGACGACAATTTGATCGGGGAGGTATTCTAGTTGGTTATCCCGTTTAAATTTTTCGCTGATGGCCTTAATCAGTTCGGGCAAGCCAGGAACGGGTGTGTATTTGGTGTATCCATCTTGAAGGGCTTGGTAGGCGGCTTCCTTAATATGATCGGGCGTATCGAAATCGGGTTCGCCCAGGCTAAGGCTAATGACATCGTGTCCCAATGCGCGAAGTTCGCGCGCCATACGTGCCATTTTAAGGGTTTCGGACTCTGAAAGGCTTTGAACGCGTTCAGAGAGGATACTGGTAATCGTTGCAGACATGGAATATGATTTTGATATTAAAGAAAGCATCGCAAAGGTAGCGAGAAAATCTGTTTGCCTCATATCGCATTTGGTCGAACTTGTTACCGAGGAAGGGGCATATATATTGTTTGTCTGTCGGATAAACCCGAAAAGTCATTGAATGATTGCGTTGAAGACCCTACATTTGAGCTGATATTGGATCTTAAACAATCAATCAAAATCACAACTATGGCACGACTAACCACTTTTTCACGCTTACTAATAACGATTGCGATCGTTGTGGGCGTTTTTTTTGCAGTAAGAACTTTTTTTCCAAACTTAGGAAAATCCGGTGCAAGTTCTGAAACGACAACAACAACAACCGAGCAACCAACAGGTTCCGAAGCTGCATCAAATAATAGCGGTGGCAGTGGAGCAACGACTTGGGGTAAATCTAGCAGTTTTACTCCTGCGGCATTTAATTACACCGCTACACCGCCTTCTAACGGCAAGTTAAAGGGCGTTGTTGAATTGGGCGCAACTGGCTTTAACTCTTTCATTATCAGAGTAGATGCGCAAAAAAACTGGAAATTGGAGAAAGCAGAATATGGTGCTTCTTTGGTGTACGAAAAATTGGCGACTGATGATGATGTTAAAAGTGGGCTAAAGCGCTATATCGCTGATATGTTGGGTTACGGTGTTGGTCCGAAGGAAATTCACTTTGTGATTAGTTCAGGTGCTAAAAAAGTTGAAATTACTCAAAAAATCAGCGATCAGTTGAAGGGTATGGGATACTTCGTGAATGAGGTAACACCGCAGCAAGAGGCCCAGTTGGCTTTGCGGGCTGCGCTTCCGAATGCTTATCGGAGCAAGGCGTTTGTGGTGGATATTGGCTCAGGCAATACTAAAATTTCCTGGGTGCCAGGTGGGGCATTGGAAGCACCGGGTGCAAAATATTTTCAAAACAACTTGAGCGATAATGCGGTGTATCAGGAAGTAAGCGGCAAAGCAAAGCAAGTTCCTTCCAATTTGCGGGAAACTTGTTTTATTATTGGCGGTATTCCTTATGAGTTGGCCAAGCAGGTACGGAATGGGAAAGAACGTTATACCGTATTGAAGGCACCTGCGGATTATAAAGCGGATGGAGAGAAGCAAAAGGCGGGCTTGAACATTTATGCTGCAGTAGCCGATGCCACAGGTTGTAAGCAATTTGTGTTCGATTGGGACGCTAACTTTACCATTGGTTTTTTATTGAACTTATAGACGCTTTTTTGCGTTAATATACCTAAACGAGGTTTGTGTGCGTTCTGAAAGTTTGAAAAAACAACAGAAGTGCTTGCAAGCCTCGTTTTTTTATTATATTTGGCTTTCAGTTTGTTTTTGAGGTAAACAAATTACGCTAGGGCAGCGTTAAGATAGAATTGAACGTTCATTTGATTGTTAACCAATTAAAAATTTGCACGATGGATAAACAAAAAGTGATTCAAAATTTGGGCGAATTAGTTTTATTGGGTGGACTTTCTGTGATGGCAATTGCCGAGGGCAGTTCCCAATGGCTCTATTTTATGCTTATGGCCATTGTCCTATTGTTGTTTTTCACGCAGGATCGGCTGATTGGATTGTTTGTCGCAGGTTGGGTTGGTATTTTTGCTTTTTATCTCACTTTTTCGGGGGGATTTCCTTTACTCAGTGCTGAAGCAAAAGGTGTGGTTTTAAATTCATTAATGGGTCAACAATCCTTGTTAGGGACCGCAACTTTTGTAGTGGCGGTTGTTTTATTTTTGAAATACCGTCGTAAAAATGAACCGGTTCCTAGTTTAGGTCGCAGTTAAAATGGGCCTAAAAGAAAATCCGTTCCGGCTATTTTGGGTCGGAACGGATTTCTTATTTAAAATCGGTGCTATTAATCTTCCCGCGTTCCATCATCCGCCATACGCACCATTTTTGGTGAAAATTCGGCAACAGTTGCGACTAGTTCCGTTTGGGCGGCCATTACTTTTCGGATGTCTTTATAGGCCATAGGGGCTTCGTCCAGCCCGGCTCCAATCAGGGTTACGCCCATGTTTTTCAAAATGGCCTTTAGTTCGGATTTTTGGATGTTTTTGATGGCTTGGGTACGGCTCATTTGGCGTCCGGCACCATGCGAGGCAGAGTTAATTGCATCTGAATTTCCCAACCCACGCACCAAAAATCCTGGTGCCGTCATACTTCCAGGGATAATTCCCATCACCCCTTCAGATGCAGGTGTTGCTCCTTTTCGGTGTACGATGAGTTCTTCACCGTTCAGCATTTCCTTCCAGGCAAAGTTGTGGTGGTTTTCGACTTTAGCAAGAACTGTTCCGCCCGTTGCCAGCGCCAGTTTTTGGTGAATCACTTCATGGCATGCCGAAGCGTAATCACCAGCAAGGTTCATAGCCAACCAATATTCTTGTCCGGCCTCCGTATTTAAATCAAGGTAAGCCAGATTGGATGCAGCGGGTGGTAATTTACAAAGCGACTTTGCTAAATTTGTGTAATATCCTGCGATCATCGCACCCATGCCACGAGAGCCAGAGTGTGTAAGCAGTGCCAGGTATTTACCTTTTTCCACCCCTAATGCTGCGTCACTTTCTGCAAATTCGATGATACCCCATTCTACAAAGTGGTTACCGCTTCCGGAGGACCCCAATTGGTGGTAAGCGCGATCCTTCAATGCATAAATGAAGTTGGTCATGTTGAATTCTGGACGATCTAATACTGCATGTTCAGTACGTTTTTGGGCTTCAAAGCCATTTCCGGCACCAAAACGCGTGTGTTCCATCAGTATTTTCTTGTAAAACCCAGTATGCTCATAAAAATGTGATTCTGGAATATCAAAAACCGTCAAGGCCATTCGGCACCCGATATCGACCCCCACGCCATAAGGAATAATGGCATTTCGGGTGGCCAGCACACCACCGATCGGCAGTCCATAACCTTGGTGCGCATCGGGCATAAGTGCACCGGCAATGCTAATCGGTAAGCGCATAGCCATGTTCATTTGGTCTATTGCACCTTTTTCGATGTTTTCGGCACCAAAAATGGAATAATCCATGGAGTTTTCCAGCAAAGCGATGGTTTCATCCAGTGGGTTGGCGGAAACCTCAATTAATGCGGCAGCTAATTTTTTTAGGATTGGGTCGTTCAAATATTGCTCCGGTGTTTCAAGGAGTAATTGAAACACGGCGGTTAGTTTTTCACGACTGTAGCCTTTGTAAGCTGCGTTCGCAATTTTAAGTGCTATGCCGAGGGGTTTACCTTCGGTAAAGCCCATCTTCAGCAAATCATTTCCTTTAAACATATTGATCTTGTTTTGTTGGGGTAAAGGTGGGTAGTGTACTGCGCAATGGGCTTGCGTAATACATGGAAATAGAAAAAAGTTTTGGTGGAAGAGGAAACGTCTGTACTCAATGCCAAATCAGATGAATCTGACACGCCTTCACATTGCCATTAAATTAAAGTCTTGCTCTGGTTTCCATTACAAATTCAACAGGTAAACTGAACAACATCGCAATTTTTTGATCATCCAATTCAGGATTATTTAGGATGAATTGTTTCAGCAGCTGTTCCATGCCTTCGATCTTGCCTTCAATCTTGCCTTTTTCAATACCCTTTTCGATACCTTTGGCTATGCCTTTTTCCATGCCCTCTTCGAAAAGTTGCACGAGGTAAGGCTTCACAGCCGCGTTTTCAGATTTAGTTAATTCACCTTCCATTGTTTGAAATTTTTGGTGAAAAGTTGCTGAATTTGTACTCATCATATAAAGAGTTGTGGCTTTAAAAAGATTTAAACCAGTACGGGTAGTCCTGATTTGTGCAGCAAAAATAATGATTTTTTCTCCGTTTTTCTTGATATAATCGTCATTTTTGTGGTTTTTTAAGGCTAAAAAGACGTTACGCAACAACAAAAATTGGAGTTGTTCTAAATGCTCATCAGAAATCCGGGCAATATCCAACAAGATGTAATCAAAACTGGGTACGTATGGAAGTAAAGACGGTGGCGCTCCTTCAAACAAATTTTCCCGCGTTTCTTTTACAATTGGTGCTTGACCGTGATAAATTAAAACAGGTATCGTCAGCGAAAGGTTCCTGTCCTGATTTAAATCTTCACTCCAAATTTGAGAAATATAACGGTTCAATTGTGCCAGAACAGGTTGATCTGGCTTCGTACTTTTGTGCTCAAAAATAAACGATATTCGAAAGGGTTTTATTTTTGAAGCCAAATATCCGGCATTCCGTTGCAATTCGCCACAATCCAAACTTTTTTTCCTTGGAATTGCATATGACCTATTTTTCGCGCTTCTTGCGATGCCCAGAAGCCCGAAATCCGGTTTGGCATCACAACCAAACCAGCAGCACTTCCCAGCATCAAAGCGCCATTGAAAGCATCCAACCGACCGGTTTCAACTTCGTTACCGTATTGATTTCCAACCGATAAAAGGTCCATCCAGCCATCTTTATTCCAATCATCCATAGCCATTGCCTTAATCGGTGCCACCTGTGCTTCTTGTGCAAATGCGTGAAACACAAATTTTCCATTTTGTTGCTCAAGCCAACCCGAGGCTAGGTTTTGTACGTCTAATTGCATCCCAGATTTTCGTTCTTTTTCAGGTAATATGGAGGTTACTTCTGCTTTTGCATATAAACCATAACGATTGTATTTTTTATTGATCAAGGATGGCATCTGCTGGGCCATGTCGTTGCGTTGTGCCACCGGAAAATATTGGTCGCCAGAGGCCATCGCGATCACTGGATCCATGGTGCCATTATGATCGAAATCATTGGCATATATGCGCAAGGGATGGTTGCTGCTGGCATGAAAACGGGTATTTAGTCCTTCATTACCCAATGCCAAATCGGGCTTTCCATCTTTATTAAGATCGGCAATGATCACACAATTCCACCATCCTGTGCTGTTTTGGAGGCCCCAAACATCTGTTTTATTGCTAAATTTGCCATTTTCATACTGAAAAATAGATACGGGCATCCATGATCCGCAAACGATCAATTCGGACTTGCCATCCTGATTAAGGTCTGCAAAAGCCAAATCGGTTACCATGCCAATATTGGCCAATTCGGGCGCTACGGCTGCGGTAACATCTGTAAATTTTCCTTTATTGTTTTGTAAAACAACACTTTGTGGGGCTTTGGGATAATACCCTGGCAGCACCGAGCCTCCCACAAAAAGATCCAAATCACCATCCAAATCATAATCAAAAGCCTGAATCGCAGCACTTGAATTGGTTTCGGTGGGCAAGGCATCCTGCGCGCGCGTGAAGTTTCCTTTGCCATCATTGAGGTATAAACGATCCTGGTATACTGCGTTGCCAGCCGCTGCTTCATTACCACCACTTACCACATACAAATCAAGGTCCTGATCGCCATCAGCATCAAACAAAACCGCACCCGTATCTTCAAATTGCGCATCGGTTTCGAGGGCATTTTGCCCTAGTCTTACCATTTTTCCGCCTTTTTGCAACCAAATTGCACCTGCCTGACCAGATGCACCTCCGATGAACAAGTCATCTGTTTTGTCCCCATTTAAATCGCCAATCGCCATACAAGGTCCCTGTGTGGAATAACGATAGGGCAAAAGCCGTTCGCGGTTGAAGTCTTCAAACACATTTTCCTGGTGCTTAAATTGCAAATTCAACGCAAATGGCTCAAACATTGCTTGTTGTGTAGGCTTAGTTTTCGAGCGCTTGCCTGGTTTTGCGTGGGTAATATCCACGAATAACCGCTGATCAATCGGGACGTTCATGATTGTTTCGACTTTCCCTTCCATCCAGGCAATTTCCACTTTATCGATTTGTGTGCTTTCTCCCAGGCCGACTTGTAAAATGGGCTCCACCGATGAATAGTAGCCGCGAACATTCAATATTTCCTGATAAAAAATGGATTTCCCGCCCGCAAATACTTCCACTTTAGCGCCTAGTCCGAACGGATTTTGAGCAGTGCCCTTGCATTTAATCTGCAACCAATGGTTTGTTTTGATTTGTGTCGCCGTATTTTCATACATGGACGGCGCTGCATTCATATTATTGGTGATCAAATCCAGGTCGCCGTCATTGTCTAAATCTGCATATGCGGCACCGTTGGAAAAGCCTTTTTGGGTAAATCCCCAGGACTGCGAAACATCCTGCATAGGAAAGGTCCCGGTATTTTGATACATATAAGGGTGTACCGGATTAGAAGGCATCATGCCTGCAAATTTTTCAAACTTGTCGAAGCGCTGCGGATTAATTCCACCGGTGCGGTTGATTGAATCTGCGGTATAAAGGAAAAAATCGGCGTCATTCATATCCCGCAGAATACCATTGGCAATGAACAGGTCCCGTTTGCCATCATTGTCATAATCGGCTACCAAGGGCGACCAACTCCAATCGGTCGCTTCCATACCTGCCTGGCACCCTACTTCGGAATAGGTGTTATTGCCGTTATTCAATTGTAAGGTATTGCGCATCATTTGGCGACTATAGCCCTTCTCTTCCAACAACTTATAACGATCCAGGATCATGGTGCTCATTAATTTCCGGCGGCGTTGCCAATCTTCTGCGAGCATGTCCAGTACTACCAAGTCTTGCAAACCATCATTGTTTAAATCGGCTACATCGGCACCCATGGAGTGGTTGGAAGTATGCCGAAAATAGGAATCTGCCTGGTCGGTAAAGCCGCCATGTTGGTTGTTGATGTACAAAAAGTCGGGCATAATAAAGTCGTTGCCCACAAACACATCCGGAAAGCCATCGTCGTTAAAATCGCTGGTAAGTACACTTAAACCGAATGCCCGATTCCATATTCCGGCTTTTTGACTTACATCGGTAAATTTACCTTTCCCATCATTTTGATAAAGTCGGTCGCTTTCATATTGATCGCGCGGTGCCTGGCATCGGGCAGTTGGGCATTGCGATGTGGGTTGAAAATCTGTAACCGTGATGCTTCGCCAATCTACCGGATGGTTCATTAAATACAAATCGAGGTCGCCATCGCAGTCGTAATCAAAGAAATTACCTTGCTGTGAGGCCGCAATATCATCGAGGCCATAAGCGGCGGCTTGTTCCGTAAAAGTACCATCGTGGTTGTTGATGAGCAGCAAGTTACGTCGATCGGGTAGGGGTTCAAGCCAGGTACGGCACACATATAAATCCTGCCAGCCATCGGCATTGATATCCACCACCGTGACGCCCGTTTTTAGTCCGCCATGTTTTGAAACACCTGATTTTTCAGAAATATTTTCAAATTTTAAATTGCCTTTGTTGAGGTATAATTGGCAACCTTGTAGCCGGGCGGTAAAAAACAGATCCTGCAATCCGTCATTGTTTATATCCAATACAGCCACACCGCCGCCATTGTAGATATAGGGATCCATGCTGAAGTTGTACCGGTAATCTTCCGTAATGGTTGGTACAAAATTTAGTCCACAATCTGCTGGATTGTGCAGGACAAATTTGGTGGTAGCGGGCCCGTTTGAGACATTGGATGAATCAGAAACAGGTGTATTACAGGCGCTTAAGCAGCACAGCGTAAGTACAAAAAGGAATCGCACGAACATGGACGTTGTTTTTTGGGGTGAAAATAGGATTTTGGCTTCCTATTCCTCAGTCTTGAGCGGACAATTTCGCTTTTCGTGCTTTTTTCTGGTCATTGTTGCTTTCGTACAGACAGTAAAAGTCGTATTTTGTACGATCGCGTTCTACCCAAATATCCTTGCCAATATCACAGAGTATAACTAATTCTTCGTATAGTTTATTCCCTTGATCTACCCGGCGTTCTACAGCAATGTCGCGGTCGTGTATTTTATCCTGCTGAATATTGAGTGCATTTTCGAATTCGGAACAGGCATCTGTTACTCGAGTGATAATATTTTCATTGAGGCCTACATCTGCCAGAAAATCAATTTGTTGTCGGGCTACACGCGCTACCCGGCGGCCGCAAAACAGGAGTTGTGGATCGCTCATATCGCCTAGTTTAGCGGTGCCAAATTTGCGATAGCGACCGGTGCGATCGTGGTATTTCATCGCTACCCGGGTCATCACCGAACGGATGGCCGTTTTTAGTTTCTCTGATGCCTGATTTTTCTTTTCAGTGCAAATCATTTGATCTCCCACCAGTTCATCATCATCAGGTAATTGATGAAATTTTTCACAAAGGGATAAAAATCCTTTAATGCGCTCCAACCCATAACCATATTGGTTAAAAAAATCAACTTCCTGGTGGGCCTTGCGCAAGGCATCCTGACATTGCACGTAAAGTTCGGCGTCAGAAACATTGTATAATCGGTGTCCAGCTTGTTTTTTCATTTATCAGCAATTGGTTATGAAGGCATTACACGCCTTTAATTTGCTGCAAATATAAATTGTTTTAAATAAATATACAATAGATGAAACAAATATTAGGTTATTTTTTACTCCGGCAACTTATCCTGAGATAATGTTGCTTATTTTTTCTCTAATATTTGGACTTTAACATGGCGTATATCAATGATATCCTCCGATTTGGTTTCGGCAAAAATGCTGAGCAGGCCATGCTCATAATCGGTGGGTATTTTGAAATAATACTGTATGGTATTCCAGGTTTTTTGTTTACAAATACCGTTTTCGAGGCGGCAATTGGTTTGTTTATGTGCTTGATCCTTGCGCAAAAGGGTAGTGAGGTAAGCATTAAATGCGCCAAATTCCGATTTTACTTGCAAGGACAGGCGCAGCCAATGTTCTTTTCCGGGTGAAATGCCGGGTATTTGATTCCAGGGGCCTTCCAAGAGCATCTGTTTGGGGTTGGTTTTAGTACTAATTTGGAATACTGTATCTACGTCCAACAGATTTGTTTGCCGAAAAGGAGTTGTGTCTCGAATGATTTCCCGGGTATCTAGCAGCGACATATCTAAAGGATCAGGGTACGGATTGAGGTAAATTGCCGCATAATATGCCCGGTTGTTGTCGTTGTAATGCAGGATGGTTTGGTTGTATTGGTAGATTTGAAACAAGTTGACCATCAACAAATAAGCACCTAAAATGATGGCTGGCCACCTAAGTTTGCTTTTTGTGATACGTTCCACCACCAAGGCAAAAGCCAGGGCCAAAACAGGATAACTTTGCACCAATGCACGGCTCGAATAACTGGCTCCATACCGCCAATCTGCCCAGGCAATGACGATCCAAACGTTCAGTAATAAATAAGTAAGCGCCGCGCGTTTATATACTTTGCCTTGCATTAAAAACATACCCGCCACCATAAAAAATACAACGGGGGTGTACACAAACCAGCCTTTTTCCCAGCCAAATAATACCTGCCAATTTGGGTTGAGAAACATCCATTTGGAGCCAACATCATATACCCATTTGCCCGAAACGATTTTCCAATAGGCCATTTGTGGGAAAATGCCCATAAAGGCGCCGATTATCGTGGCAAAAAAGTGGGTCCGATGGGTATAAAACAACATTTTCCACTTTTCTTGTCGTACAACTTTATTTTGCGTGCTCCACAACAAGGGTATAAACATCATTACCGCTTCAGTAGGGCGTGCAATGGTGGTTACACCAAAAACAAGTCCAATGCCAAGTGCAGTAAGTAATTGTGGTTTTTCATGCCACCGAATGGTAAGCAACAGCATTAAAGCATACATGGTAAACAAATACACGTGGGTCATGCCACTTTCTACGGCTGCATATTGGATGTAATTGGTTGACAATCCAATCATTAACAAAGTAATTGCAGTGATTGTATCACTAAAAAAATGCAACAGCACTTTACGTAGCGCCCAAAATCCAAGCGCTGCATAAAACAAAGCGGCCATACAAATAGCTAATTGATATGGCGCCGAAAAACCATCTTGTGCATAATGGAGCCATCCCGCTACCCAATGCCCCAGGAAAAAAAAAGGCCAATACAACAAGGCAATCCCGATAGGATACTTTATGACACTGTTGCCATTTTTGAGTACCGAAATTTGATACATTGTACCCGTTGGATGGTATTTTTCTTGAATATCCGACACCCATTTCATGCCTGTAATATCATGGTAAATAAACTGTGCAGGTAAATACATATAATACCCGAAAGCATCCCAGGTGAGGGTGTTTGTTACGGTAGGTGTTTCCCACTTGGTATATTGAAATCGGGTAAATGCCAACACAAAAACCACCAAAATTACCACCAGGCTTGAGAATCGATTCATTTTTCGTACGTATATAGCAAGAAATTATTGTTGTAAGGTGTCAATGGTGCTTTGTGGTAAATGTTGAATATCCAGAATCATCAGGCCATCCAGGCAATCCGCAAAATTGGGGTCTACATTGAAGGCTATAAACTTGGCATTTTGCTTTAAATATTGTCGAAACAATACAGGTACTTTAAAATGGGCTGGTTCGATGGTTTCAATAAATGCTTCAAGCGCTTCAAACTCTCCGTGTAACGATTCGGCCAATATTTTTGTGTTGACCGACTTCACATAAGCCCGAAATGGTTTGCGGGGGGCCACTAATTTTGCGAGGCTTTTATCAAAAAAGAAACGTTGAACAAATTCTACCATGACACTTTTGGACGCATCGGAATAGTCCTTGCTAATACTAACGGGGCCGTATAAATAGCGATAATCGGGGTTGGCCAGCAAAAAACTAAGAATTCCCTTCCACATCAAAAACAAAGGCAAGCGGTGTTTTTGATATTCTTCGGTTACATACGATCGGCCCAATTCGACGGCCTGGTGTAAAATCGGGTAAAAACCAGGCTTTATTTTAAAAAGTGTATTAATGTAAAATCCATTGACGCCAAAGCGTTTAAATATCCGATCGCCTTGTCCGAGCCGATAACCGCCCACAATCTTTTTTTGTTCGCGGTCCCAAATAATCAGTTGCAAGTAATACAGATCGTGCTCATCCATATCGCGCGGTTTTCCGGTGCCCTCACCTACTGCACGAAAAGTCATTTCCCGCAACCGGGCAATTTCAAACATGATATTATTCAAGGCCTGGAATGGCGCAACATACACATCAAATTGCCCACGGGAGGTAACCTTGTAGGCTTGATCAAGGGCTTCAAATTCTGCCTCAATCAATTCCTGGGGAACGGGGTCTGCAAGCGGTTGTGCCTCGGAAATCGGCATTTCGGTAAAATGCTCTGGCTGAATATCAAATTTGGTTCCTAACGAGAAGATTTTGGCTTGCAAAAATTTGCCCCAAATTCTTTTTTTTGAAAACAGATCAATCTCATCGGGTTCAATTGCTTTTCCAATACGCACTTTTACTTTAACGGCGCCTGTCGTATAGGCGTAAGGCAGGCCAGGAATGGCTTTTCGAAGCAAGCCACCAGGAACATGATCGGCCATTAAGTGAATGGGCACTACCGGTTGTCGGGCTTTGTGTAATTGTTGCAAAATCCGGGTGCGCATTATGTTTTTTCCCAGGTGACTGAGCGGGTTTTCCGAAAAATCCAGGGTAAGACCAACCGCTGCGCCTTTGCCCACCAGGCGCATCAATCGTTTGGCAAAACTAAAATTGGTCAGGCCATCTGAAATTCTAAATCCTTTTGGGCGAATGGCAATTTCACGCAAATCCTTGTGCGGGGCAATATAATATGGATGCAGTAAACGCACTTGTTCATATTGATCAGCAAGTAGTGCCACCAAAATCCACTCATCCAATCCAGGCAATAATTGGTTGCAAACGAAAACAGCGCCTTTGGTTTTACTCAAGGCTTTTCGGTCAAAAGCATCTAATTCCAAGGTGATGCCGGCCTTTTCTAGTTTCGTGCGTGCTAAATCAATTAGTTCCATCGCGGTAAAGGTACATTAGCAAGGAGATAGTTAGGGCATTTGCTCATTTTTGCTTATTCTATTTCGTCGAACGGCGTACTTTACGGCCAAAATTCAGCAGACAAGCGCTTGAGCGTCCAAAGTCATGCTAAGGTGATAAAAAATCTGAAACTATGAAACGAATCGCACTGTTTTCCATTTTATTTGTGTTGGTACAAACATTTGCTACTGCACAAGTTAATACGTATCAACAAAAATGTGCACCCTCCTTGCAGGAGCAATTCAAAAATGGTGGCAAGGCAGATATGCTGGTTATTTTTAAGGAGCAGGCCAATGTACAGGCCGCTCAAATGCTTCCTACCAAACTAGCAAAAGCCGAATTTGTGTACCGTCAACTGGAAGTCACCCTCGCTCGTACACAAGCGCGCGCCAACAAATTATTGCAAGCCTACGGATTTAACGCCAATAGTTTGTTGATTGTCAATGCAATCGCTGTCGATCAGGCAACTGGTGAACTTGCACGCCAATTAGCCGAATTACCCGAAGTTGCCTGGATGGGCGCCGATCCCTGGGTGAAATTTGATCCAGGTTTTCAAACCGAAAGTACAGCATCGCCTGCGCAAGACCGAATGCAAGTAGAATGGGGCGTAGCTAAAATTAGCGCACCCGAGGTATGGGCATTGGGGTACACCGGCCAGGGTATTACCGTTGGAGGCGCTGATACGGGTTATGACTGGACGCACCCTGCCATTCAACCGCATTATCGTGGCTGGGATGCTGGAACAAATTCGGGTAACCACAACTTCAATTGGCACGATGCGATTAAGACCGTGAGTCCGCAATACTTAGACAGCCTCGGTAATCCAATCGGTGCAAATCCTTGTGGCTTATCATCCCAAGTACCTTGTGATGACAGTAGCCACGGGACACACACGATGGGTACAATGACCGGCGATGATGGCATGGGCAACATGATCGGTGTTGCACCTGGTTCAAAATGGGTTGGATGCCGCAATATGGACCGCAATTGGGGCCGACCTTCCACCTATTTGGGTTGTTTTGAATGGTTTTTGGCACCTACTGAATTGGATGGACAAAATCCGGATCCTGCAAAAGCGCCCCATGTGATCAATAATTCCTGGTACTGTTCCTATGAGGAAGGCTGTACCGATTCTTTGGTCAATGATTTATTGCGCATTGCGATTGTCAACCTGAAGGCTTCCGGTGTGGTGGTGGTGGTTTCCAACGGGAATAGCGGTCCTTGGTGCGGCACTACGAGCACGGTACCTCCGCAATTTGAAGAAAGTTTTAGTGTGGGCGCTACCCGCAGTGATGATGCCATCGCCAATTTTAGCAGCCGCGGACCGGTATTGGTGGATGGCAGCAACCGTATGAAGCCTAATGTTTCAGCGCCAGGGCAGGATGTACGCTCTAGTACCCTGAACAATAACTACTCTAATTTTAGCGGCACCAGCATGGCCGGTCCACACGTGGCTGGACTGGTTGCTTTGATGCTTTCTGCCCGTCCGGAATTGGCGGGTCACGTGGAGGATATCGAAAATATCATTGAACAAACGGCCATTTACTTCGGTGATTCAATCAATTGTGGACCGAGTATTGGCACTGCCCAGCCGAACCATTCTTTTGGTTGGGGTAGGATAGATGCATTGGGCGCTGTGAACCAAGCGCTGCTGTGGCAAGCGCCAGTAAGCACGCAAGCACCCATTGAAGCCAGTGTAAGTGTTTATCCAAATCCGGTACAGGAAACTGCTGTATTTGATTTGCAAAATTTCGGAGGTAAAACATTGGTTGAAATCGTAAATATGGAAGGGAAAACCATGTTTAGCCAAACCATTGTACCTGGAGTTCGCCAGTTGTATAAAGTAAACTTAAGTTACTTATCATCTGGAATTTATGCATATAAAATTTCGTGCGGCGTTACGGTTTTATCTGGGAAACTGATCAAATCCTGATCTATTTACCCTGAAATCCTTTTTTGTTACAAAACCTAATACCTAAAACCCAGGATAATGTTAAAAATAGATATGCATACCCATTTACTGCCGGAAAAACTGCCCAATTTCGGGGATAAGTTTGGGTATGGCGATTTTATTCACCTTGATCACCATCGTCCGGGATTCGCGCGTATGATGAAGGGGGATGCTTTTTTTCGTGAAATAGAGCGCAACTGTTGGGATCCTGCAGTTCGTATTGAGGAATATGCTCAATACCATACCCCTTTGCAGGTGGTATGTACCATTCCGGTTATGTTTTCCTATTGGGCCAAACCGGCCGATTGTTTGTATTTGTCGGCGTATTTGAATGACCATTTGGCAGGTGTTGTAGATGATTACCCCGAGCATTATCTTGCCTTAGGTACGATCCCGATGCAGGATACCGATTTGGCCATCCAGGAATTGGAGCGCATTAAAGCACTCGGGTTTCCAGGCATTCAAATCGGGTCGAATGTCAACCAGTTGAACCTGAGCGAACCGCAGTTTTTCCCCATTTTTGAAGCCTGTCAAAGTCTGGATCTGGCAGTATTGATTCATCCCTGGGAAATGATGGGGGAGGCTGATATGAAGAAATATTGGTTGCCTTGGCTGGTAGGGATGCCAGCCGAGACAAGCCGGGCCGTTTGTTCGCTGATTTTTGGCGGCGTGATGGAGCGTTTGCCCAAATTGAGGTTTTGTTTTGCGCATGCGGGCGGATCGTTTTTACCCACCATTGGACGGGTGCAGCACGGGTTTGATTGTCGACCGGATTTGGTGGCGATCGACAATGCGCTCCCGCCACGGCATTATTTGGGCAAATTTTGGGTAGATTCTGCCACCCACGACCCGGCTTTGTTGCGCTATGTGCTGGAAACGGCTGGAGAGGATAAAGTTTGCCTCGGTTCGGATTATCCGTTTCCGTTGGGTGATCTAGAAATTGGCGCTTCCATCGAAAAAATGAATTTGCCAGAATCTACTGTGGAGAAAATATTTTACAAAAATACCCTGGCCTGGTTGCACGGGGCTTAAATGCCGAAAACATTGGGAAACGGATATTTACTTGGTATCGACCTCGGCAGTTCCTCCGTAAAAGCCGCGTTGGTGGATGTTCAAACGCAAAAAGTGCTCGCTTTGGCGCAAGCACCCGATACGGAAATGGACATTGCAGCACCGCATGCTGGCTGGGCCGAACAAGACCCTGCGCTTTGGTGGGATTATGTAATTGAAGTTGTACATAAATTATTTAAAACCAGTGGTTTAGATGCAACGCAGGTGCGTGCAATCGGCATTTCCTACCAAATGCACGGCTTGGTCACCTTAGACGCAGCAGGAAAGGTGGTGCGCCCTGCCATTATTTGGTGCGACAGTCGGGCCGTGGAAATTGGCAGAGAGGCTATGGATGCCTTAGGTGCGCCCTATTGCATGGTACACTACCTGAATGGACCGGGCAATTTTACGGCCTCCAAGTTGCGTTGGGTGCAGCAAAACGAACCCGCTTTGTATGAACGCATCCGTTGGGCGATGCTGCCGGGTGATTATATTGCTTATCGTTTCACGGGGGAAATGGGCGCCACCATCAGCGGGTTATCCGAAGGGATATTATGGGACTTTCAGGCGCATACGCTCGCGCAGCAGTTGTTAAGCCATTATGGAATTGATTCGGCACTTTTGCCCCCTGTTTTGCCTACTTTTGGCTTGCAAGGGCGCGTTCAGGCAGCTATTGCCGCTGAATTAGGCATTCCTACAGGCACCCCAGTCACCTACCGCGCGGGCGACCAACCGAATAACGCCTTGTCATTGAATGCTTTAAAACCAGGCGAAGTAGCCGCAACGGGCGGAACTTCCGGGGTGATTTATGGCGTCGTAGATAAGCCCGTCGGCGATCCATATCAAAGGGTTAATAGTTTTGCGCATGTGAATCACCAACCCGATGCACCGCGTATTGGTGTATTGTTGTGCATCAATGGCGCGGGTATTCAACACCGGTGGATGCGGCAATTTTTTGCTTCACAAGGCACTACTTATGCTGAAATGGAGGCCCGAGCGGCACAAATTGCCATTGGATCGGAAGGTTTGCGCATTTTGCCCTTTGGAAACGGGGCCGAACGCATGCTGGGCAACCGCGATGTGGGGGCGCAATATTTGGGCATTCAATTCAATCGACATCAAGCGTCGCATTTTTACCGGGCTGGCTTGGAAGGCATCGCTTTCTCCTTTGTGTATGGCGCCCAGGTGATGCAAACCCTTGGCCTGGATGTATCCGTTTTGCGGGCCGGGAACGACAATTTATTTCAATCTGCTATATTTGCTCAAACAATCGCCAACCTCCTGCATTGCCGCATCGAAGTATTGCGCAGTACGGGTGCGGTAGGGGCAGCACTTGCCGCTGGTGTAGGGATTGGTTTATGGTCAGACCCTTCAGAAGCAATGGGGACGCTAGAATTAACGCAAGTATATGAGCCTCAAACCGCTATAGCGCAGTACCAGGAAGCCTACTTAGATTGGGTAACAAATTTGCGTAAAATGCTCTAAATCAACTGCTTTTAGTAATATTAAAAAAAACAAAACCATGTCCAACGCTACTGTACAATTAACCCTGGGTACCACCGAATATTTTAAAGGCATCGGCGTGATTCCTTTTGAAGGCAAAGGTTCTGATAATCCTTTGGCATTCAAGTATTATAATGCGCAGCAGGTGGTTGCGGGCAAAACGATGCAGGAGCATTTCAAATTTGCGGTAGCGTATTGGCACAGCCTCTGCGGCACGGGCGGCGATCCATTTGGTCCGGGCACAAAAATTTTCCCCTGGTTACAGGCAAAAGACGCGGTACAACAGGCAAAAGATAAAATGGATGCGGCTTTTGAGTTGATTACCAAATTGGGCATCCCCTATTTTTGTTTCCATGATTTCGACCTTATCGCCGAAGCCGATACTTTGGTTAAAAGCGAACGACGCCTGAAAACCATTGCGGAATATGGCAAAGAAAAAATGGCTGCTTCTGGGGTGAAGCTGTTGTGGGGTACCGCTAATCTGTTCAGCCATCCGCGCTACATGAACGGGGCTGCCACCAATCCCGATTTTGCGGTGGTCGCACACGCGGGGGCGCAGGTGAAGCATGCTTTGGATACTACGATTGCCCTGGGCGGCGAAAATTATGTGTTTTGGGGAGGACGGGAAGGTTACCAGTCTTTGCTGAATACAGATATGAAGCGGGAATTGGACCACATGGCGCGTTTTCTGCACATCGCCAAAGATTATGCCCGTAAACAAGGCTTTAAAGGCACCTTTTTTATTGAGCCCAAACCCATGGAACCGAGCAAGCACCAGTATGATTTTGACGCTGCAACGGTGATTGGTTTTTTGCAAAATTACGGCCTCGACAAGGATTTTAAACTCAACATTGAGGTAAATCACGCCACTTTGGCCTTGCATTCGTTTCAGCACGAACTACAAATAGCGGCCAATGCTGGCATGTTGGGCAGCATTGATGCCAATCGGGGCGATTACCAAAACGGTTGGGACACCGATCAGTTTCCGAACAACATTTACGAATTGACCGAGGCGATGCTGGTGATCCTGGAAGCGGGTGGTTTCCAAGGCGGCGGGATCAATTTTGACGCGAAAACGCGGCGTAACTCTACGGATTTGGCCGATTTGTTTTATGCACACATCGGCGGTATGGACGTGTTTGCCCGGGCCTTGCTGGTGGCAGATGCGGTATTGACCCAGTCTCCTTATCGCAGTTTGCGGGCGGAGCGTTATGCCAGTTTTGACGAAGGCGATGGCGCTTTATTCGAAAAAGGCAAATTGAAGCTCACGGATTTGGCTCGAATTGCCAAAGGAAATGGCGAACCACAACAGCGAAGTGGTCGGCAAGAATTATTTGAAAATTTGATCAATAATCTGATTTGATTATTGATCCGATTTGAGCCGATAAGTGCCGCTTTGTAACCTTTTTTGGGCAAAATTGAAATAGTCGGGTACTAATTCAAAACCTAAGTATTGACGGCCTTCCATTTGGCTGACCACCGCTACTTGTCCCGAACCGAGGAAAGGGTCGAGCACAATATCGCCGGGTTGACTGGAGTAGGCTAAGATTTTACGGATAATTTCGGCGGGTAGTTTGGTAGGTGTTTTTACATCGCCATTCCAGTATTCGCGGGAAATATTCCACACATCTTCCTTGTCTTTGTAGTGCGCGCTGCCCCCTTCGGCGTGTTTTTCGTCTTTTTCAAAACGAGCATAGGGGTAAAACTTCCGCTGTTTTTCGTCGATGCTGGCGAAAAGGATATGGTAATGGGAGGTCACATATTTTCGTGTGGTAACCAATCCGAACTGATATTTCCAGACTAAGTGATTCACCAGGTTTAACTCTTGTTCATCCAAGGCGATCAGGATATCTTTCAAATAATTCCAGCCGGAAAAAATATACAAACTGCCAGTTGGCTTGAGCACCCTGCGCACTTGAGTAAGCCAGGCACGGGTAAATTCGAGGTAGTCTTCTCCTTTGACCTCCGAGTAACCTTCCAGCACGCGTCCGGCTTTTCGATTGTAATTGCCACGTTTTGCGCCAAATTCAATGCCAAAGGGCGGATCGGTGATGACCAAATCCACACTTGCGTCCGGCAAATGCTGCTGCATACCGGATATACAATCTTCGTTAAATATTTGATTGACTATCATGCTCGAAACCAAGGCCCAAGAACGGGAAAATTCGCAGAAGTGCAGCCTTTGCCGAATTTTCTTTTAAAATAGAAAAAGCGCCAGGAGCAAACTGATTGTAAATAAAAGCCCAAAGCCAATCACATAAATTACCACATACATAAACCATTTAAGGGTGGTCATCCACCATCTTTGCCTATAGTAATTGTGCAAGGCCACCCACATAGATATTCCGATCCAGCCCAAAAGTACAATCCAAATGGGGCCTAAGGGAAAAAGGGAACTTAACAACAACGCAAGGGTGAGCATCAAATAGGCCCCTGAATGCTGGTGCATTAAAAAAACAAAATGCTCTACATAATAGCGCCTTTGTCGGTAATAAAATAGGTGTAATACCAAGGCCATCAGGGCAATTAAAGCCAAAATGGTCCAAGCAAAACTACCAATATAGGTATGTACCAGTCCCTGCGGATTTTTAAAAGATTTTAGGCTCTGTTTTAATAAAACCTGCTCCATCCAGCCTTTTACGGCATAGTTTTCAATAATTTCTTCGGGGGTTTGATTGAAAAGATCGTCTAAAGCAATTTTCGATTTAAAGGTGAGTAAATTCATATCCACCGAATCGTTGTTCAAATTGAGCGAATCGCCACTGGAAAGGGCTATGCTATCAGTAACATGCTGAACACGCAAGAGGTTACGGTTTTCTTTTTTGTAAACGGTCGATAAAACAGAATCGAGCGCTCTTTCTGTTTCCTTGTTTTTTAAATCAGCGGGTAATTGATCGTAGGCACGCAAATAACTATGTTTTTTAGCCGAATATTTCAACGACTCAAGGACCATTTCGCCGGTTATTTCCTCTTTGTCTTCCTTTTCTGTCGGGTTAAAAGAAAAATTAAAATTATTGCCTATGTTATTGAAAGAAAAGCCTTTATCGCCAATTTGTTTGTTAAAACTCAATAAGAAAAAGAACATCACCACAAAAAAAAACTGTACCGGATGCGGGTATTTTTTGTGTTTACCTTTAAAATACTCTACTGTTACTTTACCGGGAATCATCAGTTGCCAAATAGCCCTAACCACTTTGCTGTCTAAGTGACTAAAGTGGCTCCAAAAGCGCTTGAGCAATTCTTTCATGCGCACCTTGCCATTGTTGTTTTTTTGGCCGCAATGCGGACAAAATTTGGCTTTTGGCGGCAAAGGCTTTTCGCAATTTAAGCAAAGGTCGAGTGTTTCCTGATCGAGTTCCATAGACATGAAAGGTAAGTTTCTTGCACGAAAGATAGGCAACTCGTATAATTATTTTACGATTTCGATATTTTTGATCGCAAAAATTCCTGCGTAAAATCGTATCCGCATTGATAAATTTCGGGCAGTTTATTGGCATCAAACATGCCATAGGTGCCCAATTCGGGTGGTTCAATGAATAAATGCACTTTTTGAGCCGATTGCAAAATTCCTGCACGGGTACTCAAGTGCCAGGCGCGGTCGATGATGCGGGCAAGCGAATCCTTGGTGTTGTGGGGCGGCATTGGATTAACGTGTATCGCAATCACGTCTTCAAGTACCGCTGAAAACAAGTTAATGGGCATGTTATCTGCTAGCCCGCCATCTACATACACGCCTTCCCCGATTACAAAGGGCGGAAAAATGGCTGGAATACTACAAGACGCAAGCACCGCTGGAATAATTGGTCCTGTTTCAAATACTGTTTGCGTTCCAGTATTAAAATCCGTCACACTCACTTTAAACGGGATCGGCAACTGTTCAAAATGGGTAAAAGGCAGGTTTTTTTGCATAAAACTGCCCAACTGATCCATGGTAAACAGCCCTTGTTTCAGGAAATTCCAGCGCAGCATTTTGCTGAGTTTGATTTGATCAATAAACAAAGCACGCACGGCATCGGGTTCCATACCACCGGCAATAAAGGCACCGACCAAAGCTCCGGCGCTTACGCCCGCAATTGCTGAGGGCTCATAACCTTGCTCTTTTAAGGCCTTTAAGGCGCCCACATGCGCAAAGCCGCGGGCGCCTCCGCCTGACAAGACGATCGGTTTTTTCATATTTTATTCAGGTTTTATGGTCGTTTACGGCTTTTTGCCACCAGTTTTTATCAAAACTATCCTATTTTGCAACGCGCAATGCAGTGGCATACGCATTGGGCAACGGACTATTTTCAACCGCGATAGCAGCCTTTTCGACATCGTATTCAAAACGTATGAACTGTACCCGCACGCTGCCTGGATCCTTCAAACTGCTGTGCTCATCCCACTCAAGCAGTGCATACGTACCGCGCGGGTCGCCATCCTTCGGTTTGCCTACCGAACCAATGTTGATGGCATGGCGGTAGTGTGGAGCATCCTCGGTTCCGCTGTTCAGCACGCGATGGTAGGGTTTGTGGGTATGTCCGAAACAAAGTATATCGGCATGCGCGCCTTCAAGGATACGCTGCAAACTTTTTTCGTCGCGGTCTTCAAACAGGTATTCGTTGATTTTGCGCGGACTGCCGTGTACCAGCAGGAGTTGCATGTTTTCAGGCTCCTGCATTTCCAGTTCGAGGCGGATGTGTTTTGGCATTTGGCGCAAATATTGGCGTTCGGCAGGTCCAACGATTTGATTGGTAAATGCGATGGACTGAGCACCATTGGCTTTTTCCTCCTCCGTTTTGTAAGCACAGCCGCAATCATCGCTGCTGCGACCGATGCCATAATCGTAGTTGCCAGCGATCGTAGGAATACCCCGGTCGCGGATCATTTGAATGACTTCATTGGGCCAAATATTATAGCCCACCAGGTCGCCTAAACAGAAAATCTGATCCGGTTTACGCAGATCCATATCGGCAAGACATGCTTCTAACGCGGGCAAATTGGCGTGAATATCGCTAAAAAGTGCAATTTTCATGATGTATCGTGTTGAAAGTTTATGATTTAAAGTTAGATTGCTGTTTTAAGGCTACCTGCACCAACAAAATGAGCACCGGTACTTCAATGAGTGGCCCGATCACTGCCGCAAATGCAACGCCCGAATCGATTCCAAATACCGCAATGGCCACGGCAATGCCCAACTCAAAGTTATTGCCCGCTGCTGTAAAGGCGAGCGCAGCACTTTTCGGATAGTCGGCGCCAGCGCGCTTGGCCAGGTAAAAAGCACTGAAAAACATGATGACAAAATAGAAAATGAGCGGTATGGCAATACGCAACACATCAAACGGGATTTCCACGATCAGTTTTCCTTTATAACTAAACATCACGACAATGGTAAACAACAAGGAAACCAGCGTAATGGGGCTTATACGGGGTATAAATTCTTGCTCATACCAGCTTTTTCCTTTTTGTTTGATCAAAATATACCGGGTAAGCATACCGGCAATAAATGGAATTCCTAAATAAATAAATACGCTTTCGGCGATTTGGGCGATGCTCACATTTACCGCAACCCCTTCAATGCCAAAAAATGGAGGTAAAATGGTGACAAAAAACCAGGCGTACACGCTGTAAAACAGTACCTGGAAAATACTGTTAAATGCCACCAAGCCTGCTACGTATTCGTTGTCTCCTTTGGCCAAATCGTTCCATACAATCACCATAGCAATACATCTTGCCAAGCCAATCATAATCAGCCCAATCATGTACTCCGGCTTGTCTTGTAAAAACAAAATCGCCAGCAAAAACATCAAAATTGGGCCGATTAGCCAGTTTTGCACCAAGGAAAGTGTCAATACCCGAGTATTTCGAAACACTTTTGGCATTTCTTCATATTTCACTTTGGCCAATGGCGGGTACATCATTAAAATAAGTCCAATTGCAATGGGGATATTGGTGGATCCCGCCTGAAACTGGTTGATAAAATTGGCTGTACCGGGTACAAAATAGCCCATTCCAACGCCAAGGAGCATTGCCAGGAAAATCCAAAGGGTTAAGTAACGATCCAAAAAGCCAAGTCTTTTGGGGGCTGGCGTACTGGTTGTTTTCATGAAAAGTTGGTTTCGTTTTTTTTTAAAATAAAATGGTGGTGTTGGGAGGCAGTTTGAAAAAACAACAATATGCATTCAAACTGCCTTCCCCTGTAAACCTGCCAAACCTTAGCAGCAGCCACTTCCTGTTACGCAGCAATCTTTTACGATGGGTAATTCCTTCAAACTGAGTTTCGCTTTTTCAGTAGGCGCTTCACCCGGTTTTTCCGCATATACCGTTACGCTCAAAATTCCAGTTTGCGAAGCCACAAATGCTTTCAAAGCTTCCGGGCTAAGGTATTGCAACAAAATATCGTCGGGAATCAGGATGGGTTTTATTTTTTGGACGGTCATATTGACAAATCCAGCCTGTTCAATGAGTGCGAGGTAAGCATCTTTTTGCATCGCGCCAGATACACAACCGGCATACATTTCGGCTGCGTTGCGCAAGTTGTCGGGCAAATCGCCCACTAAAACAATGTCAGAAATGCTAAAATGGCCTCCTGGGCGCAAAACCCGCATCATTTCTGCGAAAACCTTGGCTTTATCGGGCACAAGGTTTAAAACACAGTTGCTCACGATCACGTCGATGGATTGGTCGTTTACAGGCAAGTCTTCAATATCGCCCTGGCGGAATTCTACATTGTTTAAACCGCGTTTTTCGGCATTAATGCGCGCTTTTTTAATCATTTCAGGGGTAAAATCTACGCCGATTACCTTGCCTGAATCGCCCGTTTCAGCATGTGCCACAAAACAATCGTTGCCCGCACCCGAACCCAAATCAAGCACCGTATCGCCAGGCTGAATTTTTGCAAATTCGGTGGGCAGGCCGCAACCAAGGCCCAAATCGGCATCCGGGTTATAACCTTCCAATTGGGTGTAACTATCGGCCATGATGGTGTAAGTACCGTTGGTCGTACCCATTCCGCAGCAACTGGTTTCATTGGTTACTTTGTCCTGGTTGGCAATGGTGGCATATTTCTCCTGGACTAACAGTTTGAGATCTTCATTTTTTTGCATGATGTTGTTCGATTTAAAAGGTTTTAAAATTAGGAAATTGACTAGGTTTTTTGGGGCTGATCAGTTTGTTCATCGTAAAAAAACGATGAATTTAGGCAAAAAAAAGCCGCCGTATTAGCAGCATTTTCCACTTTTTTCAGCAGTTTTGGAGAAAAAGGCGCTAAAAAGGCCGCTAATTTTATCAAAAGCCTCCCAGTTGATACAATAACAGGATTTCACACCATCTACGGTGCCTTTGATCAAACCCGCTTGCTGCAATTCCTTTAAATGTTGGGAAACTGTACTTTGCGCTAAAGGCAATACTTCTACAATTTCGCCACAAATGCACATATCGCGTTTGGCCAATTCTTTCAATATCGCAATACGCGCAGGATGAGCAAGGGCTTTGGCCAATTCGGCAAGGAGCTGGTCTTCTGGTGCAAACTGTGTTTTTTTGAGTGACGTCATGTTTTTATTTTAGCATTGCCCTTGAATTCATCGCAAATATACGATGAATATTTTTAACTACCAAACATAAAATGAAATTTATCGTAAAAAAACGATAAAGGTGTATTGACGTGCTTTTTTTGCCAGCTATAGCGCAACAGCACAAATACATCCTGTTGTTTGTATTTAATTTTATTATTTGCACGCTCAAATTGAAAGGTCTTCTCCTATGAAACATTGCTTTATCCTGATTGCATTCATTTTAGTAAGTTTTACTCCTGCCCAAGCGCAAGATGCGCAGGCCCTCATCGCTCAATATGTATTGGAGCACCAATCCGAATTGCAATTGGATGCTGTTTCGGCGCGCACGGGATGGCGGCTTTCCGACCAACACCAGAGTAAAAACGATCCGGTTACGCATGCGTATGTACAACAGACGTTGCATGGGTTGGATTTATTCAATGCCGTAAGTACTGTTGCGATCCAGGACGGAAGGGTACGTTTTTTCAACAGTCGTTTCGAGCCTGTTACGCCCGATATGGTAAATGCATTGCCAGAATCCTATACTATAAGTGCTCGAGATGCCATCAAGCGCGCTGCACAGTCCCGAAATATCACGTTTGACGAACTGGCGGAATACAAGGAGTCAGAGCGTTTTGGCCTGATCCGCACCTTCCGTATTTTTCCAGGTTCAACCTCCTTCATCCGTACCTGGCCTATTTATCAAAAAACAAGTACTGGTGTGCGACTTGCCTGGCATGTAGAATTGCCTTACGAAAGTGATTATTGGAGTATTCGGGTAGATGCCCTGGACGGTAGCATATTGGGGGTTGGAAATTATACCGTGTATTGCAATTTTAGCGCATCAAATCACGGTGTAGAACATCAATGTTCATCAGAATTAAATGCTCCTGTCACCACAACTGATGGCTTGGCTGCTGCTGCTTATTATGTGGTGCCATACCCAGGAGAAAGTCCCGCCCATGCCAGTTTTGCACTTATCACAGATCCGTCGGATCCGCAAAGTTCACCTTATGGTTGGCACAACATCAGTGGAATCGCAGGTGAAACCTTCACCACCACGCGCGGCAACAATACCTACACATATGAAGATGCAGATGCCGATAACAATCCAGGTTATAGCCCTGAAGGTGGCAGTAGTTTGCAGTTTAACTTTCCTTTCGATATCAGTGCTACACCCCTCACAAACCGGGATGCGGCGATGTCCAATTTGTTTTACGCGAATAACTTCATGCATGACATGACCGCCCAATATGGGTTTGATGAAGCGGCAGGCAACTATCAAGCGCGAAACTATTCCAATACGGGCATTGGAGGCGATGAGGTGAATTCAGAGGCCCTGGATGGCTCAGGCACCAACAATGCTAATTTTTCGGCACCTCCTGACGGAAATAACGGGCGTATGCAGATGTTTATCTTTACCGCATTCAACCCAAATGGTGTGGATAAAGACAGTGGATTAGACAACGGTATTGTGGCCCATGAATTTGGACATGGGGTGTCTATTCGATTAACAGGAGGCGCCTCTAACTCTTCTTGTTTGTTCAATCAGGAACAAATGGGTGAAGGTTGGAGCGACTATTATTCCTTGATTACCACCATTAAGCCAGGAGACACCCGCAACACGATACGCCCTATTGGCACTTATGCGCTTGGGCAACCGCTTAACGGGGCAGGTATTCGCAATCAAGTATACTCACCGGATATGTCGGTAAATACCTACACCTATGAGGATCTGAAATTTACCTCAGGCCAGCAACATAATGTTGGCGAATTATGGGCAACGATGTTATGGGATCTTACTTGGGATTTGATAGACACGATCGGTTTCGATCCGGATCCAATTCATGGTCAGGGTGGCAATAATATTGCGCAAAAACTCGTCACTGGGGGCATGAAATTACAACCTTGTAGCCCGGGCTTTGTAGATGGACGCGATGCGATTTTACAGGCAGATCAATTGTATTTTAATGGTGCTTATGAATGTATAATCTGGAAGGCATTTGCGCGCCGCGGACTTGGGTATTCAGCAGATCAAGGCAGTTCGGATAATGTATTGGATGGAACGGAAGGATTTGATATTCCACCCTTTTGCCTGGTGGCAACCGCTGCTCCTGTGGCTGGTTTTGTGGCAGATCGGACGATTTCTTGCCTGGAAGCATCTACGATTCAATTTTCTGATCAATCACTCAATATTGCACAATATTGGTTGTGGGATTTTGGTGACGGTACTACCTCAACGAAAGCGAATCCAGCACATAAGTACACTGCGGAAGGTACTTATGATGTAAAGTTGATCGTAATCAATAACATTGGAACAGATACCTTGTTTTTGCCGAACTACATCACCATCAGTACTTTACCAGCGCCAATTGCCTTGGATACCACAATTTGCCCTGGTCAAGCTGCCCAATTAAGTGCTATCCTCAATGATGCCAATAACATTGCAGAATGGATGGATACGCTGGGAAATGTAGTGTTTTCTGGCACACAATTTATTACGCCAGTGGTGCTTGAAAACACCAGTTATCTCCTGCGGGAAACTTCCTCGTTTCCAATTAAAAACGTGGGACCCACCTCCTTGGGAGCAGGTGGATTTCATAATGCAACTACCGTCGGTAAAATTTATTTTACTGCGGAACGTGGATTTACGATCAAATCGGCCCTGGTACGGGCGCAAACGGGTGCTAACCGCAGCGTGCAGTTGTATGATGAGGCAGGAAATGTGTTGCAGACGTACACGATTTTTATTTCCAGTGGACAGAAGCGCGTAGACTTGAACATTGTTGTACCTGGGCCAGGAAATTATGCACTTGGTGCTGGCCCAAATACCAGGTTATTCCGCTCCAGCGATAACATCAACTACCCCTACATCCTCCAAGATCTTGTAACCATTACCGGTGCTGGTTCTGGACAGAACGACTTTTACTTTTATTTTTATGATTGGGAAGTGCAAGAAACGGCTTGTGTGAGTGCAACCAAGGTAGTGAATGTGTCAGTTAGTGCTGGCCCCCTGGCAAACTTTAGCGTTGCTACGAACAGTACCCAGGCCAGCTTCACGGATCTTTCTACAGGCAATCCAACTTCCTGGTTTTGGGATTTTGGAGATGGTGTTACTTCGGTGGAAGCAAATCCACAACATAATTATGCTACCTTGGGTGTTTTCCAGGTTTCCTTAACGGTTGGGGACGGTAATTGTCTGCATACGTTTAATAAAACGGTCGATTTTACATCCAGCAATACCTTGTTGGATGCCGATATATTATCCGTGCAAATGGTTCCAAATCCGGCCAGTTCCCAGGTTACCGTGTATTTAAAAGGCATTTACAAGGGGCCTGTACGCGTCAAATTGCATAACACAGCGGGAAGTTTGATGCGGCAAACTGAAATGGACACCCAATCTGGGTCGGCATTGAATGTAAATCTGGCAGATTTGGCTTCCGGTGTTTATTTTGTAAAAATTGAAACAACGATGGGCGTGTTGGTCCAAAAACTAATTTTGCGTTAACATCGTATGTAATTATAAAAACTTGAGAAAACAGAAGGGTCGGGTATTGAATAAGGTCGGAGTATGGCGGTGTGGGCTGCTCCTGGTATTGGGTTGTATGGTTTGGGAAAATGGAATGTCTCAATCAACAGTTGCTTCGGATACAACTTTTAGGGTGTTTGGAGTGCCCATTGCGTTTTATACGCCTGATACCCGATTGGGTTTGGGCGCTGCGGGTATTGTTTCTTTTCGCGCAAAAGATGCTCCCCAGCGCTCCAGCATCACGTTTAGTATGGCTTACACGCTGCGCAAACAATGGCTGTCCTGGTTTCCCTATCAAATTTACTGGGACAAGGGACGCAAATTGGCTTATGGCGAGGTTGGCTATTATCGTTACATCTACCAGTTTTTTGGGGTGGGTAACCGTATCCCCAACAACTATTTGGAAAGTTATCAGGCCAATTATCCGCGCATTCGACTTACTGCCTTACAGCAATTGGATCGCAATAATTTTGTAGGATTTCGGTATTCATTTGATCAATACAGGGTGGCCGCGAAAACACCCGGCGGTTTGTTGGAGCAAGGAATTTATACGGGATCCAGTGGCGGCCGCAGTTCAGGTTTAGGTGCCGTATGGTTTTATGACACCCGCGATAATCGGTTTTTTCCCAAAAAAGGCGCTACCATTGAAATTACGTTTCAAGCGGATGCTCCCTGGACGGGTAGTGTTTTTAATTTCCAACGCCTTACCGCAGAAGCTGCGCTATTCCGAACGCTTTTCCCAAAGCATGTATTGGGAATCAATCCGTTGCTGAACCTGGGTTTTGGTCCAATTCCCTTTTTCTTATTGCACAGCCTGGGTGGTCCTAAAAAACTCAGGGGCTACAAGGATGGGAAGTTCAGGGACCAAAATATGGCCCTTATTCAAACTGAATGGCGTTCCCAATGGCTCAAACGTTGGGGAACGGTTGCTTTTGCGGGCGTTGGTACGGTGTGGGGCACGCCCGGCGAACCGATCGTGTTGCGTCCTAATTATGGTTTGGGCATTCGTTTTACCATCGATCCGAAACAGCAGGTCAACATTCGAATGGATTATGGGTTTGGAAGTGGTAGTCAGGGGTTTTATTTTACGGTGGGGGAGGCATTTTGATGGAGTATTCTATTAATCTTCAATTTCATACGCATCCAGGTATTTTAGTTTTAAATATTGTTGGTGCTTTGCTTCCATGCTTTCTTTGCCGCCAAACCAGTCAATGACTTCCGTTCGCTGCAATAAAGTTGGGCTATTGCTTAACAGCGTTGGGTATGAACTATGCGGCCAGTCGCGATAGTCCTTTATTATTCCGTGCGATTGTGGGTTAGCGTGGATATACAGAATCAGTTGGGTGAAATAGTCTGGTGCATGTACGTGGAGGCGTTTGAAATTCTTTTGGAATAGGCTTCCGACGCGATTTTCCTGCTTATTAATGGATTTGGCGTACGACATGAAGCAAATCCTGAACTGGTTGCTGATCATTTTAGGTATTTCTTCGGCGCGTTGCGGCAGCGGCGGCGGTAGACTTTCCAGGTTTTGAAAACCTGGAAAGTCTACCGCCGCCGCTGCCGCAACTGCCGCGTGGATTTCCTCCAACGTACGCACCCGCACCAACAAATGAAAATGATTCGGCAACAAACAGTACGCATACGTGTCTAAATAAAGACTCAAATATTTAGCGTACTTGCCAAGAAAATAGCGATAATTCTCCGCCTTAAAAAACACCGTTTCCCGGTTGTTGCCTCGGTTGAAAACGTGGTAATAAGCGCCAGGTACTAATTCGGGGTAATAATCTTTCACGGTTTTGGATGATGGATTAAAAATGCGTGATGAACGCAAAGATTAAAAATGCTTGAAACCGCAATATTGGGGAGAAAAACCATGCAGCGCAAGCCCACTCCACCTGATAACTACAAAAAAATCAATCTTCTCGAAACGCCTTTAAACTATTTTCAGTATCAATAAACATCGCCGGAACCCCGTCCAAGTCCAGCACCCGCCCTTTCGCGCACACCGATTTGCCTTTAAACGCCAGTTCCGGATCATAACTGAAATTCGGAATATCCTCCTTTTTAATAAAAATCGTAAACACCTGATTCGGAAACGCCTTATCCAAATTGAGCAAAATATTGCCATTCCGACTGCGCCGCGCACTTACCACCGTGCCACACACATCCACCACATCACTTTTGCCCATGTATTTCTTGGCTTGCACCGTATTAAAATGGTTGCGGGGCAGGTCCGGGGCAAATAAAGGTTTCACATCATCCGATCCACCTGTATCAGGCAACCAGTCTTGCACCACCACTTGAGCCTCCACCGCATTTTCCACCGCATCGGGCAGCCCTGCGAAAAAATCAAGTCCCGTTAATTTTTCTACCGAATCAATGCTGACGACAAAAGAACCAGTTGGTTCCGTAATTGCGCGGTTGGGCATGACAAACCCGATCGCCCGTTGATGTTCCAGGTCGAGCGCAATTTTCCAGTACAGTTTAGGGATACTCACCTTGTTTAGGCCGCGTTCCACCACCGGAAGATCCGGCGTAAGCACCGGACCCGTCACCACATACAATTGCACCCCCTTGTTGCGGTACAAATAGCCACGGATCTTGTCTTCCAGTGAACCCCAGCCTTCGCGGTTAAATACGCCCAATTGCGGCGACATATTGGAGTAAAAATACGACTCAGAAAGTGCGCGTTGCGACCAGCGAAAATCGGCAGAAGGCGCCAAATGGCCTCGGTCGTAGCCAAAACCGTCATACGAGAACGTACTATCCGGTTTCATTGATTTCAAAAAATAATCGGCTTCTACGGCACTGCCAGTAGGCACATCTGGATCGGGCCGGAAATCATTGCTTCGAAAAACCGTCCCACTGATCACATCCGGTAAAATAATATGCGCCACCCAGCGCGCTTGTTCGTGCTCCTCGCAATACGCCAGCGCCAGCGCCGAATGCCGCACCAGTACATCTCCAGGCTGGAGTTTGGGCAATTGCACCACATCCAGATCGCGTTGTATTTTCTTGAATTTGAGGTCTTCAATTTTGCCCAAAAACCCCAGTTTTTGTTGCTCCAGTGCTTTCACCTCCTGGTTTAACCCGTAAATTTGATCTTCCAGGGTTTGTGCGGCAAGCGTGCCAATAGACAAGTATATTATGCAAAGCAAACAGATACGCATAGAAAAGGATTGAATCGGTTGGAAAGAGCGGAAAGGCCTGTTGGGATGGGCGAAAATAAGGCGTTCTGGTGGTTTTTACGCCTTATTGTCATCCTTTCTATCCAGTGCACGATTTAAAAACTGCATAGCATCCGCAATAGACTTTTGATCGTTTATATCTTTTTCATGGAAGGTATTTGTTGATTTGTAGTCCAAATGCTTAAATTGCTCCAGAGAAAGACCTCCAATATGGGCGATTTCTTCCGCAAGTTTGTCCGATAATTTCTTCTTATTACGACAAATATCACTGATGTACTGAGCCGATTTATGCAAATGCAAGGCCAATGCATTTTGGTTCCAATCCAGCATTTTAAGGAGGGCAATGATTTGTGCTCCGTAGTAGTTCATGGGTATCTACTTTTAGTTTAGGATGATTTATATACATTTCAGTTTCAGATTCAAATATAAGTTATTTGATGCTGATTGCACAAGACTTGACTTGCTGACTTTACATTAAATTAACATTGTCTTTAAATCTTTTTTATCAGATTTCCAAATTTAAGCAGGTTGATAATATCAGTCGCTCAGGTTGATTTTATCAACCTGTAAAGTTTAGGTAGTTGAATGGGCTTCCGGTTAAATTTGTAATGTCAAAAAGGATTGTACAACCTTATTTATTCATTTCATTCAACTCTAATATTATGCGATTCTTACCAATTTTATGTGCAGTTGCATGGTCGGGTATTATCCATGGGCAGGTTATTGTTCCACCAGATGGTATCAAGAACATGGTATCTTACACAGTCGAGGAAAAAACTTTCTACACTCGACCCGAAAGCACCCCAGTTTCAGCACTTTCAAAACTGGATGTGCAAAAGATGCGTACAACCCGCACTGTTAAATCTGTTACACGTCAAGTTACCAACACAGGCGATCATTCCTCTTCGATTATTTTCCTCAATCCAGAGGAGGCTTTTTCGCCCTGGCCGCAATCTATAGGACGCATTGAGACGGATCAAACAGGTTCAATTGTCTACAGTCCAACAGGTACTGTCATACGTTCTACCCCTGCTGATTCCTCTTACAGTGCCGCTTATAATGATTTAAAAAATGTTTTTGCTGAAGAGGATATTCAGGTATTGTCGGAATTTCCAATGCCAACGAGTGATGTGTTGACACAATTTCAGAATGACGGAGCCACTGTTCAGTCCTTTTCAAATGGTGATTTAAGTGTCCGCGATAGTGCTGAACAACTGTTGTATCAGCCCCGGAATTTAACGATTATTCAAACGAAGTTCGAAGGTCAAAGAGAAGTAGCCCGGTTTTTGACCAAATATCAGGCAAATAATGGAATACTTACACCAAGTTTTGAATGGGAAGAAATTCAGGAGATACGCCCCTCCGGCGCTTGTATGAAAAGTGTTGTTACTCGCACATATTCTAATTACCAGATTGCAGCCAGAATCGCTGATCGATCAGGAACACAAGCTAGCCAATATAATGGTAAAACTGCAATCCAGCCCAATCCAGCGAAGGATAAAATCACAATGAACTTAGGGAACGATGTTATACCGAATAGTAAAGTTGAGATTCTGGATGTTTCGGGCTCGATAGTGCAGTCTTACCAAAATTGTCAGCCAAGTGAAACCAAAGATTTTACAATCCAAGGGCTTCCTTCCGGCATCTACTTTGTTCGGTCCTATACAATGAATGGTGCCCAAACAATAAAGTTTGTAAAAACCAAGTAAACCTTTATCTTTGAATCACCTTAAAAAATGTTCAGTTATGCGCAATATAATGCTCATTTCTTTTTTGCTTTTTGCAAAGTTCGGCTTTTTACAGGCCCAAATTGATCAATGTCCCGCTGAAGATTACTTTCCAAAATCCTTTGATCCTACAATTCATTTGACTCCTATTCCAGATAGAGGCCCTGGAGATCCTTCAGCCCCGCCTTCCGGAATAGAAAATTTTAGAACCATTTACTGGGTGCACGGCTTAGGGGGGAGTAGTGAGTCTTGGGCAGAAGCGGCAACAGCAACTGATTTGGGAGGTAGAATCCCCCCTTCGACTGTCATAAATTTTCCAGCCAGAAAAACAGCAAGTTATATACCTTCTTATATCCAAACCAGTTTAGATGTTGCGGCATCAGATTTGGTAACCACTATGGATAATTTGAATCCGGCAAATGAGAATGACTTAACCTACGATTTCATTATTGCACATAGTCAAGGGGGCATTGTTTCTAGATATGCCGATTATCTTACAGAAACAGTGGGTTTTCCAACTAAGGAAAGGCGTTTCTACGGAATAGTTACTTTTGATAGTCCAAATGGAGGGGCACAAATTATTAACAGTCGGGATGCCGGGCTCATTAGTCAACTTGCTAGCGATGCGTGTAGTGCTGTGTTGACGGGTCCTGTAGCAAATCTGTTCAGCAACGCACCTTATATTGGTTTTTTTATAGATCCAACGGGTGCATACAATACCATTTCCTCCCTTTGCTCCGTTGCGGGTGGTACCGTTTTGCCATTTCTTTTACGAAACCTAGCGGTAGGAACTACAAATGGGTTTAGTGTTGGCGCGCCGGAACTAGGGGCGATAAATAACTACGGTAATCCAACCATTCACAGGGCAGCGATTGAAGGCGTAGAATATTCAGCGGCTTCTGGTGATGTACCAGCAAATCCCAAACAATTGTTGTGGCGAACCATGTACTCCTTTCAAAATTCGTCTACTGGACCAGAATTTTCAAATAATACCGATCAAGCATGGGTAACTGCAATGAATAATCTTCGAATTGATTATGAGGTGCAGTATAATTTTGAATTAAGCATAGTTAATCAATTAAAGGCATTGGGATATCCTAAAGATTGCAAATGGTGTTTTCTGCCGCCTACTGGTTTTTCTTATCTTTGCCTTTATGATTGTATTCTGAAAAATAATCTTTACGATGTACATGAGGCGAATCGAGTAGCCTTGGCTAAGGCAATTGATTGGATGGATGATTCGGATGATCAATGGAAAATCATCATTGGTGCACTTGATTTCGTGCCCAATACCAATGGCTATTGCACTTGCGTAGATGAAAACGGCGTAACCTCCATTACTGAAAACGTGAACAGTCAGGCTGAATGTAGTCTTTTAGGCAACAATGGCGGAATAAATGAATACCCCTACTGTATTTGGGCACCCTACCAGGATGTTCCTGTCTACAAAGCTTCAGATGGTATTGTAACGCAGGAGTCGCAGGCTGCCTGGGTTACTCCTTCTTATCGAATGGACCAAACCAATCATTTTCAGGCACGGAATAGTCGTCAAACCGCTTTGGCATTGCTTTCTGTTTTTCAGGGTGAAAACGGAATCGATCAATGGTTCATTACTAATGTAAGATAAAATAAATTAACTTTGGGGTAGATCTAAATTGAAGATCTACCCCAACAAATCCTACGACTATGAAAAATATATTTCTTGTTGTTGCTTATGCATCTATGGTTTCTTGTCAGAAACCTGACTTAAATGTATCTGATCCAAAGAATGATACTGTTTCAAATGCGAAAATTGAAGTAGTCTGGCAAGTGCCATTAAGCTCCGACACATTGGAGCACCAAGGAGAGGCTCAGTTTTTATGGAACGGTAACCTAATTTATGGGGTAAACTGGAATGTGGCATCTACGCTTAAGATGTGCGATGCGAAAACAGGAAAACCTATATGGGCTTTTGATGGATTTGAACGAGAAATTGGAAGTTTTGGAAAAACTGGGAAGGTTTTTTTATTTGAAGATAAATCAATTATACATGATTGGAATATCGATTATTGTATTAATAATGCTAATGGAAAAATAGAATGGATTACTAAGTTGGATAACCAAGGCGGCGCTTTGCCTCATGCCGTAAAATTGGGGGATTTCATATACAAGATTCATTTTACTGGTTCCACACCTAAAGCTACAAGCATGTCTTTAGTAAGAACAGACTGTTATAGTTTTAAAACGGATACCTTATGGTCAGTTTCTAAAAATGGAGATTATTATCCATTCATAGAAGATGAATGTTTCGAATTGGGGTTAAACGCAAAAGGAGACACGCTTTTATTTTTTAATATGTACTATTTTTGGGGGAGCCCCCAACAACCGCCCAATAATGCACTTTCTGTCAAAAAAATTCTTGCATTTAATTTAAATACCCGAAAAATTGTTTGGGAAAAAGAAGATCTTGATCAAAAGGGAAATTTAGGTTGCACAGTAGTTTCGGGTGATAAAATTTTTGTAGTAAATTATGAAACGATATATTGTCTAAACATAAATACAGGAGAAACTATTTGGTCAAACATGCCTTCAAAATCAAACAGTTTTTTCCTTAAACCTATCATATACAAGAATTTAATTATTTGTCATTCTGAAAATATTGGAACTTATGGGCTTGATAAATTTACCGGTAATTTAATTTGGGTAAATAAAGATACCGATGGGAATGCTAGAAAACTAACTTTTTCTAATGGTGTTATTTATTTTACCTCATCAGGTTATGCTCGTTTGTATGCAATTGATGCGCTTACTGGGAAAACGATCTGGAGCGAAGGCTCGCCAAACGCAGGCAAGGTTAAATCCTATGATGCAAGTTTTTTTGAATCTCCCATTGTCATAGATTCAGTGCAAGGTGTGTTGTATACTGCTGATGGTTATTACCTTATGTGCATTAAACTTCCTCGATAAATGCGTATATGTTGGATTCTATTTTTGGTTTTGTTCGGTTTTCTTGCCTGTCGCAAACCCGATCCCGATCCCATCCTCCCCAATACTAACCAGGATACACCCAAGCTAAACATCCTTTGGCAGAAGCCCTTAACACAAGATACGGCGGAGCACTCAGGAGAGGCTCAATATTTATGGAACGGTAACCTTATTTACGGGGTAAGCTGGAATATACCTAGTACGCTCAATATGTGCGATGGGAGTAACGGAAATTTAATCTGGTCGTTCGATCAATTCACCAAGCAACTGGGTTTTTTTACCAAATATGGAAAAGTGTTTCCATTTGGTGACAATACCCTGGTGCATGGTAGTGACTACGATTATTGTATCAGTAATATTACTGGAAAAAAGATATGGGAAACGCATTTAGAGTATCCTAATGGCAGTAAATCTGAAGCAGTTAAAATAGGAAATTATTTATATAAAGTAAATTACTCAGGAGACTCTCCCAAACATTTGAATTCCGCCCTTGTAAGGTCAAATTTTTCAACTCAAAGTTGGGATACGCTGCATACCAGTTTTCCCGAGGGAAATTATTACCCTTCGTATGAAGATGCTTCTCCTGCAATTGGTTTGAATACCAATGGTGATTCAATTCTGATTTTTACAAAATACCTGACCTGGGTTGCTGCTCAGAACGCTCCCAACAACATTTTAGGCAAAAATAAAGTAATTGCGCTCAATTTACGCACCCGACAAGTCTTGTGGGAGCGAGACGATCTGAGTCCAAACGGTAATCCGGGTGGATTTACCATTGAAAATAATAGGATATACACTTTTGGACAAAAAGTGGCTTATTGCCTGGATTTAAATACAGGCGCTACCGTTTGGTCCAACCAGCCATCCAATAAGGTTTTTTCTATTGCTCCGGTAATTTATAAAAATGTGCTCGTCATACACGCTGAAAGTACAGGCACTTACGGCTTGGATAAAAACTCGGGTCAAGTACTTTGGTACAACCCGGATACTGATGGCAATGCATTTGAGTTAACCTGTTTTGAAGGCGTGGTTTATTTTACTTCTTCAGGCTACGCTCGCTTGTATGCGATTGATGCGCTAACCGGTACTACAATCTGGAATGAGGGCTCGCCCAATGCGGGCAAAGGTAAGTCTTATGGTGCTAGCTTCTTTGATACCCCTATAGTAATAGATCCTGACAGAAAGGTTTTGTTTATTGGTGATAAGTATTATATGATGTGTATAAAACTCCCACGCTAATCACCCTACAACACCCCAACCCCCAACAACACCCCAATTACCATAATCATCACAGCCGTAAGGGTTTGTACAAAGCCCAGGGTCACTTTTTTCATAAATCGGGTGCCCAAATACGCACCAGCAAAGGCGCTTAAGGTAGCAATCAGCAACGTGCGCCATTCGCCCATCAGTCCAGCCGATTGGAAACGACTGAAGTACAAGGGGATCCGAATCCCGTCTACCATGCAGGCGATAGCGATGCCTGTGGCGATAAACTGGGTTTTGCTCAAGCCCGCATTGATCAAAAATGCCGAACGCAATGCCCCCTGGTGCCCGCTTAATCCGCCAAAAAAGCCGCTGCACAATCCACCGAGGGTTAGGTATTGGGCTGCAAAATTCAGTTTTTTCAGCGCCGGTATGATTTCCATGAAAGCAAAAAAGATCATCAGCGCCGCGATGGTCAATTTTAACAGACTGATTTCCATGGTTTTAGCGCCCCATTGCCAGGTATAAAGCGGTGGCGTATCGCTGATCCAAATCAATACCCAGGCGCCCAAAAATCCGCCCACCACCGAGGGGATGCCAAAACTTAACACCATGGACCGATTGGCGTCCCGACCTAATAAACTGAGTTTAAACAGGTTGTTGAGCAAGTGTACAATACCCGTCAGCGCAACGGCAACGTGGATGGGGAAAAACAAGCCAAAGACCGGCGTTAACAAAGTCCCCAGTCCGAACCCCGAAAACAGGGTAAGCAACGATGCTAAAAATGCAGTAATTCCAATGAGGATATCCATACCTGGTTTTAATACGAAAGGCCGCTCCCGGGCCGATTGTTTTGTTTACTGAACCTAAAATCGAAGCACCACCCCCAACCCGTTTTCTGTGGCGCCAATACTGCTATGCGCGGGCAACAGGGGTTTCAAACCTGCGTCTAAGCGCGTGTGGTAAAAATAAGCACCCAGATCAAAAACGAATAAAAAGGCGCCTTGTAAGGCGATGCTGCGTCCAAAACCGCGCAAACGGTCGCTGTTTTTTGTCACGTTGCCCGCCCGTTCCTGCATCCAGGCGCCCGCCATCACATATCCGACATCCAATCCGGCATTGAACAAAAAGATGCGTTGCAATTTTTGCTGGGCATTCATACTCTGTAACCAGTCCAATTGCGCAGGGTCGGTATGCGTGGCAGTCCAAATACCCGAAGCCGCCAAACTCAGGTTGATCACCCCCCAACCCAGGTTCATTTGGTGAAAAGCCCGGTTTTGCGGCGTTTTTGCCCGACTGAGGCCAATTGCGCCCACCAAAACATTTGCGCTGGCCCAACCGCCCAATACCCACATTGCATTGCGGGTATGCTGCAACCGCTCGGTGTTCCAGGCAGGTAAATTACTTTGCGCACAAACGCCCAAGGCACAAAACAAACAAATTACGATAAATAACAGCCGATTGCGATGCATAAAGCGCTTTTTTTGGTAAAAATAGGAAAGATTTTTATAACGGACCCTTAACTTATGCTTAACCGATTCGTTCCCAACGTTCGTTAAACGCTACACGTTATTTTAGTCAAAGGAACCAGTATTTATTATCAATTTAAAACTACCATCTCCATGAAAACATTCCTGTTTGTTTGTGCCACCTTGCTTTCCACCCATCTTGCGGCTCAAAACATGCGTTATTTTGAAGTAGCCGTACGCCTCGACCCGAATGGCGGGTTTGATTGGCGGGATTCCAGTTTTGTGGTTGCTGCCAGCGACTCACTTTTGCTGGCCGATATTGATGCGGAATTGGCCTTGCCCGTCTCTGAACGTTTCAAACTCATCTACGGAACCTTGGTTGGGGGCAACGGAGGTTTTAACCATAATGGTAATTTTTGGTTCAACTGGCACTTGGTACCCGATCAATGGGGACTGAATGATTTAACCATCGAATTGTGCGATGGCCTCCCATACTCCCATGTGGAGTTAGATACTTCGTACTGGATTGGAACGGTAGGCAGTTTTTGTCCCTGGATTGCCTATCTCAAACGGGAAGTAAACCAGCCAGTGGCCACACACAACCCGCGCAATACCAAAGGAGTCGATTTCTCCATTTCCCCCAATCCGGCCCAAACGGAAACCTTTTTTACCTGGGAAATGCCGGAAACGGGGGAGGCTTCTCTGACAATTGCCGATCGGGAGGGTAAAATGGAGTTAAAAATGTACCTCGGTACGGTTCTGCAAGGTCCGTTTACCAAACAACTGTCTACCACCGCGCTTACACCGGGTGTTTATGTGGCGATGCTGGAAGTGAATGGTAAACGGCGCAGTAATTTGTTTGTGGTGGCGCGATGAAAGGTGGTTTTTCCGACCGCTACCCAAAATTGGCTAAAAAAATACTTTACTTATTCTAAAAATGCTGACTTTTGGGCCGTTTCTGCGGCTGTTGGAAATCAATTAAATTGACTTTGCATCCAGTCCGTCATTTTTCTTCTTAGTGTAATGGTATTTAGTATGGTTCGACTTTTCTGTTTGCTCAGCGCGGTTTTGTGCGCGCAAATCCTCTTTGCCCAAACACCTGCGCAGGACAGCGCGTTTATCCGGGATAATTTCACAAAAAAAGAAGTGCAAATCCCGATGCGGGATGGGATTCGGTTGTTTACAACCATTTATGCGCCTAAAAACGCTGATCAAAAATACCCGATCCTGCTGAACCGCACACCGTATTCCTGCAATCCTTACGGAAAAGATGCGTTTCGTACGGGTTTTCAAAATATGGAACTGGCCCGCGCAGGCTATATTTTTGTGTTTCAGGATGTGCGCGGTCGTTACATGAGCGAGGGTGATTTTGTAGATGTGCGCCCTTTTAACCCCGAAAAAAAGGCAAAAACGGATGTTGACGAAGCCAGTGACACTTATGATGCGGTGGAATGGCTGCTCAAAAACGTGCCCAACAACAACGGCAGGGTAGGGGTTTACGGCATTTCCTATCCGGGTTTTTACGCGACCATGTCCATTCTTGCCGAGCATCCGGCGATCAAAGCCGTTTCGCCACAGGCACCCGTAACTGATTGGTTTTTAGGCGATGACTTTCACCACAATGGCGCTCTTTGCCTCATGGATGCCTTCGGATTTTATTATGCTGCGGGCTTTGGTTTGCCCCGCAAAGGCCCGGAAACCAGCCACGGCAGGCCATTTAAGGGCTGGAATACTCCCGATAATTACAATTTTTACCTGAAAATGGGCGCTTTGCCCAATTATAAGGCCAAATTCATCCGTGATAGTGTGCCATTTTGGGACGATCTGATGGCGCATCCCGATTACGATGCCTGGTGGCAAGCGCGCAACCCTCGGCCGCATTTGCGCAACATAAAGCCTGCCGTACTCACGGTGGGCGGCTTGTTCGATGCCGAAGATTGCTATGGTGCCTGGCGGGTGTATGAGGCCATTGAAAAACAAAACCCGCGGGCACATAGCAACCGGATTGTCATGGGCCCCTGGGTACACGGTGGTTGGGCGCGCACAGGCGGCGATCGGCTGGGGCACGTAGATTTTAAAGAACAGACTTCAGCATTTTACCGAAAAAATATCGAATTGCCCTTTTTTGAATATTATTTGAAAGACAACGGCAAGATGGATTTGCCCGATGCCTATATTTTTCAAACCGGCGAAAACCAGTGGAAAACCTGGAGCCAATGGCCGCCCCTTGAAAAACAAACGACGCCTTATTATTTTCATGAAAAAGGTCGAATTTCGCCTGAAATGCCCAAAAACGCCCTTGGTTTTGACGAATATGTAAGCGATCCGAACAAACCAGTGCCTTACACAGAAGATGTACACCTGCAACGTACGCGCACCTACATGTGCGATGACCAGCGTTTTGCTGCCCGCAGACCCGATGTGCTGGTGTATGAAACAGAAATACTTTCCCAACCGCTTGCCTTAGATGGCACTATAACGGCCGATCTTTATGTAAGTAGCACCGGCACCGATGCCGATTTTGTAGTAAAACTGATCGATGTATATCCAGATACCCTCTCCTTGGTGGACAACGGTTTGCCCATGGGCGGCTATCAAATGCTGGTGCGGGGTGAAATCATGCGGGCGCGGTATCGCAATAGTTTTGAAAAGCCGGAGCCTTTGTATGAGGGCACCATTCAGCGCATTAAATTTGATTTGCCGGATGTAGCCCATACTTTTTTACCAGGGCACAAACTGATGATTCAGGTACAAAGCAGCTGGTTTCCGCTGATGGATCGCAATCCGCAGAAATATGTCCCAATTAATGCGGCAAAAGACGAAGATTTTGTCAAAGCCAATCATCGCATTTACCGGAGTGGGCGCAACACTTCGTCGGTTATTTTACCCATTGTACGTTAATATTTTACACCATGTATAGTCACGAAGTTACGATTCGGGTACGTTATGGCGAGACCGATCAAATGGGATACCTTTATTACGGCAATTATGCTGAATATTTCGAGGTAGGTCGGGTAGAACTGATCCGATCCTTAGGTTTGTCGTATAAAGAATTGGAGGAGGTGCACGGAATTTGGTTGCCTGTGGTGAGTCTGGAAATGCGTTTTGTTCGTCCGGCTTATTACGACGATTTGCTCACCGTGCGCAGTACTTTAAAAGAAATGCCCGATGAGCACATCACTTTCCATGTAGAAATATTGAATGAAAAACGCAAATTGGTCAATTCCGGTCGGGTAAGGCTGTGTTTTTTCGAGGCAAAAAGCAAAAAAGTGGTCATGGCCCCTGAATTTTTGTTGGAACGGCTCCGACCCGCTTTTGAGAACAATACAAACACTGAATAGCGGCCAATTATGCGTAAGACCAATTTTGCCGGGCGTGTTCGCCGTTTTTTCAAGTACCATCCGCGGTGGCTTCAATTAGTCGATTGGGCAAAAACGCATTCGTTTCCGGGGTTGAAACGGGTTCCGCTGTATTATTTGATCGTATTTATTGAAAAAGAAACCCGCAGCGACGCCATTACGACCCGCGCGAACAGTATGGCTTTTAGTTTTTTTTTAGCCATTTTCCCCTCCATCATCGTGTTGTTTACGATGTTGGCTTACACCCCCTTATACCAGGCTTTTGATGAAATCCTGTACGATTCCATCCATGAAATCATGCCAGGTGAGGCCGGTAAAATGCTGATGCAAACCATTCAGGACATCGCGACTAAACCGCGCAGTGGCTTATTATCCTTTGGTTTTTTACTGGCCATTTGGGTAGCCTCTAACGGCATGTTATCGATGATGAAAGGCCTGGAAAAGGATTATACCGCAACCTTCAAACGCCGTACCGGTTTTCAAAAACGCCTGATCGCCATCCAGCTTACCTTTTTGTTGGCCTTTGTATTGGTCGCATCGGTGGTGTTGGTCATTCTGGGTGAACCCATTTTGCATTTTGTATTTTCCTACATCAAGGCCGACTTCCTTACCCGCCTTACCTTTTTTGCCTTTCGCTGGGTAGTGGTATTAGGCCTGTTTTACACCATTTTTTCTACCATTTACCGGTATGGCTCTTCCATTCGGCGGCCCATTCCGTTTTTTAATGCAGGTGCTACTGTGGGGACCGTACTTTCGGTGTTCAGTTCCTGGGGCTTTTCCTTTTATGTAGACAATTTTGGCAATTACAACAAACTGTACGGTTCCATCGGTACTTTAATCGTGTTGATGGTGTGGATACAGTTGAATTGCATGATTTTGTTGCTTGGTTTTGAACTCAATGCAGGGATCGCGGTGTTGAAAGACAGTCGGGGGAAAAAAGTCATGGGGGGTAAAAAAAGAACCGAGTAGAATAATTTTATTTGAATAATTCAAAACGCGGCAACAAAAAGCATTTTCCACTGTTTTTCCGCTTGTATGAAAGACATCCAAACAATTACTACCCTGGGCGCATTACGCGAAAGCGGCTATCAGCCACGCGGCGTAAAAGATGAATTACGCGCCAATTTGATTCAGAAAATACAAAGCAAAGCAGTCATTTTCCCTGGAATCTTTGGTTTTGACGATACTGTGCTGCCAGATATTGAGCGTGCGGTATTGAGCCGGCACAATATTCTGTTGTTGGGATTGCGTGGACAAGCGAAAACGCGGATTGCGCGTATGTTGCTGCACCTGCTCGACGAATATATTCCGGTTGTAGCGGGCAGCGAACTCAACGACGATCCGATGAACCCGATCAGCCGTTTTGCCATTGATCTGATTGCTGAAAAAGGCGATGACACGCCGGTAACCTGGATGCACCGCAATGAGCGTTATGTGGAAAAACTGGCTACCCCCGACGTAAGTATTGCCGATTTGGTGGGCGATGTGGACCCGATTAAAGCGGCCAATTTGCGTTTGCCTTATTCCGACGAACGGGTAATTCACTTTGGGTTGATTCCACGGGCGCACCGTTGTTTGTTTGTAATCAATGAGTTGCCCGATTTGCAGGCGCGTATTCAGGTTTCGCTGTTCAATGTATTGCAAGAAGGCGATATGCAAATTCGCGGTTTTAAATTGCGTTTGCCGCTGGATGTTGAGTTCATTTTCACGGCCAATCCGGAAGATTACACCAACCGTGGCAGCATCATCACCCCGTTGAAAGACCGGATTCAGAGCCAGATTACGACCCACTACCCGACTTCTATCGACGTTGGTCGACGCATTACCGCGCAGGAAGCCAATATTCCGGCCGAACAAAGTTCAAAAATTCGGGTGCCTGAGTTCTTGAAAGACCTGGTAGAAGAAATTGCCTTTAGTGCCCGCGAAAGCGAGTTTGTGGATAAAAAAAGTGGTGTGAGTGCGCGTCTGACCATCAGCGCATACGAAAACCTGTATTCTACGGCCGAGCGCCGCATGATGCGCAATGAAGAAGATAAAACCACCGCGCGGATATCTGATTTTTGGGGCGTGGTACCTGCGTTGACCGGAAAGGTGGAAATGGTGTATGAGGGTGAGCAGGAAGGAGCGCATGTAGTGGCGTTGACCATCATCGGTGCAGCCTTGAAAAAAATGTTTTTGCAGCGCTTTCCGAATCCGGCCAAATTGAAACGCGGACAAGAGCGCGATCCTTATGGGGTCATCAAAGCCTGGTTTGCGGCTGGCAATAAAGTTGATTTGCTGGTAGATTTACCGAACAACAAATTTTACCAGGAATTAGAGCAGGTGGCAGGTTTGCGCAAATTAGTAGAAGCGTCGAAAGTAGACGAAACCGAAGTGTACACCTTTATGGAATTGGTGTTGCATGGTTTGTCGGAAGCGGAGGTGTTGAGCAAAGAATTCCTCGACAATAAATGGCAGTTTAAGGACTACTTGGCGGGCCAGTTAGATGCAGAAGACGATGACGACATGCGCGATTTATTCAATTAAATCGTACTTTTGAGCAATGGCAGATGACACCTTATCCTGGAAATTTCGATTCATCGCAATCGCGGCCGTATTGGGCGTGTTGGGCGTGATTCGACTGTATACTTTGGAGTTTGGGGTGTTTTCTAACACCATCCACGCGCAAATGCTGGTGGGGCTGTCCATTTTAATCGGATTGGTGATCAGCGGCGGTCTTTTTTATGCGTTTCGGGCGCGATTTTTACCATTAGAATTGCATTTGCCTGAGTTTTTCAGCGTCTTGATTTTTACGATATTCCTGAGTCCGCTGTTGGGTAGTTTACTCAACCGCGGACTTGGGCGTACGGAATACCATTCTTTTGAATTTTTGACTGAAAAGCCCTATACATCATCGACATATGGTATGATGTTGCATCAACGTATACAGCAACAAGGTTATTTATTAGAAGTAAGAGACCAGGGAGCATTGCGCCAATTTCGGTACAAAAGCCAGGCTTATTATCCGCTCACCAAGCCTGGGGATCCGATTTTATTGCCCATGCGTGTAGGCATTTTTGGCTTTAGAGTACTGTTACTACATTAAATTGTGTCTCGTTTTTCAAACTGGCATACTTTTGAATAGTAATATTGTTTGATATGCAAACACAACTATTACTGCTCGCTCTACTCTTGGCAACGGGGCCCCTTTCGGCACAATATGTCCCTTTTTTTCCTGAGGCGTTTATCGTCACCGCACAAGCTTTGAATTTGCGGGAAGCGCCCGATTTATCCTCCCGTAAAATCACCACCCTTTCTCGCGGTAACATTGTCACCTTCGTGGAAGCACACAACAATGGAGAATATGTGCAGGCTGATACCAGCGCTCCTTATGCACCGTGGTTTAAAGTGCGTTATAAAGACAAAACAGGTTATGCCTTTGGCGCTTACTTGGAAGGAACCTACCAATTGTTATATGAAGACGATATCATAGAAAGCATTCCACCGCTCAACTGGTACGGTGTGTTTACCCGAGACACTTTTTCGGATGAGATACGGAAAGTATCCCCTAAGATTTTGGAAGAATACAGTGAAATGTATGGCACGAAGGTAAAAGTGCTTAAAACCGACCAAAAAGAGCAGAGTAAATTCCTGATTGGCACCACAGCAACCCTGAAAACGGGGTATGTTGGGCCCTTAGGTTCCTATAAAATAGGTGATTTTTACATGGCCGATGGCTTGTTTCCGGGTTCTCAACTCAGCATATATCCCGGCCAGGAGCCCAACGATACTAGTTTTAAGGCGGCTTACCAATTGGCCGCAATAGGTTGTGCCAAATTTGAAAACGACTTTGTGCAAATCCGCGATTACCATTTATACTTGGTTGATTATGGTCCGCAACCGGCTGCGCGACAAGACCTTACGCCCTGGGTAACACCTGAATATCCCGACCAAAGTCCCAGTGTAAGCCTGCTGTGGTACGGTGATTTGGATATGGACAATAAGCCGGATGCAATTATACAGGATTGTCCGTTTGAAGCGGGTTGTCGGGCATCGTTGTTTTTATCGTCGGTAGCTCCGAAAGGGAGTTATTTGAAGAAGGTTTGTGAGCATTTTTGGCCTGGGGAGTGAGGGGGAAATTGAAAAGACCGGCCAAACATATTTGGTCGGTCTTTTCAATTATTTGAAATTTTTTTACAAATTACTTCAATTTGAAACTGCCTGAACCTACTTTTTGGCCCTTGTTCCAAATTACAACCTGATGAACGCCTGGGCTGTAACCACCACCATTAATAATTATTGGTTGATCAAGTTTTTGGTTTGAACCACTATATTCTATCGTTGATTCTCCAGCAAAGGTTATTTTGGTCCCGAATTCAGCATCTTTACCTTCAATAGATCCTATGCTGTTTTGGCTTGGCCCAATGATTTGAACCGAAAACTTTTGAGTACCAGGCTGTACCCCAGAAGCAGGCATAGCGGTGAAATCAACAATAACTCTGTCAACATTTTTTGCTTTATCCCATTTTTTTGCTTGATTTGGGTTTTTAGGATTTACGTAAAATGTGCCAACTTTAACACCGCTTACAGGTATAGGCTTTTTATTTTCAACACCGCTACTACTGTTATCTATGTTTTGATCACCAGACCCAGAAGTATTATCCGTGTTACCATTATTTTCTGGATTTGTGCCGGAGCCTTGCTTTTCCTTGATTTTATTCAACTCATCCTTTGTAAAGTCCAATTCTTGGGTAATTCTTGACAAGTCTTGGGTAAGTTGTTGGTTGGTTGCTTTCAGATTGCTGTTTTCAGATTGCATTTCGTCTAGGCGACTCTTGAGGCTTTCGTTCAAATGTGTAAGGTCTGAGATTTGTTTGCGTGCTGCATTAAGTGAAGCCCCATTGGAAATGTTTTGGCGAATGGTTTCATCGCGTTGAGCAAGCAAAGTGATCAGTTCGTTGATGGAATCACGTTTGGCAGGAAAGAGCATTTTAATGCTGTCTAACCGAAGAACCGCTGCTTCGTATTTATCTTTCAAGTCCTTCAGGGCAAGATCTTTTTCAGTAGCCTCGCCTTTCATGATATTGATCTTTTTATCCCCCCACCAGTACATCACGCCATTCAGTAGCACCAGCAATCCGATTAAGATTGCAGCAATCACGACAATTTTGTTTTTATTATTGGAGGTTTGAGGACCACCTGGGGTGTTTTGACCGCCTGGTGGGTTGGGCTGATAAGAAGGTTGACCAATCATGTTGGAGTAATTTATTGAGTTTGTTAAAGTCAAAATCGTTCAATAGAATTACCCAATAGAGATTCCCAGCCAAAAGAGGTTATCAATGTAAGTAAAAAAAATTAAGGAATAAAATCAAATGGTCCATTTTTTAAAGTGTTTTTTATCGCTGGTTCCTCTTTTTCGATTTCAGCCTGAATTTGATCGTTGATCGATTGTATAAAATTATCTCCGATCATGCTATCCCGGACTCGGTCTAAAATAGATTGACTTTTTGAAAAGGACTGGATTGCTTCAATGATTGTTTTTTCCCGGTCAAACATACGGGCAAAAGACTCATCATTTTTATACCGTTCAGTTATGGCATGAGCTTGGTCCGGCTCAGCATGGCCTCGGATAAAAAGCCAAATATCCTCAAACGTAAGCAAAAGACCTCTTTCTTTTGCCAAGGCACGTGCATCTTCTACCAACTGTTTAATATCGGTTTCTTTACGGGCTGTATTACGCAGGCTTTGACTAATACTTCTTGCAATAAGCATATAGTCCGACCACTCTGCAGCCAGTTCCTTGTTTTCCTTCAAGGTAGTTTCAAATTTGAAACGATCTTCTGATCCCATTGGACCGCGTAAGTATCGCTCCATGAGATCGAAGTATTTAAAAGTGCTCATAATTGCAAGGATTAAGGGATTAAATCGGTTAATATTACATCATATATCCATATCCACGTTTGTGCATTTTTGCACGTAGCGCTTCCATTGCTCTAAACCTGGCTACTCTCACATAATCTCGCGTTACGCCAAGTTTCTGGGCGATTCCTTCATCATCAATATTCAAGCCAGGATCAAAAGAAAGTTTTAAAATGGTTTGTTGAGCATTGGTTAATTCTGACATGCTCGCTTCTGCAGCTTCCATTAGGATTTGCTGATGGACTTGAACATCGGGCTCAGGACCAGGCTCTTTGGGCTCAAAAGTGAAAGAATCTCGTGAAAGGGAGTAATAATCCGATGGATCTCTGCTCCAATCATCCTCCTCACCTAACGCATTTACGGACGATTTGTTGCGTTTGTAGACTTTATGCTCGGCCAGGAAGGCGTTCCAGGCGCTCCGAAATAAATAAGCGCCATAGTCCTGAATGGTAGCACCTTTGTTAATTTGGTGCAGCATTGATCCAAGCGCTGCGTGAAAGGCTTCTTCTGCTTGTGCGCTGCTTCCGCCCCGATTCATAATGTATCTAGCAATATCCGGATAACAGTTACGATAAAGGCTAATAAGTGTTTTTTCATCCATGGTTTCGTAGACTTAATTGGATTAATTACATTATTATAACAGTACAAAAGTAGGAAAATGCTTCATTATTGCTTCCATTTAGGATAAATTTAAATTAAACTAATGTTTTATGTTTGACTGTTTTTATTATATTTACTATTAATTAATTTTTAAAAAATTGATTAATAGTGAATTTTTAAAAAAAAATCCTGTAAAGTATTTTTTTTAAGAAATGCCGATAACGTATTTTAGTTGCCATACTCTTCTCCTTGAAACCTGAACAAATCATCAGGACAAACAATCTAAACCATAAATTACAAAATTTTACAATGAAAAATCTTTTCCTCACCCTGTTTGCATTCTTTATGCTCTCTGTTGCCTTGCAGGCACAACCTGAAGTTTTTTTTGGCGCTTTGGTAGGCGCTAATAAATCTTCCTTTAAATTTAATAAGTTCGAGGATGAATATCTCAAGTTTACTGCAGTTGGGTTTAAATACTCTTCAACGAGCAAAATTCAAGGCTTTCAAGGAGGAGCTCGTGTAGGAATTAATCTGGGCGCAAGAATTTCAATCATTACCGAGTTTATATATGCCAAGCATATTGCATCTTATCAAACTGATTTGACGCCAGAGATTGTTAGAACTGGCAACGGTGTTTATCAGAATTGTTCATCCGGACGAAGATCTTGGGATATTGGCGTAACTGGTTTTACTGTGCCAGTTTATGGAAGGGTTAAGATAATTGGAGGTGACAAATTTGGGGTGTTTCTCACGGCTGGTTTATCATTTAGAAAGTTGTCTGCAAAAGGCACTTATGAAACTTCATACAAACCAGATGGTACTACTGGGATCACTGTTGAAAGTAAAAATAATCAAATATTTGATGTTTACAATGTCAATAATCCTGCTGAAACAGGTCATATATACTATTCTGCACAATTTCCTGCAAATTCCCAAACTGAAGACTTAACTTTTGGAGCGAACAAGGAAAATAATTATGCTGCATTTTCTACAAATTTAATGCTCGGATCTTCGATGCGCTATGTTATAGATGAGGAAGGGAAATTTGCTTTAACCTTGGACTTTAGCTGGCAAAAAGGATTGACGAATATGTTCTCAAAAGAACGCATTGGGTATTTATCCAGTTTGAATCCTACTGCCGTGCGTCAATATAAAGATATTGATAATATTAATACAACTTGGGTATATGCACCTCGGCGTTTTGACATCGTTGGCTCTCAAAAAATGAACACCACCCTCATTTCCATCGGTTTCGAGTTCTGCCCTTTTTGCGGCGGTTGGTAACCAATAAAAATCAGGCGTTATGGTATACTCTTGTTTGAATTGTATTTCGGAGTTTCATTCCGAACAAATCCCCCCGCAAATCTGCACCACCTGCAATATGCGTGGCATGATTCAACCCAAAGGCAATCTGCAAAGTCAACCTGTTTTCGGTAAAAATGTAGATGGGATTACAAAATTGTGTACCAATTGCGGAGAATACGTCTCACACGAAGTTGGCAGTTGCCCACATTGCAAATTTGCTTTCAAAACAGAAAGCCGACCGACGATTCTTCGAAAAAGCGCGCATAAGCCTGACCGAGCACAGTTTTCCATGCCCAGTGGTTCTGGAAAGCGTTTCTAATCTTTCTCGATATAACCGGGATGCGTTCTTTGTTGGACTTTAATAATCCGCCAGAACGCATCCCTTACCTTCAAAAATATGTCATCAAGGAGAGCCATTCAGGTATTCAACATGTCATTTTTGGACATGATGACCAACTTTACAGGAGCTGTCATTATCCTTTTTTTGCTGGCTTCGAAGTTCCAGGGCGATATACCTTATAAAAATGTTCGGGGTGTCGCTACCGTAGATTTTAACCAGGCCAACAATAAAATTACGGGACAACTCGATCCCACCAAATTAATCCTCAGTTCCATTAAGCCCGGAGATACGTTATTGGTGGTCGTTGGAAAAACAATGAACGTTGCTGAGAAAAAGGAAATTGCGTCCACCACAACCACCAACACGAATTCTTCGGGGGTGCGATTGCAGGATGACGAAATCATTGTTAATAGGGAAGATTATGAAAAGAAAGTGGATCCAGTACCACCCGGTGCTTGCCGTCTTGTTCCAAGGTTGATCGGAACTTCGGCCTGCAATGACAATAGTACCCCCAATAACTCAGATGATGATACCTATACCGCTGAAGTAAATGTAGAACTTATTGGTACTTGTCAAAGCTCAAGTTTGTGGAAAGATGATTTGGGTACCACGCTTTCCTATAACAAACCCAAAAAATATACTTTTAAAACAAAGGATGCTTCCAAAACCATCCAGTTTTTTGATTATAGTAACAAAGATTTAAAGGGAAGTTTATTTATTCCTGCACCAAAGCCTTGTAACGCTACGGCTGCAGGAAATACTGAAAAACCAGAGTTTAATCCGCCACCAGGTGTAAATTTTGTGATAGAATTTGATGAACAAGGAGGGAATAATGTAGACCTCTATGTCGAGAAAAATGGACAATGGGTATCGGGCAAAAAAGATGGCAAAAGCAGGAGCAACCCCAATATTGGAGACTGGTCGGATGAAAAAACCAATGTTACCTGGATCATCAAAACCAAATCGGATGTTGAAAAAGTTTTTCAAAGACAGCCGATCCCAGGCACTTACCGAATTTATGCCCACTTTAAATACACCCCCAAAGAAAATCCGTTGAGCAGCATCCCGGTAAAACTGGCGGTATCGAGCCGACCAGGCAATCAGGGTAGGGTATTTCCGGCCAAAAAGGTGGCGCTCACAAAAGAGCCCCCCCCAAACGGTGGCGGCCTTTTGCTTAAAACCGTTACAGTTATGCCCGACGGAAAACTCAAATTCCAATAATTTCACAAACATCAACTTATGAACCAATACCTCAGTTCCAGAACCCTAAACCTGATTGTCAGCATCATCGGCGCCTTTTTGTTCTGGCAATTAATGACCTATCTGTCGCTAATTACTGGAAATCCATCTGTATTACGCGTTTGGGGTGGAAGTGGCACGGGCTTTTTAAAAGTTGTTGCTTATATGGCCTTTATTTATGGCATGCTGGATTTATTTGAAAAAAAGCGGGCCCTACGGAAAGAATATCTGGGCTTTCACCTCGGTCTTTTACCTACTCAAGACCAAATGGTGCTTACGCCAGATGATGTTTCTAAAATAAAACTGGATGTTTTGTCTCGTGAAAAAAATGGTGAACAGCATTACATGGTTTCATCCTTTGTGAAAAAAGCAGCCACCCAATTCCGGAATGACAATTCGGTGAGCGACACTATGAAAGTAGTTGAAATGCAGATCGAGAGCACCAAAAATGATGATGAAGGTCGTTTAGAAGAAATTCGCTACATCATTCAGACCATTCCAATGTTGGGATTTATCGGAACTATTATTGAGCTGACAAATTCCCTCCAACAACTGGATGGTGGTATTCCCGCAGTGCGTAAATCAATGGAGGGCGCTTTTGATGCTACATTGGTTGCGCTTACCCTTACGATTGTTTTAACCTTGTATTATCATACATACATTGGGCAGATGGACATGTATTATGCAAGAATAAAATCATATATCACTGATAATCTGATTTCTCGGATTTACAATCCTAATAGCAAGAAATAAAGGTTACGGTTTCGATGTGGCTTCAGAACAGATTGGATTTCAATAATCCCATTGCCGATCAACCCCATGAGCCCTACCATTTTAAGATGATAGGCTCATGGATTTTTAAATCATTTTTATCACGTTCCTACAATCCTTGCATGAATTGTAGCACTCAAAATCTGTGACACATGAATTGTATCAATTGTGGTCAAGTCAATGAACCTGGTCTTTCAAGGTGTGCGTTCTGTAATTTTCCGCTCCCATCATCGAAATCCCCTGAAATGGAAAAGGTGATCCAAGCGGTTCCTGCGCATGTCGATCCGCCACAGGTTTTTCCGGACTTTGAAATCCCAAAACCTGTATTGCAACAAAAGCAATCAGTTGAGTCTCCCAAAGACCATGATGAAACAAGATCGGCACGATACAAAAATGAAGTGTCGAACCCAATCATTGGCCTTGCCAGTTGCCCGCAATGCAATTATCAATTAATTGCAGATACAGATACTTGCCCTATGTGCTCTTTCAAACTTAAGCCGGGTAAATCTGCTGGAATTGGGTTGAAAGAAGGATCGATCACTGCTCAAGGGATTGAAGACTTCAAGTTTGATATTCCGAAACCGGTATTACCTAAAAAAGAAATTCCAACATCTGATGGCGATTCTGATGCAAAAGAAAAGCCTCCAGTTTCGGCGGGTGAAATGAATCCTGTTCTGGCCACTAAAGATGTGTCTGATGCCAAAGGAAAGGCAACGACTTCACCATTTACAAATAATTCCCGCCGTCTCAAAAACACGAATACAACCATTGATCCATTCAGGAAAGAAACAAGTTCAGAACAGGTAACCGCCGTTTTAACCCCGCTGCCAAGAGACAATGAAAAAGCGGCAGAACCTGTTTCTATCGTATTTCTGGATGCGCCGGTTCCATTGAACAGGGCTATGTTGGAGGTGGGGAATAATACCATTACCTCAAAGGTTCAGGCAGAAATAGAATACGTAAACGGGGCCTGGTACCTCATCGATCGAAGTGAAAAAGAGACCACTTTTGTATTAGCCAAAACGCCGGTTATGTTGCAAAAAGGGGATATTATATTGATGGGAAACAGAAAATTCAGATTTGATGGTTAATGTTTCAGTATGTGATGTTCTTTTAAGTAGCCTAAAACTAATCAAATGTCAGCAGTAGTTCAAATCAATATTGGAGATAAGATAGACCGATTTTTAGTCGAATCGGAGCTAGGGCGGGGGGCCTATGGTACTGTATATAAAGTACTAGAACAATATACTGGCAAATATCAGGCAATCAAGTTGTTGCGCTTGTGGGAAATGGATGATCCGAAAGATCGGGAACACTTGATGAAAAGATTTAATGGCGAATTCATTGCCGGAAAGATTGATTCTCCATACCTGGTTCATAGCCACGAAATTGGTGTTTGGAAAGGCAATCCGTTTATAATAATGGATCTGGTTGAAGGTGGAAACTTATACGATCGAATCAAGCAATCTGCGATCAGCCTTCAGGAAATTGACCGAATTGGTTTTCAAATATTAAAAGGATTGGAAATTCTGCATCACAACGGAATTATTCACCGCGATTTAAAGCCTGAGAATGTATTGTTGGGGCAAAAAGGAGCAGTACGACTTACTGATTTTGGGGTTGCCGGTATGTTAAATGCACGCATGACTGTTCCAAATATTCTTAAGCAGGCGAATTCATTATTTGGGACCCACGCTTATATTCCACCGGAACAACGAAACTCTTGGAAAAGATTTGAAGCAACCAGTGCCCGAACAGACATTTTTGCTTTTGGGGTAATGATGTATGAGCTGCTTACAAGAGGTATTTTGCCGTTTGGAACCCTGCATACCGCCACCGATCTGGCAACCTATATTAAAAGGTCTGTTAAAGGGGAGTGGGATGATATTCAGAAGCACCGACCTGAAACACCGAACTATTGGAAAAACATTCTGGAGCAATGCCTGGAACCGAAATTCGAAAAACGCGCAGAAAATGTTACGGTTTTATACACGCAAATCCCTTCATTTGAAAATGAAAGAAGTACAATATCCTTACCGGATGGTATTTACGAATTTGGAATGCCACTCGTTTTAGTCGTTACACAAGGAGAGGATCCTGGCAGGGAATTTTTGTTGAATCAATACATCCAGCCACACAGAAATCAGGGGATTATTCGAATCGGATATTTTGACATGCAAAACCCTGGACGTAACAATATCGAGATTCTGGAAGAGGGTACGGCATACATTTCCAATTTTCATGCAACCATTGAAAAACATGGCTCTTTACAAAAATGGATTATCCGCGATGGTCAATTTTATGCAAAAGGCGGAAGTGAGGTGCCAGCCTGGCACCCTTCAACCAATGGCGTATTTGTGAATGGCTCCCGTGTAAGAGATTTTCAGGAAATAAAGCCCGGCGATCTCTTAACCATCGGCGATACCGTGTTACAAGTTCGAATAAAATAACCAGAAAATTAATGCGGAACCTTGATAACCCAATAATCTGTCACAACTCTTTGAGATGAACACCGATAAAGTGCATATAAAATACACCATATCTGCACAATCGCACCAGGGAATGGTTCGGTTGAATAACGAGGACAACATCCTTGTGGTTCCGTCTATTCTTGAAAATCAAAGATGGATGCCAGGAGATTCTTCCGATAAATACTTGCATGTATTTGATCAACAGGAAGATGAATCCTTAAACGGTGTTTTATTATCAGTCGCCGATGGGATGGGTGGTGCGAATGCAGGGGAAGTCGCTTCCAATATTGCTGTTTCCGTAATTGAAGAAGCATTAAGTCTGCCCGATTTTGAATATAATCTGAACGAAAATCCCAAGGCGGTTTTGTTTAATCTGATCCATGCTGCTAACAAAAAAATCATTGATTATTCCGAAAGCAATGTCGAGACAAAAGGCATGGGTACGACAATGACCATTTCTTTTATCAATGATGAAGGCGGCCATGTAGCATGGATTGGAGACAGCAGGGCTTATTTATATCGACCAAACGCAGGATTGCGGCAAGTTTCCAAAGATCATTCTGTTGTACAAGAATTGTTGGACTCCAACCAAATTTCCGAAGAAATTGCCTTTTATCATCCAGATAGCCATGTTATTACACAAAGTTTGGGTGATTCTGGGCGATCCATTTCGCCAAGTTACATCCAGGTGGATATTTTGGAAGGCGACTTGCTCATGTTGTGTACCGATGGTTTAAATGGAATGTTGATGGATTCTGAAATTGAATCCGTTTTTACCAATTATGCACATGCTGATTTGGATGAATTAACAGATCAACTCATTCATGCTGCCAATGATGCTGGAGGAAACGACAATGTAAGTTTGATTCTGTTTAATTTGAATGCGGGAAATCTGATAGAAACGAAACAACAAACTACTGAGGGGCAAGCTACAGAGAATCCTCCTGTCGCCAGCGTCTCTTTTCGGAATCGTTTGAGTTTGTCACCCAGGCGTAAACAGCGGAAACTGTATCTAATATTTGTACTGTTAATTTTGGCGGTGGTTGTTGGATTTCTTTTAAAGATTTACACGTACGATCAACCGAATTCGATTGTGCAAACACCTGTTGTAGACTCTTTAAAAGTTTTAAGTCCGGTATCCGGGATAAATATACAGGATACCAGTCAGAAAATTAATTCGACAACTGGTCTGGACACTTTAAAAACAGATACAGGAGGCACTACCCAAAAAAATCCCGGACAAATCATTGATTTTAATAAAGATACCATAAAAAAAAAGTAAGTGTCCAGGTGGGCGCATTTAAGAAAAAAGCAAATGCCAAGACGATGCTGAACGATTTAGAAAAACTTGGATTTTCGGTGCGTTTGTCAGAACGAGCAGGGTTTTTCAGGGTGATTGTAGGGTTTGATAACAACAGCGCAGCAAAAGATTTTTTAAAACACTATAGTAACCGATTTCATATCCCCAAAAATCAATAACCGACATTTAATCCAAATCCAATTGGCCTTTAAACGGCCAATAAAAACAAAGATTGAACCGCTATGCCGAATTTGTACCAGGGATTAATTTTAAACAATCGTTACCAGCTTCAAACCATCATTGGTAAAGGCGGTTTTTCTGTTGTATGGTTAGGACATGATCAGAAGGGAAATCGGCAGGTAGCAATTAAGACTTCTCAAGATGAATTGAGCGGTGTTGCGGATACTGCGACGAGGATGGAACAAGAATTCCATCTTACCAGATCTATACAGCATCCGAATTTGTTATTGGCAACGGACTTTTTCAGATATGAAGATGCAGCATGCCTCGTATTTGAGTATAAAGCAAAAGGAACCTTACACAGCAAGGTAAAAAGTCAGGGCTCCCTGAATGAAGTAGAAATTGCTCGGCTGATGTCTCAAATCAGCAGTGCATTGCATGAATTACATGCAAACGCTTTGATCCACTTTGATGTAAAGCCAGAGAACATATTAATTGATGAGCAGGGAGATTTCTTTCTTGCCGATTTGGATACAGCATCCAAGTTAAAAAACTCCATGGTGCGCGTGTCCCGAATTTATGCCGATACACCCCAATATCGCTCTCCGGAACATCTCAAAGGTGCCAATGAACTATCGGATAAGGTTGATATTTATGCCTTAGGTATTACCATTTTTGAAACTTGCGAAGGCATCATTGAAAAGGATTATGGCATTGGGATGATGATGCTTACGGGTACGGAAAAGCCCTCCATTCAGGTGCCGAAATACTCGATGCGTTTGGACCAAATCATCAAATCATGCTGGAATTTTTCACCAGCTGAACGTCCTACGGCAGATGCATTATCCGCCTATGCACAACATTTTCTCAATTTTGGTTTTTGGCCTGAAATTATTGAATTCAAGCCACTGGACAAGCCATTATCAGGAGGAGAAATTACAGGAAGTATACCTTTGCGTCAAACAGTAGGAAGGCCAACCAAGCCCAATTACATAGCCACTCCTGCCATACCCGATTTCCCGGCAGGTGCCAACTTAGGCAGCCCAGGAGATAACATTAGAATTCCAGAACCCGCTACAAGTAGTTCGGGCAGCAATATGAACATCCAAGAGCCTGGAAATCAACAAGCAAGCACTGTTCTTCCTCCATTTGGTGGAATAAACCCTCCTCCTCTAATTACCGATTCACCTTCGCCACCCTCCTGGTCCAATCAGATGCGTCAAACCTTGTCAACAATCAACATGAAGGAAAATCCATACATGAAATGGGGCGCGCTGGCGATCATTTTATTAATCGTCCTAGTTGTAAGTTATTGTGGAATGGGTAGGCTGAATTCAGACGCCCAGTACAATGATTTTGTGCAAAAAGCCATTGATTTTCGGAGTGAAGGCAAACTAAAATTGGCCTCTGATGCCATTTTAGAAGCCTTGAAAATTAAGAAAAAGGATGGAAGGGCTACGAATATTGAGACTGAAATATTGCACGATGCCGATGCCCGGCACAATGACCAAATGCATTTTGCCCGAATGGCCATCGAAGGTGCCAATGTCTCTGATTTGGAAGTTGCCAAGAGCCAAATGCTAGAGAATAAAGACGACGCATCTATTCTGATTAAAGGCGACTCTACCGAGTATTACATCCAATTGATTGACTCAAAGTTATATGAAATTGCCCCAAAACCAGAGCCTCCCAATCCGGATTTTCCAAGTCCTCCCGATGATCTTAATAAAGATAAAGACAAACAAAATACGGTAAGGCCACAAAAAGACCCAAATCTGGAAAAATACCGGTATGAAATCGAGCAAGAAAAGAAATGGAACGCGGATAAAGCGAGCAATAACCGGAACCGGATTTCAAAATGGGTCAATGATCCGCTTTATGGAAGTGAAGCTAGCGAGTTGTTAAGTAAACTAGGTTCTGAAAATACAACTGTGGTTACCAAAAAACCGGGGGAGATCATTGATCCACCTACACCCTGCTGTAAATATGTTGGATTTATGGGGGCTGTTGCAAAGAGCGGTTGTAAATCATATAATGTGCAAAAAGGAAGCATCCTGATCAAGCCGGATAAACCTTGCATGCTTAAAAGTGCAACGGTGTATTCTTCAGGCTGTGGAAAACTGCGCATCACCCTTTCTGGAAATGGCAAAAGCCTAAGCGAAACCAAGGAACTAAGCGATGGCAAGTGTGATTTTGAGTTTGACCGAATTGATGCTATGTTGCTCGAAAAAAATACGGTTTACACGCTCAATTTGGAAGTATGGACATCTGATAACTGCCCTGGCGACCCTGCACCACAATTAATGAACGCCGCAGAATGTGGTTCACCTTCCAGTTACGAAAACAAAGATGGCATTCAAATAATGGACTATCAGGGCCGTGTTGTGCTATTCTCTTTAAAATATGGTTACTAAACTTCAACACAATATGAAAATTTCTACTTTTTTGGGCTTAATTTTTGTTTTTTCTCTGATTTGGGAGGAATCCTGGGGGCAGTGCAGTGCTGGATCTGCTTCGAGTAGCCCAATGGTTTGCGTCGGCACTCCTATTTCAGCAATTA
>Ga0247835_1000106_pt1 | contig 105694 bp, 114 predicted proteins | sample LaCtaG_3_FD_189912 | JGI IMG/M metagenome (GOLD analysis project Ga0247835, IMG submission 189912) | Freshwater microbial communities from meromictic Lake La Cruz, Castile-La Mancha, Spain - LaCruzMarch2015_13.5m | ecosystem: Environmental > Aquatic > Freshwater > Lake | place: Spain...
AACCTCGCTCTTCAGGTGGCCTCTCGCGGGTATGTGCTGGAGACCGGCCGGGTCGTTCTCCACGACACCGCCGAGAACCTCCGCGCGAACCCAATGGTGCGCTCGGCCTATCTCGGCGAGGATCCGGCCTGATCCCGACGACGGCTCAGAAATCCCGGACTCACGCGTCCCTGCGGCTGAAAAATTCATCGGCGGCACGCGAACACCCCCGCGGGAGGGCCGCTGGGTCGCGGCCCAGCAACTCGAACCCGCCCTCGCGGCGCACCGCAAGGTCCTGCGTGCGGAGGCCCACGACCGAACCGACGTTGGCGGCATCATAGATAAGCAGGATGCCGGTTTCACCTCGGCCCACCTCCTTGAGGGTGACCGGGTCGGCGACGACGGCGCGAGCCCACGGCGGCCCCTGATGCAAGCCGCCCGGCCCGGACGCGTAGAATTGCGAGCTCAACTCAGTCATACTGTATTCATTATGTATATCAGAGACAGCCAGCCCCAACCGCTCCGTGAACATGGCGTAAAGGTCGGCGCGGGAAATCTCTCGCCCACTGCCCTTGTAACCGCCGGTCTCCATCGCGGTCGAACCGGGGGCAAGATTGAGCCGCAGGCGTCGGCGGTCCATTTCCTCGAAAAGCCGCAGAAAACCGAGCGAGGTGCCGAGCAGGCAAACCGGCTCGGGCGCGGATTGCAGACGCTCCACCTCGACCACCCCGCCACGGGCTATGAAATCCTCCGCCCGGGCCAGGGTGGAGAACATGTGACTGAGCGAAGAATGCGGGGCCTCGTCGGGATGCGGAGCCAGAACCAAATACGGTCCGGCGGGCAGCCCGGCGAGCTTCCAGCCCGCACGAACGGCAGCCTCGTAGATTTTGAGCGTGCGGAACGGATGGCGGCCGAAGCCCTCCCCGGTCGTCCCGCTGGTATGGAAGACTTTGGTGATTTCCTCCGCGGGAAAACTCCGCAACTCGGCCTGCTTAAAGGCCGCTTGCGGCACGGCCGGGATCTTGCGCCAACTGACAACACCCTCACCGACGCCGAGACTCAGAGAGTAGGCGCGGTAGGGCGCATTGTGACGAAATTGGAACGCGTGCAAATCCGGCAGGACCCGTTCGAAGGAATCGGCCGCGGGGTCCCCGATCCAGTGGAGGATTCTCTGCTCAAGCTCGGCCCACGGCCCAGGCACTTCGTTCATCGGTCCCATCCTGCCAGCCCCGCGGCGGGGACAAATGAAATTTTGTCCCTGAGGGACGCCCAGCCTATGGAGCAGGGCAGGCGGTGGACGTGTTTGGGGTGGCTGCGGATTGGAACATCCAAAGTGACTCACGACTGCCCGACGGCGCGACGGGTGCGCAAGCGGCCGACGTGAGGGCGGGTGGTCGTTGAGTCCACTGCCTTGTTCGCATTATTGTTCATTCTGATGCTCCTCGATAAAGCGTCGTCGATAGCACATATAGGATGCTCTACCAATGTCGTTCACAAACGTGCCATCGAATGAAGCCCCGACAAGCGCTCCAATGATTGGCACTGACTGTAGCGCCTTCCGCTTTGTAATTTGTATTCCGAGAGTCATAGCGAATGCTCGAATTACTGCGAGAAGGGATAGCTGGGAAATCTGCTTGGCGGCCAAATCTGCCGACATCTTCTTCCACGTCACCTTGATTAGAATCTGTTCGATTTGCTTCAACATGATGAGGAACTCCACTTTGGCCTTAATGTCACCCGTGGAGCCTGTCCTCAAAATGTGAAACATGTATTCCTGTTCTTCAGGCTTCCTAGTGTCGTATGGGGCAGGGAAGACGACTGTGCTGACGATGAAGGGCCGGAGACCGTTTCTCCCCCTGCCGCAGGAAAACATCGTCGGCGTGGATACGTTCAAACTCTTTTTGCCCGAGTATCCGGCGATCCGTCGAGTGGGAGACGGTCGAGCCAGTTCGCTCGTGCAGGAGGAGGCGAGGAAGCTATCGGACAGCACTTTCCATCTTCTCATCCGGATGGGGAGATCATTCATGTGGGACTCTTCGATGTCCGATCTTGAGGCGACGCGGCAGAGAATCGCCGCGGCAAAAGGGCACGGCTATCGGTTGATCCTCGTGGCGGTGGGATGTCCGATTGATGCGGCGATTCGGAAGGCCCTTTATCGCGCGAAGCAGACGAGACGCTTCGCACATCCCGCCCACCTGGAGAACTCCCACCGGAACTTTGCGCGGGCGTTTGACACGTATTTCGATCTTTTCGACCAGGTCATGCTCTTCTGGAACCCCTGGAAACCCGGGGACCAGCCAGGCCAGCCAAGGCTGGTCGCGGAAAAAGATGGTGGCGACAATAGCCTTGTCAGCTATTGCGGGCAGCTAGAGCATTTCGGCGCTCTTAAAGAAAAATGAAGATCAAAAAGTCAGACCAGAAGCCCAAGACCATCAGCGAGCTTTGTGGGGATGACGCAGGAGCGTTTGAGCGCTTCCTGTCGAAGAAGAACCACGCCCTCGCCGAAATGGACCGCAAAGCCAATCAACGCGTTCTCCAAGCTCTGGAGAAGCGGCTGGCTTGGGCGGCCTGAGAAGCTGGTTGGTTTGCCACGCCCCGCGGAGGGGACAAACGAAATTTTGGCCTCGCACGCGGGCTGAACCAAGGCACATTTGGCCCCGATGAAGCCCGTTGCACGGTCTCTGCGCTGCGGCCTCTTCGCGATGATCGCGTTGATGGCTGGCGGTGCGGCCGACGCCCAGGAGGAGGCCGCCCCGCAGGCCGGCACGGCCCGGGACCTGATCATGAAGGCCGATGGCGCCTACAACGCGAAGCGCTACGCCGAGGCGGTGGCCGGCTACGAAAAACTGGTGGCAGACTTCGGCGCTTCCGCCGAGACAGCCTCCTTGCTGCCCCACGTGCGCTACAACTTGGCGGCCGCGCTGATGCAGGCGCAAAAATTCGATACCGCCGCGGACGCCATCGGCGAGGCGCAGAAACTTAAGGAGATCGGCGAGAAACAGCAGGAGGACCTGGCGTTCTGGCTCGGGGTGGCGTTGCGGCAAACCGGCAAACACGCCGAGGCGACGGCGGCGCTGGGGGAATTTCTGGCCAAGTTTCCCAAATCCGACCGGCGGCCTGACGCCGGATTGCTCGCGGCGAACGCGCTGCTGAGCGGCGGCAAAACCGATGAGGCGGCGAAGGCTTTCGGCGCCATCCGCAAAGTGCCGGACCACCGGCACCGCGGACGCGCCGCCGTGCTCGAACTCTATTGCCTCGTCGAGACCGGCAAGGATCAGGAGGCCCTGCAGCTTTTGGCCGAGGAGGGCCCGAAGCAGGCGGAGAACATCAACCAGCTCGCCACCTTCCAAACGCTCGCCCTCGGCCTGGGCGAGAAACTGCTCGAAGGCGAACAACCGCGCCCGGCCATTCGTGCCCTGCAGAACATCTGGCCGCGGGAGCGCCTCATCGCGCACCAAACGCGCAAGCTGGAAGAAATCAAAGCCGACCTGGCCCAAATCGAGTCGGCCCTGCGGCCGGACGTTTTCCGGCGCGCCCAACAGAAGCAGCTGCAGCGCGAGGTGGAGAAGGAGCTGGCCAACCTCGAAAAAATCCCCTCCTTCGATGCGTCGGTTCGATTCCGCATGGCCACGGCCTTCCATCAGCAGGAACGCTACCGCGAGTGCGCCCTGCTACTCGACGACGTGCTGCGGGAGAGGAAACCCGACACCGTGGTGGAAACCGCCTCGCTCAGCGCGCTGCAAAGTTGGATGTCGATCGAGCGTTACGACAAGGCGGTGGAAATTTCGCAGGTCTTCGAAGAAAAATTCCCCGCCTCGAAGAGTCTGCCGCTTGTGCTTTACCTCCGCGGGGCGGCGCAGCAGCGGGCCGACCAATACGACGAGGCCCTCGCCACTTTTTCCGCACTGACGGAAAAGTTTCCGAAAACCGAGCAGGCCCCGCGCGCCTTTTTCATGAAAGGCTTCACGCAACTGCTGGCCGAGCGCAACGAGGAGGCGGCGGCGACGTTCGCGGAGTTCGAGACCAAGCATCCGAAGCACGACTTGTCCGAGGCGGCCAGTTACTGGCGCGGGTCGGCCCTGACCTTCGCCAAAAAATTCCCCGAGGCCCGGGAGGTTCTGGCCGCACACGCGGAGAAATTTCCGGACGGCCCGATGGCCGGTCCGGCGGCCTTCCGCCGCGCCTACGGGGCCCAGTCCATGAAGGACTTCCCCGCGGCCGAAACCGAGCTGAAGGACTACCTGCAGAAATATCCCGAGGGAGCGGAAAACGCGGAGGCGCGCATCCTCCTCGGCGACGCCTTGCTCGCACAAGCCAAGTCGGACGAGGGCAAGGAAATCTACGCGAGCATCCCGGCCCCGGCCGGCCGCTTCCACGAAGACGCGCAGTTCAAACTCGCGAAAGTGCTCAAGCTTGAGGAGGACTACCCGGCGCAGCGCGACCTCCTCCAAGCTTACCTCGCGGCCTACCCGAAAAGCCCGCGGGCCGCCGAGGCACTCTTCCTCATCGGCCAGAGCTGGCGGCTGGAGAACCAACCGGAGAAGGCCATCGCTGATTATTGGAAGGCGATCAAGGATTTCGGCAACGACCCCGAAGCTGACTCGGTCGAGGATCTCTTGCTGGCCCTCGACCGCCTTTACAAAGGCGAGTCGGAGAAGCGGGATTATCTGGCCGCCCTGCGGGCCATGCGCGAGCAGGCGGCGGCGGAGAAGAAAGATGTGCTGACCACGCGGGCCATCTGGGCGCTGGCGCAGGCAGTGAAGAAAACGGACCCCGATTTGTCGGTCGCCCTGCTCCGCGAAGCCGGCGCCATGGTCAAACCGGAGGTGACCAATCCCATGATTCTGTCCGATTGCGCCGAGGCGCAACTGGTTTCGGCCGAGGCAGACCCGGCCGCGACCGCGGCGCGACAGGAAAAGGCCAAAGACCTTTACCGCGACCTGCTCAAGTGGCATCCGCGGGCGGCGCAAAAAGACAAGGCGCTGGGAGCGCTGGCCCGGATCGCCCTCGCCGACGGCGACACCAAGACCGCGCTGGAATACTACGACCGGCTGGAACGCGACACGCCGTGGTCTCCGCTCATCGGGGAAGTCTTGATGACCCGGGGGCGGCTTGAGTCCGAGGCCGGGCGGGCCGATCAGGCGGCGGATGCCTACACCCGATTGCTGGCGGCCGAGAACGTGACGGGGAAATTGAAGGCGCAGGCCCTGCTGGCCCTCGGCGAGCTCGAGATGGGGCGCGACCGGCCGCGGAACGCCATTCCTTATTACCAACGCATCTACATTCTTTATGGCAAATGGCGCGAGACCGTGGCCAAGGCCTACCTGCGCAGCGGCGAGGCCTTCGAGAAACTCAATGACCGCGAGGCCGCACGCAAGACTTACGAGGAGTTGACCAAGAGCGAGGATCTCGCCTCGCTGCCGGAGACCGCCACCGCGCGCGAGAAGCTCCAGAAACTCGGGGGGACGGCCTCATGAAAACTACTCGGGCACTTCTTTTCTGGGCGCTCCTGCCCACCGCACCCCTGCTGGCCCTTGACCAGATCCATTTGCAGAACGGCACGGTGCGCGAGGGCCGGGTCATGGGCGCGGAACAGAACGCGCTCCGCCTCAGCCTGCCTCCTCCGCTCCCGGGACAACCGGCGCCGACCACAACCATTCCGCGGGCGGATGTGGTCAAAATCATTTTCGATCCCGACCCCGTGCTCGAGGCCTTGGCGAAAAACATCAGCCCCAACTCGACCGCGGCAGCCCGCGTCCGCTGGGAAGCGCTTGAACCGCTTCTCGCCATGCCGGAGTCGCGCGCGGCCCGGGCCGGGTCGCTTTTCGGGGAGATTCTCCTCCTCTCTCCCGACCAGACCCGGCACGAGGAGGCGCTGGCCCTTTACCGCCGGATCGAGGCGGAGGCCTGGAACCCGGCGGACCGCGAGGCGGCCAAGCGCGGGCGCCTGCGGGCCATGCTGCGGCTGGGACGGCTGGAGGAAGCCTCCGCCGAGGCGGAGGAGATTGCGGCCACGGCCGAAGACCCAGAGCTTCTGCTCGACACCAAACTCCTGCTGGCCCAGACCCGTCTGGCCACGCTGCGGCAGTTGCTCGCGGACAACCCCCGCTGGTATGAGGATCCGCCGGTGCGGGCCGAGCGCAGCAGGTTGCTCAATGACGCGGCGGACATGGCTCTTTACCCTTTCCTCTTCCACGGCACCGAGCGGGCGCGGGCAGCTCAGGGCCTGGGCCTCGCGCTTGAGCTTTACCAGATCACCGGAGACGAGGAGGCTGCCCGCGGGGTTGCCACCGACCTCATCGAGATATATCCCGAAACCCCGGAGGCTCAGCAAGCTGCTGCCATCCAGACCAAGCCCAAGCCAGCCGACAAATCATGAAAACAAAACTGCACCTCGACCTGCCCCCTCTATTCGCCTTCGCGTTTTGCGCGCTGGCCGCCACGGCGCTCGCGCAGGGCACCGCCTCCCCGGGCGCCCCTCCGCCGCCCGCGGTCATCGAGAAGAGCCTCCTCGACATGTTCTTTGCCGGCGGCGCCCTCATGTGGCCGATCCTCGCCTGCTCGATCGGCACCATCGCGGTCGGCGTCTACTGCTTGCTCCAGATCAACCAGAAAAAAATGATGCCGAAAACGCAGGAGGCGGCGGTTTCGCAATACATGCAGCATCGCGACCCGAATGCGGCCTACCAGCTGTGCCAGAGCGCGCCGAATGTGTTCTCCAACACGATGTCCGCCGCGCTGCTCAAGGTGAATTTCGAGCGCGACTTGGCCAACAAGGCCTCGATGGAGCAGGCCGCCGGCGAAACACTCATGCAGGAGGAGCAGCGTCTGATGATCTGGATCAACTATCTGAACATCTTCGCCACCATCGGACCGATGCTCGGATTGCTCGGCACGGTGACCGGCATGATCGCCAGCTTCGACCAGTTGGCGGCCGGCCGGAGCGAGCCGGCCGACCTGGCCGGCGGCATCGGCGAGGCCATGATCACCACGGCCGGCGGCCTCTTCGTCGGCATCCCGGCGATGTTTCTCTTTTTCTACTTCCGCAACCTCCTGCAGGTCGCCATCGGCAACATCCAAAAATCGGTCACCTTCATGATCGATGTGCTTTCCGGCGAACTGAAACTCGAAAGCGCCGCACACTCTCACGACCTACCGCCCGAGGAAGCACCGGCCGGGTAACCAGCGCCCCCCGCCCGCCGCGCACCATGAAAATCACCCGCCGTCCGGACGATGAAATGGGCTTCCAATTGGCGCCCATGATCGACATGACGTTCCTGCTGCTGATCTTTTTCATGGTCACGACCAAGATCTCCAAGGAGCAGATCAAGGAGGAAATCAAACTCCCGGTGGCCAGCAACGCGATCATCCCCAGTGATATCAGCAACCGCGACATCATCAGCATTGACGAGCAGGGCAACTATTTCATCGGGCAGGAACCGGCCGGCAAAAAGGAACTCGCCGATTACCTGAAAAAGCGTTTCGAAAACATGCCGCCACTGCGGCTCTACATCCGGGCGGACAAAACCACCCCGGGCAAGAAAATCAAAGAGGTGATGAAAATGGCGGCCGACGCGGGTGCGGTCGACGTCATCTTCGGCAGCTATCAATCCTGAGGCCATGAAAGTCCGCCGCCGTGACGCCCAGATAGTCGAGATGCAGATGGGGCCCATGATCGACATGGTCTTCCTCCTGCTCGTCTTCTTCATGGTCACGGCCAAACCGATCAAGCAGGAGAGCGACATCAGCCTGGGCCTCCCCGGCACGGTCGCGGCCGAGGAAAGCGTCGACCTGCCCGACGAGCAGCGCATCCGCATCGAGGACGACGGCCGCGTCGTGCTCAACGACTCGACCCTCGGTGAACCGGCCGATGCGGACCTGACCCAGTTGGTCGCCACGCTCAAGCGGTTCAAGGAATCGGCCGACGCAAACAAGGCCGATGCGCTGGTCACCCTGGATGCCTCGGACGGCACCACCCAGCAACGCATCGTCGATGTGCTCAACGCCTGCGCGCGGGCCGACATCACCGGGGTCACGTTTTCCGACAGCACGGCGGAGGAGGAGATGTAAGGCCATGGCCCACCCCGTCCTCGATCCCCAGGCAGAGGCACGCGTCAGGCGGCGTCGGATCATCATTTCGGTCATCGTGGTCAGCATTGCCGTCCACTTCATCGGAGCCATCCTCGCCGGCATCTGGATCGTTGCCCGCTTCATCCTCGCCACCCCGGCCACGTTTGAGGTGAAGAAGGAAATCCGCATCGCCGCGGAGGAACGCGAGCACCGCATGAACATGTCCGAGTTCGACGCGGCCCGGCCCAAGCCTTCCTTCACGGACAAAATGTCGACCGCGCGACCGACCGAGTTTTCCCTGCCCGACCTGCCGACCATGCCGGTCGACGCGCTGTCCACGGTGGATCCCAGCGACATTGTCTCGGACCAACTGGCCGGCCTGAGCGGAGCCGGCACGGGAGGGGGCACGGGTTCGGGTGGAGGCGGCGGACGCGGGTCGGCCGTCAGTTTCTTCGGCATCTCCGACACGGCCACACGGGTCATCATTGTCGTCGACGTTTCCGACACCATGTTCGACCGAATGCCGGGCAAGTTCCAAGCGGTCAAGCAGGAGGCGGCCAGCCTGATCAAGGGACTCGGGATCAACACGCTGTTCAACATCATCATTTACGAGGGCGGCTCGGTCGCGATGTTTCCCGATGTGCAACCGGCGACCGACGCCAACAAGGTCAAGGCGGCGGCTTGGATCGAGAGCGTGGACGGCGGCAGCGCCAACCGAGGCATGTCCTACAAGGGCCAATACAGCAAGATGGGCACCGGGCTCTACGAGGGCGGCGGGACCCGCACCGACACGGCCCTCAAGCAGGCCCTGACCATGCGACCGTCGACGATTTTCCTCATCAGCGACGGGGAGATGAGCCGGCGGGGTGGAGGCGCCGACACGGATGACGCCGCGGGATCGAAAATCGAGGAAAAGGATCTGGCCAACCTCATCAAGGAGGTCCAATCGAAGATGGAGCAGCCGGCACGCATCCATGTTATCCATTTTCTGACCAAGGACGCGCGGAAGGAGGAGGAGGACATCCTGCGCGGAATCTCCCGCCGCAACGAGGGGCGGTTCAAGCAGGTCAAGGCGGAGGATTACTGACCAAGGCCACGGCAGTTCCTGCTGGCTGCCCGGGGCGAAACCGCCTACAAGGTCTTCAATGGTTGAACTTCTGGAGAAAATCCTCCTCCTGCAGGAACGGGATCAGCGGCTGCAAACCTTTCTTCAAGAAATCAACAACGTGCCGGGCGAGAAAGCCTCGTTCGAGCGCGAGTTGGAGGCGGCGCGGCGGCGCCTGGAGGATGACAAGACCCGCGCCAAGCAGATTGAGGTCGAGCGCGCGCGGCTGGAAGTCGAGGCCGGAACCAAGCGCACCCAGATCGCCAAATACCGCACGCAGCAATTCGAGACGCGAAAAAACGAGGAATACGCCGCCCTCAAACACGAAATCGACCGGGCGGAAAACGACATCACGCTCATCGAGGACCGCGAACTCGAGTTGATGCAGGAGACGGAAAACCTCAAGCCGGCCATCGCAACAGCGGAGGAAAAGTTTGCCGCGGAAAAAACCCGCGTGGCCGGATTGCTCAAGGCCTGCGAGGACAAAGCCGGCGTGCTGCAGGGGCGGGTCGATGGACTGCGCGCGGAACGCGAAGCCATCGCGGCCGAAGTGCGCAGCGCCGACGAGGATTTGCTCGATCTCTACGAGAAGCTCTTTGCCGCCAAAATGGGCCGCGCCATCGTGCCGCTCGAGGGCGACCATTGTTCGGGCTGCCACATGAAAGTCACGCCGGCAACCATCCGCGACGCGAGGGTCGGCACCACCGTCGTTTCGTGCGAGCAATGCGGCCGCATCGTCTACACAATACCGGAGTAGTCCTGTGGCTGTAGCGGCGGTCTATGACCGTCGCTGCCTTGGCTCGCAGAAAAAGGAACCGGCGGTCATAGACCGCCGCTACAGCTTGGGCAGAAGAGTGGCGCGATTTTCCGCTTGTGCGGAGGGTCGGCCTGTCGCACCAATCCGCGCATGACGGAAAGGCTTCGCCGTCTCGAGCACGTGTTTGAGCGGCACCCGATCTACTTCGTGACCACCGGGACAGCGGAGCGGAGGCCGATTCTCGCGTGCGATGGGATCCACTCGGCTTTGCGCGCCTTCGGTGAAACCGGGACTCGCCGCGGGGCATTCATGGGATCCTACGTTCTGATGCCAGACCACCTTCATCTGTTCGTCGCGCTCGACGAAACACAACTGGGACTCGCCGTCTGGATGAAATCGCTGAAGAACACGCTGTCCAAGACGCTGAGACTCCTCGGCGTTTCATCACCCCATTGGCAAAAAGGCTTCTTCGACCACGTGCTGCGTTCCGGCGAGTCCTATGCGCAGAAGTGGGAATACGTGCGGGCCAATCCCGTGCGCGCTGGCCTCGTGACCAACGCGGCGGACTGGCCCTACAGCGGATCGATCCACGATCTGGAGTATCACCGAGACCTCCTCCTGTAGCGGCGGTCTGTGACCGTCGCTGCCTTGGCTTGGGAAAAAGGCACCGACGGTCACAGACCGCCGCTACAGCTCAGCCGGCCGCGGGCTAAACTCCTCGCGGAACTTGGCCACGAAGCTCTGGGTCGGCCACGCGCAGGCTTCGCCGAAAGCACAGATGGTGCGGCCGGCGATGTTGTCGGCGATGCCGACCAACTGGTCCGCATCGGTCGCCTTGATGTCGCCGCGGACCATGCGGGTGGTCACCTTGGACATCCACAGGCTGCCCTCGCGGCAGGGCGTGCACTGGCCGCAGCTTTCGTGGGCGTAGAAGTCGTTGAGATTGTTCAGCACCCAGACCATGTCGCGCGAATCGTCGAGGATCATGACCCCCGCGCTGCCGATCATCGAGCCGGCTGAAGCCAGGCTGTTGGCATCCAGGACGAGATCGAGAAGGTCGACTTCCACCGTGATCTCGGAGCCGTCCGGACCCTTGCGTTTCATTTTGTAAGTCTCCCCGGCGCGCAGGACCTTGGCCGAGCTGCCGCCCGGAATGATCGCCTTGAGTTGGCGCCCGGGCTTGAGGCCGCCGCAGATGTCGTTGATCAACTGGCCGACCGTCACCTGCCCGCAGCCCAGTTCGTAATAGCCCGGATTTTGCACGTCGCCGCTGACGCACAGCGTGCGGGTCCCGCCGTCGCCGGGTGAACCAAGTTTGGCGAAATCGGCGGCGCCCATGGCGATGATGTGCTTCACGTGGCAGAGGGACTCGACGTTGTTGACGATGGTCGGGCAGTTGTAGAGGCCGAAGACGGCGGGGAAAAACGGGGGCTTGATGCGAGGGTAAGGACGCTTGCCCTCGAGCGACTCGAGCAGGCTGGTCTCCTCGCCGCAAATGTAGGCCCCGGCGCCTTGGTGGACGAAGATGTCGCAGTCGAATCCGCTGCCGCAGACATTCCGGCCGAGGAAGCCGGCGGCCTTGGCCTCTTCGATGGCTTTTTCGACAATGCGCGCGGCTTCGGGGAACTCGCAGCGGATGTAGATGTAGCTGAGGTGAATGTTGAGCGCCCACGCGGCGATCATCATGCCCTCAAGCAGCTGGTGCGGATCCTCGTGCAGGATGTAGCGGTCTTTGAAAGTGCCGGGTTCGGATTCGTCGCCGTTGACCACGAGGTAGTGCGGCTTGCCGTCTTCGCGTTTGATGAAGCTCCATTTGACCCCCGTCGGGAAGCCGGCGCCGCCGCGGCCGCGCAGATTGGACGCCTTGACTTCGGCCACGATGTCCTCGGGCTTCATCTTGAGCGCTTTCTTCAGCGATTCGTAGCCGCCGTGGCGCAGGTAACAGGCGAGGGAAGCGTCGTAGTCGTCGCGCCCGACGTTTTTGAGGATCATGCGCTTTTCCGCCGAATGCGGGGCGCGAAGCGTTTTGCGGTAGGTGCGGTCGGCCTCGTGCAGCACAACCGGGACCTCGGAAGGCTTCAGCCTTTCGACAAGTTTGTCGTCGACCAGCGCGACCGGCGCACTGCCGCAACTGGCGAGGCATTCGACGAACTCGATGGTGTATTTTCCGTCCGGGCTGTTCACCCCGTGGCCATGGTCGGGCACATCCATGGCCCCGGCGGCGCGGAGCAACTCCTCATGGACTTCGTAAGACCCGGCCATCGCGCAGGAAAGCGTGCGGCACACGCGGATGGTTGTGCGACCGGGCGCGGTCTGACGAAACCACGGGTAAAAGGTGACCAGCTCGAGAATGTTGATCGGCTCGAGATCGAGTTTGGCCGCGATCCAGTTGACGCCGCTGTCGTCGATGTAGCCGAAATGATTTTGCCAGAGATGCAGAAGAGGCACGGCGGCACTGCGTTTCTCCACCGGGTAGTGGGTGATGGTTTCCTCTACCCGGGCAACCAGCTCCGGTGGAAGAGAATCAACATGGCGGGCGGCGGAGTCGGTCATGAACGCGTCATTTGTCCGCCAAGGTTACGTTTGCTTCAAGAAAAACGATGCGCCCGCCCACCGCGGCACTTGCCAGCCCCCCGGCCAACTGCGAGAATGCAGCCGAAACAAATTCCCATTATGAGCGAAAAAGAAACCAAAGAAGCCGTCGATAAATTCCAAAGCGGCAAGACACACGCGACGGAGGCGGCCAAGGATATCCGGGCCGCCGCGGAAGCGAAATTGAACGACTTGCGCGACACCCTCAACCAACGCGCCGGCGAATACCGCGAGCGGGCCGGCCAGGTCTGGTCCGATACCACGGTGCGCGCGCGCTCGCTGACGGAGGATGGCGAAGGTTACATCCGCGAGAACCCGCTGCAGGCCGTCGGCATCGCCCTGGCCGCGGGCTTCATCCTCGGGGTGATCCTCCGACGCTAAGCGGCGCCCCATGAGTCCCGCACCCGGCGCAGAACGACCGGCGCCGACGGCGGAGTCCGGTCTGTCGTCCGCGGCGGGCGGGTTCGCTGCCAGTGCCACCCGCTTTCTCCGAGCGTTCACCGCGCTCTTCGGCCTTGAGCTGCGCGAGACGGGTGAGCAGGCCCTCTGGCTGGCCGGTTTGGTCGTGGGATTCATCGTGGCCTGCGTCTTCGCTTATCTTTTCCTCCTGCTGGGAATCAGCATGGCGCTGGCCAACTGGCTCGGCGGCGGCTGGATGGGTGTGCTACTCGGCCTGTTTGGTTTTCACCTTATCATGGCGGGAGTCCTGCTGGGCGTGCTGATCCAACGCGCCCGCCAGCCCCTGTTCCCCGGCACGCGTGAGGCACTCCAGCGCGAAATGGACAAACTGTCATGACACGCGAAGACTGCCTTCGGGAACTCGACGTCGCCGGCCGGGAATTGAGCGTGCAAGCCCGCTCGCTGGCCAAGGCGGCCAATCCGCTGAACCAGCTTCGGGCCAGCGTGACGCGTGACTGGAAATGGTGGCTGCCCGGCGCCTTGATTACGGGCTTCGCGGTGGCGCAAATTCTTCGCGCGCCCGGTGCCGCGACAAACCGCGGGGGAAACCCGGGTTCGTCGGCCGGCGGGGCCGCTTTCTGGATTCCCACTTTACTCAAAACCGTGCCCGCCGCGGCGGCGCAACTCCTCCCGCTCATTTTGAGTTTGCGCGCGGAGCGGAAGCCGTAAGAATCACGGCGTTCCCCGTGTCTGCCGACCCCTCCCCTTCCACCGCCGTCGAGGTCGTCGCCGACCATTCCTCCCCGGTCCACGCCCTCGCGCACGTAGACCAATACCTGGGCATCGGCAAGGAGTCCGGCGCTTCCGATGTCCACCTCAGCGTCAACGTGCAGCCGACCTGGCGGCGCTTTGGCACGCTTGAACCGATCTGGCTGCAGGCCGACAAGCTGCTCGCGGCGGACACCGAGAATCTCGCCATGGGCTTCCTCAACGACGCGCAGAAGAAGTTGCTGGAGGAGCGGGGAGATGTCGATTTCGCCTACTCCAACGCGGGTGGCCGCTACCGCACGAGCGTGGTGCGCCACCGTCTGGGCTACGATCTGGTCTTCCGCATCATCCAGACCGGAGTTCGCACCATGGACGAACTCGGGTTGCCGCCGCAGCTCAAGATGCTGACCCAATACCAGAACGGCCTTGTCCTCGTCACCGGGTCGGTCGGCAGCGGCAAGAGCACCACGCTCGCGGCGCTGGTCGAGGAGGTCAACCGCACCCGGCGCGAGCATATCATCACTCTGGAGGATCCGATTGAATACCTCTTCACCCCGGCGGGCTGCCAGGTGAACCAGCGGGAGGTCCACACCCACACCGATTCGTTCGGCGCGGCCCTCCGCGGCGCCCTGCGCGAGGACCCCGATGTCATCATGGTCGGGGAAATGCGCGACCTCGAGACCATCTCTCTGGCCATCACCGCCTCGGAGACCGGTCACTTGGTCCTTGGCACGCTGCACACCGGCAACGCCGCCCGCACGCTCGACCGTGTGCTCGACGTCTTCCCGGTGGACCAGCGCGAGCAAATCCGCATCATGGTCAGCGAGTCGTTGCGGGGGATCGTCTCGCAGCAACTCGTGCCCCGCGCCGACGGCTCGGGCCGCGCCCTGGCCATCGAGATCCTCATGAACACTCCCGCCGTGGCCAACGTCATCCGCGAGGCCAAGACCTTCATGCTTCCGGGCATCATCCAGACCGGAAAAAAACTTGGGATGAAACTAATGGACGACTCACTGACCGACCTGTTCAACGCCGGGCTCATTTCGGCCGACGAAGCCGTGGCGCGGGCCGAGCAGAAGCCGCTGATGAAGCAGGTCTGCGGGCTGATTTAAAAACTCATGGCTTACATCGACCAGTTTTTCGAGGTGTTGATCAACGCCGGGGCGTCCGACTTGCATCTGGCCGAGGGACAGCCGCCGAAAATCCGCCGTCACGGCGATGTCATTCCCATCCGTGAGGAAATCCTCACCTCGGATGAGATGAACTACATGCTGAGCGAAATTTGCAGCCCGAAAAATTGGGAACGATATCAGCAGAAGGGCGACCTCGATTTCGCCTACGAGATGAACGAGGACAGCCGGTTTCGCTGCAATTACCTCAAGCAGGTGCACGGCCTCGGCGCGGTCTTCCGTCTCATCCCCACCAAGATCGCCACCCTCGATGACCTGCGTCTGCCGCCGGTGATCAAAGAGTTCGGCCACCTGCGAGGAGGCCTTGTGCTCGTCACCGGACCGACCGGCTCGGGCAAGAGCACCACGCTGGCCGGGCTGATCGATTACATCAACACGAACTTCCGCCGCCACATCGTCACGATCGAGGAACCAATCGAGTTCGTGCATTCGAACAAGAACAGCATCATCACCCAGCGTGAGGTGCCGGAGCATTCGATCAACTTTCCGGCCGGGCTGAAAGCCGCGCTGCGCGAGGATTCCGACATCGTGCTGGTCGGCGAAATGCGTGATCTCGAGACCATTTCGCTCGCCCTCACGGCGGCCGAGACCGGCCTCCTCGTCTTCGGCACGCTGCACACGAACAACGCGCGCAAGACGGTGGACCGCATGATCGACGTCTTTCCCTCCGACCAGCAGTCGCAGGTTCGGACCATGCTCTCGGCCTCCCTCCGCGGCGTCATCGCCCAGTTGCTGCTCAAGCGAGCGGACGGCGGAGGACGCATCGCGGTGAACGAAGTTCTGGTGGTCAACACCGCCGTTGCCGCCATCATCCGCGAGGGCGCCACGCAGAAACTGCAGGACGCCATCGTCGGCGGCAAAGCCCAGGGGATGCAATTCATGGACGACGCCATCTGGGCGGAGCTCCAGCAAGGCCGGGTGACCCCGCATGAGGCTTTCATGAAGGCGATCGACAAGAACCGCTTCAAGCCCTTTCTCCCGCCCGAGGAGGCCGAGTTGGCCAATTCGGCCGGCGGAGCCGCCTGAACCCGTCTCAACCCTTGCCGGGGGTGGGGCCGGAGGATAAGCATGAGCTCACTCTCCCCCCTCCTCCCCCATGAACAAACCGACCGTCCCGCCCGAAGAGCTCGCCGCTTTCCTGGAGGCCCGCCATGCGGACCCCTTTCACACCCTCGGGATGCGACGCACCGGGGAGGCGCTGGTCGTCCGTAGTTTTCGCCCGGACGCCAGTTCGGTTGAGATCGTGGACCTCGACAACCGCACGCGGGTTTATGCGGCGAAGCGCATCCACCACGAAGGATTTTTCGAAGCCCAACTGCCGGCCGGCATGGCCGAGTTTCCCTACGCCCTGCGCTTCACGGGAGCGGAGGGGAAGACATGGGAGGAACGAGACCCGTATTCTTTCGGCCGGATTCTCGGCGACACCGACGTCTATCTGCACGCGGAGGGAAACCACTGGGATCTCTACAACAAATTCGGCGCGCACCTGACCGAGATCGACGGCACCAAGGGCACGGTCTTCTGCGTCTGGGCCCCCAACGCCCAGCGCGTCAGCGTGGTCGGCGACTTCAACCGCTGGGACGGCCGGGTCAACGTCATGCGGCGGCTCCTCGGCAGCGGCGTGTGGGAAATCTTCATCCCGGGCATCGCCGAGGGCACGCACTACAAATTCGAGATCAAGGGCTACCACGGGGACGTGTTTCTCAAGTGTGATCCGTTCGCGTTTTACGGCCAGCACGGCCTGCAAACCGCCTCGATCGTTTACAATCTGGACCGCTTCAAATGGTCGGACGAGGGCTGGATGAAACACCGGGCCGAGCAGCCGTGGCACAAGAAGCCCATCAGCATCTACGAGGTCCATCTGGGTTCATGGCAGCGCGTGGCCGACGACCACAACCGGCCGCTCAGCTACCTCGAGCTTTCCCAGCGACTCATCCCCTACTGCCTCGAGATGGGGTTCACCCATATCGAACTGATGCCCATCGCTGAATATCCCTTCGATGGCTCTTGGGGCTATCAGGTCACGGGCTACTACGCGCCGACCAGCCGGTTCGGCAACCCGGACGAGTTCAGGCACTTTGTCGACAACTGCCACAAGGCCGGGATCGGCGTGATCCTCGACTGGGTGCCGGCGCATTTTCCCAAGGACGCGCACGGCCTGGCCAAATTCGACGGCACGCATCTCTACGAGCACGCCGACCCGCGTCAGGGAGAACACCGCGACTGGGGCACGTATATTTTCAACTACGGGCGCAACGAGGTGCGGAATTTCCTCATCGCCAACGCGCTTTTCTGGTTCGACCGCTACCACATCGACGGGCTGCGCGTCGACGCGGTGGCCTCGATGCTTTACCTCGACTATTCGCGTGAGGCGGGCGACTGGGTCCCCAACGCTTTTGGCGGGAGGGAGAACCTCGACGCGATCCATTTTCTCAAACGCTTCAACGAGGTCAGCTACGAGCGCCACCCGGGGATCATCACCATCGCGGAGGAATCCACCGCCTGGCCCGGCGTCTCACGCCCGACCTATTTGGGCGGCTTGGGCTTCGGGTTCAAGTGGAACATGGGGTGGATGCACGACTTCCTCAACTACATGAGCCTCGATCCGGTTTTCCGGCGCTACCATCAGGGGAGCATCACTTTTTCGCTCCTCTACGCCTTTCATGAGCACTTCGTTCTCGTGCTCAGCCATGACGAAGTCGTCCACGGCAAGGGCGCCCTGCTGAGCAAGATGCCCGGCGACATGTGGCAGAAGTTTGCCAACCTCCGCATGTTCTACGGCCTCATGTGGGCGCACCCCGGCAAGAAGCTGCTCTTCCAAGGCGCAGAGTTCGGGCAGTGGGCGGAATGGAATCATAACCAGAGCCTCGACTGGCACCTGACCCAGTTTCCCCTCCACGCCGGCCTGAGCCGCCTGGTCCAGCATCTCAACCACCTCTATCAGAATTACCCGGCTTTTTATGAGTTGGACGACACCGGCGATGGCTTTGAGTGGATCGATTTCCATGATTCGGACAACAGCGTGGTCGCCTTCATGCGCAAGTCGGCCGGCGGCCAGATCGTTGTTTTTGCCATGAATGCCACCCCGGTGGTCCGGGGCGGATACCGCATCGGCGTCCCTCGGCCCGGATTTTACCGGGAAATTCTGAACACCGACGCCGAGGTCTATGGCGGCAGCAACGTCGGCAACCTCGGAGGGCTGGCCGCCGAGGCCATCCCCTGGCAGGGCCGGGACTACTCCATCATGATCGAACTCCCCCCCCTCGGCATGGTGGGTCTGGTGCTGGAGGAGGCTGTGGCGTTAAAATCCTCTCGATAGGATTTGAATTTTTCCCCTCCCGTGTTAAGACATTCCTTAGATTATATGAAAAACCTCAAACGCCCCCTCCAGGCCTTCACTCTCATCGAGTTGCTGGTCGTCATCTCCATCATCGCCATTCTCGCCTCGCTGGCTGTTCCCGCCGTCTCGAGCGCGCTGGTCCGCGGTCAAATGACCCAGACCCTGAACAACGCCCGCCAACTCACCCTCGCCACGCAGACGATGTCGATCGACACAACGACCGCCGGATCCGGGGTTTCATGGACCACGGGGACGAACAATTCTCCGCTGACCGTCAGCACGTTCAGCACAGAGTTGATCAATGGAAAATACCTGACAGCCCAAGATCTTCGCAAAATCTTTGCCGCCCCGGGAGTCATCATCAACGACACCAACTTCACCGCGGCCAACATTGCGTTCGCCATCATGAACACCACCGAGGCCTCGCCTTCGGACCAGCCCTTTGTCATCACGAAAAACTGGGTTTCGGGTGCACTGACCACAAATGCGCCTTACGGCGACAAGGGTTTTGTTGTCTTCCGCAAGGGCGGCGACGGCGGCGTTTACAACCGACCGACCGACGTGACCAACGCGAACGTTGTCGGAACCAACTACACCACACTGGTGCCCCTGCAATAAGCGGGCCAGCTGCCTAGTCTAGTTTTATCTGGGCGACCGCATCCATGATGCGGTCGCCTATTTTTTGGTAGCCGGCACGATCGGCTGTTTCCTCCGCACTGAACCGCAGCGGCTTCCCCACCACCACGGTGATCGGAACGAGGCGGGGCGTGATCCGGTCGCGGGGAAAGGCCTCGAAGGTGCCGAAGATGCGCAACGGCACAACCGGAGCTCCAGTTTTAGCCACGATCATCCCGACCCCCGGTTGGGCCGGTTGGAGTTTCCCGTCCAGCGTGCGGGTGCCTTCCGGAAAGACCAGAATCGCCCCACCGCTCCGCACCACGCGGATGGAAGACATGAGAGCGCTGCGGTCAGCGTTCTTTTGGTCCACCGGAATGACCCCAAGCTCGGGAAGAATTGGGCCGAGAACCGGCCAGTCCAGCAGGGATTTACGTGCGAGGTAGTGGACAGAGCGTCGGAAGGCGACCCCGACCAGCGGCGGATCAAGGAAACTGGCATGGTTAGCCGCAAGGATAACCGGCCCCTCCTCGATCGTGTTTTCACCTCCGACCACGCGGTAGCGAAAAAAAGTCCGCCCAACCGCGCGGCTCAACTCCGAGCCGAGCAGATACCAGAAGGTCATTCTTTGCTGCATGGTTTCTCCTGTAGCGGCGCTCTGTAAGCGCCGGTGCATGCACCAAGGAGGCAGCGACGGTCATAGACCGCCGCTACATCATTGTCGGCAGACATCCTCATACCAGTCCGTGCTCGCGCAGTTTGTCCAGGATGGCGGCCACGACTCCTTCGACGTCGAGCAGGGAAGTGTCGATGACGGTCGCGCCCGGGGCCACGGTGAGCGGATCGGCGGCTCGCGTTGAATCGAGCAGATCCCTCCGCGCAATCTCTTCGTTCTGGCCCTGGTTGCGGCGGCGGCGCTGGCGGACCTGCGGGTGGGCGTCGATGTAGAATTTGTAAGGCGTTTCCGGGAAGACCGCGGACCCGATGTCGCGACCCTCGACCACGGTTTGTCGCCCCTGGGCGCTGGCGCGGATGGCGGCGGACAAGATGTAGCGCACCGCCGGCACGGCCGAGACCGGCGAGACATTGGCGTTGACCTGTTCATCGCGGAGATGGGCACGAAGATCCTCCCCGTTGATCCGCGGGAAATAGTCACCGCCATCATGGCAAACCTCGACGGTGGCCTGGCCGGCCGCCACAGCCACCGCCGCAGCCACGCGACAATCGATATCTTGCGCCAGGCAATGCCAGGTCATGGCGCGGTAGAGGTCACCGGAATTGAAAAAACGAAAACCCAGCCGACGGGACAACTCACGGGCGACCGTGCTTTTGCCGGAGGCGGCAGGCCCGTCGATGGCGATGACCACCGTCTCGGCTGTCATGCTCATGACCTTCCCTCCCCGCGCATCAATGCTGCCAACTGGGCGGCGAAACCAGGATAAGATGTTTCCACGCAAGCCGTGTCCTCGATCACCGTCTCGCCCTCGGCAAACATTCCGGCGATGGCGAAAGCCATGGCGATCCGGTGGTCTCCGTGGCTGCCCAACCGCGCCCCGTGCAGCGGACGACCGCCGCGAATCTCCAGTCCATCGGGATGCTCGGTGACATCCGCCCCCATCGCCTGGAGATGCCGCGCCACGACGGCGAGGCGGTCGGACTCTTTGACCCGCAACTCGGCGGCGTCCTTGATGATCGTCAGCCCCTCGGCCAAAGCACCGGCCACAGCCAAAACAGGAAGCTCGTCAATCACGTTGGGAATTTCCGCACCGCCGATGACGGTGCCCTGCAGATTCCCGCCGCGAATCTCCACGGATCCGCATGGCTCACCGTGCCCGGAATCGGCGGCCTCGCGCAGACTCGCCCCCATCCGGCGCAGCACGTCGAGCACACCAGTGCGCGTGGGGTTGAGGCCGAGGTCACGGACAACAAGGTGAGATTCTTTTTGTGCCGCCGCCGCGACCAGCCAGAACGCCGCGCTTGAGACGTCCCCCGGCACGTGAAAATCCCGCGCCGAGGGAAGACGTCCGCCGGTCACGGAAATGCGCGTCCCCTGCACCATGACCGGCACGCCGAAACATTCCAGCATCCGCTCGGTGTGGTCACGGGTCGCCACCGGTTGGACCACTGTGGTCTCGCCCGCAGCCAGCAACCCGGCGAGCAGGACAGCGCTCTTCACCTGCGCACTGGCCACCGGAAGCGTGTATTCAATAGCCCGCAAACTGGAGGAACCCTCGATGATCATCGGGGGACAACCGCCTTGGCCCTCGGTCGTGATGACCGCACCCATCTGGCGGAGCGGATCCATGACCCGCCCCATCGGACGGCGGGAGAGTGAGGCATCGCCGGTCAAACGCGAAAGGAAAGGCTGCGCCGCGAGCAATCCGCTCATCAGCCTCATGGTCGTGCCCGAGTTGCCGCAATCAAGGTCGCCGACCGGCGGCTGAAAGCGGCCCGCAAGACCGTGGACCACGAACGAGGCCGGCCCCTCGGACTCCACCTTGACGCCGAGTTGGCGCAGGACAGCGAGGGTTCCAAGACAGTCTTCGCCGGGCAAATAGTTCGTGATGCGGCAGGGCCCGCCGGACAAGGCCGCGAGCATGGCCGCGCGATGCGAAATGCTTTTGTCCCCGGGAACTCGGATCTCAGCCTTGAGGGGCGGAGCTTTGTGCACGTGAAATTCCATGGTCAAACGGGCCCGACGATTTGGCTCCGGTGGCGAGCCGCCGAGGTAAGGAACGACTTCACTTCATCGAGATTGTTTTGCTCCAGCGCGGACTTGACCGACTGCAGTTGGTCCGCGGCGAGGCCGAGCGCGCGGGCCACCTCCGTCCGGTTCTGCGAAAGAATGGCCGTCCATAAATCCGCCGGACCGGAAGCCACCCGGGTGGTGTCGCGAAAGCCTCCGGCGCACAACGCCCGAGCCTCCGGGGTGTCAGCCCAAGCCAACTCCACCAGCATGGCGGCCACGACATGCGGAACATGACTGGCCAGCGCGGCCGCACGGTCGTGCCGGACGGGATCCATTTCGAGAACTCGCGCACCGACCAACTCCCAAAGATTCCGCACGGCCCGGACAACTTCCGTCCGACTCCGGTTGGTTGGTGTGACAACGCAGACGGCGCCCTCATAAAGATCGGGGCGCGCGGCACCCAGACCGGCCTCCTCCGAACCGCACATGGGATGACTGCCGACAAAGTTATCGTGCCCCTCGAAGCAGGCCTCCAGCTCGTTGACCAGCTCCCGCTTCACGCTGCCTACATCCGTGACCACCGCATCGGCCTTGAGCGCTCCGGCCAATCGCGCCGCCACATCACCCATTTTGTCGACCGGTAGGCAAAGCACGACAACAGCGGACGACGCGGCCACCTCGGCCGGATCGGTGGAGGAAAAGTCGATCAGCCCGCGGGCGCGCAATTCCTCCAAGGCATCTTCGCGGCGAGCCCAAGCGCCGAGCTTCATCACGGGACAGCGGGCGCGCAGCGCCATGAGCAAGGACGAGCCCATGAGACCCGGACCGTAAACGGCAACGCTCTCCGGATCGGTGGTCATCACGCGGTCACTTTGGCCGCACGTGACAACAATCTCACGCCGAAAAAATTCGGATCAAGGAACGAGGAAAATCCGTCCGGTGTAAGGATCCTTGACTTCGGTGCCCGGAGGAAACCCGCGCACGTCGACGAATCCGGCGCTAGGCGCGTGCGGGCTGGTGACGAAGCCCGGCTTGCCGGGAACAGGGATGCCGTAGGAAAGCTGCGGCGTGGGCAGACTGACCGGAGGAGGTGTGGGCGCGGGCGTCGGGTTGGCGATCGGCGTGACTAAAGCGGAATCAGTGACTCCCGCCGCCGAGTCGGTCGCGGTCAGCGGAGGCAGCGTCGAGTTGGTCTGCGTCTGCGGCACGGTTTGTGTTCCGCCGTAGCCGTAGCGATTGCGCTGTGTGCTGGCGGGTTTTTCGTTTGTGCAGGCGGCGAGGAGCGCGGCAAGAACAAAGACGGAGGTAAGGGCCAGGACGGGACGAATCATGATGTGAGAGTGAACAACGTCCGCGGCAGACTTCAAGACCAATCTCAAAGCCCCGTCGGTTCAGTGGCCGGAAGGCAGGGAAGCCTCCGCCATGGCCTGCCGTAAATGCCCCTCGATTCGTCCTTCAAAAAGAGCCTTGCCGATGATGGCCCCCGACAAGCCGGGGATCTGGCTCAAACGCACCAAGTCCTGAGCCGATGACACCCCGCCACTGGCAATCACCGGGCAGTCAATGTCCCTCACCATGACCTCAACCATCTCCACATTAGGACCTTGCAGCATTCCATCTGTCGCAATGTCCGTGTAAATGATCGCCCCGACCGACAAGCCGGCCATCTGCCGGGCCAAATCCGCCGAGCGAACCTCCGTCGGCTCGGTCCAGCCCTTGACCGCCACAAACCCATCCCGCGCATCGATGCCGACGGCAATTCTCTCGCCGCCGAAGCGCTGCACGGCACGGGCGACAAAATCGGGGGCCTCGGCGGCCCGGGTTCCGATGACCACGCGGGAAACACCGGCGGACAGCGCGCGCTCGATCGCGGCCTCGTCGCGCATTCCCCCGCCCAATTGCAGCGGAATCGCCAGGGCGGAAACCATGCGGCGGACCACCTCGAGGTTGGTTGATACGCCGGTAAAGGCGGCGTCGAGATCGACCACATGCAACCAGTCACCGCCACGGGCGGCCCACTCGCAGGCCACCGCGGGCGGGTCGTCGGAATAAACGGTCTTGTCCCCGGCACGGCCCTGACGCAGGCGCACGGCCTGCCCTCCCATCAGGTCAATGGCAGGATAAAGCAACATAGGTCAAATCTTGGGGTTCAAGCCCCGGACAAAATTTTCCAGCATGCGACGGCCGGTGGCCTGACTTTTTTCCGGGTGAAATTGCACCCCGCGGATCCGGCCACGTCCAGCGGCGGCCGCGAAGGCCACGCCGTGCGTGCTAGAGGCCGTGATGAGGCTGTCATCATCAGGCACGGGAAAAAACGAATGCACGAAGAAGACATAAGCCGGATCGTCGAGTCCGGCAAACAGCGTGTCGGGCGCCCGCCATTGCAGGTCATTCCAACCCATGTGCGGCACCTTGAGACCCGGTGCTGCGGGAAAGCGCACCACGCGACCGGGCCAGTAACCAAGACCGTCCACGCCGGGAGATTCCTCACTGCACTGGAAGAGAATCTGGTAGCCGAGACAGATGCCGAGATAAGGACGATCATCCGCCAGCCATTGGCGAAGCGGTTCGGTGAGCCCGCGCTCGGCCAGGCAACGGGCACAATCCCCGAACGATCCCACGCCGGGAAGAACCACCGCCACGCAAGCAGAGAGTTGGGAGTCATCGGCCGCGCGAACAACATCCGCCCCGGCCAACTCGAGTGCCTTCTCCACGCTGCGAAGGTTGCCGCTCCCGTAATCGATCATGGCCACACGCGGACGAAATTCCGCGCCGGACCCGGCGGAAGAAGTCATGGCTTAAAGCACGCCCTTGGTGCTCGGCACACCCTGCACCCGCGGATCGAGGCGGGTGGCCTGGTCGAGCGCGCGGGCCAACCCCTTGAAGACCGCCTCGGCCATGTGATGCGCATCACGACCGTCGAGCAGGGAGACATGCAAATTCAGACCGCCCTGCACGCTGAAGGCGCGGAGGAATTCTTCGAGAAGTTGGAAGGGAAAATTTCCAATCGGCCCGACATCATCCGGCGCATCGTAGGCGAGGTAAGGGCGGCCGCCGCAATCAACCGCGATGCGTGCGAGGGCGTCGTCCATGGGCAAGAGGCACCACCCGTAACGACAGAGCCCGGCCTTGTCGCCCAGCGCCTCGCGCAAGGCCTGACCGAGCGCGAGCCCCACGTCCTCCACCGTATGATGCGCATCGACCTCAAGGTCTCCTTTGGCCCGAAGCTCAAGATCGAAGAGACCGTGCTTGGCGAAGAGCACGAGCATGTGATCGAAAAAGCCGATCCCGGTTTCCACCTTGGACTGGCCCGTGCCATCAAGGATCAGTTGCAAGGAGATGTCTGTCTCCTTCGTCCGGCGGTTGACCGTGGCTTGGCGGCTCATGGCTGGGAAGGGGTCGGAGTCGCTGCGGCCTGGGTCTGGGCTTTCTTCAAGGACTCGCGCAGGGGGGCAAGTTGGCTGCTCTGCGGCCAGAGTTGCTCGGCCCGCGCCAGGCTGGCCTTGGCCTGATCAAGTTGACCCGCAACAACTTCCTGCTGGGCCTGATCAATCGCGGCCACCGCAGCATCGAGTTTGTCCACGTCGAGCTGTTGCAAACGCAGGCCCTCCGAGTCCGCCGTCTTGGACAGATCGGCCAAAACCTGCTCGTCCGGCAGCAAGGGAAGCCATTTGGTCCCGGCCTGCCGCGCCTTGGCCACCTGGGCCGTCAGAACGGTGCGCTCCTGGTCAATGCCCCGCTGGATAAGCAGACGACGGTCCTCGCTGGCCAATTGCAATCCTTCCGCCTGTTCGCGCTTGCGGCGCTCCATCTCGGTCCGGGTCTTGGTGATCGCGAGGCGCAAGGCCTCGATTTGCGTGCGGGCCAACCGAACCGCGGCGGGGTAGGCGGGCGTGGCTGTGTGCACTTTTTCGAAAACCTCAAAGGCCATCAGGGCGCTGGCCGGATCCGGCGCGCTCTTGAGATTGGCCATTTGCAGGCGGGCGGAGATGGCGGGCCGGTTCGTGGCGTAGTCGGCGGCAGAAATCCACTCACCCTCGATTTTGACTTCACCCCCGGCCACGCGCTGGCGCTCGGCCTCCAGTTGCTGGGCCAGCTTGCGCGCCGCCGGCATGTGTTTGCTGTAGCCGTAACTTTTCATGAACGGCTGGACTTTTTGTTGGAGGAGGACGTCGTAAACTTCCACCCGCTCGGCCGTGGCCGGGGCCTGCACCTCGGCAATCTCGGCGAAGGCCATGTCATCCATGGTGGCCTGCTGGTAGCGGACGACCTCGGAACGCGGATAGGATTTCTCATCGCGGATGGTCGGCGTGGTTTGGACCTCCATGCGGATCTGGTCAGGGCTGATCGAAGTGATGGTTCCCTCGATGCGCGTGCCGTCTTTCAGCTCGATGAAATCAGCACGAACTCCGGACAGAGCGATGAACAGAACGGCGGAGAACAATAATCGGACCACGGCTGGAGCATAGCGCACGCTGGGGGGCGGCGAAAGGATTTCCCTCGCTCAGGCCGCGGTGATCTGCCCGACAATATGACGGCCGATGGCCAACGACGCAGTGGCCGCGGGGCTGGGTGCGTTGAGGACGTGCAAGGCACGGTGGCCGGCGACGAGACGGAAATCCTGCACGAGTTCGCCGTCGCGCGAGATGGCCTGCGCGCGGACCCCGGCACCGCCGGGGGCCAGGTCTTCCTCGCGCAGGGCGGGCACGAGGCGCTGGAGAGAATGGCAAAAAAGTTTGCGGCTGAGCGAGCGAAGGCCCTCGTCCCAGGCCATGCGCGGATGGCGGGCGAGAAACTTCCAGAACCCGGGGAAGCTCAGTGCATCGGCCAGATCGCGCGCATTCCATTGCGTCTTGCGGTAAGCCTCGCGGGCAAAGGCCAGCACGGCATTCGGCCCGGCCTCGACCCCGCCGCCGACCAGACGGGTGAAGTGCACGCCGAGAAAGGGAAACTTCGGATCCGGCACGGGATAAATCAGATTTCGCACCAAGTGGGCGCTCTCCGCCCGCAGTTGGTAGTATTCCCCGCGAAACGGAATGATGCGGTCGTCCGCCCGCTCACCGGCCAGACGGCACACGCGGTCGCACTGCAGGCCGGCGCAGTTGACGATGAAGTCGCCGGAAAACTCGCCCACCGGCGTCTCGGCCACCCAGCCCTCGGCTGTGGTCCGCAGCCGTCGCACTTCGGCCCGCGTTACCACCCGCCCGCCGGCCTCCTCGATGTCCTGCCGTAACGCACGACACACCGCATCGTAGTCCACGATCCCCTCCTCCGGCACATGGAGGGCGGCGACGCCGGCGGCGTTGGGTTCGATCTCGCGCAGTTCCCCGCCGTCGAGCCAACGCAGACCACGGAGTCCGTTGGCCTCACCCCGGGCCTGCAACTCATGCAGGCGCGGGACCTCGGAATCATCCACCGCCACGACCACTTTGCCGCAGATTTCATGGGCGATGTTTTTTTCCTGACAGTAGGCGGTCATCACGCGGATACCCTCAACCGCGAGTTGCGCCTTGAGCGAACCGGGCCGGTAATACAGACCGGCGTGCAACACCCCGCTGTTATGCGTGCTCTGGTGGGCCCCGACGGTGGGTTCCTTTTCCAGCAGGGTCAGCGTCGTGACACGCCCAGACCGCAACCATTGCCAGGCCGTGGCCAGACCAACCAGACCGCCGCCAATGATGAGGGGCTTCTTCGGCACTAGAGTCGGGCTGGATCGCGGAAAAGCAAAAGGCGACCCTGCGTGTGATGCCGGGTCGCCTTTGTGGAGAGAAAAATCTCTGACTTAGCGGATCTTCTTCAACAGAGGGAGACCAGTGCGCTCGTTTTCCGAGACCTCGTAACCGGCGGGCAGCGCGTCGATCGCACCTTCCTTGGGTTGTCCGGCGAAGAAGTAGAGAGTCACTTTCTGGCCACCGCGCAGCTCTTGGAGCCGCTCGTGGAGGAAGTAGGTTTTGCCGCTTTTCTTGCTGATTGTGCTGAATGACATGTTGTTTGGGTCCTTTCTTGGTTTTGGTGGGAATCAAGGGGGCCGGTCAGATAACCCCGGCCTTCTTGAGAGTGGCGTAAGCTCCGTTCTTGGTGATCGTTTTGAGCGCGCGGGCGGTCAATTTGACCTTGATGAAGCGCTTGAGTTCAGGGACCCAAATGCGTTTCTCTTGGAGGTTCGGAGTGAAATAGCGGGGGGTATTGGCTGTGACGTGACGGCCGACGCCGCCTTTCTTCTTGGCCATACCGCGACGATGGATGACCGAACCGCGCTTGGGTTTGGCCCCTGTGATGCTGCAAACTCTGGACATAAATATTGGTTCCTTCTGAAAACTATCCCTGATGTTGATGCACGAGGCCGTTTCCTTCAAGCATTTCCAGATCGGCGTCGACCATGATGTGCACGAGTTCCTCGAAGCGCACCTTTGGTTCCCAGCCCAGTTGCGCCTTGGCCTTGGCCGGGTCGCCGATCAAAAGGTCCACTTCCGCCGGCCGTTCATACCGCGCATCGTATTTCACATAGTCCTGCCAATCCAGCCCCACATGCCCGAAGGCCACCTGGACAAACTCCTTCACCGTGTGCGTCTCGTTCGTGGCCAGGACAAAATCATCCGGCGTCTCCGCCTGCAACATCCGCCACATCCCCTCCACATACTCCGGCGCATACCCCCAGTCCCGCTTCGCATCCATGTTCCCGAGGTAGATATCCTTCTGCATCCCCAGCTTGATCGCCGCCACCGCCCGCGAAATCTTCCGCGTGACAAAGGTCTCCCCACGCCGCGGGCTCTCGTGGTTGAACAAGATCCCGTTGCTGGCAAAAAGCCCGTAGCCCTCCCGGTAGTTCACTGTCGCCCAATACCCGAACATCTTCGCGCAGCCATACGGACTCCGCGGCCAGAACGGCGTCGTCTCGGTCTGCGGCACCTCCTGCACTTTGCCGAACATCTCGCTGCTCGAGGCCTGGTAAAACCGCGGTTTGACCCCCGACTCCCGGATCGCCTCCAAAATCCGGATCGTTCCCACCCCGGTCACGTCCGCCGTGTATTCCGGAATGTCGAAACTGACCCGCACATGACTCTGCGCCCCCAGGTTGTAAACCTCGTCGGGCTGCAACTCGTAAAGCAGCTTGGTCAGGTTCACCGCGTCCGAGAGGTCGCCGTAGTGCAAAAACAGCCGCACCCCGTTGACATGCGGGTCCTGATACAAATGGTCGATGCGCGCCGTGTTGAAGGTGCTCGCCCGGCGGATGATCCCGTGGACCTCGTAGCCCTTGGCCAGAAGCAAATCGGCCAAATACGACCCGTCTTGGCCGGTGATTCCTGTGATGAGTGCTTTTTTCATACTGCTGGCGGGTGGGGAAGACTAAGGGCCTTCTCCTGAAGAGCAAGCAAACTTTCAATCCCCGACCGGCCGGCGCGGAGCATCTCAAAGAGAGCCTCCTCACCAAACGTCGCTTCCTCACCCGATCCCTGCACTTCCACAAACTCCCCGCTTTCGGTCATGACCAGGTTCATATCCACCGTCGCGTCCTTGTCCTCGAGGTAATCCAGATCGAGCAAAACCTCACCGCCGACCACGCCGACACTGACGGCCGCGACCCGCTCCTTCAGGGCCGTCTGTTTGATTTTTCCCTCGGCCATGAGCTTGCGAAAGGCCAACTCCACGGCCACACAGGCCCCGGTGATCGCGGCTGTGCGGGTGCCCCCGTCCGCCTGCAGCACATCGCAGTCGATCCAGAGAGTCCTCGGGCCGAGTTTTTCCAAATCCACCACGGCCCGAAGCGCCCGACCGATCAACCGCTGAATCTCTGTCGTCCGGCCATCAAGCTTGCCCCGTGAAATGTCCCGCGCCTTCCGGTCCAGAGTCGAGTAAGGCAACATGGAATACTCCGCGGTCAGCCAGCCACCCGAAACTTTCTGGATTTGCATCCACCGCGGCACCGCCTCGTCGATGGTGGCCGCACAAACGACCCGTGTGTTGCCGAACGCGACCAAAACGGAACCCGCCGCATGCGGGGCCACGCCCGGCTCAAAAGTCACCGGTCGCAATCCATCCGCCGCCCGCCCGTAAGAACGTTCCATGGCAGCATCCAAGAGGCGACCCGCGATCAAAGCAAGCGCGAAGCTTGTCCCCGCCAAGTGGGACCTGCGTTACCACGAGCGGCTTCGGGTCGTCTTCCATGCCGCGCTGCATGGGTGAGCACGGCAAGGGCGGCCTACTCCAGTTCGAAGTTGATCGTTACTTCGTAGGCTCCCCCGGCGCCGAGGCCCTTGGGTAGTGCGTCGACCTTGAGCATGCGGCGGGCGGCGGCCAGGACGCTTTCGTCCATGACGACATTGCCCGAGGAGCGCACGACCTTGAAATCGGAAATGCGGCCATCCGACTCGATGCGGATGCGCAGGGCGGTGACGAAATTGGCCGTGCTGGCGATGCTGGTTGGTTGCTCCCAAACGCTGAAAAATCGGTCGTGGATGTGGTCATGGTAGGTGCCGATCTCCGCCGTCCCTCCCCCGCCACCGGCGGTGCCGCCCTCGCTGCCCGAGCCCGTTTTACCCGCCGCGCCCTCGCCGCTTGTGCCGGTGCCAGCCGCTTCCGCTTTGCGAACCTCCCCGCCGGTCGGGGTGTCATCCGCGGAACCCTCGGCCGGCGAGGGTGAGGCCTTTGGGGCAGGCTTTGGGGAAGCTGTCGGTGAGGACTTTGGACTGGCCTTGGGCGACGGTTTGGGCGAGGGCTTCGGCGTCGGCTTCGGGCTCGGTTTCGGCGACGATTTAGGTGTGGGCTTGGGCGTGGGCTTGGGCGTGGGTTTAGGCGTCGGGCTGGGCGTGGGTTTAGGCGTCGGGCTGGGCGTGGGCTTGGGGGTTGGGGTGGCCTTCGGCGTCGGCGTGGAAGTGGGCGTCGGCGTTGGAGTCGGGGTCGGCGTGGGGGTCGGCAGCACGATGTCACTCTCGGATGTGGTGGTTGCGGAGAGATCGGGCGTCGCCTCTGGCTCCGGCGCAGGCGGAGGCGTGGGTTCCGGCTCGGGCTCCGGTTCTTCCTCGGCAAAATCCGGAGCAGAGAACTGCGCGCTATTGAACCAACTAATCTCCGCCTTGGCCTGCTGGACCCGGACCACGCGGGTGCCCCACCAGACCAGCGCGCCAATCAGGACGGCATGGAGGATCGCCACGGCCACCACGGTGCGCCGGAAACGGGGTTCGCCCATGCGTTCAGTCTTCCTCGGGACGTGTCATCACGCCCACTTTCGTGATCCCCGCACGTTGGACCACATCCATCACGGAGATGAACTTCTGCAGCGGCAAATCCCGATGCGCCCGCACAACCACGGCAACCTGCGGGTCTTTCTGGCGCAGGGCGGACAAGGCGCTCTCCAAGTCGGCCGGCGTGAGCGCATCCATGTTCAGCTTGAGCACGTCATTGCGGTCAATCGAAACCGTCTGCACTTTCTGCGTGTCGACCGGCCGGTCCGTCACCGCGCTCGAAGGCACAACCAGATCCACGCTGTTCTCCAGCATGGGTGTGGTGATCATGAAAATGATCAGGAGCACAAAGGCCAGATCGAGCAGCGGGGTGATGTTGATTTCCGAGAGCGTCGAGAGGCCCTGTTTTTGCGAATAGCGGCGCATGGCGGATCAGCGGCCCTGATTGAAGTCGACGAATCGGTGCTCGAACTCCGAGGACAACTCGGCGGCATAATTGTCCGTCTGCACGATGAGCGTGCGCAGGCTGGTGATGAGAAAATTGTAGCCAAACATCGCGGGGATCGCGACGAGCAGGCCGATCACCGTGGTGACCAGCGCCCCGGCCACCCCCGGCGCCATGGCCGCGAGGTTTGGCGTGCCCGCGATGGCGATGCCGGCAAACGCATCCATCACACCCCAGACCGTGCCCAGCAGGCCGAGGAACGGCGAACCGCTGACCACCGTGGCCAGAATGATCATCTGCGATTCCATGCGGAGCCCGGACTCACCCACGGCGCGCTCCATGGCCACGCTGACGGCGCGCATTTGCGCCGGGGTGATTTTGTCCGCGACCTCGACCCGCGCACCGAAAGTATCGTCCACCTCGCTGGAGCCGAGCATTTGCAGCGCGAGCTCCGCGCAGCCGGCCTGGTAAACGGCAAAGGCCGGCGAGCCTTCGAACGTGATCCCTTTCTCGTAGAGCCCGAGGGGCTGGCGGTCGCGACGGAAGATGGAAAAAAACCTCTCGGTTTGCTTGCCGGCAAAGCGGATCATCCGGAACTTTGTGATGATGACCGACCAGCTGAAAATCGAGGCAATGAAAAGCGCCAGCACGACGGCATGCCCGGCCACGGTGGACTCTTGGAAGGCGAAGAGAAGTCCGTCCGAGGCGAGGAATTGTGGCAGCAGCAGCGGGACCATGCGTTCGGTCGCCCATACTAGGATGCACCGCGCCGCGTGCAAGATTCTCGCGGGGGTGCTGATACTTTTGGCCGGGCCGGCCCGCGCGGCGGACGGCCCGATCTACGATGTCTTCGCCAAGGCTCTGGCCCCTTTTGCCTCGGCACTTTTCGGCGGGGCGGACGGACAACCGGCCTCGTTCGTGGCCGAATGCACCGTCACCACTGCCACCGGACGGCTGGCTCCGGCCGTCGGCACCCGCTTCCGACTCGCGATCCAATCGCCCGACCGTCTGCGTCTTGACGTGGTGACCAACGGCAACCTTCTCACCGCCTGCCGCAATGGCACCGCGCTCTGGGCCACTCCTGCCGTCCCCATGCGCGGCCTCGCGGACGCCGCCGGGCTCGATACGTCCAAAACCGCGCCGGATGAAGTTTCCCTCCCGCTCGTGCCCCTGGCCCTCAACGCGCAGATGCTCGCGTTCCTGCCGATTGTCTTTGACGTCAAAGATCTCGGGGTTGAAGGCGATCCCCCGCGCCGCGCGCTCGAGTTCGGGCTCCTGCCCGAAGTGCGTGATGCCATCAAGGCCCAGCCGTTTTCCGCCAAGGCTTGGATTGACCCCGACTACCGCCCGTCACGGGTCGTCATCGCGGGCGACGACTACTCGCTCGAACTGCAGGTGGCGAAATTGGATTTCGCCGGCCAACTCGCCCCCACCGCTTGGGAACCGCCCGAGGGCACGGACGCACTGCGCCTCCCCGCGTCGGCGCTGAACGACCTGTTCGAAAAGATGCTGGCCACCAAGCAACCCGCGTCCACCCCCTCCCCGCCCTAGCGCCCGCCGCGTGAGACCGGAGCACGCGGTTTTCGACTTCTGTCCAAGTGGTAGGGATGGACCTCTGGGCCGTCCGTGTTGAATTCCAAAGATTATTCCCGGTCGGCCCGGAGGTCCGACCCTACCCGGGATCGCTGGGAAAAGTCCGATTGCTGCGGGATGTTGGTCTTACTTCTCGCGCGCGATTCCGTCCGGCAACTCGTTCCGGTCATCGCCGGCGCGCGGAAAATGCTCCGCCAGCAGAACTCCGGCCCGCCCGATTCCCGCCACCAACCCGCCGGTGAAATCACCCCGGGCAAAATCCTCCTCCATCGCCTTGGCCAGTTCCGCCCAGAACGTCTGCCCGCATTGGGCATGCACGGCCTCGTCACCCACCACCGCGAAAGCCTGATCGGAGGGCACGACGTAAAAAAGCACCGCATTCCGCCCCCTCGTCGAAATCATTTCCAGCCGGCGAAATTCCTCCCGCGCCTGCGCATCCGCCGGCCGTCCGCACAAAGCGTGACACGACACGAACACCCGCACCTCGCCCGACGTCCGCTGCTCGGCTGCCCGCACCGCCTCGATCACGCGCGCCTCATCGATCAGGGCCAGAAATTCTTTCGTTTTCATTCTACCATCTCCCGCTGGCCCCGCCGCCGCCGAAGCTTCCACCCCCGCCGAAAGAGCCGCCGCCGAACGAACCGCCGCTGCTGAATCCGCCCCCCGAACTGCCGCCGGAGGGGAGAAAAACATCACGCCGCCCGCCCGGGCCATAAAGCGAGCCGCGGCCCGACTGCGCGCGCTTGGCCGCGATGACGATGAAGACGATCAAAATAAAGATGACCCAGGCGATCGCCACCGGATCCCCCTCTGGCCCCTGCTGCTCGGCCAGCGTTTGCCCCGTCCCCTTATACTCACCCCGCGCGGCGGCCATCAACGCCTCCGCCCCGCGCTCGATGCCGCCCTCCATGTCGCCGGCGCGGAAGTAGGGGATCATCTCCGCATTGATGATGTTGTTGGCCAGCGCATCCGGCACCGCGCCCTCGAGGCCGTAACCGACTTCGATGCGCATGGCGCGGGACTGCGGGAAAACGAAGAGCACCATGCCATTATCCTGCTCTTTGCGCCCCACGCCCCACGCTTCCGCCGTGCGCTGCGTGAAATCCTCCAGGGCAAAATCCCCCGGCACCTCGGGGATGACACAGACCCACAACTGACTCGAGGTCTCGCGCTCGAACTGCGCCAACTTTTGGGCCAGCGCCATCTTCTGTCCCGGGCTGAACATCCCCGCCTCATCGAGAATATAGTTCGCCGGCGGGGCCGGCAGGGGCGAGGCCCCGCGGACCGTCACGGATAAGGCCGCGAGAGCCACCAGGGCACTGAGAAGGCGGACGCCCACAGCGTTAGCCCGGTCAGGACCCAGGCGTGCCGCCGAAGTTGAAATTCACCTCCGGCGCCTGGTCCGCCCCGGCGCGCGCGGCGAAATACGGGCGCTCCTTGAAGCCGAGCAACCCGGAATAAATGACCGTGGGGAACTGCTTGGTCGCAACATTGTATTGCTGCACCGTCTCGTTGAACCTGCGCCGCTCCACTGCAATCCGGTTTTCCGTCCCCTCAAGCTGGACCTGCAGGTTTTGAAAATTCGCGTTGGCTTTCAGCTCCGGATAACGCTCCACGGTGACGAGCAACCGTGAGAGAGCGCCGGACAAGGCATCCTGCGATTGTTGAAAGGCCGCCATCGCCTCGGGCGTGGCCGGCGGCGCATTCGGATCGAGCTTGATGTTGGTCACCTGCTGACGCGCCTGGATCACCTCGGTCAGCGTGGACTTCTCGAAGTTCGCCGCCCCTTCGACTGTCTTGACCAGGTTGGGCACGAGATCGGCCCGCCGCTGGTAAACGTTTTCGACATCGGCCCAACTGCTGTCGGTCTGCTGACGAAGACTCACCAGGTTGTTGTAACCGCAACCGGTGAGGAGTGTGGACGCCGCCACGAGGGCGAGGAGGGGAAGGGTGCGCAGGATTTTCATAACGGCGCGCTGTATCGCCCAACCCAGGCCCCCAGACGAGTCTAAAATGTTCTCCGGGCCGGCAAGCCCTAAGCCTCCGGTTGCTGCACCTGCGGAGGCGCCTCAACCGCACCGGCGGCGGGCTCGGGCGGCTTGGGCGGGACGCGCGGCGGCGGCACGGACTCCAGGCGGCCGTCGCCATACTCAACCACATAACCCTCGTGGGTCAGCCAGAGCAAATCCTGCACGACCGACTCGCGGGCGAGTTCTGCGGGCGACTTGGGCACGACCACGACCTCCGCAACTTCGGCGCCCTCGGCCGGAGCGGGGACCGCCTCGGGCGCAACCGGGGCCTGGGCGGCCGGGAGCGGGGCCAGCAGATCGAGTAATTGTCCGCGCCGCAGGGTTTTCTTTCCGCGGATCGCCTCGAGGATTTTGCGGATGGAATCACTCACGACGACTTCGGCCAGATCGAGGTGTCGCGCACGCGCGCCGGACACGAAGGTCGTGCGGTTGGCCGCCTTGTGGAAACGAAGACCGGCGCCAGACAACGCACGGCTCAGGCTCTGGGCCAGCCGCAGGGGAAATCTCGTTTCCTCGTCGCGGGCGTAATTCAGCAGGGGCGCGAGGGCGGAATCTACCACCGCCGACTTCGGGTCACCCGGGACCGGGGCCATGGCCACCTCGTCGATCAGCGACGCGGCTTGGTGCTCGAGGAAATGTTTTTCCACCGCGGCCAGGTCCGCGAGCTTCGCCGGATTCTCGCCCTCACGCGGATAGTATTCGACGACCTGCGAGGCCGAGGTGCGCCATTTTTCGATCACCTCCGGATTGCGCTCCATCCGCAGGCGGCTGCGGAACTGCTCGAAGTCCATGCGGCCGAATTTTTCCCGGTGCAACTCGCGCACGCGACGCTCGAAGTCATGCAGGTTGGGCGGACCGAGCAGCGTGCCGGACATGCCGCAAACGGCGACGACGGAGAAGTTGCCTTTGGGCGGCTCAACCTCGACGGTTTCAGCGCGGTAAAATTCGTCCAGCTTCGACCGCAGCAGGTGACGCGCGGCCGCGGTGGCGGAGAGCCAGACACTGCCGTCGGCCTTGACCACGTGGAACGGCCCCTCGGGCGGCTTGGGCGCGGACGTCAGGTCGATCGTGTAGGACGCCGGATTGCGCAGGAGAATGCGCGCGATGTCGAAGAGGCTGAAAGTCTTGCCGGTGTGCCGGACCTGCTGGACCACGGTCTCGACCGCCGCGTTCGTCGCGGTGAAGGCGATGCGCAACCAAGGAAATGGATTTTCCGGCGCAGCCGGACGTTCATCGCGCGGCGGGCCACGGAATTTGTCGCGGCTTGGCGGCCCGCGAAATCCCTGTCGATCGCGCCCCGGTGGAGGACGCCGGTTAAAGTCGCGGCCCGGAGGCCGATCGGGACGCGGGCCCCGAGAATCTTCGTGCCGGGGCGGGCGCGGATCCTCGCGCCGGGGCGCCGGGGCAGCACCCGGCGACGCCGATTCCTTAGCCCACGAGGGGCGGAAATCGAGCGCGCTGAGATCCAGCAGCGGGGCTTCGTCGGGCATGAGAACAAATCGCCGCCGCAGGGGCGGCCCGGGGCTACTCCGTGATGATGTCCTTGTAAGTCATGCCCGAGGGAATCATGGGCAGCACGTGCTCTGTGTAAGGTGTCATGACGTCGAGCACATACACGCCCTTGGCGTCGAGCATGCGCTGCAGCGCCGCCTTAAGGTCTTTCTTGTGGATGACGCGCTCGCAGGGCACGCCGAAACCCTGGCAGATGGCCACGTAATCGGGATAAATCCGCGCCGCATCGTCGGGGTCGCCGAGGAAAGTGTGACCGCGGTTGCTCTCGTAGAAACGGTCCTCCCACTGCACCACCATGCCGAGGTGCTGGTTGTTGAGGATGATGGCCTTGGCCGCGATTTTTTCGATGTGCGCGGTGGCCAGTTCCTGCACGTTCATGAGGAACGATCCATCGCCATCGATGTCGACAACCTCGACATCCGGGCAAGCCACCTTCGCGCCCATGGCCGCGGGGTAGCCGAAGCCCATGGCCCCGAGGCCGGCGGACGTGATGAAGGTGCGCGGCTTGTCAAAATCGTAATACTGGCCGGCCCACATCTGGTGCTGACCAACCCCGGTGGTGAGGATCGCCTGGCCCTTGGTCATCTCGCAGAGCTGCTGGATGACATACTGCGGCTGGATGGCGTCGTCGGTGTCCTTGTAGCGGAACGGGTGTTCCTTCTTCCACGCGAAGATTTTCTCATACCACGGCTTGTAGCGGTCGAATTTCTCGGCCTTGACCCGCTCGAATCCCTCCTTGGCCAGGAGTTCGTTGAGCCGCTTGAGCGCGTATTTCACGTCGCTGAGAATCGGCAAGGCCACCACCTTGTTCTTGTTCAACTCGGAGTCGTCGATGTCGATGTGAACGATGGTCCCGTGCTCGGCGAATTTCTCCACTTTGCCGGTCACCCGGTCATCAAAGCGCACGCCGATGGCCAGCAGAAGGTCGGCCTCGTTGACCGCGTTGTTCGCGTAAACTGTGCCGTGCATGCCGAGCCATTTGAGCGAAAGCGGATGCGACTCGGGAAAACTGCCGATGCCCATGAGGGTCGTGGCCACGGGAATCTGCGCGCGCTCGACAAACTCGAGCAACTCGGGAGCCGCGTCGGACGTGATGATGCCGCCGCCGCAGTAGATCATCGGATCGCGCGCCTCTTTGATCAGGCGGATCACCTCGAGCAACTCCGCGTCCGTCGCGCGCTTGTCGATGTCGTAACCGCGCAGCGTGATGGTCTCGGGGAAGACCGGCTCGGCCTTCTGGTTCTGGATGTTTTTCGGAATGTCGATCAGCACCGGCCCCGGACGTCCGGTCGTGGCGATATGAAACGCCTCCTTCACAATGCGCGGGATGTCGTTGATGTCCCAGACAAGATAGCTGTGCTTCACCACCGGCAGGGTCATGCCGAAAAAATCCGTCTCCTGGAACGCCCCGCGGCCGATCATTTCCTGCGGCACCTGACCGGTGATGGCAACGAGCGGCACCGAGTCCATGAAGGCATCCGCCAGTCCCGTGACCAGATTGGTGGCGCCGGGTCCGGAGGTGGCCATGCAAAGCCCCGCTTTGCCCGTGGCCCGGGCATATCCCTCGGCCGCGAAGACCCCGCCCTGCTCGTGGCGCGGGAGGATGGTGCGGATCTGCTTGGAGCGCGTCAGGGCTTGGTGGATCGGCATGCTCGCACCGCCCGGATAGGCAAAGATGACCTCGGCCCCCTCAAGTTCGAGGCACTTAACGAGGATCTCCGCGCCGTTCATCAGCTTCGCACTTTGCTGGGCTGATGCCGGTCCGCGGGCAGAGGCGGTAGCAATACTCATCCCGTGCTTATACCCAGACACCATGCGCGGCGCAACATCTGCGGACGGCGCGGTTTCGACACCCGTGGCCGGACGTGTTAGAACAACTCCATGCCTGATGTCCTCTGGTGGCTCTTGCCCGCAATTCTGCTGCTGGGCGCCTTCGCGGGGTATTTGTTCGGGCACCGCGGGGCCGTGCAAGCCGCGGCGGAGCTGGCCGCCGCGCGGACGCGGGCCGACGAGTTCGAGCGTCAGGTGCATTATCTCCACGAGGAGCGGGCCAAGCTCGTAGCCAGCGCGCAGGCTTTCACCGCCGACCTCGCCACCGAGCGGCAGAAAACGACCGGGCTGGAGGAATCCCGCACCGCCCTCAAGGCCGAACTGGAAAATCTCGCCACCACCATCCTCGAGGACAAATCCCGCCGCTTCACCGAGCAGAACCGCGTGCAGCTCGAACAATTGCTCGGACCGCTGGCCGAGCGGCTCAAGGAATTCCGCGCCCGGGTCGACGAGGTCTACGGCGAGGAAAGCAAAGGGCGGCACGCCCTGACCGAGGAAGTGCGGCGCCTGAGCGAACTCAATCAGAGTGTCTCCCGCGAAGCCGGCAATCTCACCCGGGCCCTGAAGGGCGAGGCCAAGACCCGCGGCAACTGGGGTGAGATGATCCTCAAGACCGTCCTGGAGAAATCCGGCCTGATCCACGGCACGCATTTCCACACCCAGGTCGCGGAGACCACGGCCGACGGACGGCGACTGCAGCCCGACGTGGTCATTGAACTGCCCGGTGGACGTCAGGTCATCATCGACGCCAAGGTTTCGCTCAACGCCTACGAGCGCCAGTGCAGCGCGGCGACCGATGAGGAACGCGCGGCCGCAGCCAAGGAACACGCCGACGCCCTGCGCCGCCATATCGAGCAACTCTCGGCCAAGAACTACGCCGCGCTGCCGGGCCTGAACTCCCCCGACTTCGTCTTCCTTTTCGTCCCGATCGAACCTGCCCTCCATGCCGCGCTCGAAACCGCACCCGGGCTGATCGAGACCGCGCTGGAAAAAAACATCGTCCTCGTCACCGCGCCCAACGTCGTCGCCACGGCGCGGCTCGTCGCGCAGATGTGGCAGCAGGACAGCCAGAACAAATTCGCCCGCGAGATCGCCGAGCAGGGCGGAAAACTTTACGACAAATTCGTCGCCTTCTGCCGCGACCTGGAAAACATCGGCCTGCGCCTCCGCCAGACGCAGGAGAGCTACGACGCCGCGATGAACAAACTCCGCGAGGGCAAGGGCAACCTCCTCCGCCAGACCGAACACCTCCGCAAACTCGGCGCCAAAACCACCGCCCGTCCCTCCGCCCTGCTGGAGGACGCCGGCGAGGGCGACGACGCGTAGAGCGCGGCCGCCGGTTCAGTCCGTGCCCATTATTACGCGACAAATCGCAGCGCGCTATTTTTCCACGCGGAAGTTGGCCATGAGGGGGAAGCCGCGGATGTCGCAGCCGAGTTGGCGGAGCCAATGGGCGGTGGCGTGGTTGGAATTGCCGAAGAGGTGGTAGCCGGCCGGGTCGCGGCTGACGGGGACGCCGTCCCGCTGGCGCACGCGGACGTCACCGCGGTTGCGCGCCCAGCGGCCCTCGAGCTGGCGGCGCAGCGTGTCGGCTTTGGTGCGCTCAACGTTGACCCGCTCGGAGCGGGTGCCGCCGGTTTGACGAGGGCCGAGGGTGCCATCGGGTGCGGCCACCAAGCTGCGGCGGGAGAAGGCGCCGGTGCCGAGCCCGGTGCCGGCCCGGAGGACGGACAGCCACCCGCGCCCTTCCAAGGCGTAATAGTGCCACTCGCCAAAACCGTATTCCGTAAATGTGGAATCACCAGCGGGCAGCGCAACGCGGCAATGTTTTCCGTATTCGGTGATCCACACGGGCACGGGATCCGCCACCGCCGAAGGCGCACGCACGGTCCACGCGCAGCCGGGAAGGGTGAGAAGAACGGAGAGGACAACAAGCCTCGCTGCCGCACAAGGGTCAGGCATGGCTCATGGATGTTTCCGGCCGCGGTTGGCTCTGGTCATCGAAGACCTTGGCGGTGCAGTGCGACCTAGCGGGAAAACAAAGTCAGAACCCCGTTCGACCACTGGAAATAATACGTTTTGCCGTGCCGGAGGTTGTTGGTCAGCACTTTGCCTTTTCCGTTCTGGTAGCTGATCTGATGGGGCGCGATGCCGGTCATGGTCGAGGTGTAACCCGGCTGAATGCTCGATTTATACCAGGGGTCGCCGCCCTTCCGGTAGTTGAAGGGGATTTTGCCCGAGGTCGGATTTTGGAGGTAGACCGTGATTTTTTGCAAAGACGGGGCCGCCTGGCAGGCGCCGCCGGTCACGATGGCCAGAGCGAGGGCGACAAGCAGAAATCTGAAACGGGACACTCGGTGTTCACTAGAGCCGCCATCCCGGCCCCGCAAGCGCCAAATGAGAGAGCGGAAGCGAGCGAGTCGCTAAATCGTCGCCGCGCTCATCACCCGTCCAACGGACTCCGCACAGCGAGCAAACTTGCCCGCACCCCCCACACCAGACTCAAAGGTCCAGCGGGCTGCGGGCTTCTTTCACAGTCCTGGATGGCACGGTCTGCACATAGATCATCGTCGTCTTGATATCGCCGTGACCGAGCAGTTTTTGGATCGTCGGCAAATCGTAACCTGCCACCAGGAGGTGGCTGGCAAAGGTATGGCGCAGGGTGTGCGGTGAGACCCGTTTCAAGATCTTGGCCGCCTCGGCCGCCTTCTTCACCGCGGCTTGGACTTGCGAATCGTGCAGGTGATACCGCCGCAATTCCCCGGTGGCCGCCACCTTGGTCAACTTCGCCGCCGGGAAAAACCACTGCCAGCGCAGATCCCGGGCTGCGTTGTGATATTTTACTTCCAGTTGAGTCGGCAGAAATACCCCGGCATATCCGCACCCAAAATCCCGTTTGTGCAATTCTTCCACCCTCGCCATCTGTGCCCGCACCTCTGCCATCGCCCGCTCCGGCAGCGGCACCGTCCGGTCCTTTTGACCCTTGCTGTCGTGGATGGTCAGCAAGCCTTCATCGAGGTTGAAGTTGTGCAGCCGCAGACCGATACATTCGAACAAACGCAACCCGCAACCATACATCAGAAGCACCGGCAACCGGAACTGCGGCTCGAGCGCCGCCAGAAGCGCATCCACTTCCGCGCGCGAGAGGACCACTGGAATATACCGCCGACGCTTCGCCCGCACCACGCCGTCCACCTGACCGAACTCTTTCCCCAGCACCTTTCGATAAAAGAAAAGCAGCGCGTTGAACGCTTGGTTTTGATGACGTCCCCCGGGCGCCACCCTTCGGGCTCGCCTGCGGCGAGTCTATCTCGCTCCGCTCGGTTGCGTCGAGGCCGCCACCCGGTGCCGCACGGCAAGATCGGTCAGGAAATCTTTCACGCCCTCGGTTCCGAGATCCGCCGGCGCCTTGCTGTGCACGAAAGCCTGAAACTTCACCACCCAGTGCCGGTAGGTGCGCAGCGTGGTTGCCGAGTAATTCCGCATGCGGATGGCCCCGGTTAATTTCTCGAACTCCGCCTGCCAACTCGCCCCGGATCCCGGTCGCGCGGACGGTTGGGGAACCAAAGACGGTCCGCCAACAGGCGGCCGCGGCTGTTTTTCCTCGCCCAAGATACGGGCGCTTCTCGGGGCTGGCTTTGCCGAGGCTGCGGGTTCCTCCTGCGACCCAAGCAGCAGTCTCACGGTGGCCTCAGCCGCTTCTCGACGCATGGCATTCTGCCCTTTGGCTTTCAACTTGTTGAGAAAGGGCCCGATGCTTTCCAAGGAGCGGGGCGGCAATCCGTATTTTGCGCAGAAGTCGAGGTAGTAACGCGCCCACATACGTCCCTCATCCCATTCCGATTCCGGCACGCCCGCCCTTTTCAAGCGCCCTTCGAGCCAAGCAACAACCTCGGGCTTGAGCGCGTTCATCGCCGATCGCTCTTGGTGTTATACATCATTGATAAGATAGTAACACCAAAACCACTGTGCAAGGAATTAATACTCGCATGAGAAAATAGCCTTGCCAACGTGTTGATTAAAGAGTATGAGTAGGGCTCTACTTACGCCAGATTTCCCACGCTGTTGAACATGTTAACGTTCCAAAAAGGAGTGATATCCGGATAGGTAGAATTACTTGTTCGGCAAACAAAAAATGAAGCCATTCTTACGCTCACTCCTATGTGCGTCCGTCGGTTGGGGAATGGCATTATTGTTGATTGTATTCGAGGCCATCCGCTCGTTTTACTTCAGCAAACACGCCGTTTCTGGTTGGACATTCGAAAGCATGATTGGAGTCTATGCCCTTGCGATAGCTGCATTTGTTTTACCTGTGTGGCTACTTGTTCTGTTTCCTTTGTTTCTATTTTCATCCAGTAGATCGTTTATTTGGGGATTCATCTTTTGTCCACTTTTGGGCGCCCTTCTTGCAGGCTCAGTCATTTTCCTTATGATGCGTTCTGGTTCTCCACAGGCAGATCCCACGTCTTACATGATTCTTGCAGCTATTGTTGGAAGTGTTACAGGGCTTTGCGCATCATTCGTGCGACACTCTGAAACAAGAAAAGCCGAACCAGTCGGTTCAGCCAAGCCCACTCCGCCCGGCACTTCGGCTGCTGAGCAGCCTCGGGTGCCCGGCTCCGGGGCTGGCTGACCGAGAGACGTTAGCAAAAAAATATGCGCCGCATTCGTTACATCGCGAGCATCTTTCTCTCCGCCTGCCTTTGGACTACGCTTCCAATAGCACTGGGATTCCTCAACGACAAAATGACTCCATCGGGAAGAGATTTGTTCGTTCAGGGTCTTCCGAAGACAATTCTGTTCAGCATCCTCTTTTTCTTGCCTCTTGCCGCTCTGATGCACTGGCTATGGGCGCGCGCTACCTTGCAGACAACAGGGATGCGCTTCTGGCTGCTCCCACTCAAGACTCTACCAACAGCATACCTTTTTGGATGGCTGCTGATGCTTCCCATCATCGTCATCAAGGAGGGCTTTTGGTTTAGACCAATTGGGGAGTATGGGAGCGGGCTTCTATACATGTTTGTAGTGTATGCTTTTGTCATTCTTGTTTCAGTCATCTGGATTGTATATCCACTCGCGCTCGTAAATCAGTTTGTTGTCCTTGCCCTACTCCGAGAAAAACAGAAATGCTAACGAGCCAGTTCGCCTATTCCTGTGCCTTCGGACAAAGGCGTGTTTTCGCCACCAAAAAAGTGACTAAGAGCAGGTGCTAACAATCCAGACCACCGAACCCCTGACCCGCGTTGAGCTGAAACTTCCATGACCACTTCACCCTCAGACAAGAGTCGGAACCGCGCTCTCGGTCAGGGGTGCGGTGTCCTCAGTCGTTCGGCAAAAAATGAATAGCTCGCCAATAGATACTTTGTATTCAACAGACGGAAAGCGTCGCATTGTGATTTTTCGCCGTGAATCGGGAACATTTGGCTATCGTGAAGAGCGTTATTTTCAAAACGACATAGCCAACACTGAAGGTTGGGCCTCACTTGAGGGGCGGTCCTGTTACTGGGATACGCTGGAGACAGCGAAAAGGGAAATTTCAGAAAACGTAACGTGGTTACAAAAAGGTGACAAAGCCGAACCAGGTGGTTCAGCCAACCTCGCTCCGCTCGGCGGCTGACCACGGACGTTCGGCAGACAATGACTTTTCACACCAAAGTCTGTGTGGTAGTTTGAAAAATATGGGCGCATTTTATGTTGGAGCAAAAATCGAGAATGTCTCTAATCGAGACAAGGGGGCTTCTATACCTAAATTATTAGTTGATACTGGCAGCGAGTATACGTGGGTAGCGGGTGCCACGCTAGATAAACTGGGTATAAAAAGAGAAAAGAAGGATTTACCATTTGTGATGGCGAACGGCCAGCAAATTACGCGAAGCGTTGGATTTGCTATAGTTAGAGTCGATAAATTCTTCACTGTCGACGAGGTAGTATTTGCAGAGAAGGGCGACATGCTACTATTGGGAGCTAGAAGCCTCGAAGGACTGAATCTTACTGTTGATTCACGGAAAAAAAAGTTAGTCGCCGCTGGCCCATTGCCAGTAGCAGTCACATGAAATCATGAAGAAGCCGAACATGAGCAGTCGACCGAATGGCGGGAACGTGCGCAGCTAGACCGCGACGCCTCTCTGCCCGCCAGCCGGTCACTTTGGACGTTAGAGAAAAAACACTTGCGTGATCGCGAGTGCTACTCTAGTATCACTACATGCGAACTGAACTCGTAACAACACTCAAGCGCAAGGCGACCGAAGTCATATCTCAGCTTGCCAGTGATCAGGAGCCCGTGCTGATCACGCAGCATGGAGTCCCTGCTGCCTATCTCATCGATGTGCAGATGTATGAGGGCATGCGGAGCAGATTGACGCTCCTTGAGGGTATCGCTCGCGGAGAGAAAGCCATTCTCGAGAAGCGCGTTCTCTCCCACAGGGAGGCAAAGCAGAGGATGGCACGATGGCTCGCGTAATCTGGACTGAACCCGCCCTCCAGGATCTTGACGAGATCGCAGATTATATTGCAATCGATAAGCCAGCAGCTGCGAGCCTATTTGTTCAGCGAGTATTTGAGCGAATCGAACAACTTGCGAGCCAGCCAAAGAGTGGGTCAGTGCCCGCCGAGCTCAAAGGCACACAGTATCGCCAACTCGTCATTCCACCAGTTCGTATCTTCTATCGCGCACAGAGTGAGGTTGTTTACATCGTTTACGTCATGCGGGGAGAAAGGCTTTTTCGGAATGACGACTTGCTTGAAAGAGATATGGGCTAACGGGCCGAGTGACCGAATCACCATGCCTGCGGCACTTTCGGCATTTCGCCTGCGGAGCAGCCTTTGGTGCCAAAAGCAGGTGGTGATCTGTCATCGGGGACGTTGCGGAAAACACATCTTGCGTGACGTAGCACGTTAAGACTACATTCGGGCATGCCTGTCAAAGAATCATATGTCCGTGCAAGAGTTGACAACCGCCTCAAGCGCGATTCCGAGCTGATCCTGCATGAGCTTGGGTTGACCACGACCGATGCAATCAGAATATTCCTGCATCAGGTCCGCCGCCACAAGGGGCTCCCATTTGATCTTCGCCTGAAGGAAGACAACTCAGATGTCCTGTTGCCGGTTGCAATTCGTCAGTCCGCGCTTGATTCGGTGTATGACGACTGAACCAGGACAGGTGTATCTGGTTGACCTTGGCATGGCAGCGAAGACGAGGCCCATGCTCGTTGTTTCCCGGCGCGACGAAGATGCGCCGCGCGCACTTGCCGTCTGCGCACCGATCACGACCTCCACACGCGACAGCGACTATGAAGTATCCATTGGCAAGCCGAAGTTCCTGCACGAGTCGAGCTTCGTGAATGTGCAGGGCATGCAAGCCATCCAGCATCATGAACTCACGCGGATGGTTGGGCGCCTGCCGGATGCGGATTTGCAGAAGGTCAAGAGTGCGATCGAATGGCTTTTCGACATCGATGCCAAAAAATAATGCGAAGAGGGCGATGCAGCAAATCCCCATGCCGTCGGCGCTGCTGTCACGATCCTTGCTTGCGCAAGGAATCGCGCCAGAAGCAAGTGGGGATACCTGATCGCGGGCGTTCGGTGAGCAGGTGAAACCTCCATGGGGCCCTGATCCGTTTCTTCCGCCCCTTCGGCTTCTCGCGCGGACTTTGTTGTTGCACCTGAGCGGCTTTGCGGCAGGGTGGCGCGCCCATGGGTCTGTTGCAGCTGAAATCCGTCTCGCTCCACTACGGTGGAGACTATCTCCTCGATGAGGCCGATCTTTCGATCGAGTCGGGCGAGCGGGTGGCGCTGCTGGGGCGCAACGGCTGCGGCAAAACCAGCCTGATGCGGCTGATCGCCGGGGAGGAAGGGGCGAGTGCCGGGGAGATTTTGCGCTCGCCGGGCGCGGTCATGACCCGCCTGGATCAGGAAATTCCGCAGGGCGTGGAGGGAACGGTTTTCTCGGTCGTGCGCGGCGGGATTTCGCCGACCCGCCACGAGGAGGACTGGGAGATCGATGTGCGGTTGGAGGAATTGGTGGCTGAGATGGAACTGCCGTCCGAGGCCGAGTTCTGTTCGCTCTCCGGGGGGTTGAAACGCCGCGTTTTGCTCGCCCGGGCGCTGGCTGGCCAGCCGGATCTGCTCCTGCTGGATGAGCCGACCAACCATCTGGACCTGAGTTCCATTCTCTGGCTGGAAGATTTTCTTCTGCGGCATCCGATGAGTCTGCTTTTTGTCACCCACGACCGGACGTTTCTCCGGCGCCTGGCCACGAGGATCGTCGAACTCGATCGCGGGCGGCTTTTCGGCTGGGCCTGCGACTACGATACGTTTCTGCAACGCAAGGCCGACCTGCTCGAAGCCGAGGCCGTGCAATGGAAGGCCTTCGACAAGAAGTTGGCCCAGGAGGAAGTCTGGTTGCGTCAGGGGGTCAAAGCCCGACGCACGCGCAACGAGGGACGCGTGCGGGCGCTGCTCGATCTGCGCCGCGAACGGGCCCGTCGCCGCGAACGCTCGGGCAAGGCGAAGATGGAAATCCAGGAAGGGGCGGTCTCGGGTCAGCGGGTTTTGCGCGCGGAGGGAATCACCTTCGCACATCCGGAGATGCCGGAGCCGGTGGTGCGGGATTTTTCCACCGAGATCTGGCGCGGCGACAAGATCGGGATTCTGGGTCCGAACGGGTGCGGCAAGACCACGCTGCTCAAGCTTTTGCTCGGACAGCTTGCGCCGCAGGCGGGCAGCGTGAACACCGGCACCAATTTGCAGGTGGTGTATTTGGATCAGCTGCGGGATCAGATCGATTTGGACAAGTCGGTGGCCGAGAACGTGGCCGGCGTTTCGCAGTCGGTGCGTTTCCAAGGGCGCGACCGCAACATCCACAGCTACCTGGCGGACTTTTTGTTCCGCTCCGACCGCGTGCGCATGCCGGCCCGGATGCTTTCCGGCGGCGAGCGCAACCGCCTGCTCCTGGCCCGCCTGTTTCTTCAGCCGGCCAATGTGCTGGTGCTCGATGAGCCGACCAATGACTTGGATGCCGAAACGCTGGAGCTGCTGGAAGAATTGCTGGTCAGCTGGGATCAAACCCTGCTCCTCGTGTCCCACGACCGCGCCTTCTTGGATGCAGTGGTGACCAGTTTGTTGATTTTCGAGGGCGACGGAAAGATCACCGAGGTCAATGGCGGCTACAGCGATTGGCAGCGCTGGTCGGCCCGCGGCGCCGCGGTCCCTTCCGCCGCCGTGAGCGTGCCAGCAGCGAAAACGGATGCGCCGAAAAGGGGACGCCAGGGACGGGCGGAAAAATTTCTCAACCGGGAGCGCCGGGAGTTGGAAGAACTGCCGGCGCAGATCGAGCAGTGGGAGGCGGAGCAGGTCCGCCTGGCCGCGCACCTGCAGGATCCGGAACTCTACCGCACGAACCCCGGGGCCCTGCCAAAGATCGAAACCGAATCGACCGCGCTCGAAGCGAAAATCCGTGCGGCCTACGCCCGGTGGGAAGAGCTGGAGGCCAAGCGCAAGGCTCTCGAAGAGTGATCTCCCCCACGCTCGCGGGCCCAAACGAGTTCCTCCAGGCCTTTTGATACCAGCTACGAAAAGGTTTCATGCTTTGGAAATCTTGGTGGGGACGAGCGGCTTGTCACGCCGTAGCCCGGCGAAGGTGGGCCCGCTCGTCCGCTCTCTTCAAAACGGGCACGCGAGCCGCGTGCCCCTACCCTAGAACCCATGTGCAAAGGTCTGATTCATTATGGGACTTGGTATGACATTGTGGCCGAGCTCGGCCTGCCGCGGAACAAGCAGACGCAGGTCCGGGGGAACGGACGTCAGGGTTTGACGTCAGCCTTCGCGGGGTCGCTATCCGCGCCCGGTTTTGATCCCGAGAGTTTTTCCACGACGTAGAACGTGACGGGGATGATGAAGATGGCGAAGAGGGTGGCGGCGAGCATGCCGCCGATGACGGCGGTGCCCATGGTCTGACGTGAGATCGCTCCCGAGCCGGTGGCGGTCCAGAGCGGCACGCAGCCGAGGATGAAAGCGAAGGCGGTCATGAGGATCGGGCGCAGGCGCAGGCGCGCGCCGGCCAGAGCGGCATCGTAGAGGGACTTGCCGCCCTCGTATTCCGCCTTGCAGAACTCGACGATGAGGATGGCGTTCTTGGCCGCGAGGCCGATGAGCATGATGAGGCCGATCTGCGCGTAGATGTTGTTGTCCATCGAGCGGCCCCACAGGGCGAAGAACGCGCCGAAGACGGCGATGGGTGTGCCGAGGAGCACGCTGAAGGGCAGCGACCAGCTTTCGTATTGCGCAGCGAGGATGAGGAAGACGAAAAGGAGGGCGAGGGCGAAGATAACGGACGGCGGGACGCCCTCAGCGGCCTGTTTTTCTTGGAAGGACATGCCGAGGTAGCTGTAGCTCATCTCCTTCGGCATGGTCTGGGCAAAAACCTCCTCGAGGGCAGACATGGCTTGGAGGGCGCTGAAGCCTGGGGCGGCGTTGGCGTTGATCTGGGCCGAGCGATACATGTTGAAGCGCATGGTGAACTCGGGGCCGTAGCGGTCCTTGGTCGTGATCAGGGCGGAGAGCGGGACGGAATTGCCCTCCTTGTTGCGGACGTAGAACTGTCCGGCTTTTTCGATGACATTGCGGAACTCGCCGGCGGCCTGGACATAGACCTGCCATTGGAGGCCGAAGCGGTTGAAATAATTGACCATGGTTCCGCCGAGGAAGGTCTGAAGGGTGTTGTAGGCGCTCTCGAGCGGCACGCCTTGCGTCAGGGCCATCTCGCGGTCGAGGTCGAGGCGGATTTGCGGCACGGAGGGCAGCAGGGTGGTGTTGAGCCGCTCGATTTCGGGGCGCTGGGCCGCGGCGTCCATGAAGGCTTTGGTATTTTCGGCGAGGAACTGGACCGAGCCGCCGCTGCGGTCCTGGAGGATGAAATTCACGCCACCCGAGGTGCCGACGCCGGGGATGGCCGGCGGGGAAAAGGCGAAAGCGAGGCCGGAGGGGAGGGCGGCCAGCTGCGCGTTGATGCGGCGCATGATGTTCACGTATTGCATCTCCGGCGTGGTCCGCTGATCCCACGGCTTGAGGGTGATGAAGAAAAAGCCGTTGTAGGTCGTCTGCACGGTGCTGAGCAAATTGAAGCCGACGATGGTGCTGACGTATTCCACGCCGGGGGTAGCCATGACGATCTTCTCGATCTCGGCGCAAGCCTGGCTGGTCCGCTCGAACGAGGAGGCGTTGGGCAACTGCACGCCGGCGTAAAAATAGCCCTGGTCCTCCTCGGGCAGGAACGCGGGCGGCAGGCGCGAGCCGAAGAACCCGGCACCCACCACGGTGAGGGCGAGGAAGAGAAGGCTGAGGACGAGCTTGCGGATGGCGCCGCCGCAGAGGCGGACATAGCCGTCGGTCGTGCGGCCGAACATGCGGTTGAACCAATCGTAAAATCCCCCGAGGGGTCCGCGGGTTTTTTCCGACTTGGGCCGGAGGATGAGCGCGCAGAGCGCCGGGCTGAGCGAAAGGGCGTTGAAGGCCGAGATACAGACCGAGATGGCGATGGTCACGGCGAACTGCTGGTAGAGGCTGCCGGTGATCCCGGGAATGAAAACCGTGGGGATGAAGACGGAGGAGAGAACGAGGGCGATGGCCACGACCGGTCCGGAAACCTCCTGCATGGCCTTGAGCGTGGCGTCGCGCGGGGTCATGCCTTTTTCGATGTGATGCTCCACCGCCTCGACGACCACGATGGCGTCATCCACGACCAGGCCGATGGCGAGGACGAGACCGAAGAGCGAAAGCGTGTTGATGGAAAAACCGACGAGGGGAAAGAGGGCGAAAGTGCCGATGAGCGAGACGGGGACGGCGAGGAGCGGAATGAGCGTGGCCCGCCAGCCTTGGAGAAAGATGAAGACGACGATGATGACGAGGAGAAGGGCCTCGAAGAGCGTCTTGACGATTTCCTCGATCCCCGCGGTGACGGCCTTGGTCGTATCGAGCGACTCGACGTAGGTAAGCCCGGGCGGAAAGCGCTCCGACAAAGTGGCCATGATTTTCTTCGCATCCTCGGCGGCATCGAGGGCGTTCGAGCCGGGGAGCTGGTAGCAGGCGATCAGGGCCGCCGGGGCGCCATTGAGCCGACCCTGCAGGTTGTAGTTTTGCGCGCCGAGCTCAATCTCGGCCACGTCCTTGAGCCGCAGGATCGAGCCGTCGGCGTTGGCCCGGACGACGATGTCGCCGAATTCCTCCACCGTGCTGAGGTAACCTTGGGTCACGACCGAGCGGGCAAACTCCTGTCCGGCCGGCACCGGAGGAGCACCGACCTTGCCGGCAGGGTTGACGCGGTTCTGCGCGCGGACGGCGGAAACGATTTCATCCGTCGTGACATCAAGCTTGGCCAGCTGGTCGGGGCGCACCCAGATTTGCATGGCATACTGGCCGGAACCGAAGACCTGGACTTGGGAGATGCCGGGCAGGCGGGCCAGTTCGTTGTTGATGTTGATGTAGGCGTAGTTGGCGAGGAAGGTGGCGTCGAACTCTCCGGTCGGGGAGGTGAGGGCGAAGAGGAGGAGCGGGGCGGTGGCGCTTTTCTGCACGGTCACGCCGTAGCTGGTGACCGGTGAGGGCAACTGCGAGGCGGCCTGCCCCTGGCGCATTTGCGTGAGAATCTGGTCCGTCGTCGGATCGGTCTGCACGCCGAAGAAGACATTGAGCGTCATCTGGCCATTGTTGGCGTTGATGGAATACATGTATTCCATGTTGTCCACGCCGTTGACCTGCTGCTCGATCGGGGTCGCGACCGATTGCTCGACGGTCAGCGCGTCAGCCCCGACGTAGGTCGCCATGACCTGAATCTGGGGCGGGACGATGTTGGGGTATTGCGCGACGGGCAACCCGGCCATCGAGACAAGGCCGACGATCACCGTGATGATGGCGATGACCATCGCCACGATGGGCCGGTTGACGAAAAACTGCGGCATGGGTCAGGTGGGGCGGAGGAACCTCAGGCGGGCGTGGGAACAGGCGGGACAGCGGGAGGGGTCGGGACGGCCGTCGGCAGAGGAGGAGCCGGGGGTGCGGGCGGAGGCGGCGGGGTCGGGGCCGCGGGTGTCTCGTCGTCCACCTGCGCGGTGGGCGGCAGTTTCTCAAAATTCTCATCGGTCGGCTTGACCGGGGCCGGCAGTGTGGGATCTTCGGCAAATCCTGGCGGCATGACCCAGGGGCTCGTCTTGACCGTCATGCCCTGGCGAAGTTTCTGCATGCCCTCGACCACCACGTTTTCCCCGGGCTGCAGGCCGCTGTTGACGACCTGCATGGAGGCATAGGTCGGGCCGGTTTCGACCAGGCGGAGGTCCACCTTGCCGTCGGCCCCGATCACCGCGATTTGCGATTTTCCCTGCAGGTCGTTGATCGCGCGCTGAGGAACGAGGAGGGCGTTCTTCACCCATGACGTGACCCCGCGAACGCGGGCAAACTGGCCGGCGCGCAGCAGGCTGCCTTGGTTGGGGAAGACGGCTTCGATTTGGAGTGAGCCGGTGTTCTGACTGACCTGGTTGTTGACGGCGAGAAGGCGTCCGGGCTGGGGGTAGATGGTCTGGTCCGTGAGCAAGATCTGGAATCCTAGACCGCCGCGGTCGCGCGCTTTGACGAGCTTATCGGGGTCGCCGAAGTAGGGCTGGATGAATTGCAGATACTCGGTCTCGCTGATGAAAAACTTCACCTTGATCGGGTCGACCATCGTGACGGTGGTGAGCGTGCCGGTGGAGGGGCCGATGAGGTTGCCGACCTGGGCTTGGGCGATGGCGGCGAGGCCGTCAACGGGGGCGAGGATGCTGGTGAATTCGAGATTGAGGCGGGCCTGCTCGACGGCGGCCTGGGCGGCGGACACCCCGGCCTTGCTCGACTCGAAGGCCTGAATCTGGTCGTCGTATTGCTCGCGGCTGATGACGTTCTTGGCCAGCAGATCGACGGCGCGCTTGGCATTGGCCTCGTCACGAATGAGGGCCGCCTTGGCCTGCTCGAAGCTGCCGGCCGCCTGGTCGAGCGCGGCTTGGAACGGGCGGGGATCGATTTGGAAAAGCAGCTGGCCTTTCTTAACCATGGCCCCGTCTTCGTAGTTCTGCGAGACGAGGTAACCGGTGACTTGGGCGATGATGTCGGCATTGACCATGCCGTAGGTGAGCCCGACCCATTCGCGCACGATGGGCACGTCTTTTTGCAGCGGGGCGGCCACGGGCACGACGAGCTCCGGCGGCGTGGGCTTCTCCACCTTGGGGCAAGCGGTCAAGGTCATGGCGACGACCGCGGCGGCCGCCCAACGGGAGATTTCTCGCAGCATAGGAAAGTCGAATAGAGCGTCTGGACTTCGCCTTGGACAGAAGAAAAGCGGCGGCCTCCGCTGGCCAATCGCGTCGTCCGGTGTTCTAGTCCGACCATGATGAAATGGTTCTGGCGCTTGGGCGGCTTGCTCGCTGTCGTGGTTGTGGCCGCGCTGGTCTTGGCGTTGATCTTCCGCGAGCGGCTGGTCGGAATGTGGATCGAGAAGGAATTTGCCGCGCGTCTCTCGCAGGCGCTCGGGGCGGAGGTGGAGGCTGACCAGGTGCAGTGGCAGGAGGGACATTTGCACGTCGCCCGCCTGCGCCTGGCTGGCGGGGCGTTGCCGTTTTCCTCCTTGGTGGCCGAGGATGTCTCCATTCCCCTTGATTGGAAGGAACTGCGCCGCGGTGTGCCGGATCCGCTGAATGCGGAGGCAACCACGGCCACGCTGGTGCGCGGGGAGGACTCGGCCGCAGTGGCCGCGATCGACAGCGGCATGGTCGGAGGCGGGGAGATTCCGCCCTTGGATTTTCTCATCAACCGCTTCAGCTCGACCCCCGCGTCCGGCGTGGGTTGGTCCGCGCAGGAGGTCAACCTGCGGGTCATCCACAAGGCCGGGCTTTGGTCGTTCTCCGCTTCGGGCGGCACGATCTCGGCGCCTGGTCAGCCGAGTATGAAGCTGGACCGGCTGTCGGCGGATCATCGCGGCGAGGAGTGGAGCATCACCAGCTTTGCCCTGAGCGATGCCGGCGGCGGCGCCCTCGGCGGCTCGGCCGTGCGCGATGCGGCGGGTCAGTGGTCGGCCGAGTTTGCCTGGTATAACCTCGAACTCGCGGTCTTTCTTGGCGCCCCGGTCAAAGAACATTTCGCCGGGCTGGGCAGCGGTGATGCCACCATGAGCGCCGGCACGCTGCGCGGGCACATGAGGGTTTCCGGAGCGACGATGAGGGCTGTGCCGGCCTTCATCCAAATGGCCAGCCTGTTCGCCGGCGAAGACTGGAGCGTCATTCCGTGGGAAAAGATGGAGTTTGATTTCGTCCGCGCCGCCGACGGCACGACCAGCATCACCAATCTTGAGGCCACCTCACCGAAGGGACTGATCGTGCGGGGCTCCGGCCTTTTCGCTCCCGGCCAGATCTCGGCCGAACTCAACCTTGGAGTGCGCGCCGAGGGACGCCCCTGGCTCCTGGCCTTCATGCCGGTGCTTTTTCGCAGTCAGGAAAACGGATACCTCTGGACCCCGGTTCGCGTGGGCGGCACGCCCTCGGCTCCGCAGGAAGACCTGACGGCGCGGGTCGTTGCGGCGCTGGCCGTGGTGCCGGCTGGCGGGGCGGTCGAAACGGCGGCGGAACTTCCCGCCGGGGCCGTCGAGGCCGCCGGTCAGTTGCTCCGCGGGTTCTTCGGCAACTGATCCTTGTGGCGGAACAAGCTGATCGCGGTGGCCAGGTCCACCGCGCGCTGGAGGGGGCGGTCGAGAAAGATTTCCTCCGGGGCCGCGGCGTCGATTTCGGGATTGGTCCCGGCGACCAAGGAGGCTTCATTGAGTTGCACGCGCTCCTGCTCGAAGACAAACGACGCGACGCCATGGGCCAGCGCGCCGTCCAGGGCCGCCTTGCGCTCCTCGACGTCCTGCGGAACTTCCAGGTCCGGGCCAAGGCCGGCGGGATAAATCCGTCCGTCCCCCTCGAGGCGCACCTCGGCCACGGCGAACTTGAGGATGGGGCCTTCGCCCAGCGGCACGGATTCGAACTCAGCGGCCCGACCGCTGGTCGTGGCGCCGACCAGCATGGCGTCCGCCCGGAGGCGCAGCGCGGCACTGAACGCCTCGGCGGCCCCGGCTGTTTCCTGGTCAACCACGAGGACGAGCACGCCGGAGAACTTCGGCGTCCCACTGGCCGCAAACTCCCGGGGCGCGGCCTCCGTGCGGGAGGCGAGCGAAAAAAGCGCGGAACCCGGCGGAACAAAGCGGGAGGCAAACTGCGCAGCCATGGCATAGTCGGACGACTCCGGCGTGGCCCGAAGGTCGAGCACGACAGCGGTGACTTTTTGCGCGGCAAATTCATCCAGCGCCGCATCCAGGGACGCAAGACTCTCACTCTGCATCGAGCCGGGACGAATATAGCCAACGCCCCCGGCCAGCACCTCCGAGCGGAAAGGCGAAAGCTCCGCGGGAGCCTCCGCCGCCGCGAGCAGGACCGCCCCGGGTTGCAGGGAGGCGATCAAGCCCCGCAAGGTCGCGCGGGCCATCGCCGTTTCATCAAGCGCGGCGGCCGCGACCTGGCGCTGGCGCAGCACGTCGAGGGCTTGCTTGATTTGCGCAGCGTCGAGGGCCTCGAGTGGTTCGGGCGGCGTTTCCGCCCGGAGAGAACCGAGGGCCGCGGCGAGGACGAGGAGAAAAACAGGAAATAAATTTTTCACGGGTCTGGCGCCCCAATGTCGGTGCGGAAGGCCGCCTGAGCAAAACCAATCCGCCGGACAGCGCCATAAGCCGCCCCGACCGCCCCAGCCGCATCCTCGCCCAAGGCGGTCACCCCGAGCACGCGCCCGCCCGCGGTGAGGCACCGCCCGGCCTCGGTTCGCGTGCCCGCGTGGAAAACCAAAGCCCCGGCTTGGGCCGCGGCGTCGAGACCGGTGATTTCCCTCCCGCGCTCGTAGTTCCCGGGATAGCCGCCGGAGGCCATGACCACGCAACAGGCCGCGCGGGAATCCCATTCCGCACTGACCGAGGACAATGTTCCGTCGATCGTGGCCTCGAGCAACACGGTCAAATCCGACCGCAACCGCGGGAGCAGAACCTGCGTTTCCGGATCCCCGAACCGCGCATTGAATTCGAGCACCTTCGGGCCGGCGGGCGTGAGCATGAGACCGGGAAAAAGCATCCCGCGAAAATCGAGACCGTCGGCCTGCAGCCCGCGGACAAAGGGCGCAAGGATTTCACGCTCGATCCGCGCCCGCAGTTCGTCATCCACCCGGCCGGAGGGACTGAGCGTGCCCATCCCGCCGGTGTTCGGCCCGCGGTCGCCATCAAGCGCGCGTTTGTGGTCGCGGGCATCGGGAAACAGCAGCCAGGAATTGCCATCGACCAGGGCGTGGACCGACACCTCCCGCCCGGTGAGAAATTCCTCGACCAAAACGGTGTGGCCCGCGGCCCCGAAGACGCCATCGACCATGGCCTCGCGCAGCGCCTGCTCCGCCTGCACGTAGTCCTCCGCGATGGTCACGCCTTTGCCCAGGGCCAGACCATCCGCCTTGATCACCAACGGAAAGTTCTGCGCCCGCGCATAGGCGCAGGCCGCGGCGAAATCGGTGAAGGAGGCCGAGCGCGCGATGGGGATGCCATGGCGGAACATGAAATCTTTGGCAAAACTTTTCGACGCCTCAAAGCGCGCGGCCTCAGCCCGCGGGCCGAAGGCGCGAAGGCCCGCGGCCTCAAGGCGGTCGACCAGGCCGGCCGCCAGCGGGTCATCCGGACCGACCACGACCAAATCCACACGCTCGCGTCGGGCCAGATCGACCAGACCATCAAGGTCGCTGGCGGGAACCGAAAAATTTTCGGCCAGCGCGGCCGTCCCGGCGTTGCCCGGGGCGCAGAGGAGACGATGAACCCGCGGAGACTGCTTCAGCTTCCAGACCAGGGCGTGCTCACGTCCGCCGCCGCCGATGACCAGAACATTCATCAGTGCCGCAGGGCCGCGGTGGTCACCCGCCCCGGTTGCCAGACGAACTGGCGGTTGATCGCCCCATGCAAATATTTCTTCGCCCCGATCACGGCGGCCCGCAGCCCACGGCCGCGGGCCAGACCCGCCGCGACCGCCGCCGAGAGCGTGCAACCAGTCCCGTGCGCTTCACGTCCGGGCAGACGCGGCAAAACAAACTCCTCCGGTTCGCCCTCCGCGCAAAAAACATCCACCGCCCCGACCCCGCCGCGCAGGTGGCCGCCCTTGAGCAGGACGGCGGCTCCGTATTTTTCGCGCAACTCGCGGGCGGCCGGGCCCATCCCGCGCCGGCTGGTCAACCTGCGCCCGAGCAGCACCGCCGCCTCATCGAGGTTGGGCGTGATCAGGTCGGCCAAGGGAAGCAGTTCCTGCTCGTAGGCGCGGACGGCGTCGGGTTTGAGGAGAGGATCGCCGCTGCTGGCCACCATCACGGGATCAACCACGAGGTGGAACATCCCGAGGCGGTCGGCCAACTCCTCGGAGACGACCCGCAGGAGGGCACGCGAGTAAAGCATGCCCGTCTTGACCGCCACAATCGGGTAAGCCTCGAAGAGGAGGCGGATCTGGGAGCGCAGCACGGCGGGTGTCACCGCCTGCACCTGCTCGACCCGCCCCGGAACCTCGGCGACCACGCACGTGATGGCCGTGAGGCCGTAGACGCCGAAGGCGGAGAATGTCTTGAGGTCGGCCTGCGCGCCGGCCCCGCAGGAATTGTCGGACCCCGCAATGGTCAGGGCCACCGGCGGCGCCGCACCGCGCCTAGTCATGGCGCCGGGCCATGATCAGCCAAACCAGGTTCCCCAGGGCCGCGACGAAGGCGGCCACGTAGGTCAGGGCGGCGGCATTGAGCACACTGTTGACCCCGGCGGCCTCGCCACCGGGTTGGATCATGCCCATTTGCTGGAGGATGACCTTGGCCCGCTTGGACGCGTCGAACTCGACCGGCAGGGTGATGAGCTGGAAGACGGCCAGCACCGCGTAGCAAACGATGCCGAGCGTGATCAGGCCGGTGATGTTGAAGATGAAGCCGCCGATAATGACCAGCGGCAGGATCTGCGAGGAGAACTGCGTGATCGGCACGATGGCCATGCGCCATTTGAGCGGGGCGTAAGCGCGGGCATGCTGGATGGCGTGGCCGCACTCGTGCGCGGCGATGCCGAGCGCCGCGACACTCGGCGTGTTGTAGACGTCGGACGAGAGACAGAGCCGCTTTTTCGAGGGATCATAATGGTCCCCGAGCATGTCGTTGATTTCGCGCACTTCAACGTCGTGGATTTTGGCCGCATTGAGGATCTCACGCGCCGCCTGCGCGCCGGTCACGCCCGAGGTCGCCGCGACTTTCTTGTATTTGCCGAAAGCGCTGGACACGCGCATTTGCGCGTAGAGGCCAAGCAGGAGTGGCACGCCGATGAGGAAGAGGTAGGTGGTCATATTCATTGAGTGAAAATCATCTCCACAGACAGCAATTGCGCAACCTCGTTCAAAATTTCAATCCAGCTCAAGCGGCAGGGCCACCCGCGAGAGTCGCTCGCAGCCGGTCTTGGTCACGACAACCACATCTTCGTGCCGCGCCCCGCCGATGGCCGGAAAATAGAGCCCCGGCTCCACCGTGAAGACCTGGCCGCGGCGGAAGACCGTGGCGGAAATGCGCGGCTCCTCATGCAAATCCAAACCCAGCCCATGCCCGGTCCCGTGAAAAAATCCCGTCCAACGCCCCCGCTTCTGCGCGGTGGGGTAACCCTGCGCGGCGAAAAATTCCTGCACCGCCCGGTGCACCCCGGCCCCGCGAACCCCGGGTTTGATCGCGCCGATGGCCAGCCGCTGCGCCGCGACGACGGTTTGCCACATCCGTCGCTGCTCCTCGCTGGCCCGGCCCCGGATTACCGTGCGGGTCAGGTCACCGAAATAGCTGCTGCGCGCATCGCGCGGAAAAACATCGATGATGATCAACTCGTGGGCGCGCAACGGGCCGTGGCCGCGCTCATGCGGATCGCAGGCCTGACGGCCGCCCGCGATGATTGTGCCGCCCGGAATCCCCCCAGCCCGAAGCACGACGGCATCCGCCTCGGCCCGCACGATCTCGCTGGTCAGCGGCTTGCCGTTCCAGCGCAAGGCGCCACCCGGACGAATTGCCGCCTCCCGCAGGACCGCGGCCGCGCGCAGGATTCCGGCCCGCGTGATCTGCAGCGCCCGACGGATGGACGCCAATTCCCCCGCGCTCTTCGTCTCGCGCTCCGGCCAGAAATGTCCCTGCACCGGACGCACCTTCAGGCCGGCCTTTTCCAACACGCGGGCCAGGCCGAGAGGAAAGTCGGACGGCACTTCGACCTGCCGCACCTTATGCTTTTGCAACAAGTAGGCCGCCACCACACCGAGGGGGGGACGCCCGCCAATCTCGGCTGACAGCGTGGAGATGGCCAAGATTTGATCGACCTTGGCCTCACGCCGCCCGCGATCAATCTCAAGATCGCTCAGCACAACCGTTGTCCGTCCCTTGTGCTCGAGAAAAAGAAACGCGTCCGGCGCATGAAATCGCGTGGCGTAGAACATGTCGGCCGAATCAGGGCTCGCGGCGTAAATCAATTTGGCCATGCGGTGCAGAGTTCCCTTCCCGGGCGGTGCAAATCAAGACGTCAGTCGATCCAAAGCCTCCGCCACCGCCCGGGGCGCGTCGGGCAACAGGCGGTGGCCGGCGTCGGGCACGACCGAAAACGTTCCGGGAAATCCGGTGTCGCGCATGGATTCAAGCAACCGCACAAACTTGGCATCCCCTCCCCCGGCCAGCCACACCAGCCGGCCCGTCAGCTTGGCCTGGTCGACGAACTGGTCGGCCACGGAAAAATTTTCCAGAGCGTCCGCCAGCTTCGCGCGATCAAAATCGGCCTCCACCCGCCGCGGCTCTCCGCTGCCGGCGAACACTTGCTGCGCATTCCATCGCGCCAGCAACCCGGACCAGTCTTCGCTGCGAAAAGCCGCCGCCCAATCGCGGTCAGCCCGCTTCCGCTCCGCCCGCTGCGCTTCGGTCATGAAGTTGCCCGGATTGACCGAGACGAGCACCGCCCCGTGCCAGCGCGAAGGCTCGTCGGCCAACAATTGCAAAGCCCGACGCGCGCCGTAGGAATAGCCGAGCAGCCACGCCGGCTCGCTCGCGGGCCGGGACCACGAAGCCCCCGATGACCCCGGCGCAAACAAGTCGGGGCAAATCCAATCGAGCCGTGCGGTCGAGGCGGCGCGGACCGCCTGCCAATCCGCGCCGCGGCCGAGAAACCCGTGCAGCGCGACCACCCGCCCGCTCATGACGAGGTGCGGGCCGACCACCCGCGAACGAGCAGGGTCAGCAGGTAGATGCCCATGGCCACGAGCACGATGGTCGCCCCCGTGGCGGTCGAGGCGTAGAAGGAAACTATCAGCCCGGCCACGCCGGCCACCAGCGCCACCACCACGGCCCAGCGGAAGTAGCCGGCCACGTGACCGGAAAGATTGCGCGCGGCGGCGGCGGGCAGAATGAGCAGGGCATTGATCACGAGGATGCCGATCCACGGCAGACTGAACGTCACGACCACGGCGAGCATCGCGGCGAAGAACAACTCGGCCGCCGCCGGGTGCCGGGCCCGGCTGCGGGCCAGCGCGGGATTGGCGCTGGCCAGCAGCAGACGATTGAAGAAGACAAAAAACAACCCCAGGACCACGAAAGCCAGCACGGCCAAACCGACCACGTCGGCCGGCGTGACGCCGAGCATGTCCCCGATGAGAAAATTCGTGTAACGCGCAAAGTCGCCGCCGCGCGAAAGAATAACGATACCCAACGATACGGTGAAGGCCATGACCAGACCGATGGCCGTGTCCGAGGACAACCCACCGCGCCGCCGCACCCACGTGATGGCCAGCGTGAGGAGCAGGGCGAAGCCGACCATGGACCAGAGCGGATTGGCCAGCCCGAGAATCACGCCGAGCGCGATGCCGGTGAAGGCGGCATGGCCCACCGCCTCGGAAAAAAAGGCCAGCCGGTTGGCCACGACGACGGTGCCGAGCGCGCCCATCAGCGGCGAAATGAAAATCACCGCGAGGAGGGCCAGCCGCATGAATTCGTAGCGCGCCCACTCGAAGGGCAGCAAGGACACCGCATGGTGCCAGGGCTCGAGCCATGCGCTGCTCATGACAGCGAATCGAGGGCAAACGCCTCGCGCACCCGCGGGTCGCGCAAAACCTCGGCGGGCGAACCCTCGCAGACGATGCGACGGTCGAGAAAAACCATGCGGTCGGCAAACCGCGCCAGGGTGGCCAGATCATGCGAGACCAGCAGCACGGCCAAGTCGTATTCACGGCGCAGACGAGAAAGCAGTTCGTAGAATTGTTCACGTCCGCTGTGGTCGACCCCGGAAACCGGCTCGTCGAGGACGAGAAGATTGGGCACCGGGGTGAGGGCCAGTCCGAGGAGCACGCGCTGCAACTCGCCACCCGATAAAGTTCCGAGGCGGCGATGAAGCAAATGCTCCGCCGACGTGCGGACCAGGCCTTCACGGGCCGCCGCCTCGACCGCCCGCGAAACCCCGAGGCAGGCCGGACGAACGGCCAGGGACGCGGCAAAAAGGTCGAGCACGCTGACCGGCGCATCATGGTCGAAACTGCTGTGCTGCGGCACGTAGCCGATGACCGGGCTGTCCGCCCGCCGCCGGGCCGCGTCGAGAAACTGCACCTCGCCGGAATGCGGGATCTCCCCGAGCAGGCAGCGCACGAGCGTGGTCTTGCCCGCACCATTTTCGCCGATCACCGCGGTCAGCTCGCCGCAATGCAGGTGCAGGTTGATCTCCTCCAAAACGGCGGCGCCATGGAAGCGCACCCCGAGATTGCGCAGGGTCGTGCAGCATTCGCCGCAGCGGTGCGGGGCAATCCCGTGGTGCGCGGGCGCGTTCTCGGCCGGGAGTTGCATCGGACGACCAGTCTATCAGCGCACAGGCCCCGGCGGCAATGGACGCGTCATGGCAGCGCCTGGCGCAGCACGGTGAGATTCTTCTCCATGGCCCGCCAGTAGGCATCCTTTGCCTCGGCCGGCTCGGATGGTCCCGTCACCACGGGATCGAGTTCGTAGACCTTGGCCCCGGTCTCGCGCGCGATGACTTCGGCGCTGCGCGGCGAGAACTGCGGCTCGACGAAAATCGCCTTCACTCCCTGCGCCCGCACCAAATCGATCGTCTGCGCCAACTCCTGCGCGCTCGGCTCGGCACCCGGCTCATGCGTAACGACGCCCGCGATGCGCAGGTTGAACTCGCGGCCGAAATAGGGAAACGCCTCGTGCAAGGTGACCACCGGCGTTCCCGCGTAGGGCGCCAATTCCTCCCGCATTCTTTCCTGCAACGCGGACAATCGCGCGTTGTAGCGGGCCGCGTTGGCCTGAAATTCGGCCGCGTGTTCCGGGGCGGCGGCGGCCAGCGCGGCGGCCGCGTTTTCCACCTGACGCCTCGCGCCGTCGAGGCTGACCCACACATGCGGGTTGCCATCCATCAGCGGGATGCCCCTGCTCACCTCGACCACGCGGAGCGACGGGAGTTGCTGCGTGATTTTACCGAGGAAGGACTCCATGCCGGCGCCGTTGGCCAAAAACAGGCCTGCCTCGGACAAGCTCCGCATCGCGCCGGGCGTCAGTCGGTAATCATGGAGGCAACCCACATGCGGACTGGCCAAGTTTTCCACCTGCACGCCCTCCACCCCGTCAGTCACATTCAGCGCCGCCACATAAACCGGATAAAACGAGGTCACCACCCGCAACGCCTCCGCCCGGACCGGCCCAGCCGCCACGACCGCACAAAGCGCGACGAGAAGCCCGTGAATCACGGCGCGGGGGACCAAAGTTCTGAAAATCATATGATTCGCAATTATGTTATGCATTATCATAACTGGAAGGTTTCATTCCGCCAAGCAAAAATTCAGTTGCAATTTTGTGATGATGAGTAACCTTAACAACCCGCGGCACTTCCGCCGCTGCTATACACCAAAACAAACCCAGTGAACTACGCAACCAGACAAAGACAAGCCGTCCAAAAAACCCTAGAAGACACAGCCCGCCCGATGACACCGGCGGAAATTTGGCAAGTGGCCCGAACCCTTTCCCCGGGATTGGGCATCGCGACCGTGTATCGCGCCCTCCGCATTCTCATGGACTTGGGCTCGGTAGAAGTGGTGGAAATTCCCGGAGCCCCGCCGCATTACGAGCGCAAGCACCCGCATCACCACCATCATTTTCTCTGCGAGATTTGTCAGAAGGTCTACGAGATCGAGGCCTGCACCTCGGGGATCGACCAGTTGGCGCCGGCTGGATACACGGTCAAACGCCACTCTCTGACCCTTTACGGCGTGTGCCCTGATGCCGACTGCGTGGCCAAAGCCGCGCCGGTCGCCACCGCCTGATCACGCCTGCCGCTCCTCACAACAGCACTTCACCCCGCGGGGTGAAGTGCTTTTTTTTACTGTGCTCCTGCGCCGTCCGTCCGGGCCGCAGGCTTAAGACAAAATTCAAATCCTTGCGGCCATCGGGGTCGCTTCCGGGGAGGCTCTGCGCCTTCACTGTCCCCGAACTTCTCGCGGCCATCGCGCTGCTGGCCATTCTGGCCACGCTCGCGGCAGCCGCCTTGTCCGGTGCGTCGGACCGGGCGGACCGCGTTGACGCCCTGGCCAAGGTCCGCCTCATGGGCACCGCCGTGCTGCAATACTCCGCCGACCACAACAGCCTCCTGCCCCCGCTTTTTCCCGGACAAGTGCTGGAATACGAGGACGGGCGTGGCGGACGCATTGTGACGGAATGCGCCGATTACCTCGGCATCGAAAAACGTCCGGGCCAATACCTCGTCGAGTCCCTCCTGCCGCAGGCCTACGCCGGCCTGCGGGTCCCGTCCGACCGTGCCACCATGCGCGTCTACGTCATGAACACCGCCGTGACCAACGGGGCCACGGTCGCGAGTCCTTTCGGACGTGTTGTCACCGGCGGACAGCCCCCGGTTGGCCCAGCCCCGCTCGCGGCCTTGGCGGGCGCGCCGACGGAGCAGCTGTGGATGATCAGCACCGCCGACCAACGCCACCCGAACGTCGCCACCGCACCATGGAAAGCCAACACACCGACCACGCCCCCGCTGGGTGACGTGCGCGCGGTTTTTCGCTTCAATGGGTCCGCGGGATGGGCGAAGCTCCCCGCGCCGTGAGATTTCTCCTGCTCCTGCTGATCCTCGCCCAATCCGCCATGGCCCAGGATGTCGTGAGCTCGGCCGTCCACCGCTTCCGCGTGGAGACAGTGGCCGAAGGACTCGATCATCCGTGGGGCGTGGAGCAACTGCCCGACGGGCGTTTCCTCATCACCGAGCGCGGCGGCAAGCTTTGGGCCATTTCCGCCGACGGCACCGGGCGTCAGGAAATCCGCGGAGTGCCGCCCGTTTTCGCGGAGGGTCAGGGCGGGCTCCTCGACATCAAGCTTCACCCCGATTATGCGGCCAACGGCTGGATCTACCTCAGCTTTTCCAAGCCCATCGGCGACGGTGCCCTCACCTCCGTCGTGCGGGCCAAACTCGAGGGCGACAGCCTGACCGACCTTGAGACCATCTTCGAGCCGCCCGCGGCCGAGGCCACCAAACGCGGGGTCCACTACGGCTGCCGCATTGTCTTCGACGGACGCGGCCACCTTTTCTTTTCCCTCGGGGACCGCGGCGGCCCGACCACGCCGGAGAACCTCGCCCAGAGCTTGAGCAGCGTGACGGGGAAAATTCATCGCATCTTCGATGACGGACGCGTGCCCGAGGACAACCCCTTTGTCAAAACGCCCGATGCCGCGCGGTCCATCTGGGCCTACGGCGTGCGCAACCCGCAGGGGTTGGCCTACGATGCCGGGGCCGACCGCCTGTGGGAAACCGAGCACGGCCCCCGTGGCGGCGACGAGCTCAACATCATCCGCCAAGGAGCCAACTACGGCTGGCCGCTCGTGTCCTTCGGCATCAATTACAGCGGCACCACCATCACCGAGGCCAAGTCCCGCCCGGGCATGGAAGACCCCGTGGTGCAGTGGACTCCCGTCATCGCCGCCTCCGGCCTCGCGCTCTACCACGCCGACAAATTCCCCCGCTGGCACGGCAACCTCTTCGCCGGCGGCCTGGCCGGCAAAAAACTGGTCCGCCTCCAACTCCAGGGCACCGCCGTGACCCGCCAGGAAGATCTCCTCGTCGGCTCCGGCCGCATCCGCGACGTCCGCGCTTTCAACGACGGCTTCCTCTACGTCCTCTACGACGAACCGGGCCAACTCGTCCGCCTCGTCCCGGCCGATTAGCGCAAGCTGCCAATCTATTGTGCCAAGGTCGGCGGTGGAGGTGTTTGTTTGCGGCTTTCTCGACCACGGGCGGCTACCAAGCCAAAACGGCAAAGAATTGCCGCAGTCCCAAGGCACTTCGTGCGGTGAGCGTGGCCCGTCGCTCTTTCGCGGGCGAGGCCCGCTTTTGGACTGCGGTGATTTTTCACCGCTTTGCGCAGCCAGCGAAGGACCGGGCCGCATCCAAAAACGCCCTTGAGCTAGGGCCATCAATTGCTGACCCCTTTGGCCCGCGCCCCCGGCGTGTTGCCGCCGGGGGCCGGCGATGAGACCTAGCTCGTCTTGCCCGGCGGGGTGAAGGGCAGGGCGGACTTGTGCACGAGGATGCGCGGCTTGCCGCCGACGAAGTAGGCGAGCGCGCCCTCCTTGGTCAGACGGAACGTCTGCGCGCCGGACGTGAGGGTGGGGTTGAACAGGGTCATGTTGCCGTCCTGATAGCTGTAGGCGCTATCAAGGACCTGCGAGGCCACTTTTTTGGCATCGCCGCCCTGCATGTCCGTCTTGCTGATGAGCAGGAGCGCGTGACTACATGCCTGTTATCCGTGGTTAACGCCTTCTGAATTGTTCCGGCTCAGACGGATCTCGTTGAAAATCTCCGCGCTTGGTGGACCCAAGCCGATCCGCACAAACCGGGGGCGGTTCCACGAAGCCGCCGAGCGGCGCCCCGCTCAAAGAATTTCCGCGGCAAATTTCTTCGGATCGAACGGCACGAAGTCCGTCTCCCGCTCGCCCAAGCCGAGGAAGCGCACGGGCACGCCGAGTTCCTGCTGCAGGGCCACGGCCATGCCGCCGCGGCCGCTGCCATCGAGTTTGGTCAGGATGGCGCCGGTCAGGCCGGAGGCCTCGCGAAATTGGCGGGCCTGCTCGAGTGCATTGGAACCGGTGGTCGCATCAAGCACGATGAGCACCTCGTGCGGACTCTCCGCATCCTGCCGCCCGAGCACGCGCTTCACCTTGGACAATTCTTTCATCAGGTTGTGCTTGGTGTGCAGCCTCCCGGCCGTGTCGCAGAGAAGAAAGTCCGCCTGCTGCTTCACCGCGGCCTCGTAGGCATCGTGGCAGACGGCGGCGGGGTCGCCCTCATAGGCCCCGCGGATGACCGGCACCCCCAAGCGCTCGCCCCACAGAACAAGCTGCTCGATGGCGGCCGCGCGGAAGGTGTCGCCCGCGGCCATGACGACCGAGCGGCGGTCGCGGCGGAGCAGGGCGGCCAACTTGGCCAGCGAGGTGGTCTTGCCGGTGCCGTTGACCCCGACGACAAGGATGACGCGAGGGCGCCCGGGCAAAGGAAGCAGCGGGGGCAGCGGCGGGGGCAGCAGTTTGATGATTTCCTCGCGGGCCTCGCGCTCGACCTGATCGGCGGTGGCGGAAAATCCCGAACGGGCGCGGAGCGTTTCGATCAGCTGTCCGGTGACTTTGACGCCGAGGTCGGCCTGCAAAAACATGGCCTCGAGCTCGTCCCAGTCCACCGGCCGCCCGCGAAAGCGGTCGGCAATGCTGCGCAAGAATCCCAGAGCCATGGTCAGTCGGTGGTCCGCGGGTCGCGGCCGATTTCCTGACGCACCCGGTCGAGCACGCCGTTGGCAAAGCGGCCGGATTCCTCCGAGGCGAGGCTGCGGGCGATTTCGATCGCTTCGTTGATCGTGACGGCGGCGGGAATATCGCGACGGGCCAGCAACTCGGCCACGGCGATGCGCAGCACGGCGCGATCGACCGCGCCCAGACGATGGAGGTCCCAATTCTGCAGCGCCCCGCTCAGGAGCCGGTCGATTTCCTCGATGCGACCGCGCGCCTCCGCCAGCAATTCCGCCGCCAAGGGCTGCAACTCTCCGTCCGGTGGAGCTTCCGCCGCCGCGCCCGGCGCCGGAACGAGGGCCAGCACCCCGCGCATCTCGCATCCGTAAAGTTGCTGGACGGCTTGGACGCGGGCTTGGCGCCGGTTTTCCTTGGTGGATGACATGACGGGGCGATCAGCGGGCGGAGGCTTTTTTCCGCATCTCCTCCCGCACGCGCAGCATGGTGAAGGCGGCGCGGGCCGCTTCGACGCCGCGGTTGAGCTTGCGGTCGAGACAACGCTCGCGCGCCTCCTCTTCGCTCGCGACCAGGAGCACTTCGTGGATGACCGGAAGCAAATGCTTGAGCGCCACCTGCTGCAGCGCCTGGCTCACGCTCTGGAGAATGAACTCCGCATGCTTGGTGCGGCCCTGCAGGACCAACCCGAGGGCGATGATGACATCATGGCGCTTCTGCCCGGCGACCATCTCGGCCACGAGCGGGATTTCAAACGAGCCGGGCGCGCCGAACAACTCGATCATGCTGTCCTCATCGATGTGGTAAATTTCTTTGCACGCGTGGTTGACCAGCGATTGCACGAATTCCGGATTGTATTCGCTGGCCACGATGGCGAAACGCGGGGCCGTGGGGGCGTGGTGTTGGGCCGGGCGGGCGGGCAACTTGGCAGACATGGCGGTATTTGGCAGGAAGGTGAAGGGGGCGGCAATTACAGAAGATGGCCCATCTTGCGTTTCTTGGTCTTAAGGTAGCGCGCGTTCTGCGCGTGGGGCGTCACCTTGATCGGTTCGCGGCCGGTGATTTCCAGTCCGTGCCCGGCGAGGCCGACCATTTTGCGCGGGTTGTTGGTCAATAGACGAATTTTGCGCACGCCAAGGTCGGAAAGGATTTGCGCACCCAGTCCGTATTCGCGCAGGTCCATGGCGAAGCCGAGCTTCTGGTTGGCCTCGACCGTGTCGAGTCCGTCCTCCTGCAGTTTGTAGGCGTGGATCTTGGCCGGCAGCCCGATCCCGCGACCCTCCTGACGCATGTAGACCAGCACACCCGAGCCATGCGCGGCGATCTGGCGCATGGCCTGCTGCAGCTGCGACCCGCAATCACAACGCCGCGACCCGAAGACATCGCCGGTCAGGCACTCGCTGTGGACCCGCACGAGCACCGATTCATGCGGGTCGATCTCGCCGCGCACGAGGGCCAAATGATGGGCCCCGTCGGTGAGCGAGCGGTAGAGATAAAGATCGAAGTCGCCATAGTCGGTCGGCATGCGCACACACTGCTCGCGCTCGATCAATTTCTCCCGCCGCCGGCGGTAGGCGATCAAGTCGCGGATGCAGCACATCTTCAGCCCGTGCTTGCGGCGGAACTTCAGGAGGTCCGGCAGACGCGCCATCGATCCGTCTTCCTTGAGGATCTCGCAAATGACCCCGCTGGCATCGAGCCCGGCCAGGCGGGCCAGATCGACCGCCGCCTCGGTGTGCCCCGCCCGTTGCAGCACCCCACCCTCCCGCGCCTGCAGCGGGAAAACATGCCCGGGTTGGGTCAGGTCGTCCGGCTTGCTCCGGCTGCCCGCCAGCATCTTGATCGTGCGTGAACGGTCGCGCGCGCTGATCCCGGTGGTGATGCCGCGGGAGGCGTCGACCGACACCGTGAAATCCGTGCGGTGCACCTCGCGGTTGTGCGCGACCATGCGTTGGAGTCCGAGTTGCTGCGCCCGCGATTCGGTCACCGGCACGCAGATGAGGCCGCGCCCGTGCTTGGCCATGAAGTTCACCGCCTCGGGGGTGACTTTGGCCGCGGCCATGACCAGGTCGCCCTCGTTCTCCCGCTCGGCGTCATCGGTCACGATGATCATGCCCCCGGCCCGGATGGCCTTGAGGACGTCGTCGATGGGATCAAAGTTCGTTTTGCTCACAGCCCGCGATTAAAGCAGCGCGGCGCGGATTGGACAATGACCGCGAAATCGGGAAGACATTTGATTTCCCGACCGCCACCGCTACGCTGCGAAGAACAAAGTGACCATACGACCATTACTCCTGCCTGTTCTCACCCTGCTGCTTGCCGGCACGCTGACCTCCGCCCGCGCCGCCCAGAGCTACATCGTGGTGGACGATGAAACGGGCCACATTCTGGCCTCGGAGAATCCGAACGAGAAACTGCCCATCGCCAGCCTGACCAAGATAGCCACCGCCATGGTCGTGATGGATTGGGCCGATTCGACCAAGAGTTCGCTCGCCGCGGAGGTCCCTGTCCCGGCCGGTGCCGCCGCTCTCGGCGGGGTCAACCCCTGCGGGCTGCAGCCGGGCGATCAGGTTTCCCTGCGCGACCTGCTTTATGCGGCCATGATGGTCTCGGACAACCACGCCGCCTACACGCTGGCCTACAATGTCGGCGCGCGCCTGCCCAACCGGCAGAACCTCGCCCCGGTCGACAACTTCACCGCCACGATGAACGCGCTGGCCCGCAGCCTCGAAATGAAGAGGACGCTCTTCCTCAACCCGCATGGCCTCGACAACCTCGAAACACCTCCGCATTCCACCGCGGCGGACGTGGCCCGCCTGACCCGCTACGCCTACAAAAATCCGGGCTTCAATTTCTATGTCTCCCAACCGACCCGCGAAATCTCCATCCGCGGGGCGGACGGCGCCATCCGCGGGTTCGTCCTGCGCAACACGAACGAACTGCTCGGGCAGGACGACATCGACGGGGTGAAAACCGGGCGCACCGCGCGCGCCGGGGACTGCCTCGTGCTCTCCTCGGAGCGTTCACCCGCCACGGTGGAAACCAACGGGCAGAAGCTCGCGATTCCACGGCGCCTCGTCGCGGTCCTGCTCCGCTCGCCCAACCGCTTCGGCGAAGGCCTGCAATTGATCCGCCAAGGCTGGGCCCAGCACGACCAATGGTCGGCGGAAGGACGTCCGGTCACCCGCCGCTCCTCGATCTAAACGCCGGCCATGCCCTCCACACGCCTCGGCATCCTGACCGCGGGAGGCGACTGCGCGGGGCTCAACGCCGTGATCCGCGGCATCGTCTGTGCGGCCGCCCAGCGCAACATGGAAGTGGTCGGCTTTGCCGAGGGTTACGAGGGATTGCTCGATCCGTCCTCGGCCCGCCCCCTCACCCCGGCCAACACCCAGGGCATCGAATCGACCGGCGGCACCATCCTTGGCACGACCAACAAAGGACGGTTCCAAGCCCGGCGCGGACCCGGCGGCGAATGTCTGCTCACCGACTCGCTCGTCCGCACCGCCCGCCAGACGCTCGAGCAGAACCGCGTCAACGCCCTCATCGTCCTCGGCGGCGACGGCTCGCTGCGCACAGCCCTGCAATTGTCCCGGGCCGGCCTGCGCATCCTCGGCGTGCCCAAGACGATCGACAACGATCTGGAGTCGACCGACGTGACCTTTGGCTTCGACTCGGCGGTTGATCGCATCGCCCGCACCATCGCCGAATTGCGCACCACGGCGGAAAGCCATCGCCGCCTCATGGTCGTCGAGGTCATGGGCCGGCACACCGGATGGCTGGCCCTGCACGGCGCGGTGGCGGGCGGAGCGGAGATTGCCCTGCTTCCGGAAATTCCCTTCGACGCCGACCGGCTGGCCAAGTTCGTCAAGGACAGCGAACGCCGCGGCCAACGCTCGCTCGTCGCGGTTGTGGCGGAGGGCGCGCGGGCCAAGGCCGGCCGCCAGATCCGTCGTCAGACCTCGACCGGCGACAGCCGTCTCGGCGGCATCGGCAACCACGTCGAGACTTTGATCGCCACGCGCACCGGTCGCGAAACCCGCTGCTGCGTGCTCGGCCACGTCCAGCGCGGCGGACCGCCCACCGCTTTCGATTGCGTGCTCGGGCAGCAGTTCGGAGTCCGCGCGGTGGAACTCGCCGCCGACGGAATGTTCGGCCGCATGGTCAGCTACCGCTTTGGCTCGGTCACCGATGTCGCCCTGGCCGATGCGGTCAACCGGCGGCGGGAGGTCGGGCCGGAGAGCCAGATCCTGCGCCACGCGCGCGCCCTCGGCCTTTACCTTGGCGAGTGAACCGCTCCCGCGGTCTGGCCCGGATGAACGGCGGAAATGTCCTGACCTTGACCCGAGCCCGGCGGATATTGGCCCGATGGATTGGAATCAGCGCTACGTGGAGGGGGATACGCCTTGGGACAAGGGGGCGGCACATCCCGTGCTGGGCGAAATGCTCACGCACGGGGCGTTGAGCGGACGTGTGCTCGTGCCGGGCTGCGGGACGGGGCACGATGTGCGGGCGCTGGCGCGGCGGGGGCTGGAAGTGGTGGGGCTTGATGTGGCGCCGCTGGCACTCGAGCGGGCCGCGGCGCATGCGGCGGCCGGCGGGGAGACTTATGTGCTCGGGGATTTGTTCGACCTGCCCGCGGAGTTGCGCGGGGCGTTCGACGGGGTCTTTGAACACACGTGCTTTTGCGCGATCGATCCGGCGTGGCGCGCGAATTATGTCACGGCCGTGGCGTCGGCGTTGCACCCCGGCGGGCGTTTGCTGGCGGTGTTTTACGCCGACCCGGGCCAAGATGGCGAGGGGCCGCCGTTCGGATGTTCGGCGACGGAATTGGACGGGCTCTTCGGCCGCGACTTCCGAATCCTCGAGGAGCACACGGGTTTCGCGACCTTTGAACACCGTGAAGGGCGGGAGTTGCTGCGGCTGTTCGAGCGCCGCTGATGCGTCCGCTCGGGAGGAACACCTTGCGGCGGGCCCGGGGGAGGAGTTAGCTGGAAGGATGAAGTTCCGGGCGGTGATTTTTGACCTTGATGACACGCTGGTGTGGGACGAGCGGATTTCGCGGCAGGCGCTGATGGAAACAGCCTCCTTGGGCGCAGAGCGCATGGGGGCGGATGCGGGGCGGTTGGCGGCGGAGGCGCGGCGGGCGGCGGACGAGTTGTGGAGCGAGCACGCGCCGGTCGAGCGTTGCGACTCGCTCGGCATCGTGGCCCTCGAGGGCATGTGGGGGTATTTCCATGGCGAGGAAGATTATCTGCGGCATTTGCGCGAATGGGTCCCGGCGTTTCGCCGTCAGATCTGGCAACGGGCGCTGGCCGCGGAGGGGCTGACGGACGATGACCTGGCGAACGAGCTGGGCATATTTTTCCAAAAGCGGCGGCGGGAGTTGCAGGACCGGCTGCCCGGCGCGGAGGCATTGCTCCACCAGCTGCAACAGTCCGGCCTGCGCATCGGGCTGCTGACCAATGGAGCGCCGGATTTGCAGCGCGAGAAAATCGAGGCGTCCGGGCTGGGGATGTTCTTCGATGCAGCCGTGGTCTCGGGGGAAATCGGAACCGGAAAACCCGAGCCGGAAATTTTCCACCATCTGCTCGCGATGCTGGGCGTGGCGCCGCCGGACGCGCTCATGGTCGGCAACTCGCTTTCGCGCGACATCGTCGGCGGCAAGCGGGCCGGGCTGCACACCTGCTGGCTCGCGCTGGAGGGCGAGGATGAGCCGGTGGGGCTGGTCGAGCCGGATTACACCATCCGCTCGCTGGGCGAATTGCCGCGGCTACTCGTCTGAGGCCCGCGCGGTCTGCGGCGTGGGGCCGTTCGTTGTTCCGTAGAGCGGATCGCTGAGCTGGGCGGCCAGCTTGGCCGAGGGTTGGGGCTCGGGCGGCGGCTGGAGGGGCCACGTCGGTTCGACCCGGCGTTGGAAAAGATTGCCCAAGGATTGCCGCTCAAGTTTGTCGGCGAAGGCCTTGAGCGAGGGATCAGCACGGCGCACCTTGTCGAAGAAGAGGGTGTAATACGCGCGGCGTGCGGCGCGGCGGTCCTCCGGCGTGGCGGCGGTGTCGGCCATCTCCTCCAGCTCGACCATGCGCGGGTCGCGGTCGATGCCGGCCTTGAGCTGGCGGAGGCGGATGCGCATTTTGCGTTCTTTCTCCAACGGATCCTCGAGGACGGGCATGCGCGGTGGGATGCGGGTTTCGCGGGGCGCGTATTCGCCGGTGCCGGGGCCAAGAAGGTCCTGGCCGAAAAGATTTTCGTCGCCCGGAAAGGCGGCGTCCATTTGCGGCAGCGGCTCCTCACCGGGCTCCAGCGCGGGCTCCTGCAGCACGGATGCCTCGGCCGGGGCGATCAGTTGCGCACTGGGCGCGGCCAGAGGACTTGTCGCCGGCTCCTGCGCGTGGGCAGGAAGCGACCAGAGCGTGGCCAGGGCCAGCACAGCCGAAATGGGAAGCCGCAGATTCACGAGAGAAAACGCTAACGCGCCGCCCCTTGAAATGAAACTGCTTTCGGGCTCAAGTGGGCGCGTGACACCGCCCGCCATCGAACCCGCGCCAGCCGCCACGCTTGGCGCGCTGCTGGCGGGGGAAACAGATGGGGTCGTTTTCGACGGAACGGGGTTCGGACCCCGGGCTTTTGCCGGAAGCGCACCGGTGGAAATGATCGAAGGCGGTCCGGATGATTGGGCGGTGCTCGAGGAAGCGGTCCGGCGCAATGAAGGACGGCCCGGCGGATGGGGTGGATGGTTTGATTACGCGGGAAACTTCCGCTTCGCCCGGTTTGCGCACTGGTGGCCGGTGCAGGAGGAATTTCCCCCCGGCGCGGTGCCGCGCCCCCGGCCGGACTTTGTCCCGGGACTGAGCCGACGCGAATGGATGACGCGGGTTGACCGGGCGAAGGAATACATCGCCGCCGGCGACATCTATCAGGTGAACCTCACGCACCCCCTCACGGCCCGGTGGCCCGGCGATGCGGGCGGGTTCTATCCGCAGCTCCGCGCGGCCAGCCCGTCGCCGTTCTCGTGTTTTCTCCGGCTGGGCGACACGCTCGTGTTGAGTTCCTCGCCCGAATGTTTCCTCCGGATCGACGGCCGGCGCATTCTCACGCGGCCCATCAAGGGAACCCGCGCCCGCCGTGCGGCGGGAGCGGAGGATGCAGCGGCCGCGCAGGAACTGACCGCGTCGGCCAAGGAGCGGGCGGAGCTGGTCATGATCACCGACCTGGAGCGCAACGACCTCGGCCAGGTCTGCGACTACGGCAGCGTGCGGGTCACCGGGCTGTGCGAGTTGGAAACCTTTGCCCAGGTCCACCATCTGGTCTCGACCGTCGAGGGCACCCTGCGCCCCGGCGTTTCCGCCGTCGAGGCCGTGCGGGCGTGTTATCCCGGCGGATCGATCACCGGCGCGCCGAAAAAGCGGGCGCGGGAAATCATCAGCGAGCTCGAATCCACGCCGCGCGGAATTTACACCGGCGCTCTCGGCTTTTTTTCCGGCGACGGACCAGCCGTCTTCAACATCGCCATCCGCACCCTCGTGGTGCGGGAGGGAAAGGCAACCTTCGGGATTGGCGCGGGGATTGTGGCCGACTCCGACCCCGCGGGGGAATATGAGGAAACCGGACACAAAGCGGCCGGTTTGCTGGCGGCGCTGACCCTAAAGCCGGAGTTGAGAGCTGACAGATGAGGGTTGAGAGTCTGAAGATGGGGCACATGCAGGACAGACGAGCCCCACTCACACGGTGAATCCGCTGGCCTCCTCCAGCCGCTGGTTTTCAAGCACTCCATTGCCTCCAAGTGTCTCCGCCTCGCTCCGGCTCCCAACTCAGCACTCTCAACTCTCCTTCCGACTGAGATGAAAATTGGAATTTTCGCCGTTATTGTGGCCGTCCTGGCCCTGGCCGTCAGCGGCGCCACGGTCGCCGCCCTGCTCGGCGTCCGCGCGCTGGCCGCCACCCGTCTGCAAGGCGTCGCGGCCGACCTGCGCGGGCTGGCCGGCGGGTCGATTGAAACCACCATCACGGTCCGTCAGACCCTCGACCTCGACGCCGAGATTCAGATCGCCGCGCCGACCAAGATTGACCTGGCTCTCGACGTGGATGGAAAGGTGCCGGTGAATCTGCGGGTGCGGATCAACAAGGAGTTGAAAGTGCCGATCAGCATGGACATCGAGGAAATGATCGAGATGGACTCGATTGTCGTGGTGCCCGAACCGACAAAGGTCCGGGCGCGGGCTGACATCGGGCTGGAGCAGGCACTGAGGTGGCGCGTGGTCCGCCCGCTCTCGCCAAGAATCAACATCAGCGGGTCCGTGCCATTGGACCAGGAGATCGAGATCGAGTTTCCCGACGCCCTCCACGTGAAGTGTGATGTGCCGGTGCATTTTCCCCTGCACACGGATCTGCTCGTGCCCCTGGAGTTCGATATTCCGGTGGACGAGGTGATGGACCTTCGCATGGCCATCGAGCAGCAGGCCAAGGTCGGGTTTCCCGAGCCGCTGCGGATTACGGGCAAGGTTCCCGTGGTCATGGAAATTCCCGTGCACATCCCCCTGTCCCAAACCCCGGTCGGTCCGTCTCTGGAAAAAGTGGCCCGGGCCCTCGACGGGCTGCTGGCTCCCTGACCCCGGTAATTCGCGGGGTTGCACCGCGGCCAGTTTCGGGTGTAATTAGCGTTTGATGAGTCCCGAACCATCCACGCTCTCCCGCCGGGGCTTTGTGCGCACGCTTCTGCTCGGGGCCTGCGCCTGGCCGGCGGTGCGCACCATCGCGGCCATGGCCGAGGAGGTCCGCATCCCTGCCACCGCCACCGCGGCACCTGTCGCCGTTGCCCCACCGGCCATTTCCCCCGCAGCCCGTCCGACCGTGCCCCCGGCCTTCCTTTCCGCCGCGATCTCCACGCCCGACCTTTCGATCACTTTCGATGATGGTCCGCATGGCACGCTGACCCCGCGGTTGCTCGACATGCTGCGCGAGCGCCGGGTCAAGGCCACGTTTTACGTCATCGGCCAAAACGTCGAGGCCCATCCGGACATCGCGCGACGCATTGTCGAGGAAGGCCACGAAATCGCCAACCACACGTGGACGCACCCGGCACTCTCCAAGCTTTCGTCGGCCCGCGTGGCCGAGGAACTGCGCAAGACGCACGAGTTGGTCCTGGGCGTCACCGGCGCAACCATGACCAACCTTCGTCCGCCCTACGGCGCGGTGAACGACAACGTGCGCCGCATCGCCTTCGAGCAGCACGGATACGAGACAATCCTCTGGTCGGTTGATCCGCTTGATTGGAAATACCGCAACGCCGCGCGGGTCAATCGTCAGTTGGTTCAGGGCGCGGCCCCCGGCGCGGTCCTGCTCTGCCATGACATCCATGCGACCACGGTGGCGGCCGTTCCGCCCACGCTTGATCAACTGCTGGGCAAGGGATTCGGCTTTTTCACCATCGAGGAACTGATGGCGAAAGATAAATCGGGGCGACAGGATTCGAACCTGCGACCTCCTGGTCCCAAACCAGGCGCTCTACCAAGCTAAGCTACGCCCCGTCTTTTTTGTTCAGTGGGTTACGACGATTTCTAGACCTCTGATTTTCGCTCTTTTTATACACCTTAGGCTCAAGCCGAGGTGGCATGAGTCAAAAAGGCGAAAAAGCGGTTTCACAATTTGAGCGGGTTGCAGAGTGTCTTTACCGATACCAACCGAACGGGATTTACTATGCCCGCCTGAAGCGGGTCGGCAAGCAAATCTGGGAAAGCCTGCAGACGACCGACCGGCCCTACGCGGCCCGATTGCTTCGCGACAAGAAGAACGAGTTGGAGAACGTGGATCCCGCTGCGGGCATCGTGGCGCGCGGAGCGCGGTGGCTGTGAACGTGTGGGACGGGGGCGTCCCACCTCCTTGGGGAAGCAGGGAGATGGCCCGCCCTCGGGCCATTTGTTTCGTGGCGCGCGGAGCGCGGTGGCTGTGATCGTGTGGGACGAGGGCGTCGCACGTCCTTGGGAGAGCAGGGAGATGGCCCGCCCTCGGGCCATTTGTTAAGTGGCGCGCGGAGCGCGGTGGCTGTGAACGTGTGGGACGAGGGCGTCCCACCTCCTTGGGGGGAACATCCTGCGTGGGCTTTACCCTAAAAACGGAGTTGAGAATTGACAGATGAGGGTTGAAAGATTGAGGAGCACGGAGATACGACGCAGCCGGGTCTCACCCTCGGGGTGACCAAGCCAATGTTCGCAAACCGCTGAGCTTTACACCAGTCGCCTCTCGACCTTGGACTTTACCCATAACCATCCGAGGGTAGGGTCGGACCTTTGCCTATGGGCCGTCTCGCCAAGCCTCGGCTGGGCCGACCGGGATCCCTATTCGGCATTCGACGCGGCCGGTCCGGAGGCCCGGCCCTACCACCCGATCAATAGTCGAAAAGCAAAAGGACGTTGGTATTAGTCCCTCAACTCTCAACCATAGACACTCAACTTCCCCTTTAGGTCTACATCGTTCCGGATAAGCCGGAATTACGCGATGCCGGCCGCGGCGTCTTGGACGGTTTCGTAGACGCGGAACATTTGGTCGAGGCCGGTGAGGGTGAAGAATTCGGAGATTTGCGGGTTGAGGTTGGCCACGGCGAGTTTGCCTCCCCGCATAGACAGGGCTTGGGAGGGGCGGATGAGGGCTCGGATGCCGACGCTGGCGAGGAATTCGACGCCACCCATGTCGATGATGAGGGCCCGGCTGCCATCGTCGCCCGCGATTTCCATGGCCGCGGCGTGCAGGGTGTCGGCGCTGGCCTGGTTAAGCCGGCCGGACAAGGCGAGCACGGGAATGCCGTTCTCGCTGCGTCGCGTGATTTCCATCAGGACGCCTTGGCCGCGGCGATGGCCGCTTCGCGCGTGTCATGCACCGCGTAGGCGGTCATGAACTGTGCGATTTCGAAAAGCTCCCTCACCTGCGGTTGGAAATTGCAGACCGAAAGTGTGCCGCCCTCGCGGCCCATGCGTCGGCCGGCGAGGAAAAATTCGCGGAAACCCGCGCTGCTGACATATTCGAGGCTTGAGAGGTCGACGACGAGGTGCCGGGCTTTGGTCTCGTCGAGCTTGGCGTTGAGGGCTGTCTTGAAGTCGTTGTAGGTCGTGGTGTCGATGCGTCCGGAGGGGCCGGCGACGAGGACATCACCGTCAGTGGCAAAGGAACATTCCATGGTGCGAAGGTCTGCCCATGGGATCCGCGCCGCAAGATTTTTCCGGTCGTTGGCAAGAGGGGCCTTGCGCAAGGGAGCGGGACAGAGCGAGGCTCGGCTCGAAACGTCCGCCGCAACCTCCCGCCCGATCCACCCGCATCTATGAGCAAAATCCTCATTGTTGAAGACAACGAAATGAACCGCGACATGCTCTCGCGCCGTCTCGAGCGAAAGGGGTTCGCCATCATCATGGCTGTCGACGGCCAACAGGGCGTCGAGATGGCGCGCAGCGAAAGGCCAGACCTCATCCTCATGGATATGAGCCTGCCCGTGATGGACGGATGGACCGCCACGCAGACGATCAAGGCCGATGCGGAGTTGGCCAAGATTCCGGTCATCGCACTGACCGCGCACGCCATGGCGGGGGACCGCGAGAAGGCGATGGCGGCGGGGTGCGACGACTACGACACCAAACCGATCGAGTTGCCGCGCTTGCTCGAAAAAATCGGGAAATTTTTACCGAATGTCTGATCCCGGCGTATCCGGCGAGGAGGCGGTCGCGGCATTGCGTCACGACCTGCGCACGCCGCTCAACCAGATCATCGGGTATTCCGAGTTGGTCTCGGAGGACCTCGAGGGCGAGGCCCACGCGCGGACACGGGAAGATCTCGACAAGATCGGGCGCGCGGCGCGCGGGTTGGCCGAGCTGATCACGCGGGAGATCCAGCCCGGGCGGATTGCCTTAGTGGGGCAGCGGATCGAAACGACCGGCGGCGAGGATGCGACCGCGACAAAGAATGAAGGCAGCGGACAGCTGGGCCAGCCGTCCCTACCGGAGAACGAGTTGATTGCTCCGGCCGCCGAAACGGCCAAAATCCTCATCGTCGACGACCAAGAGGAGAATTGCACGGTGCTGCAGCGGCGTTTGGAGAGGGAAGGACACCGGTGCACCGCGGTTTACGACGGCGCCACGGCGCTGGAGCGCTTGGCCGCGGAGGACTTCGACCTTGTGCTTCTCGATATCATGATGCCGGGAATCGATGGGCGCGAGGTGTTGCGGCGGATCAAGACGGATGAAAAGCTCCGGCATGTTCCGGTCATCATGATATCCGCTCTCGATCAGATCGAAAGCGTGGTGGCATGCATCGAGCAGGGGGCGGAGGATTACCTGTCGAAACCTTTCAATCCCGTGCTGCTGCGTGCGCGAATCGGTTCGTCCCTCGACCGCAAGCGCCTGCGCGATGCGGAGCAGGCCGCGTTTGTCGCGCTGAAGCAAAGCCAGGAAAAGCTCGCGGCCGAACTCTCCGAGGCGGCGGCCTACGTGCAGAGCGTGCTGCCCGCGCCGCTCAAAGACGGCCCGGTCGCTGCCTCATGGCAGTTTCTTCCGTCTTCCTCGCTCGGAGGCGACGCCTTCGGTTACGGCTTGGAACGCGACGGGAGCTTCGCCATATGTCTGCTCGACGTTTGCGGCCACGGTGTAGGCGCGGCGCTGCTTTCCATCAGCGTGCTCAATGTCATCCGCGCCGAGTCGCTCCCCGGGGTCAATTTTTCCGATCCCGGCGAAGTGCTCGCCGGATTGAACTCCGCGTTTCCCATGGAAAAGCACGGCGAAATGTTTTTCACCGCCTGGGCTGGTCTTTACGATCCTTCGACGCGCCGGATGCGCTTCGCGGCCGGCGGTCATCCTCCGGCCGTGATGGTGCGCCCCGACGGTTCCACCTCGCTGCTTGCGGCCAAGGGTCCGGTCATCGGCGCGTGCGAAGGCATGACGTTTCCCCCGCAGGAGGCCATCATCCCGGCCGGCGCCCGTGTTTTCGTCTTCAGCGACGGCGCCTACGAAATCCAGAAGCACGATGGCACCATGATGGCGCATGACGATTTGCGCGAGTTGCTCGCCCGCGCCCCGCGCGAAAACGGCACGGCCTGGGCGATGGAGCAACTGCGGGGGATCAACAGCCAACCGGTGTTTGACGACGATGTCTCGCTGGTGGAATTATCTTTCCCGTGATCGCGACCGCCGATTTTGTTTCCGACCGCGCCGAGCTGACCAAACTGGAGGGCTTCACGGCGGACTTCGCCTCGGCGGCGGGTCTTTCGGCCCAAGATCTCTTCGCGCTGCAGATCATCGTCGAGGAACTCGTCACCAACGTGATCGATTATGGTGAAGTGCCCGCTGGTGAGCATGCGGTCACGGTTGATCTCACGGCGCTCGACGGCCTGCTCACCATCGTGATCAGAGACCGGGGCAAGGCCTACAATCCGCTCCGGCGCGAGGATCCTGATGTCACCCTCCCGGCAGACCAGCGTCCCATCGGCGGACTGGGAGTGCATTTCTGCAAGAAGCTGACCGATGCGCAGGACTACGAGCGCCGCGATGGATGCAATGTGTTGACCCTGCGGAAAAAACTCGCGCCATGAAGATCGAGATTGGCGAGCAGAGCGGTGTCCGCGTGGCCGAGTTGTCCGGTCGCTTGGACGGATTCGGGGCCAAAGAAGCGGAGAAGTCGATGGCCGCGCAGACGATGGACGCGCCGCTCGTTCTCGATGGCAAGGAGCTATCCTACCTGAGCAGCGCGGGCGTGCGGTTTCTGCTCTCTCTTCAGAAATCGGCGTCTGCTTCCGGTTCGGCTTTCGCTTTGTCCGCGCTGCAGCCTTTTTGCGCCTCGGTCCTCGAGATGTCGGGCTTGTCCGGCATCATACCTGTCTACGCCACCGCGGCGGATGCGGTGCGGGCCCTGCAGGGTAGAGGCGCGACGGCGGAAGCCGAGCATGGCGAGACGGAAGCAGGGACGTTTGTTTTCCACCCCGTGGGCAGCGCGGCCGGGACCATCGATATTCTGGGCGAAGTCGGCAATGTCATCGATTGCGCCATCACGCAGGAATCGGTCGTCGGGAAACCTTTTTTCGAGACCGAGTATTCCCTCGGTGTCGGCGCACTCGGCGCGAAGCCGGAGGATTATCTTCCGCTGATGGGAGAAGCGATCATGGTCGCGGGGGCGATGGTCTGGTTGCCGACCGATGGTAACAACACGCCCGACTACATGATTCCGCGCAAGGCTTCGACGAGTGTTGTCATGCAGACAGGTTTCAACGCGAGCATCCGCGGGGGGTTCAACGAATTCGTCGAATTCACCGCCCCGCCCGGCCGCCCCGCCAGCGTGCGCGACATCTACCGCGCGTTGTTCGATCTGGCCAAGAAGCGGCGCCCGGAATACCGCGGCGTTCTCGGCCTCGCCATGCGCGCCGAAATCCACGAGGCCTTCGGGGCGGGCATCATGAAATCCCCGCTGCTCTCCAACCGCCCGGCCAACGGGAAAATGATCACCGATCCTTCGAATTACGACGCTTGGTTCGAGTCCGACAAAACCCCCCGCAACCAAGGGACGACCGCGCTGATCTGCGGGGCCGGGGAAGACCTGACCGCCGATCTGTCACGGATCGACCAGGAACTCCTGCGGCGGATGTTTTACATCAACTTGGCCAACAAAGCCTCGCAGGACGAGGTGCTGCACAACCACGCGGTCTTTTTCCGCAACGCACCGGCCCCGGGCGGGACGCGCGACATGGATGTGGAGATGCGCCGCGTGGTGGACGAAGGCGAATTCGTCGACATGCGCCATCTCCTCGACCAGACGACGATCGCCCGCGCCCTCATCGGCGTGAACTACATCCAGGAAGTGCGGGAGGACGTCAACCAGGGCTGAGTCCGCTCTACATTGTGGCCAAGGGGTCGGCTCTTAGCCGGAACCATGCAGCAGCCTCGGTGATTGGCGGGCTGTAGCAGAGGAAAACGCGCCGGCCTTACGGCTCACGATTTAGTGAGCTAGTCGGCGCAGAGCGCAGGAGGCACGGGTGTTTGCCTGGGGGCCATCTCCGTCCCGGCAAGGTGGGACTCCGGTTCGCCCGTCACGACCAGACAACACAGGCGGGACGCCTGTGCACCCTGGAAAAGCTAAGACGGCACGGGCTTCTTTTGCGTCTCCGACTGCATCTGCGAGGAGTCCGCCCGGCCGGCGAGGCACAAGGGTCACTTCTTGGCATTTGACGCTGTGCCGGGAAGTGTCAAAGCCAAGATGTGACCCGAATGGCGCTAACTTAAGCCGCCCAACTATCGTGCCATGGTATGCGGAGGAGGGATTTGTTCGGGGCTTTCTCGACCGCGGGTGGCCACCAAGCCAAAGCGGCAAAGAATGGCCGCACTCCCAAGGCGCTTCGCGCGGTGAGCCTCGCCCGTCGCTCTGTCGCGGGCGCAGCCCGCTTTGGAGTGCGGTGATTCTTCACCGCTTTGCTCCGCCAGCGAAGGAATGGGCCGCATCCCAAACAGGCCTTAAGTTAGCGCCATTCAGATGTGACCCCGCAGGCGATGCGTCACCAGGCGACGGGCAACGACTCAAGCGCGTGGAAATGCCACGTGTCGCGATAACGCGCGGCGCCAATCAAGCGCAAGTCGGGCAACCGCGTGAAAAGCACGCGCAGGGCGGTCTGCATCTCGAGACGCGCCAGTGGGGCACCAACGCAGAAATGGATGCCGGCGCCGAAGCTGACATGCTGATTCGGTGTGCGTGACGGGAGGAAATCCCCGGCCTCGGGAAATTTCTCCGCATCGCGGTTGGCCGATCCGAGGAGAAGCCCGACCTGGTCGCCTTTGCGCCAGCGGACGCCTTTGTATTCGATGTCCTCGAGCGCGTAGCGCTTGAACATGTGCAGGGGCGCGTCGAAGCGCAGCATCTCCTCGGTGCACGCGGTGGGATTGGGGAGGAAGTCGGTCGCTTTTCCATCGCGCAACAGGGCCTGCACGCCGTTGCCGAGGGCGTGGACGGTGGCCTCGTGTCCGGCATTGAGCAGCAGAATCGCCGTCGTGACCAATTCGTCCTCGGTCAGGGCGTGGCCGCGTTCGTCCCGCGCCGCGACCAACTGCGAGAGAAAGCCCTCCCCGGGAGCGCGGCGGTGGTCGGCCAGGAGTCCGCGCATATAGCCGGAGAACGCGACCGTCGCGGCAACCGCGCGGTCTTCGATCCCGCGGTCGCGCCGCGCCTGATACATCGCGACCATGTCGTGCGACCATTCGAGAATCTGCGGCGCCATTTCTGGCGGAACCCCGAGGAACCCCGCGATAACCATGACGGGGATCGGTTCGGCGAAAGATTTGATCAGATCGGTTTTTCCGTCCGCCGGGAAACGGTCGATGAGATCGTTGGCCAGGCGCTCGATCTGCGGTTGCAGGCGTGCAATCTGGCGCGGAAGGAAGGAGGGATTGATAAATCCTCGCAGGCGGGTGTGCACCGGGGGTTCGAGCTCGAGAAGCGAGTGTTCCTCGAAATGGTAAAAAGGACGCAGGTGAGCGGGTGGTTCCGGCCAGCCCAGTTCCTCGCGCGTGGCGACATGGAGGATGTGCCGCCCGAAACGCCGGTCGCGCAGCAGGGCGCTGACGTCCTCGTGGCGGGCGAAGCACCAATGCCCGAGTTGTTCCCAGAAAAAGACCGGGGTTTCCTCCCGCCAACGCCCGTAGAATGGATAGGGATTTTGGACGAATGCGTGGTCGCGCGGATCGAGCGAAACTTTGTTTGTTTCGGGGGGCACGCGTGGACGTTGTCAGTGCCGCGCGGCCGGCGCAATGCGCAATGGCAAGCGGGTCCGGGCGCCGCGAGCGTGAGCCCGGCCCTCCACCGCGCGGTGAAAACCTCGGCCCATGCGGCAAAACAAGGATGACCCGGCAAGCATATGCACACTGACCCGAATGGCGCCAACTCAAGGCCTGTTTGGGATGCGGCCCATTCCTTCGCTGGCGGAGCAAAGCGGTGAAGAATCACCGCACTCCAAAGCGGGCTGCGCCCGCGACAGAGCGACGGGCGAGGCTCACCGCGCCAAGCGCCTTGGGAGTGCGGCCATTCTTTGCCGCTTTGGCTTGGTGGCCACCCGCGGTCGAGAAAGCCCCGAACAAATACCTCCTCCGCATACCATGGCACGAGGTCCTCCGCATCTGGGAGCATGCGCTGGAGAAATCCCCGCAAATGCCGGCGGGTCAAGGTCAGGCGGACAGACTCGCGCCGGCACGGAGGCGCGGAGAATTATCCGGGGGGAAAAGAAGGGGCCTCGGAAGGCGGCCGCGCGGGGTGCGGCCCAAAAAAAGACCGACGTCCTCGCGGGCGCCGGTCTTTTTCGGGGAGGAAACTGGTCTAGCTGGCGTCGGCGGAGACTTCGGTCACGATGTTGATGCGACGACCGCCGCGGTCGAAGAGAACCTTGCCGGGTTCCAGAGCAAAGAGGGTGAAGTCGCGGCCCAAGCCGACGTTGCGGCCGGCGAGGAATTTTTGTCCGCGCTGGCGGATGAGAATGTTGCCGGCGAGAACCGACTGGCCGCCGAATTTTTTCACGCCAAGCCGCTTGCTGACGCTGTCGCGTCCGTTCTTGACGCTGCCTTGTCCTTTTTTATGGGCCATATGCGGGAGTGGTTAAGCTTTGATCTCGCCGACCTTCACGCGGGTCAGTTTCTGGCGATGGCCGACGGTGCGGTGATAACCTTTGCGGCGGCGGAATTTGTAGGAAATGAGCTTCGGGCCCTTGTGCTTCTCCTCGATGACCTCGGCTGTCACGGTCGCGCCGGCGATGAGGGGGGAGCCGATTTTCACCGCGGTGCCGTCGGAGGCCAGAAGCACCTCATCGAAGGTCGCTTGGGCTCCGGCTTCGACGCCGAGCAACTCAACGTCCAGCACGTCGCCGGGTTGGACGCGGTATTGTTTGCCGCCAGTTTGGATGATTGCGTAAGCCATAAAGGTGTCCCTGAAAATTGGTCGGACAGAATAATACGTCCGCCCCCGGTTTGGCAAGGGGGTTTTCACCCGGCACGAAAAATGAACCTGTCGCGCTCACCAAGCGGGCTCCGGGCACCCCCGGTTTCCCGAGGCCGGACGCAGGGCTCACCCCTCCAACCCGAGCGCACGGAAGACGTGGTCCACGTGGCGGAAGTGGCGGTCCAGGCCGCAGGCGTCCTGCAGCTCGGCGGGCGAGAGTGCGGCGCTGATCTCCGGGTCGGCCGCGAGATTGGCCAGAAACTCGCCGTCGCCACCCCAGGTCTTGAGCGCGGCACGTTGGACCGCCTCGTAGGCGGCCTGCCGTTCGAGACCTTTTTCTGTCAGCTTGAGCAGCACCGCCTGGCTGGCGTAAAGGCCGCGGGATTTTTCCATGTTGGCCAGCATATTCTCCGGATAAACCTGCAAACCGCGGACGAGCCGGGCCAGGAGGAAGAGCATGTAGTCGAGCAGGGTGCAGCCGTCGGGCAGAATGATGCGCTCGGCGCTGCTGTGGCTGATGTCGCGCTCGTGCCAGAGGGCCACGTTTTCCATCGCGGTCACGGCAAAGCCGCGAATGACGCGGGCCAGTCCGCTCAGGCGTTCGCCGGTGATCGGGTTGCGCTTGTGCGGCATGGCCGAGCTGCCCTTCTGGCCGGCGGCAAAATACTCTTCCACCTCCAGCACCTCGGTGCGCTGCAAATGGCGAAACTCGGTCGCCCAGCGGTCCACCGAGCTGGCGGCCAGGGCCAGCACGGTGACAAATTCCGCATGGCGGTCGCGCTGCACGATCTGGGTCGAAAGCGTCGCGGGACGCAGCCCGAGTTTGGCGCACACCTCCTCCTCGACCCGGGGGTCAAGGTGCGCCCGCGTGCCGACAGCACCGCTCAGTTTGCCCACCGCCACACGCTCGCGCATTTGCAGGAGCCGCTCGCGCACCCGCCCGAATTCGTCGAACATCAAGGCCATCTTCAACCCGAAGGTCACCGGCTCGGCGTGGATGCCATGACTGCGGCCCATCATCGGGGTGAACTTGTGCGCCCGCGCCTGCTCGGCCGCCGCCGCCCGCACTTCATCAATCCCGCGGACCAACAGATCGCAGGCCGCAGCCATTTGCACCGCGAGGGTGGTGTCGAGGACGTCGGAGGAGGTCAGGCCTTGGTGCATCCAGCGGGCGGCCGGACCGACCGAGGCCGCGACATTCTCGAGGAAGGCGATGACATCGTGGTTCGTGCGTTTTTCGATTTCGAGAATCTCGGGGATGGAGAAGCGGGCACGTTCCCGGATGGCGCGCGCGTCCTCGGCTGGAATCTGGCCGAGCCCGGCCATGGCCTCGCAGGCGAGGGTTTCGATCTCGAGCCAAATCTCGTATTTGCGCTGGTCCGACCAAAGTGCGCGCATCTCGGGCCGGGAATATCGGTCAATCACGCGGAGAACCTAACCTGCGGGCGGGCGGTGCACCAACCCGGAAAACAAGAAGGGCCACAACCACTCGGCTGCAGCCCTTCTGTTACCATGAAAAAATCTGTGTCTAGACGCTGACGCGCACCCTTTTGAGATGACCGTGGTCGTTGAGTTGGACGCGGCCGGTCTGGAACATGTCCACCAGCGCCGCCACGGCTTCGCGGCTGTCGTTGGTCACCGAGCCCAGGGCGGAAACCAAATCGGCGAGCGAATGGCGCGTCCGGTTGAACTTGCGGTAGGGGTTGAAAGCTTTTGTTTTCATACCAGCTTCGACCAACCACCACGCAGGGCGTTCAAAATATTTTCAAACGAGCGTTTTTATCGCTGATGAACCGGTCCCTGGGGGATCACGCGGGGCCTCCGGGGCGCGACCAAACCGCCGCAGAGAAGGCCGCCCGGTCGTCCGGCGCCACGCTCATCCCGGTCGCTAAACTTTTCCGGTGAGCTGCAAGATCATCTCGCGGATGGCCGCGCCGCCGCCAACGATCAGCACGCCAAAATAGATCACGGTCAGGAGGTTGGTGAAATGGCCGAGCACGATGAACAGGCCGTCGCGCTGCAGGAGGCCGATGGAAAAAAAGAGGAGTGCCAGGGCAGGCAGCGTGTTGCTGAAGGGGATGAGCCCGAAGGGAGCCATCAGCAGGACGGCGGCCGCAATGAGCGCGAGGTTGTTGATCGTGTCCATCAGCCCCGGAGAAGCGAGCCACGGCATGCGGTGTGCGCGGCTCACCCGCTCGAGGCGGTGCACCCAGACGCGGCCGCGATTCAGCCCGGCGAGAAGTTTCTCGGACGGCAACACCCGCTGTGCGATCTGCTTCGGCAGCCACAAACTGCGCCCGAAAAGGCGGCTGATGGCGATAAGCAGGATCGCCGCACCAAACACCGTGCTGACGCCGGGAATCGAAACGGGGACCATGAAGACAATGGTGAGGAGGGCGGTCAGAATGAGCAGGCCATCCTGGCCGACGAGATCCCGGATCTCGGCCAGGGTCACGCCGTCGGGAGGAAGGCTGTCGGTGATCGCCTTGAGCTTCGCCCCGAGCGATTCCGTTTTCAGACGCTCCTCCGGCAAATGGAGATGGTGCTCGGGGTGGCCGGGTGTGTCGGAGGTGTCGTTCATCGTGAAGTTTTTTTCGTCAGGCTCCGCGTGGCGTGAACGCAGCCAGCGTGGTGAAAAAGTTTCTGCGGTGGGCTGCCATGGCGGGAGCCGTTCTTCCTAGCAGGACGCCCGCCCCCCGGCAAACGCCTTCCTTGTCCATCGCCGCCGCGCTCTGCTAGAGTCCACCCCTTGTCCCGCGGAATACCAGAAGGCAGCAGCAAGGCATGGAGCGAGGTCCTCGGGTTGGTCCTCCTTGGCGCCGGCACACTGCTTTTCCTCGCCCTCGTTTCCTACTCGCCGTCCGACGTGCCCTCGTGGCTCTTCTTCAGCAAGCAGGGCGCGACGGGCGCGCTGACCGAGAATTTCATCGGGCCGGTCGGCGCCGTCGTGGCCGGCTTCAGCTACTTTGTTCTCGGGGCCGCTTCCTATCTGCTGGCCGTCGTGCTCATCGGTTTCGGCGGCGTGAAATTCATGACCGGCCTGCCTTTGCCGCGTCAGCGCATCGCCTGGGTGGCGGCCTTCATCCTCTCGGGTGCCTGTCTCCTCGGCATCCAACCCTGGTTTCTCCAGTCATGGAAAACGCATTTCAACATCCTTGGGCCCGGCGGTTGGTTCGGCCTGATCCTCGGGCAGACGGTGCTGGCCGGACTCCTCGGCCTCGTTGGTGCCTCCATCCTGCTCGGGGTTGTTTATCTCTCCAGCCTCATCCTCATGACCGGCACGCATCCGGTCGCTTTCGGCAAAATGCTCTTCACCGCCATACCGGATTGGTGGCGTCGACGGCGGGAGGAAAAAATCGAGCAAAAGCGCGCCGAGCAGGAGGCACGCGTCGAGGAGGCGCTGGCCACCACCCCACGGCTCAAACGCCCGACCCGCAGCCGCCGCGCGGCAAGCGAAGAGGTCGAGGAGGAGACTCCGGAGGAGCCCGTCGACAACACTCCCCCGCCCGTGCTGCCGGAACCGCGCATCATTGACACCGGCGCCATCCAGCCCCCGGCCCCGAAGAAGCCCGCGCCGCCAAAAGCCAACCCGCTGGGCGCGCCGCCCGACATCCACATCGAAAACTACCAGTTGCCCCCGCTTGACCTGCTCGACTCGGCCGATGCCAGTTCGCGCCAGACGGCCGATCCGGCCGAGTTGCTGGCCACGCAGGCGACCATTCTCGAGACGCTCAAGCAGTTCGGCCTCGAGGCCAGCGCGGGCGATATCACCCGTGGGCCGACCGTGACCCGCTTCGAGGTTTACCCGGCGCGCGGCGTGCGCGTCGACCGCATCCTCAGCCTCGAACGCGACATCGCCCGGGCCACCCGCGCGGAGAAAATCAACATCCTCGCGCCCATCCCCGGCAAGGACACGGTGGGCATCGAAATCGCCAACACGAAAAAGATCAAGGTCGTCTTCCGCGAGTTGCTCGAAAGCGTGGAATGGACCGAGTCCAAGGCCAAGATTCCGCTGGCACTGGGCAAGGATGTTTACGGCCGGACCATCATCGCCGACCTCGCCCAGATGCCGCACCTCCTCATCGCCGGCACAACCGGCAGCGGCAAAAGCGTCTGCGTCAACGCCATCATCGCCAGCATGCTCTACAAGTTCTCCCCGGAAGAACTGCGCTTCATCATGATCGATCCGAAGGTCGTCGAAATGCAGCACTACGGGAAACTCCCCCACCTGGCGGCCAACGTGGTGACCGAGCCGAAAAAAGTTCTCCTCGCCCTGCGCTACGTCATCGACGAAATGGAGCGCCGCTACCGCATCTTCGCCAAGTGCGGACTGCGCAACATCCACGGATTCAACTCGCGCCCGCAGGAGAAGAAAGAAGAGGAGAAGCCGCCCGGGCCGGAGGTTGAGGACGAGGGCGAAACGATCGAGCCGGCCGCGGAGGAAACCGTCGAAGCGGCCCGTCCGGCGGCCAAGGACGACGAGCTGAAAATTCCCGAGCGCCTGCCCTTCATTGTCGTGATCATCGACGAGTTGGCCGACCTGATGCAGACCGCGCCGGCCGATGTGGAGAATGCCATCGCCCGCATCACCCAGATGGCGCGCGCGGCCGGGATTCACATGATTGTCGCCACGCAGACCCCGCGGGCCGATGTCGTGACCGGCGTGATCAAGGCCAACATCCCCAGCCGCATCGCCTTCCAGGTCGCCTCCAAACTCGACAGCCGCGTGATTCTCGACGCCAACGGGGCGGACAAGCTGCTCGGCCAGGGCGACATGCTCTACCTGCCCCCCGGGACCTCGACGCTGGTCCGGGCCCAGGGTGTGCTCGTGACCGACGAGGAAATCCACCGGGTGGTCGACAGTGTTTCCGCCCAGGCCCAGCCGAGCTTTGACCCGGGGTTCCATGAGGCCATGACCTCAACCTCCGGGGGTGACGATGACGTGACCGAGGAAGACGAGGAGTTGGTGACCAAGTGCCTGGAAATCATCCGCCAGGAACGCAAGGCTTCGACCTCGATGCTCCAGCGGCGCCTGCGCCTGGGCTACACCCGGGCGGCGCGCGTGGTCGACATCCTGGAACAGCGCGGAATCGTCGGACCCAAGGACGGGGCCAAAGACCGTGAGATTTTGGTGGACTTGGACAACCCTTCTGACTGATGCATAGTGCCGTAGAACATGAGCGCGCCGACCGGACTTGATCTCAAGAAGATCCGCGAATCCAAGGGAATAACCTTGGAGCAGGCCGCTCGTGACACCTGCATGAGGAGCGCCGTGCTCGGAGCCCTCGAAGAAGTGGGCCACGGCGAGGACCTTCCGGCCATCTATGACAAACTTTCTCTCAGCATGTATGCGCGCTACCTCGGCGTGGACATGGAGATGACGCGGCGCGCGACCCGCACACCGGAAGGGGTTCGCGTCGCCCCGGTGGGCGTGCGGATCCGGCGGATGGGCCGGGCGATCAAGGCACCCCGCATTGACCCGGCGCAACGCAGCCGCCTGCTGACCATCGCGAAAACAGCCAGCGGCATCGTCGTTGTTGTCCTCGCGGTCGGCCTGTGGTCGCTCAATGCCAAACTCGAACGCCTCAACCTCGACGACCGGCCGGTGCACATTTCTGAAACCGCGGCCATGCCGAACGAAGCAAAGGTTCCGCCCCGCGAATCCGTGCCCCTCACGATCACGGGTGAAACCTTGTCCCTCGGCGGCCCGATGATCCCGCCCGGCGACGACAGCCGGGGCCTCAACCTGACTTCCTCGGGCCACGTCAGCCTCGAATAACTTCAATCCCGGGCGCCCTCCCCGCCCGCCGACCGGCATGGAAACACGCACCGCTCCAGCCCGCCCGAAGATCGGCATGGTCAGCCTCGGCTGCGCGAAGAACCTTGTTGATGCCGAGATCATGCTCGGCGGCGCCGCCCGCGGGGAGTTCGAGATCACCCGCGAACCGGCCGAGGCCGATGTGCTCGTCATCAACACCTGCGGGTTCATCGACACGGCCAAGGAAGAATCGATCGACACCATCCTCGAGATGCATGACCGCCGCATGCGGGAGAATCCGGGGCAGAAAATCATCGTCAGCGGCTGCCTGGCCCAGCGCTACCACGACCAGTTGCGGGAGGAAATCCCCGAGGTGGATGCGCTGATCGGTTTGGACCAGATCGCCCGTTTTCCCGAAATCGTGCGGGAAGTGCTGGCCCGGCCGGTGCCGGAAATCCCCGCGCCGCTCGATTTGGTCACCCGCCAGTCGCGCTACATCCCCGACTACGACACGCCCCGCTTTCTCCTCACCCCGCGTCATTCGGCCTACCTCAAAATCGCCGAGGGCTGCAACCACCCGTGCTCGTTTTGCGTCATCCCGCAGATGCGGGGACGCCACCGCAGCCGGACCATTGCCTCCGTCGTGGCCGAGGCGCGGCAACTCGTGGCCAACGGCGTGAAGGAGATCAACCTCATCAGCCAGGACACGACCTACTTCGGCATGGATTTGTGGACGGAAAAAGCCGGACCGCGTCAGCCGGTCGATTCGTCCCGCGGCCCGACGCTCTCGCGCTTGCTCGAGGAGCTGGACCAGATTGACGGCGAGTTTTGGATCCGCCTTCTTTACACGCATCCGGCGCACTGGAGCGGAGAGTTGATCGAGACCATCGCGCAAAGCCGCAAGGTCGCCCGCTACATCGACATGCCGCTGCAACACATCCACGCGGACATGCTGTCGACCATGCGCCGGGAAACCTCGCGCCAGCACATCGAGGACCTCATCGTGCAACTGCGCGAAGGCATTCCGGGACTCGGCCTGCGCACGACCTTCATCATCGGCTTCCCCGGCGAGACGGAGGAACACTTCACATCCCTCCTTGAATTCATTGCCCGCGTCCGCTTCGAGCGCCTCGGGGTCTTTGCCTACTCGCAGGAGGAAGGATCGCGGGCGGGCAAGATGGACGGGCAGATTCCCACCGCGGTCAAAAACCGCCGTCACCGGCGGGCCATGCAGTTGCAGCAGCAGATCGCGCGGGAACATGCGGCCAAACGGTGCGGTCAGGTCCTGCGTGTGCTGGTCGAGCAACCGCTCGTGGCGCGGTCCGAGCACGATGCGCCGGAAGTGGATTGCCGCGTGTTGCTCGAAGAGCCGCTGCCCGCGGGCGAATTTGCCGACGTGCGCGTGACCGGATCGCAAGTCTACGACCTGACGGCTCAGGCCGTGTAGGAAGACTCCACCCGCTCGGCCACGTCGAGGTAACCGTAGTCGACCTCGTAAATTTGCTTCATGCAATCGAGGCACTTCCCGGCGTCACCCATCCGCTCGTAGACCAGGCCCAGATTGTAAAGGATGTCCTTCTTCGGCCCGTCCATCCCGGGAATCTCCGAGGCGGCGTCGTTCAGGGTCTTGGCCGCCAGATCGAGCATGTTCAACTCGCTGTAGCATTTGCCCAGCATGTTGAGTGCGCGGGTGCGCGTGTTGGGATTCGAACGCGCCTTCTGCAACTCCGGGATGGCCTCCTTGTAGTGGGCGGCAAGGACCATCTGCTCACCCAGTTCGAAACGGAACTGCAGGTCGGTCGGGTTGCGCTCAACCCGCTTGCGCGCTTCGCCCAAGGTTTGTTCGGCCCGTCCGCGCCGCAGCTCGTCCAACTCGGCCCGGAGGGCCGGAGCGGCCGGGTCGTGGGGATCCATGACGGCCAAAGTTTTTTCTTTCTCGATGATGGCGCAGGTCAGGATGCGCACTTCGATGTCGCTGATCTTGCGCAGCAAGCCGGGGTCGGTCTCGTTGGCCAGGCCCGAGAGGTAGCGGAAATACTGGAGGGCGTTTTCGTAGTCGTCCGTGTTGAAATAAATGTCGGCCAGCTTGCGCGCCGCCTCCCGGTCGGGTGTGCCGGCCTCGTGGGCTTCGTAAACGATGCGCGCGAGGTCCTCCGGTGTCTCGCTGGCGGTGACGACGTTTTCGTCCGCGGCTGACTGCCGCATCTTGACCAGATCCGAGAAGGACGCCTTCTCCAGACCGCCGCGCTGCATGGACTTGCGTGCCGCCGCTTCCTTGGCCTTCTCGCGTGCATCCAGATCGCCCGGCGTGCGGCGCAGGATTTCGTCGAACACGTTGCCCGCTTCCTCAAACGCCTCGATGCGCATGAGGTAATCCCCCAGCTCCAGTCGCGCCTTGGTATTTTTCGGATCGAGCGAAGGCGTTTCGAGGGCGAAACGGGCGATGGCTTCGAAGGTGCGGACTCTTTCGCGCGAGACCTCGAGCTTCTTGCCCGCGGCCGCGCTGGCCACCTCATCCGCCGCCGAAACCACCTCGGCCTCGAGGGTGCGGGCGGTCGTCCGCTCGGCTGCGGCGACAAACTCCGCCGCTTCAAAAAGGTCCCGGTTGGGACCGGTGCCGGTGGGGTCGCTTTCCAGCCCTTTCTCGGCCGCGGCCAGGGCCTCCTGCCAACTCCCGGCCTCAAGCAGTTTGCGGACCTTGCTTTTGCCGAGGGAAAGGCCGCCGCCGGACATGCCGAGGAAACTGGATTTTCCCCGTGAGCCCATGACTTCGGCTTCCCGCAGAAGTTTCCGGCCGGCCAGGAACTCCGGCTCTTCGGCCACGAGCGGCTGCAGCATGCTCACGACCAGCGCGTGATTGCCCATCTCAAGCGCGCTGAGGGATTTGAGGTAAACGTTCCGCTTGGGGGTCGGCAGGTCTTTTTCGGTCTTCACGCGAGAGGAAGTAACTACCATTCCGCGCGGCGGCGCGCAATAAGCGTCAAACCGCGTCCGCCGGGGCCGGATAGCTGCCGAGAATGAGGGTCAGGGAACAAACCCCGGCCAGGTCCTCCAAGGCGCGGGCCACTTTCGGCTCCTGCGCATGACCGACGATGTCGGCGAAAAAGTAGTATTCCCACGGGCGGCGCTTCGACGGACGGCTCTCGATGCGGCTCAGGCTGATCCCTGATTTTTCGAACGGAGCCAAGGCATGGGCCAGGGCTCCGGGTTGGTCTTTGACCGCAAACATGACCGACGTCATGTCCACCCCCGACATCCCGGCAGGCTTCCGACCGATGACAAAAAATCTCGTCACATTGCCGGCCGCGTCCTGAATCGATGGCGCGAGCAGCGAAAGGCCGAAAAGCTCACCGGCCGCATTGCTCGCGATGGCGGCGGTGCCGGGCTCGGCTGCCGCCAGCTCCGCGGCGCGCGCCGTGCTCGAAGCCTCGACGCATTCGATGGCGGGCAGGTGCTGCGACAGCCACTGGCGGCATTGGCCGAACGGCTGCGGGTGCGAGTAGATTTTGCGCACTCCGGCGAGGTCACCCCGGCCGAGCAGATTCAACTCCACCGGCAGATAGACCTGGGCGCAGATCTGCACCGTCGTGTCCATGAACCGATCAAGCGTCGCGCTGACCGCACCCTCGAGTGAATTCTCGATCGGCACCACCCCGTAGTGGGCCCGTCCGCGTTCGACCGCCTCGAAAACTTCCGCCACCGTCCGCTCCGGCACCAGCGTCACGGCCCGGCCGAAATGAGCCAGCGCGGCGGCATGACTGAAGGTCGCCTGCGGCCCCAGATACGAAACCACGATGTCCTGCTCGAGCGCGCGCATGGACGAGAGAATCTCACGGTAAACCGCCCGCAAGGATGACTCCGGCAAGCGGCTGCGGTTGGCCGCCGCGAGGCGCCGCAACAACGCCTCCTCCCGCTCGGGGGCGTAATAGGGCTCGCCCGTTTTTTCTTTCAGGCGGCCGACCTCAAGCACCAGATCGGCCCGCTCCCGCAGCAAATCGAGCACCCGGTCGTCCACCGCATCAATCTTCTCCCGCAGGTCGAAGATGGTCATGATGGCACCTCCTGCTCCGCCGCCGGGGTCAGCTCCGCCGAGGCAACCTCCGCCGGCTCCTCCAGCGCGAGCGTGGGCTGATCGGGCTCCGGGGTCGCGGCGACCGGAAGCTCCACCCGGCGCAGCTCGGCACAATTCGGCAACTCATCGAGTTCGCGCAAACCAAAGTGCTCGAGAAAAAATTCTGTCGTGCCGTAGAGCAGCGGACGCCCGGGCAAATCCGCGCGGCCGGTGATGCGGATGACCCCGCGCTCGAGCAAAGTCTGCATGACGCCATCCACATTGACCCCGCGCACCGCCTCGATGTCGGCCCGCCCGATCGGCTGGCGGTAGGCCACGATGGCGAGAGTTTCGAGAGCCGAGGGACTCAGCCGCGCCGGACGGTTTTCGGGAAACAGCTGACGCACCCACGGGGCCGTCGCCGGCGTGGTCACGACCTTCCAGCCGGCCGCGCTTTCGACCAGACGGAAGCCCCGTTCCTGTGTCTCGTATTCGGCCTGCAGCTCCTGCAGGCCCGCGGAAATTTCGTCCGGCTTCGTCCGCGCCAACGCCGCCACCATCTCATCCTCCGGCGCCGCCGAGGCCGCCCCGCGCAGATGGCTCGCGCACTCCGCGGCGGAAAGCGCCTTGTCGGAGGCGAAGAGCAGGGATTCGAGGACGCGGGAAAGTTGGTTCATGAACAACGGTCTTGGGCTGGGCGTGGAGGATTTGCCATTTGTCGCGGCGCTTCAACCGCGAAATACCGGATCAGGCGTCAATCTGGGCGCCCCCGCGGCGCCGGAGCATGATTTCGCCGAAGGCGTCCGTCTGCTCGACCAGCACGTGGCGCAGCCGCACCAGCTCGAGCAGGGCCAGAAAGGTGGCCACGATCTCGCCCCGCGTGTGCTGCCCGGCGAACAACTCCTCGAACCGCAGCGGCTCGGTTTGCGGCAGCACCCGCAGGACGAATTCGATCTTCTCCGAAACGGTGAAACGGTCGGCCTCAATCTCGCGCTCCGCCCCCTTCTGCTTTTCCAACCGGGCCAGCACGCGCTGGAAGGCCGCGATGAGGTCGAGCGCGCCCACCTCCCCGGCGAGCAGGGTCGCCCCGCCATCCGGGGCCGGGGCCGACGGGCTGCGGCCGAACAAACGCGCGGCCAACTCCTCGCGGCTGCGCAGGTCGCCCGCCGCCTCCTTGAATTTCTTGTATTCGATCAATTGCCGGATCAGCTCCCACCGCGGATCCTCGTCCTCGCCCTCTTCCTCGACCGGCCCCTGCAAGTCGACCGGCAGCAGCGTGCGGCTCTTGAGAAAGAGAAGATTCGCGGCCATGACGATGAACTCTCCGCCGATCTCGACGTCGATTGATTCCATCGCCTCGAGGTATTCGAGGTATTGGCGCGTGATCCGCCCGATTTCGATGTCGTAAATGTCCACCTCGTCCCGCCGCACGAGATAGAGCAGCAGATCGAGCGGGCCCTCGAAAACGTCGAGTTTGACCTGGTAGGCCGCGTCCATCACGGCCGGCGGCTAGATCCCACGGCGGCGGCGCTCCGCGGCCTGCTGCGCCTTGTGCTTTTTCCCCGTGACCATGCGCGTCTTCCGCTTGGCCAGTTGCTGGGCCACCTTGGCCATCACGAGATCGATGGCCGCATAAAGATCGCTCTCGCGGTCTTCGGCATGAACGTCCTTACCCGGGAGGGCGAGGTGGACCTTGACCACATAGTTGTCCTTCTTTTTTGACTCGTCGTGCATCAGGACCACATGGGCGCCGATCACGCGGTCGGTGTGCTGGTCGAAATGGGCCAGCTTGGTGGCAACGTAGGAATGGATGGCACCCGTGAGGACAAGGTGCCGGGGGCTGAGGTGGATTTGCATACGCCCCCAATAAACCACTCCGGGCGCCCCGCGGCCAACTCAAATGGGCCTACGCCTGCTCGGCCTCGGCCATGATCAGCCTGGCCGCGTTGGCAAACCTCTCGCGATTACGCTTTCCCTTGATGCTCTGCAAGGCCGCTACCTCGACCGCGCGGGCCGAGTCGGCATCTTGGTAAACCCGCAAATAAATTTCCATCACGCGCAGATGAGGAACGATTTCCGTCGGATGGGCCGCGGCCAGCTCGGCATAGGCCTCGATGGCTCCGGCATAGTCGCTGGCCGCCAGCCGTCCCTCCGGAATGCTATACATCGGTTGCGGCCCGCTGTGCCGGTCCCCCGGCATGAACAGAGTTGAAGCCCACTCGCCGAGCAGACCGGCCAGCGGCCGGGCCAGCAGCGCCGCGCCACCGAACAGGGCGCCGAAGGACGTCACGATATACAACATTCCCTCGCGCCCGCCCTTCTGGTGGCCGGTGGAGGACAACCACCACCACAAACCGGCGCAGACCAAAACCCCGACCGCGCGCAGGATCAAAGCGATCATGCGTCGCATCCTGCCACAACCCTGCGCGGCACGCAGGAAAATTATCCGTTTGCCACCGGCCGCCCAATTTGGTGCGTTGACGGGCCTCACCATGCGCATCCGAGCTTTTCAAGGACTTGTCCCACCCGCCCACCTCGCCGCCGATCTGGCCTCGCCCCCCTACGATGTCCTCGATACGACCGAGGCCCGCACGATCATCGCCGCCCAACCGCACAGCTTCCTGCGCGTCGTCCGCGCCGAGGCCACCATGGACGGCGATCCGGATCCCTACAGCCCGGCGGTCTACGCGCAGGCGCAAAGAAATTTCGCGCAAGTGCAGGCCGACGGCGAACTCGTCCGCGAGTCCGCCCCGCAAATCTACCTCTACCGCCAGATCATGGGCACCCACACCCAGACCGGCCTCACCGCGGTCTGCCATGCTGATGACTACTCCGCCGGACTGATCAAGAAGCACGAAAAGACCCGGCCCGACAAAGAAGATGACCGCGTGCGCCTCAACACCGCCCTCTGCGCCCACATCGAGCCGGTCTTTCTTGCCTTTGATTCGACGGACGAGATCAACGCGCTGATGGAGGACACCGCCCGACGCGAGCCGCTCTTCGATTTCACCGCGCCGGATGGCGTCCGGCACATTTTCTGGCGCATGCCCGACGCAGCCGCCGTGACGCGGGCCTTTGCCGCCGTGCCGCATTCCTACATCGCCGACGGCCACCACCGCTCCGCCGGCGCCGCGCGGGTCGGACTGGCCCGGCGAGAGAGCAATCCTCAGCACACCGGGGAGGAGGACTACAACTGGTTCCCCGCCGTTCTCTTTCCGCAGGATCAACTGCAGATCCTGCCCTACAACCGCCTCGTGGCCGACCTCAATGGCCTGCACCCGGAGGAATTCCTCGTCCGCGTGAGCCACGCCGGCCGCCTGCAACCGTCGGCGCCGCCCGTCGCGGCCCGGCCAGGAAGCGTCTCGATGTATCTCGGCGGCCATTGGCTCGGGCTCGAATTCGATCCCGCCACCGCGACCGATCCGGTTTCGCGCCTCGACGTCAGCCTCCTCCAAAACGGCATCCTGGCCCCCATCCTCGGCATCGACGACCCCCGCACGAGCAAACGCATCGGCTTCGTCGGCGGCATCCGCGGCACGGATTACCTCCGCACCGAGGTCGACACCAAACGTGCCGCCGTCGCCTTCTCGCTGCACCCCGTGACCATGCGGCAATTGATGGACATCGCCGACGCCGGCCAAATCATGCCGCCCAAAAGCACCTGGTTCGAACCAAAGCTCCGCTCAGGTCTGTTCGTGCACACGTTCTGACGCGTCGCCCGTTATCCCCGGCGGCAGAAGGTCATGGGGCAACGGTTCTGAGCCTTGTGCCGCCTAGCTGATTGGTTTGGAGGTTTTTTCTCCGCCACATCTTCCGGTCACGCCGCGCACGCCCGGCGCGTCTCGCACAACTCTCTTGAATCACCGGGGTTTAACAGTGCATGAAATCGCTCGCGCTTGCTGCTGCCGCTCTCTCATGCACGGTCGCCCTCCAGCGTGCATCTGCCGCCACAGACGAGGCGACAGCAAACCCCAATATCATCCTCATCTACTCCGACGACGTGGGTCTCGGTGACATAGGTTGCTGCGGTGGTCCCTTCAACACGCCCAACATCGACCGGCTCGCGGAGAGCGGAACGCGCTTCGAGTATTGTTACTCCACCCCCTTGTGCGGGCCATCACGATGCCAGACCCTCACCGGACGCTATCCGTTCCGCACCGGACTGAACTCCAACCACAGCCAAAACGCGGTCAGTCCAGACCGCGAGGTGATGCTCCCCACGGTGATGAAGAAAGCCGGATATGCCACAGCCAGTGCGGGCAAGTGGGGCCAGATCTGTCTCGAGCCGCGCGATTGGGGTTTCGAGGAGTATCTCGTCTTCAAAGGCGGCGGACGCTACTGGTCGTCGCAGGCAAAAAGTGCCGGTGCCTACAACCTCAACGGAGATGAGAAGGTGATGAAGGACGATGAATACATGCCCGATCTGCTGCATAGCTTCGCGGTCGATTTCATCACACGAAACAAGGACAAGCCGTTCTTCCTCTACTATCCGATGTCGAGCATCCACGGCCCCATCCTCCCCACGCCCGACTCAAAGGAAGCGGCCGATAAGGACCAGCTTTACGCCGATAACATCGAATACATGGATAAGCTCGTCGGAAAACTCATGTCCGAACTCGACCGGCTGAAGCTGCGCGAGAAAACGATCGTCCTTTTTACTGGTGACAACGGCACGGCGAAGTTCGGCGCCGAGAAGGCCACCGTCGATGGCCGCAAGATCAGCGGCATGAAGGGCACCATGCTCGAGGGTGGCAGCCGCGTGCCCCTCATCGTCAGTTGCCCGGGCACTACCCCGGCCGGGAAGGTGAATCATGACCTTGTCGATTTCAGTGATTTCTTCTCCACCTTCGCCCAACTCGGCGGGGCCCCGCTGCCTGAAGGCGTGACCCTTGACAGCCATAGTTTCGCCCCGCAGATCCAAGGAAAGGAAGGCGCGCCCCGCGAATGGTGCTACGTCGAACTCGACGGCAGATCCTACGCCCGTGATGCGCGCTACAAGCTCACCAATCGGGGCGAGCTCTTTGATTTAGGGAACGCTCCGTGGGAGGAGATCCCTGTCGCTTCCGACACCAAGGACGAAGCCGCGGTGGCAGCGCGCGCCAAACTCCAAGCCGTCCTCGACGAACACCCCGCGAAGCCGGCGGCGCCCGGCGGGGATAAGAGGAAAAAAAACAAGGGCGGGCAAAAAAAAGCGCGACTGGCCTCCTAAAAAACTGCCACGGCAAAGATTCCGCCCATACGACGCCCCGCTGGAGCAAGGCACTCCATGGGCGCATGGAGAGGGGTGGAGCTTCCGCCGCCCGTTTGCTCCTTCAATGTTGCGCCTCGGGCAGCCGACCGTAAGCCACGAGCTTGCCCTTCTTTTTGAACATCCCGAGAAATCCGCCGTGTCCCCCGTAGGGCACGCGCGGTTGTAGTTTGTAAATCCCGACCCCGCGCGAGTTCTGCGACCCGGCCATGAGCAAATTGCCTTTCTCGTCGCGCCCCACGTAGACCATCACGTGGGTGACCGGCGGTTGGCGCTGGGGTTTGTAGGTGTGTTCCCAAAACAAAAGGTCGCCGGGCCGCAGGCGCTGGGCCCACCACTTGAGATCCGGGGTGCCACCGAACAGCCCCCCCACCCGCTTCAGCTTGCCCTGACGGCGGACATATTCGTATTGCGCCGACGCGGTGCGCGGCAAATCGACCCCGGCCGTGCGGCTGATCAAGTAACGCGCGGCATTCGAGCAATCCATGGCCCAGCGCTCACCCTCCCCCTCGACGGCGACCGATGCGCCATAGGAAATGCCCTGCCCCTGCAAGGCGAGAGCCTCACTCATCAGAACGCTCTCCGCCCGCACGCCCCCGGGGCCCAGACCAAGAAGTGCGACAACAACCAGCCGGAAACGGCTCATCGGTTCAAATTAAGCCGCCCGGCTTCTTTTGTCCACGTTCCCGGAAATGCCCTTCGCGGCTGGGCCCGCGCTGTGCTAAAGAATGGCGATACCCATGCCTGAAAAACTCCGACTCCTCGCCGTGAAGGCGGTGGCCCTGATCTTTCTGTTCTCCGCCGGATGCGAAACCATGCCGCTGGAGGCTTCGCCGAATTTCGCCGGCGACATGGTGGTGGTGACCGACTACGCACCATTCTACCGGCTCGGGCCGCAGCAGGCCGGCGGCGCAGATCGCAGTCTGCGCACGGGCGAGCGCGTCATGCTGCAGCGCAAGGAATTCGGCTACAGCCGTGTGCAGTTGGAAGACGACCAGCTTGGTTACATGGCCAACGAGGACCTGCAACCCGCCCCGGTGGAGCCGCGGCGCAAGGCAGACAAGCGCAAAGCAGGCCAGAGCGGGGAACCCCGGGTCTACGAGGATGACAACTACGACAACATGCCCCTGCCCGATCCGAATTTGAACATCCTTCCGGAGGACATTCCGCTCGAGCCGCTGCCCGACCTCATGCCGGAGGAAGAGCCCGCACCAACGCCGCCCGCCACGCCCGAGCCCGCCCCGGTCAAAGAAAAATTGCCCGAGCCCACGCCCGCTCAGGAGCAGACGCCGGTTTCCACCTCGACGTAGCGCGGCGTCAGCCGCCGGGCCCTAATTCTCCTCGCCCTTGATCACCTGCTGGACGAGCCGCTCGTCCTCCTCGACCAACCGGATCCATGTGGCCCGGAATTGCGGGTCGTAGCGGTGATCCATCATCTCCGCCAGCTTCCGCCGTCTGACCACCAATTCCGCCAGCACCGGCGCCAACTCCTCATGTGTGTCGCGCAGAATGCGCAGCGACGAGGCCTCGCGGTCCCACAGCGTGGCGAAGGATCCGGCAAACTCCATCGCGGCATGCGGCTCGTCGCGCTCGGCCGGATGAAAGATGTCCTCCGGCGGGGGCCGCAGGCCGAGCAGGCGCGGCGCGAGGTAAATGTTGGCCAGAATGCCCTCGCGGTATTTCTGCCGCGCCGCCTGGTCATCGCCCTCCATGGCCAGCGTCAACGCCCAGGCAAAACTCAGCCACGCGTGCGGCATGTCGCCTGCGTAACGGCGTTCATACTCGCGAAAAAACAACGACACCTCCTCCTGCTCATCGGCGAGGAGGAGAAACAGCGGGGTGTAAAAGCGCGCGCCCAAATGATCCGGCGGATCGAATTCGAGCAGCCGCTGACCCAACTCCGCCGCCTCGGCCACCCGCCCCAGATGCCAGGTGCAGAGCATTTGCACAAAGAGCGCGCGCAGCAGCGGACGCGTCGCGCGATCCGTCCACCACTGCACCCCGCGACGCCGCAGCAGCGACGAGTCAATCGCCTCGATCTCCCGCGCCATCTCGAGACCGCGCAGGTAGGCTCCCACTTGAAACTCCATCTCGGCCAGCTCGATCCTCGCCAGCGTGCTGAGCGGGTCCAGCTCGGCCGCCTTCTCCAGCGCCGCCCGGCGTTTGCGCGGCGAATGCAAACGGCTGACGTTGCGAACCAGACCCTCGGCCACCGCCGATTTCGAAAGCGAGGACGGACGCGTCGGTTGCTGCCGCCCGGAGGCCGCAAGATCGGTCTGCAGCCGCGCCTCGTGCGGCGGAGGGATGACCAGCTTGACCTTCGTCCGCCAATCCCGACCGAAAAATTTCCAATCCTCCGGCACCCACTCCGGCGCCTTCCAAATCAGCAACTGGTCGGGCGCCCCGAGATCGTCGAAGTGCCGCGCCACCCAATCCTCCGCCTGCAACTGGTCCAACTCGGCGAAAACCTGCGGCGGGACCAGGGGCGAAAAATCCGACCCGGTGAGCAACAAGACGGTGGGCAGAAAAAAATCCTCCTCGACCGGCAGAGGTTCGGACAAATCCACCCAGCACAACGACCAGACGGCTGGGGCATTTTTCAGCGGCTGGATCATGCCGCCGCCTTCTCCCGCGCCGCCGCGCCCCACGCCACCTCGACCCGCTGCTTGCGGCCCAGGCGGTCGTGATAAAACACCTCACCGTGCTGCATCCCGTATTCGTGCACGAGACGCGTCACCTTCACATCGAAACAACAATACCGCGCCACCTCCAACTTGCGCCCCTCGCGCCACCACTTGATCGCGTCCAAGCCATCCGCCGTCTTGCCGCAGCCCAGCGTGGATTGCGAGACAGCCTCCAGGCCGATGCGATGGCCGATTTTCTGCTCGAGTGAAACCATCAGATCAAGCGTGGGCACGCTGTGGGCCAGATCGATCACGGTGTAACCCATGAGCACCTCGTAATCGAAGTTGATCAGATTGAACCCCACGACCAAGTCGGCCCGCTGGAGCTGCTCGACCAGATCATGCACGCGCTCCTCGCTGTAAATCGTGTAGCGGCCCGAGCCCGTGCTGTAGGTCGCCCCGACGGACATGCCCATCGCCGCCTTCTTGTCCCAGCCGCCCGCGTCATTCGCCGTCCGCTGGGTTTCCAGATCGAAATAGACAATATCCCTAGCCATCGACCCGCATTTGTAACCGCGGCGCGGGGCCGCGGCAATCGCCGCTTGAGCCGCGCCAGCCGCTGCGCTTTAGTGGAGGGCCGCCAAGCACTCGTAGCTCAATTGGATAGAGCGTCGGCCTCCGAAGCCGAAGGTTGTGGGTTCGACCCCCGCCGGGTGCAGATGTTTTGCCGCCTCTTCTGCGGATTCCCAGTTACCTTGGAGCTCACGGCGCGATGGGATCGGGACACACGTCGCGGCGCTGGCAGCCGACGCACTGGTGGCCGAGGAAAATCTCGTCGATGTGGTCCATGGCCCGGAGCACGTCGGCCTTGTCGGTGAGCAGCACGCCCGCCTCGAAATTGCGGCGGTGCGGGCTCTTGGGCCCGAGGCCGGCGCCCGTGAGGTTGGGCGAGCCGATGAAGGCGACGCGGGCATCGACCACGACGATCTTGGAGTGGACGCGGGGACAGAGGGCGCGTTCGAAGAGATCCTCGTTGAGCAAATCGGGGAAGCGGTCGAAATCCTCGCGGAACCGCGGACCGGGCTCCTTCGCGTGCAGGAGGCGCACCTGCACCCCCTCGCCCACCTTCTCGGCCAGCACTTGCAGAAACGGGACGAAGCGTCGGCCGCGCCCCACGTGCATGTCCTTGATGTCCGCCGTGGCGATCCAGACCAACTCGCGGGCGGCGGGGATCAACTCACGGATCACCCGCTCGTGGATCTCGGCGTTGAAGAGCAGTTCGTGCGGCATCGGGTCGGGGCCAAAGGCCTGGAATCCGGTCTACGGCGCGACGACGCGGTCTCCGCGGCTCTTGTAATATTCGTAGCGCTTGCGGACCGCGGCGATGTAGGCGCGGGTGCTGGCGATGTCCATGGCCCGGCTCAGCTCTTCGGCCGAAATCTGCGCGCCGCCAGCCCAGCGTTTCACGCGGCTGCGGCCGGCATTGTATTCGCCGAGGGCAAAGGGCAGCGGGTCCTCCTGGGCGGACCAGTGCTTGAGCGCATTGCTCAGATACCAGGTGCCGACTTCAATGTTGGTTTTCGCATCGAGGAGATCCTCCGGCACGAAGGTCTCGATCTCCTCCGCCGCCACCCAGTCCTGCGCCGCCGGTTCGGTCACCTGCATGAGACCGCGCTCCCCATGACCACCGAGTTTGTCGTGATGAAAGCGGCTCTCCTGCCAGATGACGGCTTTGACCAGCAGAGGGTCGACCCCGTGCCGGGCCGCGCTGCTGGCAATGGCCGCATCGTGCGAGTCGTGCCGACCCAAGCTGAGCCACGCACTCAAGCGGTAGGACGGATCGCTGTCCGTCGCGACGAGAATCCCAATGCCAGCAGCCAAGAGCATCGCGGCGGCCACAAGGGCGTAGATGATACGCAGGGACATAACTGATCAGGGTAACTGTTCGCGGGCCTTGTTGCCAGAACGAGTGGCCCGTCAGGAATGGCCGGCCGCGTGCCACCAGGCAGCGAGGGACTCGGACCAGCGGCGGGTGGCCGCGGCGTCCGGCCTGACTTCGACCAACCGACGCCGTCCCGGGGGCCATGGATCACCGGCGGCGGCCAGGGCCGCGTAATGCCAGCCGAACATGTCGGCCCAGCCGCGAAAATTCAACCCGTGGGCATTGCGAAAGGCCTGATGTTTGAACATACGGTCGAAGATGGCCCCGCCGCCGTTGTTGAGCACGGCGATGGTGAGGCTTGCCTCGGGCATTTGCTCCGCAGGCCAAAGACCCGGCAGATCGTAGAGGGCGGAGAGGTCGCCGATGATGGCCGCCGTCGGGCGCACGGGGTCGGCCAATCCGAGGGAGGATGAGACCAAACCATCGATGCCATTGACCCCGCGGTTGGCGAAAAATGTTCGCTCGTCCGTCCGCCGCCGCGCGACCAAATCCCATTCACGGATCGGCAGGCTGTTGCCGAGAAAGACACGCGCCGCATCGGGCAGAAGTTCGTCGAGCGCAAGAACCAGAGCAGCCTCACTCCGCGGTTCCACCGCGAGCGACTCGATGACAAACCTCTCCGCCGCGCGATCAAGGGCGAAGAGCGCCTCGTGGCCGCCCCCGGGAGGCGCATAGTTGCGGCACACCGGTAAGAACCGGTCAAGAGGCACAACCGGGTCGGGCCGGGCCAGGCCGGGAAGATCAACCCGCGAAACGTGGAGCACGGGGTGTCCGAAATCCTCCAACTCGCGCCAGTAGCGCGGGGTGGGCACGCCGCCGAGGCGCAGCACTCCGTCGCAAGCGCGGCGGCATTCCGGGGTGAGAAGAATCCGCTCGCCGCCGCGCAGGCTGGTTTTCTGCAAGGCGGCGTGGCCGCGCAATTGCGAGACGGCTTCGAGATAAAGCGGCGAGTCAAGCGACGCCAGCCACGGAGCCAAAGCGCGCGCGTCATCCGGACGCAGCGAGGAAACCAAGACCAATGGCCGGCGCACCCGCGAAAAAAAATCATCGCAGGCGGCACGCACTTCGGTCTCCGTCATCCACGGCGTCGCTCCAGCAGGGCCGGGCGGGGCCGGGTCGAAGTCGACCGCGAGCGGTTCGCCGCCCAGCGGCTCGTCGAAGCACACATTGAGATGGAGCGGCCCCGCCACAGCGGGCAGGTCGCCGCCGAGTTGTCCGGGCGCCTCAAGATCCAAGACCGGCGCACGGGCCGCGGCGAAAAGAGGAACCTGGTCGATCGTTTGCGGCGCGCCGGTGCCGCGCAACCGGCGGGGGCGGTCGGCCGTGACGACGATGAGCGGCAGCCCCGAGTGGGCGGCTTCAAGCACCGGCGGGAGCAACTCCGCCGCAGCCGTGCCCGACGTGGTGACGACGGCCACGGGTGCGTTGTCGCGACGGCAGCGACCGAGGGCAAAGAATCCGGCACTGCGCTCCTCGAAAAACGAAACGAGATCAAACGCCCCGCGTGCCGCGTCGGCGGCGAGAATGAGAGGCGCATTGCGTCCGCCCGGGCAGAGGCAAAGGGTGCGGACTCCCGCGGCGTGGAGGGCGGCGAGAATTTCGGCCGCCAGAATCCGGTTGGTCTCCCCGGCGCTCAAAGCCCGAGATTGCCGCGCGTGGCAGCGAGTTTGAGCCGCAGTTCGGCGGTTTCGCGCTCGAGCTTGCTCGCCGGGACGAGACCGCATCCGGCCCCGCAGCGGGCTCCGTGCGCATCCCATTGCACATTGCGGATACCCACCAGGCAGCGGGCCGCGCCACCGGGCAGGGCGAGGCCGAACGGCGCGGCGAAATGTCCGCGGGGCGCGGAGTCGAGCTGGGGCAGCCATTCGCGCCAACGTTCGCGCGGTGCGGTGCCGACCGCGGGGGTGGGATGGAGGCGACGAACCAATTCGTCGAACGCCACCGGCGCGGACGGGGCGAGCCGCAGATCGGTGCGCAGGTGGGAGAGAATGCCGATGCGCCACAGGCGGGTGGCCCCGCGGGTCACGGGACCGAGCGGCGCGAGTTGTTCGGCCAGATCCTCCAAGACGATGCCGTGCTCCGAGCGTTCTTTCGGATCGTCCATCATTTCATCCGGCGCCGCGCCAGCCCGTGCGGTGCCGGCCACCGCCATGGTG